>JACCDW010016602.1_pt1 | contig 32060 bp, 31 predicted proteins | sample 7449781 | NCBI WGS metagenome assembly JACCDW01 (sample SAMN15323449, study PRJNA562643) | freshwater metagenome | isolation source: river surface water | place: USA:Blue River Watershed | collected 2017-08-18
CGTCAAACACATCTTTAATTGATCCGGTGGGCAGTAGCTGTCCCGTCTTGGCGCCGATGGGGTCCCGCAGGCTTAATTCAACGCCTGGAAACACACCCATCACACCCGGAATTTCGGCGAGGCTGATGTCCTCTAGTCGACCGTTAGGTGTGGGCACGCGACAGTCAGTGGTGACCTGGGTGTTGGTGTTGAACAGGCTGACCTGGGTAACCCCCTTCTTGGCTGTCACCAACCCATTGGTCATCAGATACAGCGGAATGGCCGCGGACATATTCCCGCAGTTCACACTCCAGTCGATGGCCGCTTTGTCTGCAGCCAGCTGCGCGAGCGTGGTTTTGAAGACACCCGGCTGATCAGCATGGGGCTCTACGATAAAGACCTTGTTGCTGGTTGTGACGCCACGACCCAAGCCCGTGATCTGCTTGTTGCCCTTGCGCTCACCAGAGTCAGGGACACCCATGATCTTGCGAATGATCTCCTCTTTAAAGTTAGCCAGTCCTGTGAAGTGGTCCTCCCACATCACGATGCCAGTCGAGGTGCCTCCTCGCATGTAGAAGACGGGAAACAAAACAGTGTTGCCTTGGACTGTGGGCCTAGCCTGCAGATAACCGGACTTATTGGTGGTGGTCATGATTGGTCAGATTCCTTTTCAGAAGCTTGTAAAATGTTGCTCTAAAGATATCTAAAAAGAAAGCCAGCAAAATCCCGGCGCAACCCAAGTAACTTCACCCAAGGGTGATCAGCAAGGAGATCCAGTTGGCCGAAGCCGCCAAAGTGAATAACCAACTCCATACCAGACCGGATTCACCCTGCATCGCCATCTGTTCGACGGCGCAGGGTGATCCTGTCTGTCAGGGTTGCGGACGCACTTTTGAAGAAGTCACCAACTGGGTGGTCATGACCCAGCTGGAAAAAGACGTGGTCTGGGAGCGCATCGAGTCTGAGCGTACTGCGCTGCGCTACACCACCTACAAAGAGCGTGCCCTCTAAATAGCCGGGTGCAGGGGCTCCAGTCCTGTGCGCTGAACAATCTCGTCGGCCGCAGGACTTGCGAGGAATCGCAGAAAGTTTTTTGTTCGTTCCAAACGATCCGGGTCTGCGACGCATTGTGACCCGATGCCTGCACTGAAATAAAACGGCCTTTTAATTTCTGGCGGCAGGAAACCCACGATCTTGACCGTCTTAATTGGCAGGATTTCGCTCGCCTGTTGGCAGCCAATGTCAGCCTCACCTCTCGCGATCACATGACCGACTCGCTCGCTAAAAACGGTGAAGGCCGTCTTGCTCATTTGGTCTGCAATTCCCAGTTTTGGAAAAATCTCTGTCGACAAATAGATACCACTGGCACTGGCCGAGAGCGCAACTTTCTTGTACGCCAGCATCGTATTTTTGAAGGACTCAAGCGTGGAGATGTCTGGAGCGGGGTCGTCTACGCGAACGGCCACTGCGATGTTGGATTCCACTAAGTCCCAACCCAATCCAGGTGCAAGAGATCCTTTTGCCGCAAATTTATCCAGTGCCTCTCGGGCCAGAATAAAGGCGTCAAAGGTTTGCCCTTGTGACAGTCGGGTGGGAATGGAGTCATGAGCCGCACCATGGGATGAGCCAAAGTGTAAGTCGACCGGTTCACCAGTCTTGGCGGTGTAAACGGGAGCAAGTTCTTGCAGGGCGGCCGCAAAAGCGCCGGAGGTGATGATCTGAAGGGGGAATTTGGTGTTCATGGGGGATTAGGAGACTGGTTTTATCAGAATGCCGCGCTAGGTTTGCCCCGCTGCTGTCGGTATTCTAAGCAAAGCGTAAATTAAAAAGGCGTGTCATGAAGCGTATTGCGGCGGTCATTGTTTCTTGTTTGGGGCTGGCGTTTTTCGGTTCTTCGTTTGCGGCAACCCCTACCGACGAAACCCGCGAACTGGCCAAGACCATCCCGCTGGCTGATCTCCACATGCATGTTTACGGTGTGAAAGGTAGTACGCCGTACAACATTCTGCGGTTTATGCAAGAAAACAACGTTCAGTGGGGTGGTGGGGTTGGTCATTATCAGAGCGAGATGCAAGAGAAACTGGGCTCTCGTTACATCGCTGCGATTGGCTCGCAGGCTTGGGCAAATGTCTTTCGCCAGAGTGCAGCCAGTGGCCTGCAAATACTCGATCAACCGGCTTTTAACGATTTGTTTGCGACCTCGGAGCGCTTGTTTAAAGAGGGCAAACTCAAGGGGTTTGGTGAGATTCACGTCAAGAACAAGCTCAAATTTGATCCCAGCTTCGAGCGCAGCATTCCTCTGGACAGCCCCGTCATCAATAAGATGTATGAATTAGCCAACCGCTACGGTGGGTTTGTTCAGATTCACAGCATGGGCGGCATCTTCGGTGGCTATGACGAGGTCTCGGTTATGGCGGAGCGATACCCCAAGGCGCTGACCATCCTGTCCCACTGCCTGCCAGGTACCCCCCCAAATCTGATAGAAAAGTTGTTGGACAGGCATCCGAATGTAGTGTGCGAGTTATCCGCTCAAGGTTTGGTCCACATGCCGCCTCCAGTTGGGGGACGTGTGTTTAATCGGGATGGTTTACGGGCGGAGTGGGCCGCTGTCATTGAGCGACATCCAACGCGGTTTTTTGTCGGCACCGACCCCTGCTGTGGTCTTGAAGACAAGTACGGCGAGATGATTGCTGAAATCCGCCGTGACTTTCTACCTTATCTAACAGCCGCAACCCTTAAGCGGGTTGCCTACGAAAATGCAGTAGAGCGTTTTGGGCTGCTCAGACCCTAGTTTTTAGCCAACTGCGCAGTCGCACATTTCGCTGCAGCCAGATCCCAGCCACCCCATCCGCAGCTTTTAAAAAAGATGGGTCCACGGCCATCTTGAACATTGGTCAATTCACGACCCATTACCAGGTCAGCCAGGCATGAGTAAAGGGTAGGATTCAGGCCGGCCTGCAGAAGGTCTCCCGCCTCATGGTCCGCATCTCTACTGTCTACGAAGATGTAACCAGATTCAGAAATTTTCCTGACCACCTTGGGGTCCCATTCGATCATCTTGGGCGTGTATGAGCCAATCGCACAGATGACAGCATCGGGTCTTGGATGGGCCGACATCACAACCGATTGGGCTGGTGTGCAGGTGATAATGAGATCGTATTCATCCAGGGTGCTGGGGAGTGTGTCTTGGGAGACACCCCTTACCCCGAGCCCCTCAATACGACCCACCAATCGGTGTGCGCTAGCGATGGATTTGGAGACAACGGTGATGCGCTCTGGCTTGATCGTCTCAATCAGCATCTCAGCGTGAGCATGACCCTGGATCCCAGCCCCGACAATCAGGCAGTGTCGTGGCGAGCGAGAGCGAATGAGCTGAAGGAATAGACCGGTGACGGCTGCCGTTCTTCTCGCTGTAACGGTGGGCCCGTCTAATATCAGCCTGCACAGGCCTGATTTGGAGTCAAAGACAGCCACTTGACCAACAATGGTGGGCAAATTCAGCGCTGGGTTGTTCGGCGCGTGGGTAATCAGTTTGGTGACGCACAATTCTTCACCAAAGGCCGGCATCACAAAAAAACGGTTTGAATCGTAAGTACTGTAAATCTGCCGAGTCGGGACGGAGATACTGGGAGCCTGAAGCAAGTCCGCTAGGTGACTAATCAATGCTGGATAAGGGAGAAGCCCTTTGGTCAGTTCCGCTCCTGCGACAACAGTGGGAGTACCAGAGTCCACCATCAAATCAAGTGGCCCGTTTTAACAAAGATGGTGCAGCCCTTACGTTGTGGTTCAGCACCTCGCGTTGGCTGTAGTCTTGGTTAAGGTTCAAGTGACGCCTCTCAATTCGACTGCAGTGATTGCGACTGATTTTTTACGCAGTATCAATTTTAAGCCGAGGAAAACATGAAAATGATTGGGTTAATCAAGCTGCTGGATGACAAAGCCTTTGAATCCTATCGGAGCCAGGTGGGAGCCACCTTGGCCCCTTATGGCGGCGTCATTCGGGGGCGGGGTAACAAGTCCCTTGTACCATGGAACGAACTGACATGTGGCGATTTTGATGCCTGGGTTGAGATTGAATTTGAAAATTCAGATCAGGCGCAGCGCTGGATTGTCAGCCCCGAGTACACAGCATTGCTCCCGATTCGACAGAAGGCGATGAGATTGACGCTGTTTGGATTGGAATAAAAAACCCTAGCGCAAAGGCTGGGGATCTGCTTGGGGGTCACGGGCGGAATCGAACCACCGACACGCGGATTTTCAGAACGCGCCCTAACCACATATGTTACCGTATTTCAAAGACATACACGGCCCTCAAAACTTTTCACGCAAGCGTTGCGAATTGGCGACGGACAGCAGCAGAAAAATCTCTTACGCACATTTTAGCTATACCTCCACGCAATACAAGTGGGGCTGCGTCAAAAGTGGTTAGAGCCGCAGAAAAACGCCGATTACGACTCAAACGAGAGGTTTTAGGCTGCGGGCTTTGCCGAAGCCTTGCGTTGCCGCTCCAACTCTCTTGCTCTGCGCTGCTTATCGCGCTCGGCTGAGAGAGCCTTTCTGCCGTTTTCAATCTGTTGCTAAAGGCTGCGGACTCGCTGCTGTTGGGGAGTGAGCGGTTTGACTGGTTTGAACTCATAGAATCGCATCCAGTGTTTAAGCCACTCGCTCGGTTGTTGTTTAAAACGACAATCAACGCTTAAAGCCCGCACGCAGACTGCCGCTGGCACTCTCAATCTGTGCGTCCAGCTCTCCGCTCATTACTGCCGATTGGACAATCTCAAGCGTACGAATGATTTCGTCGCCATTGGCAAGCTCTACGGCACTCTTGCCTTTGCTGAGTTCCAGTAGCTTGCTGTCGTAGCGGATGGACAGACACAGCTTTCCGTTGTCTGCGACGAACCACCATTGTTTGACACGCTTGGCGACTTCGACGGTCTTGCGGACACCGTCAATGTCTCTGACGCTGCGCAGTCGCTTGCCAGTGAATGTGCTGCCACTGGCTTGTGCCTTTGCTAGTTCAATCTGCTCCCAAATGCGCTTGGCTAGCTTGCTGCGCTGCTGAACGATTGGGGGCAGCTGCGAGGGCTTCTTTGCCGCTGTGAGTTTCAATGCTGTGAGTGCTGACACGACTTGCTCCTTGTGTGTGTATGACTCTCACACTTTGTTGTCAGCTCACCACAATCGACAACCAATTCTTGTGGCCAGTCCTCGTCATAGATATGGATAGAAAAGAAAAAATCACCATTTCATATCTGAAGGGATAAATATCTTTGACATAGAGAAGCAGAGGAGCACTTCTCTGATGCTATTTGCCACTAGCGATAAACGAGCAGCGTCACTCAGTTGATATGGCGCCCTAAAGCTGGACAAGCGTGTTCGCAGCGACGGAACTTCTGAGCGGTAGCAGAGACTTGTAATCACTATCTCAATGAGCGATGCTGCTAGTGTTGCTGTCTAGCTGATACAAGTATTGATAAGCACAAAGATGGACGGCCCATAGGGCTGTCAGCATCACGAGCAAGCTCTGCGAACACACGGCAACTTGCGAACCAGCGGTGGGTTGGCACTCGGCCCTTCGCAGTAGTTGCGTTTTGGCAGCGGCACATAAAAGGAGACAGCGAAACCGCCCTTGCCCATTACGGGTTGTGCTTGAGTGCTGTGGTGAAGAACTCGGTAAAGGTCAGAGTCTCCCGCTGGGCCCTATGCGTAAGGCTCAGTGTGGCTAGCGAATCTGGTAAAGAATCTCAACAACTAATCTTTCTGAACGATTCGGAGAAGAAGAAACCGGTGATGAGCGACGAGCGAAGAACGAGCGAACGCTAGTTCGCTCACAAACCAGTGGGTTAGGGGTAAAAAATCACTACGCAGAAACTTCAAGTACTTCCCACACAACAACTGCGTAGCTATCCCACGCAGCAAGCAGCCTAAATCAGCCTTACAACGGGTTTTTATGCGGGTAGGGCTACTTGGCCCAGCGAGAAGAGCTAAAACCCGGCTGCAGGGCTTGCTAGGGCGAGTGTGGCACTTGTGCCACGCGATAAATACCAACTCATAAGGAAATACGCAAAGCCATTTCGTCAGCAACAAAGTCAATGAATCTTGGCAACTCAAAGCCCCAGCCTTTTTCGGTAGGAATCTTTGTCGTTTGAATACACACTGCTTAGCGTCAAACCTTTGAATACGAGAGGAGCACAAAGTGGCGCAAACAAAAACAATCACCCAAGCGCAGCTGGACCAAGTTCTGCGCTATGTCTCAAACACACGCTACAAACACCGCAATCGCGCAATAGTGCTCACCAGCCATTGGAGTGGGATGCGAGCGGGGGAGATAGCAGCACTTCGAGTCAGTGATGTTCAAAACGACGACGGCACCATAAATTCAGAGATGCGACTCGCAGCCAGCCAAACAAAAGGCAACAGAGGGATAGTGGTGTTCATACACGAGAAGCTGCGAGCAGAGCTAGCCAGCTACTTAAAGACACGGCGGCCTCGTCTCTGTGTGGAGCCATTGTTCTATACGGAGAAGTCAGCGGGCTTCTCGGCCAACACAATGATTCAGTGGTTCCACTGGACTTACAAAAAGGCTGGCATCTGTGGAGCAAGCAGCCACAGCGGACGCAGGACATTTATTACCAACTTGGCAAGTAAAGGCATAGGTGTGCGTGTATTGGCAAGTCTGGCAGGACACTTCTCAATCGCAGTCACGCAGGCCTATATCGATGTAAATGACGATATGAAACGGCAAGCAGTAGAGTTGGTGTGAGTGTCGTTTTAAACGACAGACGGACGGCGACGACACGGCGAACGACACGGCGAACGACACGGCGAAACATAGAGTTTTGGAAAGAGCAGGGTTTTTTGACAGGACCGTGCGGAAAGAGGAGGTCTCAGCGAAAAACCCAGCGCTCCCCAAAACCCCTATTTGCTTCGTTTTCCAGCCTGCCTATCAAACTCCCTGCTCATTGCCAACTGCTCACGCTCCTCGTCCGTCATCTCTGCTTCAAAGCGTTTCAGTAGTGCCTCTTCCATTTCCCGTATCCCTCGGTCTCGTTTCGGCATACTGCGGCTAACGAGGCTATCTGTGCGTGGAAAGCCTGCCCGCTGTAGTGCGATGTTTGCTTCGCTGTAAGTGTTTTTTCCATCTTCTCGTGCTTTACAAAAAGCATCCATAAACACCCGTGCTGCCTTTACTTCACGCTGATACATTTCTTTCTCTAACTCTTCCACAGCGTTGTCGTTCAACTCAACCAGCGTTTGCCTTAGTAGATCAAGTCGTATCTCACGCTTGGTCTTCCAGCCAGAGCGTTCCTCTACGCTCACTCGTCGTCGTTCGTTCTTGCTGGATACCAGAATAGGCAGTTGCTCGTATAAGTCATCTAGCAAATCATTATTGTGCTTGATCGCAGCCTTGTCTTTGTCGTCAAGTGTTATCGTTGGCAGCGTTGATGGCAGAGTACGATCAAGCCACTCTGCGAGCATGTTCTTCTTGCCAATCACGCCCACAATCTCTGAGTGTGCTTTATCTATCGCTACTTGGCATTTGCGCTGTAGTTTGTAGGTGGATGCCTGCTCTGTTTTTGCCTTTGTCCCACCTGCTACGCACCGAGCCAGTAATGCCGTTGCCTGCTTGTGTGGTACTTCGTAGTTGTTTAGGGCAGTAGGCTTTTTGACCTTGCGTAGTGTCTGCTGCCGTTTCCACTCCGCATCAAATGCCATCGTTCCCTTATCGCCAAGCAATAGATCAATATGCTTGGCGTCAATCTCTTTGTCCTCTTCACGTTCCCGTATCCGCTGCTGTAAGCGACCAATGCGGTCGATGGTGTCGAGGGTGGGCATTAGCCGTTCGAAAATCGTCGCAATTACGAAATCAAAAAGGATCCAGTCGCCACCAAGTCATTAGCTGACCACGGCCTTCTGAGCAGATTAGCCATCTATCCGTGTCGTTCATATACCGTAGCTCCTCAAACACAGAAAGATCTCTGCTGGTCGTCGTTAAAGCGGTGATTTTGAAATATTTTTCGGCATCTTCTCTCAATCTATCCAGCCGTTCTTTTCCATCCGGGAAAAACCAGTCGTGTAATTCGATAAAAATTACGGAATTTCTAAACTTCTCAAATAGTTCGCTATTGAAGAGCTCAAATTCACCCCCTTCAATATCTACGAATAGAACTGATGTGGCAGCCTCTTCTTGCGAAAATTCTTTTTCAAATTCCTTATCAGCTTTGCTTCTTATTACAATGCGGTTTGAAACATTATTTAGTTCCGCATTTTTTTTTATCGTATCTTGGCCTTGCTGTGAAATCTCATAACAATAAGATTTTTCAAATAAATTGCTGACAAGGACTCCGATACCGTAATACCCGTCAGCAGCACCAATATCAATGAAGTAGCGATACTTCTTCGGCAATTTTTGTAGTGAGTTGAGAACCTCCTGTTCGTATAACCCCAAAAGCATATTGCCTCTGTCAGTGGCGCCCCACCAAGAATCTTTGCTGAAATTAAAACCCTTAAATAGGCCGTATTTGACTACCCCACCAAAGGTTTTGTCTAATTGTTTTGAAAGAAGCAGTCGCCTTTTGGAAATAGGATCTGTTATGCCTAATTTGTGGTTGATTTTAAAAACCAACCAACTAATAACCATTTCGATTGCTTTGGAAGCCCCGTCGTTTGACAGAGTGCTTAAAAACTTATCGATCAGTCTTTTCATTACGCCAGCCTCTCCGCTGCCATCGTTGCTGTGAGTTTTGAGTAGTGTCGCTCAATCATCGCAGCACTATTGCCAAGTTGTTTCGCAAGTGTGTGTATGCCTATACCGCTTGTCAATAACTCCAATGTGGCATAGGTGTGCCGCAGACAATACAGAGTGCGCTTCTGACCCTCCGCACCTGTAGTCTCCCCCTCATTTGAGACAGTTTTGAAGCGGACTTTTCTGTTGTTTTGCAGTATTGAACGATAGGAGGTTTTGCATGAAGAAGTCGCGGTTTACGGAGAGCGAGATTGTTGGGATCCTGAAGGAGGCTGATGCTGGCTTGCCGGTGGGGGATGTGATCCGCAAGCATGGGATTAGCACCACGACCTACTACAAGTGGAAGTCCAAGTACGGTGGGCTGGATGCGTCCGAGCTCAAGCGGATCAAGGAGTTGGAAGCCCAGCTTTCGGAGTTCAAGCAGATCGTGGCCGATCTGACTCTCGAGAACAAGGCAATGAAGTGGCTTATCGCAAAAAAGCTCTGACGCCAGCCAGGAAGAGAGAAGCGGTCGAGTATCTGGTTGGCGAAGAGGGGTTGGCGGGCTAAAGGGCCTGTAGCTGCGTTGGCCTTGCCCGAGCAAGCTTTTATCGCCGACCAACCGATAAAGCTAAGCGAGATGCGCCGGTGGTCGATGTACTCAACCAGATTGTGGCCAAGCATGGCCGCTGGGGCTTTGGATTGTGCTTTTACTGGATGAGGAACCATGGGTATGACTGGAATCACAAGCGAGTCTGGCGTGTTTACAAGGACATGGGCCTGAACCTGCCCCGGCGCACCAAGCGTAGGCTGCCAAAGGGGCCTCGCATCCCGCTGGTGGCGCCAGCGGTTAAAAACGTCGTCTGGGCGCTCGACTTCATGCATGACACACTTTACTACGGCAAACCTTTTAGAACCTTGAACGTGATTGAGGAAGCCAACTGACAGATCTTGGGTATTGAGATCGATACCAGTCTGCCGGCAGCTCGAGTGGTAAGGGTCTTGGAGCAACTCGGGGAGGTCTACGGATTACCTGAAGCTCTACGGCTGGATAACGGCCCAGAACTAAGATCAGCAGCACTGACCGAATGGTGTGAGGACCGAGGCATCGAGCTTCGATATATCCAACCAGGCAAACCAAGCCAAAACGCTTTTATCGAGCGATTTAATCGGACGTACCGACACGAAGTCCTCGACGCCTATCCCTTCTCTGACCTCGAGCAGGTCCGTGAGATCACAGAGGAATGGATCAAGGATTACAACGAGGAACGGCCTCATACGGCCAACGGGAAGTTGCCACCCGTTCAAAACTGGCAACAACCCAAACCAGCAGAAATGTCCTCCATCGGACTGTCTACTTGACGGGGGAGACTACATCTACACGAGCCACTCAACAGAGAGTCAAAAGATTGCCCCGCGAGGTGTGGCTGACGCTGCTGTAGCCGAGTCAATGCTTCAATGGTCTTGTGCTTGGCGATTAGCCAGCGGCCCCCAGTCTTGCCACTGACCCACATACGCAGATAACGAGTGCTCTTGTGCGTGTACCACTCAATGTTGTTCCAACACAGCCCCAATGCTTCTGTGCCGTGCCGCATACCCGTATAGAGTAAGATTTCAACATAGTCGCGTAGCAAGGGCCTAATCTCCAGTTCTGTTGTGAGTCGTCCCTCTGCGCTCCACCCAACCATATAGGCCAGCAGCCTATCAATCTCTGCCTTATCGAACGCGGCACGCGGCTTTGTCTTTTCTCCCCGTGTTGAGAGCTTGGGCACAGCTACTTGCTCACTTATCCAGCCCTTGTTTATTGCGGTTTGCCGCAGACGACTCCACGCGGAGGCGAAGTTGTTGAGTGTTGAGGTTGCGGGCATACGGCCCAACTGCCGATTGCGCCACTGCTCAAACTCATAAATGTCTGTGTGCGTGAGCTCCTCTAGTCTGCGCTCACCGAAATAGGGCACGAAGTAGCGTTCGATACAGACCACATAGTCGTCGAATGAGCTCTTGCGTGCCTTCAGTGCTATCTGTTCTCGCAACTCTGCCAGCGTGGCAGCTGCGATCTGTGCGAATGTCTGTGCTGTGTGTGCTAAGCCCAGCCTCTGTCTGTATCGAGTCTCGTCATAGCGATCTGTGGCGACTGCGACAGCGCGTTCGATACTTTATTGCTTGGTTGATAGGCGAAACCACCTGCCGTCTTGCAGTTTGAAACGACATTGCCAGTCGGGGCTATCGCCTCTGCGATACAGAACAACCTCACCGTCTCGCAAGTGGAGGATGTGTGGCTGTGTGTAGGTGAAGGCACTGACACGCGGACCAGCTGTCCGCGTCAGCAAGTGGGCCGTGCGCTTACCCACCACCGTTGCCGCAAAGCTGAAATACGGTGGGACTACTTTGCGCAGCGCAAGAGCTTGTAGGCCCACAGAAACAAAAACCCCCTAACTCGCTAGAGCCAAGGGTTGAGAATGGTGGCCAGGGGCGGAATCGGCCGGAGATAAGGATGTCTATGCCTGGTGCCTCTTCAAATAATCAATCACCCAAATGGGATCGCTATCACTTGGAAAGATGGGGTGATGAACGGCCTGAATCACGCCATTGCTCACAATCAATGTAACCCGTTTCAGCAACGTCATTCCCGAGGCCATAAAGGTCGGCATATTCAGCGCCCTTTGAAATCGATAGTCAGAATCGCTCACGACAGGGAATGGCAAATGAAGTCGATCGACCATCTCTTTTTGATACTCAGTGGTTTGAACGCTCAAACCCAAAACCTCTGCGCCCAGCGTTCGGAGCTCTTTGTAATGATCCCTAAATGAGCAACTTTGAGGTGTACAACCCCTTGCGCCAGGGATTTGATCCCAACCATCTGGCAATGCAACGTTGGGCTGCTCGGTCATGGGATAACAATAGATAACTAACTTACCCTTGATTTCACCGAGGTTGATGGTGGCGCCATTGGTGGCGGCCAAAGAGACATTGGGCAGCCTCAACCCCTTCAAGTGATCTGTTGATCCATCGTCTGTGGGAATGGGCAGGTTTGAGGGGATTTCATAAACATTTGTCATACGAGAAGGCTAGCGAAACCACTGCCATATTCCAAGTCAACGATCGCAAAAACGAAAAACCCCAGCGCAAAGGCTGGGGTTCTATTTGGTGGCCAAGGGCGGAATCGAACCACCGACACGCGGATTTTCAGTCCGCTGCTCTACCAACTGAGCTACTTGGCCAAGAGGCCGAAGTATACCCGAAGCCCTTTTACAGGCCAAATAAGCCCTTGTCAGGCCCCTTCAGCCAAGGCTTGGCTTCACACAGGGCATGGGCAAACGTCTCAATCCTGTCGCGAGCGATCAGGGTCAAATCCACCGGGTCGATGGGGTTCAGAATCGCCTGTCGCATGTCCTCTGGCACCTCAAGCCGAACCATCACCTTAGCCCCTTGGCCATCCGTCAGCTCCAGCTGAAGGGCTTCAAGATCTACCCGCCCGCTCACGGACTTTGACTCTGGCCCGGACAGTCGAGCATTCAACCAGGATTTCATGACCTGGTAGTCATCCAGGCCAAGCTGGGCTGCCAACAATCGATTCGCCTTGCAGTTAGCGAAAAATATGTCGCCAAAGCTTGGCGCGATCACCACCTCAATGCCTGATTCCTGGATGGCCCAGACAGCATTTTCACGGGAGGAGCCGCAACCAAAGTTCTCACCGGCGATCAAAACACGGGCGTTCGCACAGCCTGGCCAATTCATGGGGAATTCTTGGGACGGCTTTCCATCAGCACCGTAACGCAGTGACTCAAAGGCCCACGGCCCAAACTGGCCTCGGGCCAGCGTCGCCAAGCGCTCAATGCGCACGATGATGTCGGTATCGATCTGGTCCCGTAACACAGGCAGGACGGCCCCTTCAAAAACCCCGCCACTCATCTCAGACGCTCCGCGCTTGTTATGACACCCGCAACGGCACTGGCTGCTGCGGTGGCCGGCGACGCCAAGTGGGTTCGGACACCAGGCCCCTGCCGACCAACAAAGTTTCGGTTAGAGGTCGACACCACCCGCTGACCGGGCTGACCAATGTCACCGTTAGCTCCTACACACATCGAGCAGCCGGGCTCTCGCCATTGGAAGCCAGCCTCTCGAAAAATTCGATCAAGACCCTTGGCCTCCGCTGCATCAGCCACGGCGCGCGACCCCGGCACGACCCAAGCTTCTACACTGGGTGCAACGCGCCGGCCTCTTACAACCCTTGCAGCCAACTCGAGGTCGGAGAGCCGGCTGTTGGTGCAGGCGCCGATGAAGACCCGATCAATCTTGGTGCCTTCAAGTTTCTGGCCGGGTGCCAGGCCCATGTAGGCCAGGGATTTCTCAAAACGGTCCTGCGTCTTGGCATCTACGCCCGGCTGCAGCGAGGGCACGCTGCCAGCGATAGCCGCTGTTTGATCTGGACTGGTTCCCCATGACACCTGCGGCGTCACCACGCTCGCATCCAAACGAATCTCCTGGTCAAAGACCGCATCGGTATCACTGCGCAGACTCAACCAGTCCTGACAGGCCTGATTCCAGCTCTGGCCTTTGGGAGCACCGGTGCGTCCTGACAGCCAATCCAACGTGATCTGGTCCGGTGCCACAAACCCAATACGAGCACCCATCTCGATGGACATATTGCACAGGGTGAGCCGGCCTTCAACCGACAAGGCTTGCACAGCAGGCCCTGCGAACTCAATGGCGTGGCCAACGCCGAATTGGGTGCCATGCTGCGCCAATATACAAAGCGCTAAATCCTTGGCCACGGACCCCGCAGGCAGCTGACCCTCGCACCAGATCCGGAGGGTCTTGGGCTTCTGGATCACAATCGTCTGCGTCGCCAAGACATGGACAATGTCCGAGACACCGATGCCCCAGGCCACTGCGCCTACTCCGCCATGGGTGCAGGTGTGACTGTCGCCACAGACCACAACGCTGCCCGGCAGACTCAGACCCAGCTCAGGCATGGTCACGTGAATAATCCCCTGTGAGGGATGGTCCAGATCAAAGCTCGGAATGTGCTGCTTGGCGACTTGTTTGCGGTAGGTGACCAGCCGGATCGTCTGACTGGCCAGTGCAGCCGCCCCTCTTGGTCGAACCGATGGAATCGTGTGGTCGGGTGACCCAAATGTTAAATCTGGTCGAGCCACCACGCGTCCCTGATGGTCTAAGGCCTCTAGGGCCTCAGCGCCACTTAAGTCGTGCACATAGTGACGGTCAACAAAAACAACATCCTCACCAGTGACGCGGGTCATCACCCGATGTGCAGCCCAGACCTTCTCAAAGTAGGTGCCTGTCATGGCAGTAGTGACTTAGTCTTCAGCCCACTTCTTTTCAAAGGCCCACACGTCCTCAAAGCCCATGAGCGTGTGCAACTGGCTCATGTCGTATTTGGGCAGGGCCGCATCACCAGACTTACCGGTCTTGAGCAAGTGCTCATAAGAGGCTTGCAACACACCGCAGGCATACATCATGCCGGCTGCAGGGTGGATCACAATATCAAAGCCCCATTTGTGTAGTGTCTTGGCATCGACCTCTGGTGAGCGGCCAGAGGGCACCATATTGGCAAACAGCCAGCCGTCAATCGACTCACCGATCCTTTTGAATTCGTCCTCGGTCTCGGGTGATTCAACAAAGACAATGTCGGCACCAGCGGTTAGAAAATCCTTGCCACGTGCAATCGCCTCATCCAAACCCAAGGACGAGCGAGAGTCCGTCCTTGCAATGATCAGGGTCTCAGGCTTGGTCTTTGCGCTCGCGGCCACCTCGATTCGGCGAATGGCGTCTTTGCGTGAAACCACCCGACGGTTAGGGGTATGGCCACATTTCTTGGGGTTCTCTTGGTCCTCAATCTGGATGGCCTGCACACCAGCCGCCTCGTAGCCCCGAACCGTGTGGTGAACATTCAGTAAACCGCCATAGCCAGTGTCGGCGTCGGCCATCAGCGGTTTACTGGTGCCTTTGGCAATCGTGCCGGCCCGGCTGACCATGTCGGTGTAGGTGGCAATGCCCGCATCGGCCACCCCAAGGTAACTGCCCGAGACACCATAGCCAGTCATATAGAGCGCCTCAAAGGGCATTCGATCGGCAATCCGAGCCGAGAACATGTCATAGACGCCGGGGGCCACAATGGGCTTGCCCGCCTGCAACTTTTCGCGAAGCGTTTTCATGGTCTGGTCTCCAAAAGAGAGTGAGGGTGACGGTCAGGCCAGTGCCGCTCGACCTGCTAATTTTCGATCCATGCTGAGCAAGGCAAATCCAACCGACGCAGCCAAGGTGATCAACATCAATGCCAGTGCAGTGATGTCCAGTAGGTTGTGGTTCTCCATGGCCTGCAGCAACAGATGACCGATGCCGCGGCGCGAGGCAAACATTTCACCAATCAGGGTTCCCAGCAAAGTCAAAGAGAAACCAATCCGAAGACCACTAAAGACCTCTGGAACACAGGCGGGCATGTAGACCTTCCAGAACATCTGCCTGGGGTTGAGTTGCATGGCCTGTCCAGCCCTAATGTATTTCTTGGGAATCGCCCTGACGGCACTCATCGTGAAGATACAGATGGGAATCACGCCATGAATTACGCCAAAGGCGACCTTGGCCGCCATGCCCAACCCAAAGAGCAGCAGCATGATGGGATAGAGCGTGACCTTGGGAATCGAGTAGAGTGCGACCAGCATCGGCTCGGCCACCTCACCTGAGAGTCGATGTGCACCTAAGATTGCGCCCATTAAGACTCCCGTGATGACAGCAATGATCAAGGCCATGCCAAACGCTGAGAACGTCTCGATCAAATGCTTGTTGAGGCTCCCGGAGGACAGCATGGACCAGAGCCGGCCCAGAGTTTCACCCGGACCGGGCAAAACATCTCGTCCGACCCAGAGCGTGAGGAGCTGCCAGAGCCCTGTCAGCAACAGCAAGAAGGCCAGGTAGGCCATAGGACTCAGCGAGGGGTCTTGTGATGCGGAGCCCTGAGCGGCACTCGTTGTGCTCATCGACCACCTCTGCGCTCGTAAATTCGCTTCTCTCGTCCGTAGATGTACAGATTGAGGCCGCCAACGAGAGTGAGCAAAATTGCCAAATAGCCATACATTTTGGCCGTCTCAAAGCTGTTGTAAGAGAACGCAATCTGAAAACCCAGCCCGGCGCCGCTCAAGATAAATTCACCGGCAATCACGCCGATGAATGAGTAGACAATGGCCAGCTTAAGCCCAGTAAAAAGGTAGGGTGCGGCCGCTGGCATGATCACCTTGCGAATGGTGTCCACCCTAGACAAGCGCATCATCTGGGCGGTCTTGAGCCAGACTTTGGGCACCCTCTGAAGACCCGACAGCGTATTGAGCGCCACTGCAACCACAGCAAAAATAAATCCGATGGCCATCAAAGGCAATCGATTGAGACCAAACATCACGATAAAAAACGGATAGAAAACAAAAGTGGGTAGGCTGTAATAGCCCGCCAAAAATGGATCCAAAAAGCGGCGAACCAGCGGCCACTTGTGCAAGGCGAGCCCCATCAAAAATCCAACGATCAGGGCAGAGAAGATGGCGCCCGCTACCGTCGAGAAGGTCAGAAACGCGTGATAGCGAATCTCACCGGACAGAATCAATTTAAAAGCCGACACCGCGATCTGGGTTGGCGGGGCCAGCGAAATGCTGCTAACCCAACCCAGTCTGCAAATCAGCTCTAAAAAAGCCACCAGCCCGACCAAAAATATCAATCTGATTCGACCGGCCTGGCTCACGCCGCAGAGCCTCCCATTGCGGCCATGGACTCAGACCTTAGTTTCTGCCACAGGCGAGCGGTGATGTCGCCAAATCGCTTGTCCGAGACAATGGTGCTGTCCCGGTCCGCAGACCAGCCCGTTTCAATCACATCGATAAACCGTCCTGGACGGGCGCTCATCACTCCGATTCGATCCGAGAGCATGGCGGCCTCATCCAAGGCGTGGGTAATCAGCATGACCGTTGCACCTGACTCTCGCCAAAGCCGAAGCAACTCGTCACCCATCAGCAAACGGGTCTGCTGGTCCAATGCACCAAAAGGCTCGTCCAATAGGATCAACCGGGGCTTGGTGACTAATGTACGAGCAATACAAACCCTCTGCCGCATCCCGCCCGACAATTCCGCTGGGTAAGCCTTTGCAAAACCAGTCAGCCCAGTAAAGGAGATGGCGTGGTCCACTCTGCGAGCGATTTCACCGGCCTCTACGCCCATTTGTTTCAGGTGAAAACCGACGTTCTCTTGAACGTTGAGCCAGGGGAAAGAAGAGTCCTCCTGAAACACCACACCGACCCCTTCCGGGACCTTCCCATTGAGTCTTTGCCCCTCAAAAAAGAGTGCCCCGTCGGTAGCAGTCGTCAGGCCAGCAACCAGATCCAACAGAGTTGATTTGCCACAGCCAGAGGGCCCCACCACCGAAAAGAACTCTCCCTGTTTCAGGGAGAGGCTGATGGGCCCCAGCGCGTGGACATCCTGGCGGCCTGCGCGGCCGGGAAAGACCTTGGTCGCGTCCTTGACTTCAACGTGACCAATGACGTTGCTCGCAACAGAGGACATGCTTACTTCTTGGTGCGCAGGTCAGCTGGCAGAGCGGCTTCAGTGACGACTTTGCTCCAGTCAAAGTCGCCTTGTGGAATGGCGTCAACCAAACGCAGCCCTTTCAACAGGGTCTCCATGCCCTCATAGTCAAAGCCACCCTCGCTCCAGTAGCCGTTCTTTACTGACAAGACATTCTTGATAGCAGCAGCGGCGTTTTCGGGCGTGATTTTGTACTCAACAGCCATGATCTTGGCCGCCTCATCGGGATTCTGGCGAATGAATTCAACCCCTTTGCGGCGAGCCTTGATGATGCCCTCGACCACCTTGGGGTTCGACTTCAAAAAGCTGGTTTTCACAATGCCAACGGTCTGGGTCACCTTGGGGGCAATATCGGAGGAACGCCAGACGCCTCGGAAGTTATTCTGTTCGCGGCTCCAGACCGGCTCGGTCATGTAGGTCATGTCCACGCCTTTTTCGCGCAGGGCGACCACACCTGAACTCACGCTGCCAACGGATTTCCGGGTGACCTGATTGGTGAGACCGTTGTCGTTAAGCATGATGGTGGTGATCATGTCGGTCACCGACTTGGGGCTGGAGTAACCCAGCACCTTGCCCTTCAGGTCTCTAAAAGTCTTGATGCTCGTGTCGTCTTTGCGGGTCGACCACACCTGGTCGGCTACGCTGATCACCCCTGAGTGAATGATGCTGATCTCCGCGCCCTGCTGAATGGCCACGATGGCGGCCGAGAGGGCGACCTCACCATACGGCAACTCGGCAGCAAGAGCGTTGCGGACAGTCGTTCCGCCACCAGCCGAGGAGATAAAGCCTCCGACGTCCAGGCCAGCCTCCGACTTAAACCAGCCCTTGGCCTTGGCGACGGCAAACGGTACACCGTACATGCCGGTGCCGAAATGAGTGACAGTGAGGTCGGTGGCAGCTTGGGCCATGACCGAGGCCGAGAGAACGGCCGTTGCAACGAGTGCGCGCACGAGTTTCATAGTTGTCTCCTTGTAATCTGCTTCGCAGACAATACAAGGCGACAGCCAAGTTCAGAACTTGGTGATAACCCGGTCTAATGGTTTGTCATCTACAGATAATGAGTCCTGCACCAACTTCTTGCCCAGCTCCACGCCCCACTGATCAAAGGGGTTAATCCCCCAGATGGCAGCCTGGCAGACCACCTTGTGTTCGTAAAGGGCAATGAGCGCACCCAGGCAGGCGGGTGACAGGGCATCCAGCCAAACCGTGCTATTGGGTCGGCCACCTGGGTAAGTGCGATGAGGGGCCAATCGAGTGATCTCATCCTCTGGCAGACCATCGGCTCGGAGCGCCGCTTCGGTCTCCTCCAGGCTTCGTCCAATTGCCAGGGCTTTGGCCTGGGCCATTTGGTTCAGGCGAACCACGTGGTCGTGTTCCTTCAGAGACAACCAACCCGGCACATCGGTGAGGCTTGTGCCTTCCTCCACAGCAATAAATTCCACCGGCACATGGTGCATGCCCTGGTGTAGCAGTTGGAAGTAGGCATGCTGTCCGTTCATGCCCAGACCACCCCAGACCTTGGGGCCGGTGTCGACCAGACAAGGCCTGCCATTGAAGTGGACCGACTTGCCGTTGCTCTCCATGTCCAACTGCTGAATGTGCTGGGTGAATCGACCCAGTCGATCGCTATAGGGCGTGACCGCCAGGCTAGAGCAGCCAATGAAGTTGCGATTCCAGATGCCGTGCAGGGCAAACTGAATGGGCAGGTTCGCCTCAATCGGCGCGCTCAACAGGTGGGCATCCAACTCGGCTGCGCCCGCCAGAAACTCTTCAAATGCCTCGCGACCAATGCTCGCGGCCACCACCAACCCAATGGACGACCAGACGGAATAGCGACCACCCACCCAATCCCAGAAGCCAAAGATGCGATTGGCCGGCACGCCATAAGCGATAGCTCTGTCCGGAGATGTCGTCACGGCCGCGAGATGAGACCCAAGGCCGGCATCCGTCACACCGCCAGCCTTCAGCCACGCCTTGGTGGCATTGGCAATCGTCATCGTCTCTTGGGTGCTAAAGCTCTTGCTGGAGATCACAAACAGAGTGGTCGCCACATCCAGGTCTTTGAGCTGGTGGTAGACCGTGTGCGCATCGGGCATGCTGAAAAACACAACCCTTAAATCTGGATTGGCCCGCTGGATCAGCGCCTCGGTGACCAGCCGGGGCCCCAAGTCCGAGCCGCCGATGCCAATGTTCACCACCGTGCAAATGGTCTTGCCGGTGTGGCCTTTGACCTGTCCGACGTAGAGTGCTTGGGCATAGTCGAGCATCCGCTGCCGTTCAGTCTGCACAGCCCGGCCAATGTCTTGACCCCACGGTCCATCCACAGGACCCCGCAGGGCCATGTGCAACGCCGCGCGTTGCTCGGTGTTGTTTACCAGATCACCACGCGCCATGCCGGCGAGCCACTCGGGCAACTGACTCTCACGGGCCAGCTCGGCCAGGCCAGTCAGTGCGGCCCGATCGATTTGTTGATACTGGAAGTCCAATCGCAGGCCAGCCGCCCTGAGCTGACACTGCGCTGCGCGCTCAGGCTGGGCATGAAGCTCGCGAATACTCGGAGCTTGAGTCGCCAGCAAAGCCAGACGCTTCCAACTGGCCCTGTCTTCAGGGGCCACAAAAGGCTTCAGGCCGGGCTGGGATAAAAATTCCATCTAGCCATTATCCGGATTTTGTTACCACGGCCATGGCGTGGCTTGCGGCGGCCAGTCCCATAGCGGCCGTCACAGTCACCATGGAGCCGTATCCGGCGCAGGCCAGACGCGCACTGGGATCGCAGTCAGCGCCTTGTTTCATGGGCTGATCGGAATGCACCACGGGAATGAAGAGCTTGCCCTCGCCTGGGAAGCCCGGCGATCCTTTCAGGGTCTTGCGCAATTTGGCCAGCAAGGGGTCATGAAAGGTTTTCACCAGATCGCCCACCCGAACCCAAGTAGGGTCCGTCTTGCCACCCGCACCCCCACTCACAATCAGGTGGCGGGGCCGCTCGCGTTGACGAAAGTAACGAATCATCAGCAGCTTGGCCTCGTAGTCGTCACAGGCATCGATCCAGAAGCTGGGCTTGCCCTGCAGGGCCGCTTCAGCGGTGGTCTCGCCAAAGATCTGGTCGATGTTTTCTAAAGACAAAAAAGCATCCACCAGGGTCAGCTCAAGCTTGGGGTTGATCAGCCGCAGCCGCTCGGCCATGGCCTGCACCTTGGCCATGCCTTTGGTCGGGTGATTGGCCTGCGCCTGCCGGTTGATGTTGCCCTCGGCCACCACGTCCATGTCCACCAGGGTCAGACGGCCCACGCCGCTTCGGGCCAAGGCCTCCGCCGCCCAGGACCCGACCCCGCCAAGCCCCACCACACCCACGTGGGTCTGGCGCAGACGCAAAAACGCCTCTTCAGAGAAGAGGCGTGCGGTACTGGCAAACTGCCGAGCAACAGAGGTCATGGCAACAGGATAGAACACCCCGTGGTCTTGCGTGCTTCCATGCTCTCGTGGGCCTTGACGACTTCATCCAGACCAAAGCGCTGCTCGATGTTGATCTTGATCTTGCCGCTGCCCACCATCTTGACCAGGTCATTGGCGGTCATCTCCAGTTCCTCGCGGCTGGCCGTGTAGGGCATCAGCGAAGGACGGGTCAGAAACAGGTGACCACCCAATACGCTCAGATCCAGCGGTGGCACCTTGCCCGAGGCATTGCCAAAGCTGACCATCAGGCCGTACTTGCGCAGACACTGCAGCGACTTGTCCCAGGTGCTCTTGCCCACGGCGTCATAGACCACATCCACGCCACGACCGTTGGTAATCTCTTTGACCCGAGCCGCAAAGTCCTCTTTGTTGTAGTTGATGACATGGTCTGCACCATTTGCCTTGGCCACCTTGATCTTCTCGTCAGAGCCCACCGTGCCAATTGCGGTGACGCCCATCAGCTTGGCCCACTGCATGGCGATTTGGCCCACGCCGCCGGCGGCTGCGTGGAACAAAATGGTGTGGCCTTTTTGCAGGTTGGCCGTGCGACGAAACAGGTACTGCACTGTCATGCCCTTGAGCATCATGGCCGCGCCGGTCTCAAAAGAAATCGTCTTGGGGATCTTAATCAGCAGCTGGGCGGGCAGGTTGCGCACCTCACAATAGGCGCCTGGGGGCTGGCCGGCGTAGGCCACACGATCGCCCACTTTCACATGGGTTACACCAGCACCCACTTCTTCCACCACGCCGCTGCCTTCCATGCCGAGTGCGGCTGGGTACTGGGGCAGGGGATAAACACCGCTGCGCTGGTAGATGTCGATGTAGTTCAGGCCAATCGCATGGTGACGAACACGCGCCTGTCCCGGACCGGGCTTGCCCACTTCGACATTGCGGACCGTCATCACACTGGCGGCGCCAGGTGCATCCATCATCACGACCTTGCTCATGTTTGCTCCAATAGGTTCAGAAGGATTCTTGCGAAATCAAAGACTTGGTTTTTGTTTCTCGAGTGGCGTCTGTTTGCGACTGACATCACCCAAGATTTACCCCGATAATAGGTCCATCAGAAGAGAGCTGGGCACAGGGAAAAACCCGCTGCAAGACCGCCCAGCCACCGAAGGCGTAAAACGCTCAGGTTCATGACTGATGATGCGCTGGTCTGGAGAGCGCAACGGGCTGCAAACAACGCAGTCTGGTTGCCACCGAAGGGGCAAGCTCATGCGGGGTCGCATGATGTGAATCTCTCAGGTAAAAGGACAGATCGGCTTCTTTCTCTTGAGAGGAGCATGACATGCGTGTCATCGTTTTAGGCGCCGGCGTCACCGGCACTGCTGCTGCTTATTACCTGCACAAATCCGGCCACGAGGTCACGGTGATTGACCGCCAGTCCAAACCGGGCTGCGAGACCAGCTTCGCCAATGGCGGCCAGATTTCCGTTAGCCATGCCGAGCCCTGGGCCAACCCTTCAGCCCCCATCAAAGTGCTGAAATGGATGGCCCGTGAGGACTCGCCTCTGCTCTTCAGGCTGCGCGCCGACATGCGCCAGTGGCTCTGGGGCCTGCAGTTCATGCTGGAGTGCAGCCCAGCCCGCACCCGTCACAACATCATTCAGATCCTGAACCTGGGTCATTACTCCCGCGACAAGCTGCAGGCCTTGCGTAAAGACATCGGCATTCAGTACGACCACCTGGAAAAAGGCATCCTGCATTTCTACACCAGCCAAGAAGAATTCGACGGCGCCATTGGCCCCACCGAACTCATGCGCGAATACGGCTGCCAGCGCGAGATCATCTCTGCCAGGCGCGCTGTGGAGCTCGAGCCTGCGCTAAAGCCCATCGAGTCTCAGATCACGGGTGCCACCTACACCGATGCCGATGAGTCGGGCGATGCCCGCAAGTTCACCCAGAACCTGGCGGCCTGGTGTGCCACCCAGGGCGTGGACTTCAAGACCGGCACCACCATCAAAGGGCTGGACTTCCATGGCGACAAGATCACCGGTGTCCGCGTGATTGAAGAAGGTCGTCACCAGACCCTACGGGCTGATGCCTATGTGCTGGCCATGGGCTCCTTCAGCCCCCTGTTGGCAAAGCCCTTGGGCCTTAACCTGATGATTTATCCGGCCAAAGGCTACTCGGCCACGGTGCCTGTTAAGAACCCCGAGGCGGCCTACTCTGTGAGCCTGACCGATGACGAGTACAAGCTGGTCTTCTCGCGCCTAGGCGATCGCCTGCGGATCGCTGGCACTGCGGAGCTCAATGGTTACAGCACCGAGCTCAATGATGTGCGCTGCCAGGCGATTATTCGCCGCTGCCGCCAGATCTTCCCCGAGGCAGGGGTCTGGGAAGAGGCCGAGTTCTGGACGGGCCTGCGTCCAGCCACGCCTTCCAACGTGCCTTATATCGGCGGCACCCATTACAGGAACCTGTTCTTGAACACTGGTCACGGCACCCTGGGCTGGACCCATGCCTGTGGTTCTGGTGCTGCGGTGGCGGACATCGTTTCGGGTCGCGTGCCCGAGGTGGACTTCGCCTTCTGTGGTCCCAAGCCTTCGCCGGTAAAATCGGGGGTTCCAGCTTTTCAGAGCTAATCCGATTTAGAAAGAGGCAGCATGGCAGGACATAGCAAGTGGGCCAATATTCAGCACCGCAAGGGCCGACAAGATGAGAAACGCGGCAAGGTCTTTACCCGCGTGATCAAAGAAGTCACCGTCGCCGCTAAACTTGGCGGCGGTGATCCTGCCACTAATCCCCGGCTTCGCATGGCCATGGACAAGGCCAGCGACGTCAACATGCCCAAAGACAAGGTCATGGACGCCATCAAGCGCGGCACCGGCCAGCTCGAGGGCGTGGACTACGAAGAGATTCGCTACGAGGGCTACGGCATTGGTGGTGCAGCCGTCATCGTGGACTGCCTGACCGACAACCGCACCCGCACCGTGGCCGAGGTTCGGCACGCGTTTTCCAAGCACGGCGGCAATCTGGGCACCGACGGCTCGGTTGCTTTCATGTTCAAACACTGTGGGCAGATGCTCTTTGCCCCCGGTACCTCCGAGGATGCGGTCATGGAGGCTGCACTCGACGCGGGCGCTGAGGATGTGATCACCGACGAAGAGGGCACCATCGAGGTGCTCACCGGTCCAGCGGAGTTGTCCGCTGTACGCGCTGCGCTCGAAGCCAAAGGCCTCAAGCCCGAGTTGGCCGAGGTCACGATGCGAGCCGACACCAACAGTGAGTTGACCGGAGACGACGGCGCCAAGATGCAAAAGCTCTTGGATGCCCTAGAGGGCCTGGACGATGTCCAGGAGGTTTACAGCAACGCCGTCATCGTCTAAGGAGTGCCAGACATGAAAGTCCTGGTCGTTGGAAATGGGGGCCGTGAACATGCCATGGCCTGGCGCCTGGCCCGCTCACCGCGGGTCTCCCAGGTCTATGTCGCCCCCGGCAATGGCGGCACACAGCGCGATGCCACCCTCAAAAACATCGCCATTGATCCAGTCAAAGATCAGGTGGGTCTGGCCGACTTTGTAGAAAAAGAGGGCATTGCGCTGACCGTGGTGGGCCCAGAGGCACCCCTGGCCGCTGGCCTGGTGGACCTGTTTCGCGCACGCGGGCTCAAGATCTTTGGCCCGATCAAAGCAGCAGCGCAACTCGAGGCCTCCAAGGATTTTGCCAAGCAGTTCATGAAACGTCATGGCATTCCCACGGCGCAGTTCCAGACGTTTGCCGATGCCAAGGCTGCCCACGACTACGTGGCTGCGCGTGGTGCGCCGATTGTCATCAAGGCCGATGGCCTAGCTGCGGGCAAGGGCGTGGTGGTGGCTATGACCCTGGACGAGGCCCATGCGGCCATCGACAGCATGCTCTTGGACAACAAGTTTGGTGACGCAGGCGCCCGCGTCGTCATCGAAGATTTTCTAGAGGGCGAAGAGGCCAGCTTTATCGTCATGTGTGACGGCGAGCATGCCTTTGCCCTGGCCACCAGCCAAGACCACAAACGGGTGGGCGATGGCGACACCGGTCCCAACACAGGTGGCATGGGCGCCTACTCGCCTGCGCCTGTGGTGACCCCGGATGTCCATGCCCGCGTCATGCGCGAGATCATCGCGCCGGTGCTCAAGGGTATGAAGGCGGAGGGTACCCCTTACACAGGCTTTCTCTATGCGGGCCTCATGATTAATTCAAAAGGCGAGCCCAAGGTGGTGGAGTTCAACTGCCGCATGGGAGACCCCGAGACCCAGCCCATCTTCCTGCGCATGAAGGGTGACTTCACTGTTCTGCTCGAGCATGCTGTGAGTGGTACTCTGGACCAGGCCGAAAAACTCTCCGAGACTCTCTGGGACAACCGGGCTGCAGTCGGTGTGGTCTTGGCCGCCCAGCACTACCCCGAGACGCCCAAGACGGGCGATGCCATCAGTGGCTTGCCGGCGGATCAGGATGACGCGGTGGTCTTTCATGCGGGCACCAAGCAGCAGGGCGACCAGGTGGTGACCAGTGGTGGTCGCGTGCTCTGTGCCACTGCTCTGGGCGGCACCATCAAAGAGGCCCAGGCCAGAGCCTATGAGCTGGCCAAGCAGGTCTGCTTCGATGGCATGCACTACCGCAAAGACATTGGCTGGCGAGCCCTTAAATGATCTCGGTCGTGGGCGGCGGCATCATGGGCGCCCTCAGCGCTCTGGTCGCTGCTCGCTTTGGGACTGTCCAGTGGTGGGCCCCGCCCGAAAACCCTCAACGTGACGATGGAGCACAGACCAGGGCTTATGCTCTGGCCCCGCAGACCGTTGACCTATTAAAAGAACTAGGCCTGTGGTCTGCGCTGGAGCCCAGGGCGCAGCCTGTGGTCAGCATGCAGGTGAGCCATGTTGAACCTGCCGCGCAGATTGATCTGTTGGCCAGCGAGGCTGGCCTAGATGCCTTGGCCACCATCGTGGTCCATGCGGACTTGCTGGCTGCCTGCGAGCAGGCCACGCAATTCAACGCGAATATCCAGAGGCTCGGGGGCTATCAGCCGATTGATCCCCTGGCCAGCACCCCACAGGCTGCCTGCCCACCGGATGCCAAACTCACCATTGCTGCGGACGGCAAGGATTCTCGTCTGCGCAGAGCGGCAGGCATCTTGCACAGCCGTCGCGATTACGATCAGCTGGCATTGGTCATGGCCTTCCAAACCCAGCAGCCGCATCAGGGCGTGGCCTGTCAGTGGTTCCGGCCCGAGGGCATTCTGGCTCTCTTGCCGCTCCAGGATCCACATCAGGTCTCCATGGTTTATTCCATGCCGACGGCTGCTGCCCAGGCTTTAAGGGACTGCTCGACCCAGCGAATCGCGGACCGAATCACTGCCGACAGCGAGCATCGGTTTGGCGCTTTGACGCCCGTCTCAGAAACCTGCCAGGCGGCGCCCTTGGTCATGATGACAGCCGAGCGCATGAGCAGTGGCCGATTGGTCTTGGTGGGTGATGCCGCCCACACGGTGCATCCATTGGCAGGTTATGGCCTGAACCTGGGCGTGCAAGACCTCCTGGTTCTGCGCAAAACCCTGCAGGAGGAGCAGGCCAGAGACTCCCGGGCTTTTGACCCCGGCCATCGTCGGGTCGTGCAGGCCTATGAACGTCAACGAGACAAACAGGTGCCCCAGGTACAGTGGGGTTTGGATTTGTTGTGGCGTTTGGTCATGAGTGAAACCCCGGGCCTTCCCGCTGGTCGAAGCCTGGGCATGCAGCTGGTGCAATCCATGCCACAGTTGCGCAAATGGCTAGTTGGCAGTGCGCTGGCTGGCCGGGCCGTTCCGTTTTAACGTCGTTGCGTTCCAGGCACCTTTTTAGAGATCGAACCCATCACATGAAAAAACTCCTTACTACCTTGGCCGTCATTGGCTCGATCTCCGGTTTTTCCATAGCCCAGGCCGCCGAACCCCAACCCGCCTCTCCCGCGGTCACCAAGCAGGTCAAAGCTGCTGTCGAGGGGTGGCTAAAGGGCCGCTTCAAGGTGGACACGGTTAGCAAGACCAGCATGCCCGGCATCGTCGAGGTGCAGATTGGCAATGACTTGGTCTATGTCGATGAGAAGGCCACGCACGCGATCGTCGAAGGCCAGATGGTGGACCTGAAGACAGGCCTGAATCTGACGGCCGCTCGCATGGATGATATTCAGCGCATCGACTTTGCCAAGCTGCCTTTGGATCTGGCCATGAAGTCTGTCAAAGGCGATGGCGGCAAGGGCAAGCGCACGATCGCGGTCTTCGAGGACCCCTATTGCTCCTTCTGCCGAAAGTTTCGGCAGACCCTCATGACGCTGGACAACGTCACCATCTACACCTACTTCTATCCCATCTTGCGAGCTGAATCCACCACGGTTAGTCGCAATGCCTGGTGTGCCAAGGATCGCCAGAACGCCTGGGACGATTGGATGCTGTTGGGCAAAGAGCCACCGGCCGCTGGCAAAGACTGCAACTACCCCAAGGACAAGATCGTCGCTCTGGGCCAGCAGTTGGGTGTTCAGGCCACGCCCACCAGCTTTGTGGTGAACGGCAAGCGCCTGCAGGGTGCGCTGTCAAAAGAGCAGATCGAAGCGGCGCTTAAATAACCACCATGGCCATCTCCGGACCAGAGTCGGTTGCCGGCTCGAGCAGAATTCCTGTTGAACAGCTCACCGGCTTTGTGGAGCAGATGTTTGAATCGGCCGGCTTGTCTGCTGACCATGCACGTACGGCCACTGCCGTGCTGCTGAATGCGGACATTCGTGGGGTCTGGTCCCACGGCGTCATCCGTCTGCCCATGTACATCCAGCGTCTGCAAAAAGGCGTGGCCAAGGCGCAGCCCAACATACAGATTCAGTCGGTCGCCCATTCGGCGCTGCATGTCGATGGCGACCATGGTCTGGGTCTGGTGGTCGCACCGGCCGCCATGGCGGCGGCTGTTGAGTTGGCGCAGAAAACGGGCATTGCCATTGCTGGGGTCAAGAGCAGCGGTCACTTTGGTGCTGGTGCTCACTACCTGCAGCAGGCCGTTGACGCCGATTGCATGGGCTTGGTCTTTACCAACGCCTCCAAGGCTTTGCCACCCTGGGGGGCTATGGCGCCCTTCTTTGGTACCAGCCCTTATAGTTTTTCTGCACCGACCCACCCTGGCGAGGTCTTTATGGTCGACATGGCCATGTCGCGGATTGCCCGCGGCAAACTCAAGTTCGCGGCCCAGCGCGGCGAGCAGGTGCCGCTCGGCTACGCCTTGGATGCACAGGGCAGGCCCACCACCGATGGCGCGGCCGCCTTCGAGGGCATCATGCTGCCCTTCGGTGAGCACAAGGGTGCCGCCATGTCTTGGATGATGGATGTACTGGGGGGTGTCTTCACTGGCGCTTCGTTTGGTGGCGATGTGGCCAATCCGTTCAAGCGCTTTGATGTCGTGCAGGGAGCAGGCCACACCTTTGTCGCCATTCGGGCTGACCTGTTTCAGCCTCTGCAGTCGTTCAAAGATCGCATGAGTGAACTGCTCAAGCGGGTCAAGAACCTGCCCCGGGCCCATGGCTTCGACGAGATTCTCTCGCCCGGTGAACCAGAGCTGCGCACTGCCAAGACCAATATGGAGAAGGGCGTGCCACTCACGCCGGATGTCATCGAGTCGCTTCGAGTGTCAGCCCAGAGTCTGGGCGTTACACCTTTTTAGTACCCCTTCGGCAGCAGCACTACCATGCTGCCGTTGGCCTTCATCTTGCCGGCCAACTCACCGGCCACGGCACCAGATCCAAAAAAGAAGTCCGCCCGGTGGGCTCCCTGAATCGCGGACCCAGTGTCTTGCGCAAACATCAGTCGAGCGGTTGGCTTAAAGGTGCTGCCCACCCCCGTTGGGATTCTGGTCTGAACAAAGACCGGCAAGCCAGGCGGCACAAAACGGTTGTCCACGGCCACCGATCGGCCCGCTGTCAACGGCACACCCAACGAGCCAAAGGGCCCCTCTGTTGGGTCTTGGCTGCTGGGCAGTTCTTTGAAGAAGACCATGCTGGGGTTTTGGTGCAGCAATTCATCTTTGCGCAGAGGGTTGCGGGCCAGCCAGGTCTTAATGCCCTGCATGGTGGCCTGGGCCAGGGTTAGCTCGCCTTTGTCGACCAGCCAACGGCCAATCGACTTGTAAGGGTGACCGTTCTGGTTGGCGTAGCCAACACGCATCATCTGGCCATTGTCCAGTTGAACGCGGCCCGAACCCTGTACCTGCAGAAAGAAAGCCTCGACGGGGTCTGCGACATAGACCAACTCCAACCCACGCAACTGACCGGATTTCTCAAGCTCGCCTCGGGTGGCGTAGGGCACCACACGATCACCCTCGCCGTTTGCCCCCTTCACCAGCCGACCCCGCAGACGCAGGGCCCGCAGTTCGGGATAGGGGTCGTTCAGGTCAACGGTGACCAGGTCTTTGGGGGTTTGGTAGAGCGGGGTATCAAACCGCGAAGACCGTGTCTTGGAGCCCATGAGTAATGGCTCGTAGTAACCGGTGACATGGTTGCTGCGGTCATTACCGCCAGTGTGGTTGGCGGACTTCGCGCCAGATCCATCCAAAGCATGGGGGACAAAGCTGCGCTCAAAGTAGGTCTTTATGGCGTTGGCATCTTTGGCGCCAATGTTCTGAGCGGCGTTACACAGGCTGGTGAAGGGCTCACCCCGAACCCCAAGGGCCAGGCAGCTGCGCAGCCAGGCGGGCCATGCAGCCACCAGGTTGTCGTTGTTCCAGCCGCTCAGTTGCTCGTAACCAATTGGATTTAACTGACCAGACAAGGGCGCTCGCGTGGCTCTTGGTGTCTTGGCAGTGTAACGGCGGGGGGCCGGTGGGTTGGCCACCGCGTCGACAATGTTGCTCAGGTCTCGCTCACCACCGGTACCTGTTGAGCTGTCCATCGAACGTGCATCAGTCGGCTCAGCACTCACCCCTACGCCACTGCCGACCTGCCCAGCGCCCGAAATAGGAGCGGGCCGCCCGGAGTCCTGGGGGTTCTCTGAACCGGTAAAGCTACAGCCGGTCAGAAAAACCATCCCCAAGATGCAGTATCGTTTCCAAAAGGAGTGCATGCGCATGTGGCTTATTTTCCTCGAAGCGGTCTTGGCTTTGGTTTTGTTGCTGGGCATTGTCTATTGGACCATGCGTGGTAAAAAGTAAGAAACCACAGCAATCACAAATAGAAGACAAGGGAGACACCATGAGCCAAGCTGGATCCAATAAGCAGCCTTACTGCATCGCCCCCAGCATTCTGTCGGCTGACTTTGCCCGCCTGGGCGAAGAGGTTCGGGCCGTTGAGGCCGCCGGTGCAGGCTTTATTCACTTCGATGTGATGGACAACCACTACGTGCCCAACCTAACCGTGGGCCCTCTGGTCTGCAAGGCCATTCGTCCCCACGTCAAGATTCCCATTGATGTGCACCTGATGGTCTCGCCCGTAGATTCGCTGATCAACGACTTTGCCAAGGCGGGTGCCGACTACATCACCTTCCACCCGGAGGCCAGTGCCCACATCGACCGCAGCCTGCAGCTGGTGCGCGATTTGGGCTGCAAGAGTGGCCTGGTCTTTAACCCCAGCACCTCGCTGGACCATCTGGACTGGGTCATGGACAAGGTCGACATGATCCTGCTGATGAGCGTGAACCCTGGTTTCGGGGGCCAGGCCTTTATTCCCAGCACGCTGGAAAAGACCAAGGCAGCCCGGGCCCGTATCGATGCGCACATCGCCAAGGGTGGCCAGCCCATTCGCCTGGAAGTTGACGGCGGTATCAAGCCCGACAACATCGCCGCAGTGGCAGCCGCTGGGGCCGACACCTTTGTAGCCGGCTCAGCCGTTTTTGGCGCCCCGGATGCCGACGGCAAGTCCTACAACGATATTTTCAAGAAATTCGGCCAAGCACTTGCCTAGTGGTTCCTTGCAAATTGAAAGTTTGACTTTCAATTTGCAAGGAACCCAACACTGGGTTTGCCTAATTTGGCCCTGAATCGGATCGGTCAGCAGACCGCTACAGTTCACCTAAACTAGAGGCTTATCAGAGCCCAATCATGAATTCGTCCTCCTCAAACCCTGCTGGCTCCGCTGCTCACCTGAAGGCACCCCAAAGCTTCGCTGACTTCTGCGAACTGGCAGCCCAGGGCTATAACCGCATTCCGCTAGTCGCCAGCCTAAACGCCGACCTGGACACCCCCCTGTCGGCTTATCTCAAGCTAGCCGGCCAGCCCAACAGCTTCTTGCTGGAGTCTGTGGTCGGGGGCGAGCGCTTTGGGCGCTACTCGTTCATTGGCTTGCCGGCCCGCACCCGCATTCAGGCCTTTGACCAAAAGATTCAGGTGCTGACCGACGGCCAGGTCATTCAAGAAGAGACTGCGGACCCCCTGACCTTTGTTGAGCGATACCTGTCGCAGTTTCGGGCGGCGCCGGTCGCGGGCTTGCCCCGATTCGCGGGCGGCCTGGCGGGCTATTTCGGTTACGACACCATTCGCTACATTGAGCCGCGCCTCAACACGGTGCAGGCCAAGTCAAGGCCCGATCCCATGGGCCTGCCAGACGTCTTGTTGCTGCTCACCGAAGAGCTGGCTGTGTTCGACAACCTGGCAGGGCGGCTATCGATCTGGGTCTATGCCCATGCGGGTCATGCCAGCACCGGCACACCAGGCACCTGGGCCCGAGACAAACTCCGGACGGCCTACGACGCCGCTCAGGCTCGTCTGCAAGAATTGGTGGCCAAGCTCTCGGCTCCAGTCAGCGCGCCGGCCACGCAAAAGCTGCCAGACACCGACATTCAACGCGACTTCTCCAAGGCCGACTTCTTAAAAGCCGTGGACGTGGCCAAGGACTACATCGCTGCGGGTGATGTCATGCAGGTGGTCATTGGTCAGTTGCTCAAAAAACACTATGCCGGGTCGCCGCTCACGCTCTACCGAGCCCTGCGTGCGCTCAACCCGTCGCCCTACATGTACTTCTATGACATGGGGGACTTTCAGATTGCAGGTGCCTCACCAGAAATCCTGGTGCGCCAAGACGCCGTCACTGCAAAAGACGGCAGCGCCCAGACCCGGGTCACCATTCGTCCGATTGCCGGCACTCGACCCCGTGGCAAGACCCGCGAGCAAGATCTGCAACTGGAAGCCGACCTAAAGGCCGATCCCAAGGAATGTGCCGAGCACGTCATGCTCATCGACCTGGCCCGCAACGATGTCGGTCGCATCGCCCAGATTGGCAGCGTCAAGGTCAACGAGCAGATGGTGGTGGAGCGCTACTCGCACGTCATGCACCTGGTCAGCGATGTCGAGGGACTGCTCAAGCCCGAGCTCTCGGCCATGGATGTCCTGCGGGCC
>JACCDW010578100.1_pt1 | contig 32059 bp, 56 predicted proteins | sample 7449781 | NCBI WGS metagenome assembly JACCDW01 (sample SAMN15323449, study PRJNA562643) | freshwater metagenome | isolation source: river surface water | place: USA:Blue River Watershed | collected 2017-08-18
AAGTCTCATTCCTTAATTGTATATTTTATTTATCTCTTTGTCAAGAAACTATTTTAAAATAGGCTCATTTTGACGAAAAAATCTTTCCCAGCAATCGTTCTGCTTCAGGATAGCTTTCCATGCAATCGACAATCCTATCAACTGCCGTTAGTACCGCGAGTTCTTCTTTGATTAACTGCTGGTGTTTGTCGTCTCTAGCCACACGCAGAGGAATGTTAAATCCTGTGTAGGGCTGTGTCCAAGAATACGAAATCTGAAAACGATCGTTGCTCATCATCTTCTTGCTCTTCCAACCGCTCATTGCGAGACCTCTTCCTTTAGATATTTCCAACCAGTGAATTCTTCCCATTCAGACTGTAGAGCCTGTATCTGTTTCTTGATCTCTAGCTGACGATAGTGCCGCCATTCTGTTACAATAGACTGTGTTTTTTCTGTGTTGCAAACATCAGCGACAAAGCCATCAATAGATCCGTACTTAACAGCCTTAGCAATCCAAGCACGATCTACAACCATACTCTTTGAGTAGTCAAATGCCCAATGCCCCTTATCAACTTCAATTCGAGCATTGGGCTCGTGTTTTCGACTATAACTGTTTGGACCGCCCATACAGCTGAGTACTGTAATGTCCTCGCCCTTTACGTCAACTACAACGAAGTAGGGACAGAACATTTCGTTCCAATAATCACCCGGCCTTGGATTATCTAGAGCTCTGTGATTTTTTACTTCTTGTTCTTTGTTGTCAAACATTATTTCTTGCTCCTCATAATTTCGTCAGACCACAGGGTGCTATCACGCATCTTTGAGAAGCTTTCTAAATTTATCCATCATAGGACCTAGCTGCATAATCTCAGCATTATGCAGGCACAGTTCTAGATAATCTCGTTTGCTGTGTGGCCAACTATCAGGAATTACTAACTCCGTCATATCCACTTCGCTTCTATACTTGACCCAAAGGAACTTTAATGACAGGCCATCAATGAAACCGCGCTTGAAGGCAGTTAAAAGACCTACAATAGTATCGCTCATTATGCTAACTCCAAAGTGTGTTTGCAGTTGCCACGGAAAGTGAATCCAGGACAAGTACAGGTAATCTTACCTGCGTCCTTGACCACTGTATAGGTATTGCCCTTTGAACCCTGCACTGTCTTTTCAACTCGCTCTACAGCTTTGGGCTTTTCATAGCTTACGGGCAGATCATTTACTTCTACGATTCGATCACGATTGATGCGACGGAACGGAAAACCCGGATCGCCTGTGGTGATGCCAATTTCGTCTGCACTGAACCACTTTTGGCGTATGATAGTACCCGTGTAGATGTTGAACTCTTGTGTAACAACACCGGGTGCATAGAGGTGCCGCTTTTCCCACAAGATATTCTTGACACGGATTGTGACCTCTTGCCCTTCTTTAAGCATGTCGCTCATATAAGAAACCCTCGTGATTGACTATATTATTAGTATAGCATCACGAGGGCAGATGTCAACCAGAAATTTTAGCGAAAATGGCTTCAGCTTCTGGGTAAGTTTTCATTTTGGAGACCTGCTGGTCCCAAACTTCCATCATAATCAGCTCAAAAATGGTTTCTGCTTCTGAGCCGTGTTCTTCAATTACTTCGCTCACTTCGCTCATAGTTTCGCAGTTCCAAATTAGATCTGCTAGCTCTTTTTGATGCGATGTCAAACCGTCCAATGTAATCATAGTTCCACCTTTTGAACTCTGTCATACCTAAAACTGCGCCAAGCATTGGCATTAACGTCCCAAACATTAACTGTTCCAGGCTTGCCTTCCTTTTCAGTCTTTGGACGGCTGCTTTCTGGAATCACATCAAATGATTTGGTACAAGTCATTACTCTCTGCTCACCGTCCAGTTTGAGGAACGTCACTGTCAGTGTCTTGCTTCTCAGCATCTCCACTAGTTCCGTCTCGGTTGGAATGTTCTTCATCTCGGCGATTTTTGTTGCCAAAGATTCTGTCGTAGTTGTTTCTGTATGCATCATCATCTGCGCCCTTTCGTTTTGAACTGCCTTTACCGCCGTGCCACTGTCCGCTCATTTTGTTTCTTCCGTTGTTCTATTTCTCGTGTAAGTTTGCAAGGACCCCAAGTGCAGTGGGGGTCATATTTTTGCTTGCAAAGTGTACACAATTGATCCTTAGGAATAGGTTCCTGCGGAGTCATGTTAGTCCTTCCTACCTCCAAACAGCTGGAGGAGGTTGATAAAGATATTAATGAAGTCTAGATACAGTGTTAGTGCGCCACGAACTTCTGCATTGCCGCTGTCGCTGAGGCTGACTTCTTCACGAATCTTCTGTGTGTCATAGGCTGTTAGTCCTAGGAAGATGATGATTGCTAATGCACTAATAACCATCTGCATCACAGTACTTCCAATGAAGATATTAACAATGCTGGCAATGATGATTGCAATCAATCCAATAAACATGAACTGTCCAATGCTGTCTAGATTCTTCTTGGTAAAGTATCCATACAGGCTCATTGTTCCAAACAGTACTGCGGCTCCTAGGAATGCTGTTACCACGCTACCCATTGTGAATACAGCGAAGATTGTAGCAAAGCTCAATCCCATCAGTGCGGCAAATCCATGCAGCATCAATTGGGCACCGCCATAGCTGACCCGTTCCATTAGGAATGCAACCGCAAATACTGCAACCAGCGGTGCAAAAATCACAACCCACTTCATTACACCTGTAAAGAAGAACTGTAGCAGTTCGGGCGATGTTCCTACAAAATAACTCACTACCATTGAGGTTAACACGGCTAGGAACATGTTGCCGTAAACCCTATTCATTGACGAAATAATTTCGTCGGTTGTTTTATACGTTGTAGTTGCGTACATTTAATTCTCCTTAACGTTGTTCAACAATTTTATCTACCAGACCGTAAGCTAACGCTTCTTCTGCACTTAAGAACGTGTCACGGTCCATATCACGTTCAAAGTCCTCATAGGTCTTGCCTGCTGTATTGTGCTTGACATACAGCTCAGTAAGACGCTTCTTCCAGTACATGATTTCCTTGTAGGAAATCTCAATGTCACTGGCCATACCTCTCGCACCACCACTGGGCTGATGGATCATGTGTCTTGCATTAGGCAGCATCTTGCGCTTGCCTGGTGCACCTGCTTGTGCTAGGAAACTGCCCATTGAGCAGGCCTGACCCATGACAATGGTCTGTACGTCTGGCTTGATAAATCTCATAGTGTCATAGATTGCCATTCCAGCTGTGATCACGCCGCCCGGTGAGTTGATATAAAAGTAGATATCCTGCTCTGTTGCCTGTGATTCTAAAAACAGCAATTGAGCTACAATTAGGTTTGAGCTAGTATCGTCAACAGGACCATTCAACATTACGATACGATCCTTGAGCAAGCGACTGTAGATATCGTAACTGCGTTCGCCACGAGCTTCTTGTTCAATTACCATTGGTACTAAAGGCATAGTTTATCTTCTTCCTGTATATTTAATTGTTTCTTTAGGGCCAGAACTGGTAAATTCTATCCCTGCCATTGAGCCCACATAGGCTCTGCCGTTGTGCTTTAATATTAGTTTAACACTTTTATTTAAACTTACAACCAGCATATTCTTAGGCTTGTACTCTAATACATCAGCATCAACTTCAACATCGTTGTTGGTGTTTTTTAGTTTACAAGTATCTGCATAAGTAGAACTACTCTGCACTATCTGTTCCTTTCAGTCTAAGATTGGCTGCAAAATTTTCTACCAAAAGTTTTGTAATGGTGGCCATAGCTACAGCGGCAAAGTTTTCTTCAGGCACAGTTTCCAATTGACTTATTACATTGGAAGCCATGGTTCTGTAAGCATCTTCTCGGCTAACACCTAGTGCATTCCAATCAATAGGATTGGCTAGTTGTCCCTCCATCGCTAGCTTTGCTAAGTCCTCTATTACTTGTTCTCTATTATCCATACGTTCTCCTAGTGTACTGCAACTGAAACTGCTTTTTCATTTGGATCTAAATTAAAATATTCTCTACAGAGCCTAGCAATAGGTTCTGGCATCATATCTTCATCTTCACCTTCGGGTATCCAAATACCTTTTAATCTTCCATCCTTACCGACAATTAAACCGTAGTCGTCATTAGCAAGGGCATTCTCAAATTCCACCTTCATTCTGTTCGACATTATCTTTAACCTTTTTTGCGATAGTCTTGTGAATGCCAGGATTTACCCGCAACACGTGAGGCATCATTTCATGCCTGATGTAGTTTCTAGTATACTTGAGATCTAGATTACTGTCATCCTCTAAATACTCTACATTATTTAAGTTCGCCCACAATTCAAAGTCGCGTTTGCGAGTTAGGAGGAAAGGACGAACTACATTCTGTCTTGAATAGGGGATTAGCTTGGCTGTGCCATGCATTGAACTCCAAACCCAAGTTTCAACAACGTCATCCAAGTGGTGGCAGGTTACAACTGTATGACCCTTCCAAAGAGGTCCATTGAACCATTCATAACGAGCTTCACGCCACCATTCTTCTTTGCTCATGCCTTTGGGACACTCGCCTTCTAGTACATGCTCACGATAGCGAACATCAGTATATTTGGTCCTGCATTGCTCACGCAGCCAAGCGGCAGCACGGATACCATGATCCGTTCTGTGATTGAAATGGGCTACAGTGACACGATGATTCCTGCGCAGGAAGTCCAATGCTGCCATTGAGTCTACCCCGCCAGAACAAGCCAACACAATGTCTCTGGGCAGTTTGCCCTGTAGCTTGATCATACAATCACCTGCTTGTGCGGAGTGTTACGATAGAGGCAGTTACCCTTTTCCCTAATTAAGTCCACTAGGTATTGAGGAGTGTCTTTGGCAATTTGGATTAGATCCTCTTGCGTGATTTCTCCTGTGGCTGTAAACAACCAAATCTCAGGTGAGCGTTGGGGATTGAAACGAGCTCGCAGCGTCATAGCATGCAGATTCAAAGGATGATTAAAATTCTCGCCTTTGATGCTTGCCAGCAGTTTCTTGTTCTCATAGCCTGTGATGTCCACAATGGTTTCAAATCCAAGACAGTCCCAATAGGCAACGAACGTTCTATCTTTTGTCATTTAGAATCTCACTGTACTTCATCAAAAAGAAAGTTCTTTTCTTTTCAGAATAAAAATCTAGCATTACACAGTTTTTGTACACGTTCGTATTTTTATTATATTCTCTATATTCGCGGTTAACAAAGCCCAACTTCTCTTTCATCCTAGATCGAATCAACGCCACGCTGGGTGGATAGTCCTTTAGGATCTTTTTATACAAAGAATTCCACTGGCTGTGCGTGAGTTCAACGGGTTTAGTCATAATGGCTGTCAACTAACCTGAGCAATGTTTGATACTTTTCGTAGGCAGCACGTACGGCAGGATTCTCGTTGCGGATGCGGCATTCACGTTCGTGTTCATCTATTATGATGCCGACCCGCGACATATTATTGTTGAAAAAACCACTATCTTTCAATCCAGCCTTTATAACCCAGTCATCATGTTCCAGCAGAGCACGAAAGCGATCCTCTGGCATGTGGACTTCCACACACTTGACTTGTTCGTAGGGAATAGTTTGTAAGATAGACGGATCGCTTTCGCTCCACAATTTGTAGTCAAGCCGTTTGACCCTACGATGCATACGCGAGCTAGGCCCAACGTATGCTTCGTATCTCCTGCAGAACGCTTCTTCCTTATGCTTCAACTGTCTTTTCCTTGTAGGTTACAAACCCCAAACGACTTTCTGGTTGGCGCAAGCCTGCACGGATCAACATTTCACCTTCTGCATTGTACTTGATTAGCCAATACTTGTAGTTGTCATCATGGAATTTTACACCAGTTAGACGACGAAGCATGCCTTCTGGATAGTCAGCAAGAGCGTACTGGTCTCCCAGATACTTCTTGCCTTTGAGGTAGAAGAAGGTTGCTCGCTTTTCAAAATACTGCTTGTTGAATGGTGTGAAAGTCACACTTTCGTACTTCTCCATTTCAAGTTTGGGCAGCTTTTTGAAGTCATATTCTCTAATAATCAGTCGTCTCTTTGTCTTTTTCATCTCGCCCTCCTAAGAGGTAGTTCAATCTCTGTTTGCGAATCTAGCTTTGAAACCTTCTGGATTGTTCTGGAACTCTTCCAAAAAATTTCTCAGTGCTTCTTCAACGAACTCGTTGAATGTCATGTCACGATCGTGAGCAGCCTTGAATAGTAGCATGAGTTCCTTTTCAGGAATGTCCAAAGGAATGCTTACACGAGTGTCATAGTCTTCGCCAGCTATGATTGCCATAGCCTTTTGGATAAAGTCATCATCAGACTCTAGCTCAACAAAGTCAATATCATCCCAAGCCTGTTCATCTACTACCATCTCTGGATCATGGACGCGATAGGCCCTGTTGTTGGCATAGTCGCATACTTCCACACAGTAGACACGCTGTTCGTCCTTTGGAGCGAAAACGATGTTCAGTGAATAGCCGTCCTGTTCACCGTTCCAGCTGGTTAGGCTGTAAAGTTCTGGAATATTACAGTGGTAGTCACTGCCTTCAGTGATTCTGCAGTCAACTAGTTCCATCCATTCTTTAAGAGTAAGCACTTGAGTTCTCCTGTTGTGATAGTTTATTATACTATAGACTTTGTGTTTGTCAAGACAAAAGAAAAATGGAGCCTCAGCCCCATTTTTCCTTATACTTCAATAATGCCAATTGCCTAGCTAAGAACAGCCTCCATCTTATGTGTTCAGGCAGTTCTTCTTCATCATGCTCAATTTCTGGACGACTATAACCTCTATGAATTGGTTCCTCAACATAGATTTCATAGTCGCTATCTTCTAAACTGAGTGTGATGACCCTAGTATTACTTCTTAGCTGGTTCTGCTTTCTTTTCAGCAGGCTTGGCGTCGCTTTTTGCAGGCTCAGGCTTCTTTTCTGCTGGCTTAACTACAGCTGGCTTGGCTTCCTCTTTCTTAGCAGGAGCAGATGCTGCTGGTGCTTGGGCGAATGCAGAAGCTGCGAAAAGTGATGCGATTAAAGTTGCTACTAGTTTCATGGTTTTTTCCTTTTTTAAAAAAGTGTGCAAAGAACCTTCCCTGCACACTTATATAACGCCTGAACCTAGCTTTGCGTTGACAAGAATTTTAAATTATTCTGAGTCAACTTGGGCGTTAACTGCCTTAACCAGTGCAGCCAATCGCTTGAGGTCTTCGTCAGTGAGCACACTGGCAGCGGGAGCCGCAGTAGCCTGAACGGATTTGGCAAAGGCTTCGTCCGCCTTTTCCTTGTCAATTTCGTCCACCACTTCATAGCGACATGCACGACCCTTAGAATCGTTGTAGTCAGTCGGAATACTCACAACGTCGCGTGGGTTAATCTTAACAATCACTAGACGCTCACCCTTGAAGTGGTTAAGGTAGTCTCGAGAGCAGAAGTGCAAGCCCGTTGAGCAAACACGGTTCTGGTCGTCATCCACCTTGTTGCGTTCCATTTCAACTGTCTGTCCAACACTATTGTCCATAGTGCCACTGTGGCAGTCCTTGTAGTCCTGGCGAACCTTCTTGTAGGCAAGGAAGTGTCCATCTGGAGTGATAGGCAGGCTGTTCTTTTCCAGGAAGCCATACAGTTCAGTAACAGCTCGCTTGGAAGGATTCTGCATCAAGTTCTCCATGAACTGGATCATGGGCTCAATTGGAAATCCATCCTGTAGCATCTGGATCATGCGATTGGAAAGTGCATTGTGCATTTCCTCGCCCTTCCAGAACAGCTTGTCACCTTGTACGGCAACATTGCCCTGTCCGTAGTCAAGCACAACCTTCTTGGGCTCAATTACGTCCTTGACAGTTGCCCAATCACCTGCCTTGATAGCATCAACTACACGCTGGTAGGTGATGTGGGTCTTGTTAATGGTATGCGGCTTGTTGTCAATCACGACAACAATGTTATTGCCTTGGATTAGAAACGGATATGACATCTTATTCACCTTTGTTTGCAGAGTCGATCAAGTTAATGTATTGTGCGATAGCGGTGCTATCACTGCGGTAGCCGCTCACAGCCTTTAGCAACGGATAACGATTGAGCACTTCGTTAACCTGATTTTGGTACTTCTCAACAAGAGCGTCTGGACTAAAGTTTGCATTGGGTGCAAAACGCTGGAACAGTCGCCGCACGTTGAACGTACTGCCCTTGAACTTTTCAACATTAGCCAGTTCCTGTACAAACAGCTTGTAAGGGCTAGCATTGTCGATCATTCCCAGGATCATACTGTTATTATACTCGTAAATGCTGCCTGCGTCAACCTGAGACTTTACCATTCCCATAATAATTTTGGAAATGTCCTTGCCGTTGAGTACAGCGGCAACATGTTCTTCAAAGTTCACCCAGTTCTTGCGACTGCGGATGGCTTCAATGTCGCCCTTGCGAACGCCATAGATTTCACCACTGAACAGTCCGCTCAGTGCAGTCACATCATCGTACAGTTCCTTGCCAGAGCCATAGCCTTTGGTGCTGAGCATGTTGAAACCACTCAGCGGAACATAGTAGTAGGTTTGGTTGGCATCAAAAGAGTCAGCCTTGCCAGCATCGCGCCAAACCATATCCTGCTCACGGCTGTAACCACTGCGTCCACCACGGCGTTCCAGCTTCATGATGGTAACGTTGCGAGCAAGACCCACACGCTCCTTCTTGGAGAGCGAGCTGGCTGCAAACTGACGATCCACAGGCGGATTGTAAATGCGCTTGAAGAACGCCTTAGCATTCATAGGCTTAGTGCGATCCACAGGCTCCAAAATCCAAATAGTGCGGCTTTCCTTGTCCGTTTCACGATAGTGATACTTGACACGTTCTGTAGCACCAACCTTCAAGTCGCTTACAACGAAGTGGCTGTAGCTGTCCACGGTCATGTGCCAAGCACGGAACGTGATACGATGTCCGTCCTTGTCCAACTTGTCGCTGTACTCCAACGAATCCTTCAAATTGGAGAACGTCTTCTGTCCACGACTGCGCTGAACAGCACGGAGTTGGACATTGTACTTGCGAGCCAATTCTTCCGCAGGCAAGATAAACGTCTGCGGACGCTGATAACCGTCAGCAACATAAGTGGGCAAAGCAGTGTCAGTGGCGTACTTCTTAACAGCCGCGGTCCAAAGGCTGTGATCCTTCTTCTTGTAGAGGAAGATAGCACGATCCCACAGGTTCTTAATAGCATCTGCTTCTTCAGCAAGGCGAACGCTCAACTGTGCATTCAGTGCTTCCAACTTCTGCTTGATGCTGTCAATAGTCTGCGGCACATAGCTCAAACCTTCACGGCTGGCTTGGAAGTCCAATTCACCAATAGCAAAATGGATTTCAAGTCCACAACCCAACAAGCCGCGCAAGTCACCCAGAACAGTTTCTGCATTGGGCACATCGATCGGATAGGCAATATTGCCCATGATAGCGAAACTGTTGCGAGTGTTCGCATAGGCATGGATGCCAGGAACAATGTCCTTGCTTTCGTAGACAGGATCTTCAAAACTGAAGTTGGTACCATCTACCACAGGGCGGAGTGCGAAATACTTGTAGACTGTGCGAGCTTCTTGGCGGAACTTGTCAAAGTCCCAACGCTCGTTTACAGCAAACTTGATTTCAACACCGCTGGGCTCGTCAGTGGCTTCCTGACTCATCAGTGCAATGCTGGGCACACCTTCGTTGTTGATGAACGCGGTGTAAACACCCTTCATGCCATCACGGATTGCAACTACAGTGAAATTATCTGTATAACTAAACGGAGACTTAGAGCCAAGACCAAGAGCACCAATAAACTCGTTGCTACTGGTTTTAGTAGATTCAAAATACGTAGTGTAGATATTCGTAACTTGTTCATGTGTCAAACCAGTGCCGTAGTCACGGATGCGGAAAGTAGGATCCAAACTGTTGGGCAGGTGAACATCAAACGGAGTATCAGTCTTGCCTGCGGCAGTATGACTGTCCACAGCATTGCAAGAAAGCTCACGGATGATAGCGCGAATCTTGTTGGCATACAAGCCGCTGGAAAGGATGCTGAAAGCCTTGGCGGAATTACGGATGCGGAATTCGCCAATCTGTCCCACATTGGACATGATTGCTTCGTTTTGGGGAGCAGTATTAAGAATCATTGTGTGCCTTTTCGTGTGCCTAGTGGTTGAACTAACTTACATATACTAGTATAGCAAAATTCTACTGTTTGTCAACCACTTCTTTCAAAAACTTTTCCATATTTTCTACAGTTAGAGGTAAAAAGCGTTTTGGAACTTTCTTTACCTTAAATTTATACCCATCGATAAGTTCATCAATTTTGGATTCAATGTCCAAAACGGTTTGATTGCTGATCCACTCAGAATGACCCCGTCCGTCTCGTTCGATGTCCCAATTGAACTGTTTCTTTACAGCCTTTTCAAGATGGTTAACTGCCCTTGCTTCGCCGATGTATGCAATGTTAAAACAAGCTGTATGGCTGTTTCTACTGTAACTGTTCTGATAAACTCCCAAACGAACTTCTGGATGCCCGGTGATTCCAATTTTAGAATCAGGGGCACCCATTGGGCAACCAAACGCATAAAATAGTTTGTTGCCGTTCATGTTAAACCTTCCAAACGTAGTTCGGAGCAGGAAGAACTGCTCGTCCAACATGTTGATTGTAGAGGTTAATAAACCCATCTACCATCTGCTCTTTGTGAGTAGAAAGGAGCGTCCCTTTTCCTGCACCACCGAGAACGGCTCTATCATAACTGTCTTTGATAGACACTTGTACCGTTTCACTGTCGCCGTACTTTTTCACTAATAGTTTAGCAAGTTCTTGATCGAACTTGGCATCTAATGTGCCTTTTTGTGTAGACGCCTTTTGGTAGAGATAGGCTAGTGGTCGAAACACTTCCAACGTTAGTGGTGCCGCGGGCCAAGTGTTGCGATGAAACTCAAGGGCACGATCAAAATAGATGCCCTTGTTGCCGTACTTGTCTTCAAGATCGTAGCATTCTTCACCACTCTTAATCTGCGTAAATGCACCGGCAGAAGTAGGATGACGTTTTGGAAAACAGTTATTCTTAACAAGAATATTATTAATAGCAATAGTGGTCAAATCCTTACATTCAAATTTAATCATAAACTCATCGTAAGGGTTTAGCTTGCGCTTGTTCTTAGAGTTGATACGGATCATGTTTGTGCCAGCAAGCCAAATGCCGTAGTCGATGCGTCCCTGTTCTGTTGCAGGGAATCCTTGTTCAGTGATGGTATCCCAGCTAACTTGATCAACGTCAATTACCCACAGAGGGAATTTGTTGTAACCCTGTAAGCGGCAAACTTGAAGTGTGTGATGTCCGTCCCAAACGCAGTAGTAAACTTTACCATCAATAGTGAATTTAATTGCGTTAGGAACAATTACTGCCGTATGTTCGAAGTCATCGTCAATCTTTACAGTGTGATTGGGTGCAACATCTCTCTGGAACAGTGTCCACAAAAAGAGTTCTGACCAATCAGCGTAGATTAAGCGCGGACTAGGTGTGCCTGCAGGATATGTGATGCTTGCGCCGCCTGAAGGATCGTATGTATAAGGACCGCGCCCCTGAAACTTAGGACCAACAACGGCAATAATTGCCTGTTGGATATCCTCGAGAGGAATAATTTTTCTTGGAAAATTTTCTGCCATTGTACGCAAGTCAATTGCGTCCATTTCCATTTCAAATGGAATTTTATATTTAGACAGAAACTGTTTGGTGCTCTGTTTTTGATTCCACTTCTGTGAAGTCAGTTTGGACTTCTTAAGTCCAGATGTTGGCTTAGCCATTTCATTTCCTTTCTTGCTTACTTAATTTCAGCGTTAACAACGGTCTACTTCTATTTCAACCTTAATTTAATTATACGATAAGTTCTGTTAGTGTCAACCAGAATTTTTGAGTAGATAAAAAGTCATATCCTTATCGTCCAGTTTTACAAGATCACTTGGATACTTGTTGGATCCGGAATCTAGTCTACGAACAGGAACCTTAATTACCTTAATCATCTTGTTGTTCAACTTGATTACCTTTCCAAATTGGAGACTATTATGACTAGGATAAGCCACATAGTCGTCCAATTGGATCAGTCGTCCAAGTTTGTCCCTATGTTCAGGAGCAGCCTTGGACGAGCTCATTAGAAAGCATCCCAGTGATATGAACGCTCTTTTACCTTGCTCAGTGTCACCCTATCACCCAAATCGTTGATAAAGATGAATTTGCCATTGGTGCTGTCAATCTGCTTGAGATCTTCCTGTCCAAATCGGCAGCACTCCCAATCAAAGTCTCGCTCACCATCTTCATCTACAGCAAGATCATTGAACACCTTGTAGTCTAGTCCAATTCGCTGTGTTAGCGGATTGCCGTGCCATTCGGTCTGTTCCAGCATATCTTCTGGAATGTCTACACCCTTGGGCTGTAGGACGACCTTGTACTTTGACTCGCTTGAAAACTCTGGGCGAGCATTCAACATACGCATGACCTGCTGAGGAGTTTCATCGTAGCGATTCATTTCTTCGACCATTGCCTTGAGCATGTCAAAGTTGAACTGATCAAACATCACAGCAATACGACACACAGTTTGGATGTGGGTCTTGTTCTTCAAGTTGTCTTCGCAGTATTCTACAATGAAATCCTGCTCCAAACCCTTGAAGTCCATCATGTAGTAGATGCGTCCTGGGCGGTTACGCATGTGTTCGTTGACACGCCATTTGTCGTTACAGGTTAGGATGAACAGCTTCTTTGAAGGATAAACACCGTCTAGAAGAGTCAGCATCTTTTCTTGATCGTCGCGATCGTAGACCTTTTCAAACTCGTCAAAAAGGATTACGGTAGGCTGCTCAATCATCTGCATAAAGGCATTGAAGCCTTCGCCGCACCACGGCTCGTTAATTACAATGGTAGGTACGCCGTCTGCCTGTGCATCCAGTGACAGCATCTTGGCTAGCAGTGTCTTGCCTGAACCCTTTTCACCTGTGAGCATAACACCTGTTGATGCTGTACGATCCTTAAAGGTATTTAGGATTCGCTGAGCATTGCGTTTGGTATCACCGTAGATTTTTCCCTTGACCTCAAAGCCGTCAATCTGCTCAAGATAGAAACAGCCGTTCATCTTGTCAAACTTAACAGTGTAGGTACCCGCAGGAAGACACTCGTGCAGATCCATTGCTTCCTTGGTGCTTACATTGAAGCGAGTGCCAGATTTTAGAAAGTACGTCATTTTTTGCCCTTATTACGTTCGGAGTATTTTTTTAAACAGTTTTTAATCCTGTTTATAATCATATTATAAGCAAGTCTTACTGTTTTGTCAAACTATTTTTTGGTTAATTCTGCCACTAAGAGAAATTTTTCATAGGCTTTGCGAACAGTGGGATTCGTTAGCAGTTTTTCCTGTTCTTCCATCATTGCTTGAACACCCACCTCTGCAAGGTCTCGGGTACTCTTAAAAGTAAGGCTAAAAAACTCGTCTCCAAACGCTGCTTTCATTTCTTCCCAGGCGGCACGTTGTCTTTCTGTGATAGGAGTTTGCTTAGGTTTGGCTTCACTCATATCATAGATTGCTTTAGCAATAGCGTCCTCAGCAACACGACCTGCCGCAATCATAGGTGCATAAGCAGGATCAATGCCATAGCGAGTACTCTTACCGCCTGGGTAGCACATTACAATATGTGCGCCTTTTGGAAAGGCATCCATTAGGTCGCTGTCGTATTCCGCTACTGGAACGTACTTGCGACCTTCTTTGATATAGTAAAGTTTTTTCATGACACCCACTTTAAAATAAACATTGTAGCATCTTTTGATTTTTCAAACAACCACACCAAGCCTAATGTTTTAACGTTACCTCGAACGTATTCCGATACCCAAGCATCAATTTCAGCGCCGTGTTCTGCTGTCATAGGTCTGAGTACAACCTTTGTCCAGCCCGAATCACACAGCAAGGTTGAAATTATTTCAAAATCTATTTCTTTAGAAATCTCTTTAGCCATGCTCTCGGCTAGTTGGTCTTCTAGAGCTTGTACCGCTGTTTTCATGTCCATCGCATTATGAAATGGGTTAAGGTCCTGTCATCAGTGATTTCAACTGTCATGCCTTGAACCTTAGCCCTAGGGTTTTTCTCACACCAAGTGTCTAATTGGTCTACATTCTCGGCCCAATATTTTATATCGGTTAGAACTATTAAATGTTTTGCCGTGCCGGTCAGCGCATAGTCAGCGACTATGAACCGATTTCTTTTCCATTCAGCAAGAACATCTTCGGTCATACTTCAATTACAATATCTGGGTTCCAACCAGTGTTCTCATAACCGCTATAACCTCGTGGATTGCATACCACACGTGTCTCGCCAATTACATAGTCGAAGCAGTGATGGGTATGACCATGAGTCCAAAGTTTAATCTGCGGACGATAGGCTATGAAGTTTCCAAGCTCACTGTGATATCCACCATTCATAATAGAATCATTCTTGTACTGCTCGTGGCAGCTTAAGAAGCTAGGAGAATGGTGGCCTACCACAACATATTTCTTTGAAGGATCACTGTCTACAGTTTCTTCAATGAATCGAACCGTATCCCGATGACGATACGCTGTGGTAGCAGGTTTGAGCTTGCTGTATCCTTTTGTGTCATCCTTGATAAGACGGAAGTCGTTGATCATGTTACTAAGTGAATGCAGGGTAACAGGATCACCTTTATTGCAATCAGTCCACAGTGTTCCACCTACAAAAGTAACATCATCAATTTCCTTTGCATCCTTTTCAAGAAAATATACATTAGGAAACTTAGCACATTCGTCCCTAAGATGTTGAATACTCTCTACCCAACGTCCGTGATAGAACTCGTGATTGCCTGCTATATAAACAACGTGCGGAAATTGGAATGAGCAACGCTTCATGAAATCACGAAACAGATGAGCCCGTGCCTGTCCGTGGACTAACTGTCTCAGTTCAAGATGGCTATATGAGGTTTCAGGGTGCTTATGGAGATCCTCGGCGATCATAATATCGCCAGAGAGGATCAAGACATCACATTCGTTATCGTTCTTGATATTGATATCTGCAAATTCTAAATGCAGATCTGAGACTAGTTTAATTTTCATTGCACTAACATCCTTATCAATCCAACAGTGTCAATGGTAGTTAGCAAGAGGTAGTTAGCCAACATCCCAAACGATTTCCTAGTATAAGCAGCCCAACCATACATAGCGCAACCAAGAATCCAAATAGGATAGAGAATGAGTAAAGGCGGAGTGGGGACTGTAAGGGCCATTGTGATTGAACAGCCAATACTAATAGCCCAAGCGAGCAACTCAACACAAAAGCGGAAAGGACTACTATTCCAGTCATCTCGTATCCATTCAAGGGTAGGTCTAAATATTTCATTCATTGTGATTATACTTTAATATTTCAATTTCGCCGTCTGACTTCTTGCGATGACGCAAGTAACCGTCAGCACAGAGCGAATCGATAGTTTTTTCAATAGCATGCACTACAATTGATTTGTAAAACAAAACAAAGGTAGCAAGACTACCTACAATATATGCGATAAACAGATAACCCCAGCCTGGAATAAGTTCAAACATGTTACTTTCCTTTTTCAATTGTGTTGAGGATTTTGATATTCTCAAGTTCTACTTTACGCTTTGCTTCGTCCCACATGAACCATACTGCTAGTGATCCAAAATATACTATGAACCAAAGCGGTGTTCTAAGTTCCTTGTCTACATTAAAGTAGTTTAGGATTACATCAAACACTAACATACTTATTAAGACTGCAACGATAAATGCTAAACCCTTACCAATGTAGGTTAGGAAATATCTCCAAACACGAGGAATTTTATTAACGTATTCTGTCATACTACACCTTCAAAAGTTTAACATAATTAAGACGAGTTTCATTTACGTCAAATGAACGATTCTTGACCTTCGATTTGACCTTGGCTTTGATGCGCTTGCGCTCACCAACTTCAAATCGATCCTTGGACATGAAACTCACAAGATTACCTGTGAGGTCAGCAACATAGTTATAGCTCTGCCACTGCTCTGAAAAGAAACGTGAAAGAATCTTAGCAACTCCTTCTACATTATCTTTTTCATTACCGATATACTGACTATCTCTGTACTCTGTGCGCAACAGTTTCTTGAAGGCAGCATCTTCAACTTCACGACGTACAAGTTCCGGAACGTATGCAAGCAGGCCTATCTTTTGAGCTTCAACTGCATCAACAGACACTGCCTTAAACACATCCTCTTGGAAGCCGGTCAACTGTCCTCCAATAACGCCCAACGTGTATCGACGAAAGTGCTTGAGCGCAACATCAACAGCATCATAGTCTTCTTCCGTGATTTCAAGCTTCTTAAAATCCGGAGGTAGCCAAGAGGCATTGTCCTGGAAATGGTACTTGACCAATTCCTTGTTTGCGTAAACGGTTTGCTTATCGGGTTCAGAAAAACGCTGGGTTAACTTGATGTACCCACCGTTCTTACGGTATGCCGCAAATGCTACGGCAAGAACATCTTGTACGGGAAAAGTTGGTTTCATTTGCGCCTCTGTAAGTGCCTGTTACATTATTAGTATAACACCTTATAGGACGCTGTCAATCTTTTTTTGATGCTGTTAGCTGTTTAAAAGGTCTTTTTCTTCTTTGGTTAACTTGTCTTTGACGTATCTGCTGTCAAATACTTCGTTGCCTGTAAATCCGCGATCATCAACCCAACGGACATAAAGTCCAGATTCTCGTCCAAACGCTTCAATTTCCCACGGAGTATCCCAATAGTCCATTTCGTCTGGGTAAATTTGTCCGTTATATTTGGTGCATCGTGCAGGGCGCCAAAGATTTTTCATTTCACCCTTGGCATACTGTTTTACATGAACCATTTCATGACAGATGGTTCTCAGCTGTTTGGACAGCTTTTTATCTTCGTTTCCTACCCTAATAGTGAACTCTTTTGGACGGGCGTATTCGTCGTCCTCGTATCCGCAGTCGCCTTCTAGATCACCCATATCTGGAACAAAATGAATGGTAACTGTTAGCGTATCTGCTAATCTTTTAGACATGAGCTTTTCTGCGCAAAAACGAGCTAGATCTTTAGCTAGCTTTTTCTGCATGCTCGTTCCGCCCCGACAGTAGACTTTCATCTTAGCTCTCCTTGCTAAATGTACTTATCTACGCAAACTGCTCCTTTAATAGTAGCATATTATCTTCAGTCCAGAAAACACGCTTTAACCCAAAACTTTCAATGGCTCTCCTACAGCCCGGGCAGGGCTTTGCTAGCCCTTCTGTCCAACCTTTTGAACCATTATATGGGTGTTTAACTCGCACAATATAGATATCGCACTTAGCGAGTTGATCCTGTGTGATTAAACGTAGTGCGTTTTTGATTGCATCAATTTCAGCATGCAAGAATATGCTATTTGGATTCTTACCCCATTCCCACATAAGAGGATGGGATTTGTAGCTGTTTACGCCTGTGGCAATTAGGTGCCCTCTGTAGACAATGCCCGCAGATAGCTTGTACCTGTCTCGTACACCCGGATTTTCAATCGCGAGTCGGACGAGCATTTGTTTAATCTTTGGATCCATTAGATTGAGCTCCTAGTACCTATGCTTTAATTATAGAGTACTAGTGCTCAGCTGTCAATCAGTATCTGTACATAATTCTGCCTTTGGTAAGATCATACGGTGTCATTTCTAATTTTACACGGTCGCCCAAAATAATACGAATTTTATTTTGGCGTAATCTACCACCAGTATAGGCAATTATAGTATGTCCATTTTCTAATGTTACTTTAAACATTTGATTTGGAAGAACTTCTGAAACCTCACCGTCAAATTCGATTAGGTCTTTATCTTTTGACATTGTTTTGCTTTACTTTTTCAATAGAGAGAGTGCCGTTCTCAATAACCTTGATATGCAGCTTGTCGCCCGGTTTCCACCCCATTCTCTCTGATATTTCGGGCGGAATTGTCATCAAGACGTTCTTGTCGTCTCCGGGTATATCTTGAAAAATATCTTCTGCTTTGTATGTAATTGTTTTTGTCATGCTTTATTTACCTAGGGTCAAAAAGATCATAATTATTAGGCATCCCATACAAGCAAAACTCATATCCTTGGATGCGAGTTTTTGGAAGGGTAGCTTTTATGCCAATTTTCTTTTTCTTCGATACATAGTCCCAAGCAGAATTTCCTATTTCTCTAAACGGAACAGTAACTCTTAACAATTCGTTTTTTGTATTTGAAAAATAGAAATTATTAGCCTTTTGACTTTTTGAATTTCTTTCTATTTTCTTTACAAAATGCCATACTTCATCAGTGTCATACAATCCCCTATCGGATCCAATGTTCTTATAGACCCTAATGAGCTTTTCGGTTTCAATGCTTTCTTCGTAAAACACTGGTAACTTAACTAGTATTGGAATTTTATCTATAGATACTCTTGCGGTGTTTTCAAGCAAGACTTCAAGATCCCTCATAAAGTCACTGATATGAAGATTCTTTAATCGTCGTAGCATGACTTTATTTCGGAAAAACTTTTTTATTTCTTCTGCTTTAATAAAGGATTCACGTGAAGGTTGTGTACCTGCCAATGGATTCAATCGCAGCCTTTCTCCTATTTCCCAAGGTTGAACACCTATGCTTAGAAGTTCAACTGTGGTTGCTAGCAAATCAACTCCGTGAGATATTACTGGGCTGTTGTCTTGCTTGAGTGTACCTCCGTTCACTAAAACGGGTTGTAGAAACATCTTAGGCATCCTTTTTACTGCTAAATTCTTTTGAAGTGTAATAATCAAGCAAAGCTCTTTCAATATGTCCTAGAGTAATACCGTAGGTACCAGATGTTACAAATCTAAATGGTAATTTACCCCAACCTCGATTTGTAAGATACTGCTTATATGCTTCTCGGTGAGTCTTATTTGTTGCATCAAACTCAACCTCAGGCCTTCCTTTAATTGGCATCTTCGTCGTCTTCACTTACATTTTCAAAAGTAGGCAACGGCACATCTTCTTCGTCTTCATCATCTTCGTCACGGGCAGACTTCTTTGACTTAACATAATCCATAGGAGTAATGCTTAAAATTCGTCCGTCAATACGCATCTGCTCTTCTAATTGAAATAGCTTAGTAAGACTGCCCGGGCCTTCCCAGGTCTCATTCATTACTCGATTAATATCATCAAGTGATACTCGACTTAGTCTTAGTACACCAAAATAACGTTGAAGGAAACCGTAGTATATGTCAGGAATGAGCTTGTGGTCTGAAAACTTAAAGGTTCCACGAAATCCGGCAGGATGACTTGGATCGTCCACAAATTCTGATCTGTTGTAAAAAGAGATTTTATCTTCACATGCCTTTTGATAATCAAACATATTAACGTTTTCCTAGTAGTTTAAGGTTAAGAACAAAGTTTTCTACAAGTAGTTTAACAATGATTGCCTTATCTGTCAAGTGGTCGTTACCCATTTCCATGACATGGCTAGCCATCATTGCATACGCTTGTTTTTCAGTAATGTTTAAATCTGTCCAATCGATGGGATCTTCCATTTCCACTTCCATTGCTAGTTCAACTAGCAATGCAAGATTTGGATCTGTTGGTTCAAAAATATCAGTCAACTTTTTAGTCCCAAAGAGCTTGGTAGTATTTTCCAAAAAGTCTGAAGCCATTGTCAATGCGCTTCTGATAAGCCTTCATACCCTTCCAATCGGTTTGTGCGGTATGATTGGGACCGTCCACCATTTGATACAGCTTGGCCTTGCCGTTTTCGTCCCATTCAATCGCTCTAGAACGTAAGTCATTTTCGCCTGTACGGAACTGATCTTCCCAGCTGTCATCGAGCTCAGATTCAAATGCAAAGATCATTTGATCCATAACCCAATCCCAACGCTTGAAGTGATTGTCATCTGTGTCCCACTCGTTCTTCTTAGGCGGAGCACTGGTACTGCGCAGTTCCTTAGGAACATCCTTATCATCAACGAACGGAGCACCATGCTTGGTTTCCTTGAGCTGTTTGAGCATAGGAAGTGCAATGTGAGCAAGTGTATTATCCATGCTCCAAGTATCGTATCGATCAATACGAACCTTTATCTTGCGTTCCTTCTTGCTGTCAATCCACTGTAGGAAACGGTAGAGCCAAGTTAGTGGACGATCATCGTCCCAACGACCTTCAGGATTGTCGGGTGTAGGATCAGGTCTCACACTGCCATGAGCAAGCCATTCACCGAAGTTATGTACCCATCGAGGCTTGCTTTCAATACCATACTCGTCCTTTTCATCCTTGGCCCAAAAGCAGAGCTTTTCTGCTAGCTGGTAGGGGCCGAACCAATTCTTGTAGGGTCCAATATAAACTTTCATTGTGTTGGTTCCGTCTTACGTTTATTTCTGTATAGTTTAACATCCTCTACAGCAGATGTCAAGGCCCTGGCATAATTAATTGCCTGCTGTTCGCTCATGCAGATTGTAGTTTCTTGTTCCAAATAACCTTTGGTTAGCAGAGTCCAAATTTGCTTGAAGCGATTTGTGCTCCAAAATGGACTTTTGGCTGTGAGATAAAGATTTACATTTACCCCAGTTTCATCTGCTTCAATCCAAAGATCGTGAGAGTGATCGGGCTGACGGCATCCGCATACTATGTGATAATTTTTGGCATCTCCCCAATCGTCAACGATAAGAATGCCCTTGGCAGGAGTTTGTGCTTTCAATGTATAGATCCCCCTTCAAATGATTTAACTTCGCTTCTCCTTTCGGAGATTTGATCAATAATTTGATTAAATCCGTCGTCATCAAGACAGGTCTTATACATGCTTAGAGCAATTACACTCATAATTGCTGCTATTTGAAGAGGTTCATAATCCTCTAACATTAGATCAGTAAATTTAAGATACTTGGCGTATAACTCATCTTGATTATCCATTGTTTCTCTCATTTTGGCGACACTGATATTCAGATTCATGTGTACCACACAGTGTACGAATCCAACCACCGTGATTCTGTGTTCCGGGCGCACCGCACTCTTCGCATGTAACTGCACTCATACTTTCTGCCATACGAACCATACCATCAATGACATCATCGCCACCGTTATAATAAAAACGCAGTGTGCCAAACTTTTCTTTCACTTGTGTAGCAACCACCTGTGAAACGATTTCACGAACAGGACGAGCTTTGTCAGGATTCTCTGCGTTCCATTTTAGATCCCATTCATGATTTTTATAACTCCAATCAATATGGTTCTGAATGTTAGCGCACAACATGTTAATGATATTATACCAACCGTCGCCGTGCGAGAATCCCCAGCACATACAGGTTTCACTCATAGGTGCATTGCGATCACGAAAAATCTTAGGATACTTTTCGCATAGCTGTTTGTCTAGTTCTTCCTTCACTGGACACCTCTTTCTATCTCATCATTATAGTGCTGAATTAGATCTTCATATGATTTGATTAGCGAGGCAGAAACAGTCTGTCTGCTTTGTTGCAGATATAAGCTAAACTGATTTGCAAACTCGCGGCTTAGGCGTATTTCCTTGTAGTATTCTTCTGTCATGATAGTCCTGCTAGTAGTTTATAGTTATCCCACGCCTTCTTAACCGCAGGATTTCCTGCAATTTCTTCTTCAGGTGCAAAAGTATCTAGCCAGTAGTAGGGTAGACGACGTGGGTGCGCTCCAAATTTACGCGGTTGATGAAACTTACCCTGTTCCCACAGTTGGATACTGACTTGGCGAAAGTCTTGTTCTCGATCATCTCCGTAGCCAGACCATTCGGGATTGCTTCCACCAAAAAATCCTCGCATGAGATTAGCATCACTGCCTCCAGCATATCCTTGCCAAATACTCTGCCACTGAGCATCATCGTGCGGATCAAAATCAGTGCGAGCAACAATAACTAGAACATCATTAATGTCCACTTTACCGTCGACGATGTCGCGGATACAACGACTGTAGCTAAGACCAATTTTCATAGGATTTCTCAAAGATTGTTTAATACTCTTATATATTAGCAGCGTTCAAAAATTTTGTCAACCGATAAATATTATTATGGAAGATGCTTATACTTCAGCATTTTACGATTTGGTTAAAGAAACGCAGGACCGTTCAGGATTGGAACTTCCAAAAGAACTAGAAGCGTATGTAGTCATGCTGTTGGCCAATTTCACAGATCGACCAAACTTCCTACCAGAAAAATCATTTGCGGAGTGCTATCTCAAACTATCACGCCCTGCAAATTTTTCAGCAAAAGATCTAGGCGATACCTGCTTGTTTGTTACTGGGGTCTTTCCGGAATACGGGCAGCGTCGAGGGATGTCGCGTCGTTATTATCAAACTATAGGTATAGGATCATACGAAATGGTTGCTGAAGTCTTTCATAAAGAATTATTCAGCAACCTTGCTCGTCATTTTGAATTTGTCAGCGACTTTATAGAGGTTGCCACCCATACTAACAAAGAGTGGCAACGACTATTTCGTTAGTTACGAATTAAGTACCTTAGCAACACTATTCATAACACTGGCAATACGTCCAATGTCACGAAGTTGTTCTACTGTGTAGCCTTCTGTCTTGAGCGTATCGTAATGTGCCTTGACACAGAAATGACACTTGCCAACAATGCTAGCTGCCAAACTAAATGCTTCAAAGTTTGCCTTGGTAGTTCCGCCATGATTAGCAATAGCGTTCATGCGTAACTGTGCTGGCAATCCTTTTAGCTGTGGATCATCAGCCATTTCAACATACGGGTACCATACGTTGTTCTGTGCCATAATACTTGCGGCAGTCATTGCTGACTCTGCGTGAACAGGAGCGTCTGCTAACATGACAGCTAGGACCTTACCGTTGCCGGTTGCGGCTAGTGCGGCTACAGCACAACCCATAGCCACATCTGCATCTAATGTGCTACGCAACAGGACAGCATCCAAGTTTAACTTAGTGTCCTTTGCGTAGTCTGGCAACGCAGTTTTAATTGCGTCAATGAATGCCATTATAGAGTCTCTCCGCCTACTGCACGGTTACATGCACATAGCTCGCCAGTCTGTAGCGCATCAAGAACACGAAGTGTTTCTTCAGGTGAGCGACCAACGTTCAAGTTGTTCACAGTAACGTGCTGAATAACACCTTCTGGATCAACAATGAATGTAGCGCGAAGGGCGGCGCCTGCTGGAGCATAAAATACGCCAAGCTGATTGATTAGGCTGAGTTCGCCACGCTGTGTATCTGCAAACTGAACATGCGAAATCTTGGCTAGATCAGGGTGTGCCTTCTGCCATGCTAGCTTACAGAATTCGTTGTCTGTACTGCCTGTGAGCAATACTGCATCACGGTCCTTAAAATCGCTTGTGAGCTTGTCATAAGCTACAATTTCTGTAGGACATACAAACGTAAAGTCCTTTGGGTAATAAACAATTACCTTCCACTTGCCAGTGAAGCTTTCATCTGTAATGTCAAAAAACTGATCGCTACCTGGGTTAACGCCTGTTACGGCAAACTTTTCAATCTTATCACCAACTGTCTTCATTTTAGTCTCCTTGTGTGTGTTGATATACCTAATAGAAGCTGTTACTTCATTCATTAAGTATACAGTTATTTACAATAAAAATCAACTATTTTTTTTGATTTTTCTATTGATTTTTTCTATTACGAGTATTGGTTTTATCTATATCAAATTTTTGAACTCAAAACGGTAAATATACATAGCAGAGCGTGAGGGGCATACTAGGATGGAATTTCTCAAACTTGTAGGGGAAGTGGGTTTTCCAATAGCTGCTGCAATGGCAGCTGGATATTTTGTATTTCTTACCGTAAAATTTATTTTGCAGGGAGTTAACTCATCTGTTAACGGATTGAAGAATATCATCGGAGCATTGGATAATCGTGTACAGACCATGAATAATGATCTTGTTAAGATCGATGCTCTGTTGAGCTATGTAATTGGTGTAAGACCCAATGTTGATCGACTGGCTGCTAACGAAGGCAAAGAGGACGCAAGGAGAGACTAATGGGTACCAACGATATTGTACAAGCAATTAATCAATATGGCTTTCCTATCATTGCCGCGATGGGCCTTGGATACTTTGTGTATTACATTTGGCAATGGGCTACACAAGAAATTAAGCCTGTGCTAGGCGAAGCAAGTTCTACCTTAATTAAGTTAGTTGATAGAATTCGCATGTTAGATAACGATCTAATAAGACTAAACACTAAACTGTCAATGGTACTAGAATACAAGCATGAGATTGAAGCTGCTGCTAGTACAAAAGAGAAAAAAGATTTAGAAGAATTACTACACAAGTATAAGAGCTTTAGTCAAGGATTTGATTCTACAGGTAACGCTCCTAAGAAAGAAGAACCAAAGAAATGAAATCGGTAGCTGTAAAGATAGGTAAAAAATTCTATTCTGAATGCGATATAGTTGCTTCAGCTGGTGTAGGATTTTTAATAGGTACGTTGTACGGTTCAGTTATTGTGCTGCTTTTGCACAAACTAACAAGCGTTCTTTGATCAAGTCTATTACTGTATCGCTCAACACTACTTCATAGTGATTGAGTTCAACTTCTACTAGTTCCATATCAGCATGATGCTTCATGCTATCAATACTTACCACACCGTCATTAGGTGCAAGCATCCATGGGCTTTGTCCTCGCATTGTGACTACGTTGGTCCAGGGGTGTTGGACTTTAATTTTATTAGCCTCTCTCATACTCCAGCTGCTAGGTCCAATGTCTCTCATCAATCTTGAGAATGGTAAAAAGTATTGTGCATAATCTGCAACTTCTGCACCACCATAGGGTGTGCTTAGTGTAACAGCACCTTTAACTTTTTCAGGCATATGATTAGATAGATGCAGGGCATATATGCCGCCGAGGCTGTGAGCTACAAAAAAAATTTCGTGTGTATCTTTTAACTCGCCTTTCATTGCTTCTAAATTATTCTCAAATCCATTGCGACTATCATAGTTAATGTCAACACCATTACCTAGTTTACTTCTAATATAATTAAAACTTTCGCTAGTAGCACTAGCTCCATGAATATAAACTAAATTCATATCTAGTCTCGTTATTTTTCAGTTGCGATCCATTCGCCGTTCCAGTCATCGCCTAAATCTTGTTGTTTCATAAACTCGCAACGTTCAATCCAAATCTTGTAATACTTGTCCATCTGTCCACCAAAGTTGCCCTTCATCTTCTTGCACATAGCAGCAGCTTCGTCAAATTTCTTAGACTTATATAAGACATGCATTTTCTCGTGTGCTTCTTTATCTTTGGTATAATCAATTCCGCGGGTGCGCAATACTGTATAGATATGATCTGCTACAGTTTTACCCTTAGGTTGTAAATTATCTAGATAGAGGTAGAAGAAATCATCCTTGGTTCTATTGTATGTTTCAGCACCGATGATACACAATACACCGTATGCTTTACAACGTGCTTCTAGGCGTGCAGCGGTACTAACCATATCACCTAAGATATCGTAGCCGTGTCGTTGTGTTGAACCCATTTCGCCGATGTAGCCGTCGCCTGTGTTGCAGCCCCATCCCATAGCAGCAGGTGGTAAGCCTTTCGCTTCCTGTTCTTTAGTGTATGCATCAACTGCATCTAGCATTTCTAAGCCAACCTTAACAATGGTATGTGCATGGTTTGGATCATCTAGAGGAGCACCATGTATATGCATACTAGCATCGCCTACATATTTGATAACCATACCGTTGCTGTTTAGAATAGGATTAGTAATTGTGTCCATATAGCCGTTCATATATTTTGCAAGTCCTTGAGGACCACCATTACCTGGTTGATCAAAATATTCTCCAATAGGAGTAAATCCACGCAGATCGCTAAACATAACACTAACGTCTTTTTTCGTACCCTTCTTGATTAGGTCTGGATTCTCCTGCAACAGTCTAACAACTTCAGGTGAACAGTATCCAGCAAACTGTTTCTTGATTGCTTGCTTCTGTAAAAACTCACTTACAAACTTAACGCCATAAACGTGCAGAGAAAGCAGAACAAGAGCAATCGTGCTTGCTGTCGCGTCTCCCAAGTAGGATCCGTAAGCATAACCCAAGTGAGAAGCAACAAAAGGGGTAGCGATCCCAACAACAGTTGTAAAAATACCGACATAGGTCCACCTTGATAATAAAATTATTAGGGCACCCACAACAAGTATAAAACCTAATTCAGCCCCAGGTGCCCAATCTGGACGCTGAATATTAGTACCATTAAACATTGTGCCTATCAATGCTGCCTGTACGTCTTGCGTAAACATATATCCCTTAGCTGTTGACACGGGATTCGATAATCCTGCTGCACTCAGTCCAACAATAACCACAGCGCCGCCAAAGTCTTCCGGTAAATCAGCAGCACTAACGCTCTTGTTAGTTTGACTCCAATCTATCCATACCTGCCCATTTGCTTCTGTAGATATAACACCAAACTTAGGTATGCGTAATTTTTCTATGCCATATTCATTCAGCTTGATTTGAAAATTAGGATCGCCTGCTACAACCCTCAGTGTTTCTAATGCTAGACTGGGATACAGTACACCATCCACAGCAACCACTGTTGGCAATCTTCTAGTAACACCATCAATCTCTGGCATGGTGTTTACAATACCCACACCAGCTGCACGTTGTTCTAGAGCAGGTAAGTTTGCAGTGATTCCTGGGTATTGAGGTATTACTCCCACATATTCGCTGCCTATGATAGCAGCTCCTGGATTCTTAGGTTCATTCTTGGTTCTTTCTGATGGCTGATTTGGAAGTACTACAGGCATCTGACCTAGTGTGTTTGACAGCAGTGTGTCGCCGTTGAATCTATCTTTCTCAGGCATCATTACATTGAAGATTACTAGTCCTGCGCCCCTAGCATAGAGGTTGTGTATTAGTTCAGCATATACAGTTCTAGGAAAGGGCCACTGTCCCCACTTATCCAGACTTGCTTCGTCTATGTTCACTGTGTAGATGTTATTTTCTGTAGGTTCTCTAGAAGTTATAAGAGTGTCAAAATATCTTAATTTTATGCTCTCTAAAAAAGAAAATTGCGCTGTGAATACAGCCAGTAGGATGAACAGAGTAGCAAATGCGCTTAATGGATTAAGTAAAATTTTCTTCATAAAGTATTTATTATAAATAAATGCGGGGAGTAACTAACCAACGGGTGTTGGTTTTGTGTATCGTCAGCACGGTGTAACAGCCCGGTACACAGACAAAGAGGTGAGACCATTTTATGGAGATCCTAATGGAATTACTTTCCCTACAGGCCCTTTGGGCTCTGCTTGCTATCATTTTGATAGACATTGTATTAGCTGGCGACAATGCACTAGTCATCGGCATGGCTGCTAACAAACTTCCTGAACACCTAAGAAAACGTGCAATCTTTTGGGGTACCTTTGGTGCTATTGCTATACGTTTTGTTTCAGTCGCTGCTATAACATACCTACTGCTTATACCCGGCCTAAGGCTGATAGGTGCTGCTGCACTATTATGGATAGGCTGGAAGTTGGTTGCTAGTGATGACAAAGAACACTCAGTTAAAGCTGCTACCACGTTCTGGAGTGCTATATCAACCATCGTAGTTGCGGATGCTGTAATGGGCATAGACAATGCTCTGGCTATTGCTGCCGCAGCACATGGTAACTTTTATCTAGTAGTGTTTGGCTTATTGATTAGCGTACCAATCATACTGTTTGGTGCTAGCATGGTTACAAAGATTCTCGATCGTTGGCCGGACAGTATATTCGTAGGCAGCTTTGTTCTATTCCTAGTTGCTCTACAGATGGCAATGAAAGAACCGTTGCTGCGCATTGACGAACTATGGGCAAACAAAGAAGCGTGGCTAGTAACAGGTGCTCCTTGGTTCATTGCACTGATGATTACTCTGTATCAATACAAGTTTACTAGAGTAAAGAATCGCAAGTTTCTAAATTAATTACCCTGTGTAACAGTTATGGGGCCACAGCTAACATTAGCACAAGAGTGTGTTATAGAATAATACTGCTGTGTTGCCCCTGACTGTGTTGCTGTCAAGCTGGTTGCGCCACCACTTAGATTAATATTAGACATGTGATTAGCAGAGCCACTCTGTGTTAGGTTCACTGTTTTGTTTCCGCCACTCAAATTAATTTCAGCATAGTGATTACCGCTACCGCTTTGATCGATGGTTAGACTGTTGTTATTGCTGTTAACAGTGGAATAGATTCCCTTTGCACCACCTGTGCTAGACTGCTGTAGATTCACACTATTGTTGCTGCCTAGAATAGATAACTCTAGATAGTTTGCATTGGTACTGTTAGTACCTGATTGATTCACGGTAACGCTGTTGTTAGAACCTGTGCTGCGAACTTCAGCATAGTTATTTTTAGTTCCTATCTGTGTAACAGATATTGTGCTGGAATTTCCTATCTGTTCTATAACGACTCGTGAATCCTGTGACGTTCTTCCTGTAAATGTAGTGACCCTGTTATTGAATTGTGTGTTGGCATTGAATGGTGTGCTAACACCGCCGCAGCATAAATCACTAGGGTTTGCTACAGAACCAGATCCTGAGTCAGTTGACGTTGCTGTGTTACCAGACTGATAGTAAAAAGTAATTTCAGCAATCTGCATACTGTTACAATTCAAACCACATCCTTCTCCAGCCTTTGTTGTTGGGAAGAAGATGTAGTAGTAAACATAAGGATTGGTATTGGTTATTGAAATCATGCTGCTGGTAGTTTTTCTGCTGTCAGTTAGTGAAAGACTGCCTTCACTTACCAATGTCCAATTAACACCATCGTTAGAAGCATACAACTTATAGCTGGTTGGATCTCTGCCAGGAAAGTCATTGGCTGTGGTTAGTGTGAAACCTGTTATAACTTTACCAACATTCAGCTTAACTGTAACACCTGCATTTTTCTTGTCAAAGTTTAGATACTTGGTGTCAGGGTTATTGTCAAATGCATTAGCAGCACCTTCACCTGCGGGTGAATTGTTTGATGTAGGATAGTGGTTGGTTATCCAAACGTTTTGACTGATGCCACTATTATATATTGCTGTGGGTACAGATGGTGTTGGTGGTGGAGGTGGAGGAGGTGCATCTGATCCAGGGTTAGGATTAACTGGAGTAAATGTTTGCCCGTTCAGTGTAGTTGTTCCCTGTACTTCGTCAACTAATAGAATAGGACTCAGTGCTGTGTCGCCTAGGTTGAATGATGTAAAACCTAGAACGTATGTACCTGACACAGGAACAGTAAATGTAGCTACCTGCCAACCTGTGGCGCCGTAGCTGCCTGTGGCATAGTTACCTGTACCTGGATTAGTAAAGCCCAGCAAAGAATATCTCTGCTGCTTGTTGTTCAGTGTAGGAGTTATACTGTTATCACTGCTATGTACCAGTGTCATGATACTACCGTCGTTGAACGGAGTATAGTCTGTAGAAAGATACTGCCAAGCCATGGTATAGGTTTGTCCTGCCTGTAGTGTAACTTCTCGCTTCATATAAGAACCTGTGGTTGGATTTGGATTACCGCCTCCACCGTTCTGTGACTGATAGGTTAGCATGTTTTTAATTGCAGTATTCTCTACACCTAACAGTCCTAGTCCTGCTGTTATTTGATCGAAGCTTAAACTGCCGCCCTGAATACTAGCCATCTTGGTGCCATAGGGGGTTATGTTCCAAGTTAAGCCGCCACCAGGACTATAGTTGGTAACGCCTGTAACTATGCTAACGCCAACACCTGTATCATTCCAACCAGTAGCAGACTGAGAGCCAGTACCGCCACCGATCTGCCATTCAGCTCCTAGTCCATTTTCAAAACCATTGTTAGATACTTGCGCTATTGCAGAGTTCAGTATAACTATTATACCAAGTAAAAAGACTAGTAAATTTCTCATCTGTTCCACTGTCTCACCGTTACTACAGTGCTGCCATTGCCCACTGTTCTTGTTTCTATATCGTTTGAGTTAACGCTGACATTGTAGGTTACGTTATCAAACTTTTCACCAGTTCTAATGCTGATGATGTTGCCTCTTAACTCATCCTGTTTGTAGTAATAATTTCTACCCTTTTCATTTCCACATTCATTGAACGGATAGCAGTTACTACCAGGTCCTAGCACTTCACCATCTTTGGGTGCTGTTGCAGCCGCAATAATTTTTGTTTCAGCTGCATCCTGATTCCTCAGTGCTGCGAGAGAAGAACTATTGCTTTCTCTGTGCGCATCCTTTTCTTCTTGGCTTTCCTTAACTGTGGCTCTCTTCTTTTCTTCTTGCTCACTTCTAGCTTCAGCTATAGTACCAGGAACTTTAAGAATACTGTCATTGCGTGTAACGTGTGCTAGGTCCATGGGGACTGGTACAGGTGGTAGGGGAGGTTGTTGTGCGTCAACCACATAGGTAGCTGTGAAAGGTTGGTTCAGTGTAACGCTGCCCAATGCTGTCATTACTTCAATTGAACCTGTCACGCAATTACCTGTAACTTCATATTTCTTTAGTGCATCTTCTGTGGTGCAACTAGGCAGTAGAACAACCATACTGCGTCCTGCTTCATCCACAGTCATAGAAAAATCTGTACCTCGCACAGCAATAGTAGCTGTAGGGGTTTTGATGTTTACCTGTTGGGGATTGTTTTTAGCAATCTGTCCTGAAGCATAGCGCACGGAACCTAGGGCAACTTTAAGCCCCAGTTTCCCTGCGTCTGCATTTTTAGGATCATAAACAAAGTCGTCTATCAATAGACGGCTGTTTGCTGTTATTTTTACGTTGGTATTGTCTACAAATTTCAACTCAGCAGTGGTGTTACTACCAACTATCACGAGGTCATTGCTGAGTATGCCTGAGTTCCTGGTTAGAGCAGATTTGCTCTTTGCTCTTTCCAGCTGGGCATGGTCCCCAGCGAGCGAAGAAACTGTTCCTATGTTTGCTTCAGCTATGCTGGGAATTAAGATACATGCCGCCAATAACCATAATAGCTTCATTGTTTCCCTGTTACGACGGTTACATTGTTAGAGCTACCGTTGGTGATGATACTTACATTAGTATCAACCACGCCATGCTGTGTTACGTTGTGTGTATTGCTGGTTCCTGTTACAGAAGCAATTAGGTGATGTCCACCACCTGCACTAGCGCCACTCATGGTATTGTTGAAAATATTTGAATCGCCAATTATTGTTATGTTAGCAGTACTGTTACTGGTTTGGATACTCTGTGTAACTGTATTGCTGTCGCCTGTGATGCTAAGGGTGTTGGTAATGTTTGCACCCTTGATAGTCTGCGTTACTGTGTTCATGTCACCAGTTATTGTTGTTGTGCTGGTAACTGAAGTACATGCTGTAGTGCCATCACCGCAAGTCATTGTTACGGTGTTGTTGTTTCCAGTGATGTTTTTAACTATTGTATTAGAATCGCCCACGACTGTGTAGTCAAGGATGTTTCCGTCACCGGTCTGTGTTGCTGTCAATGAGTTGGAGTTGCCTGTGATAGTAGAATGGTTTGGATTGGTTCCAACCCTATTCAGTGCACCAACTTGGGTAATAGTAACTGTGTTAGTATTACCTATCTGTTCAATATAAACAGCATTGTTTGCAAACGCAGGCTGAGCACTCATCATGCCAACAGCAGCGATTGCGGTAGCCATTAATATTTTTTTCATAATTATCGCCCTCTTGATCCACTTATTGTTAATAGGACGGATCTTACCTATATAATTTTGGCATAGCCCTATGCCTTATTATTATTTTTTATCTGCTTTTTCTTCTGCCTTAGGTTCTGCCTTTTCTTCAGCCTTTGGTGCATCTGCAGGTTTTGCTGCTTCAGGAGACTTAGCGAATGCCCAATGTCCCTTGCGAGCGCCGTCATTAATCAGTTCTATTACTGCCCCGTGAACTGCTAGCTGAACTGCCCTATTGATGCTTTCGTTTGATGCTGCGCCTGTTTCAAGTTCAAATGCTTTTTGCCCCATTTCATAGAACTTGATAACGCCCAGTCTGTCTTGAACGCTGGCAACTGTCTTCTTAACCATTACGGAAGATAGAACTTCGCCACTTGCCACGCTCACAGCACGTAGGCTGATAACAACCTCGTCCTGTCTGTATTCTGTTGAAGCACCAATGCCCAACA
>JACCDW010321897.1_pt1 | contig 32042 bp, 21 predicted proteins | sample 7449781 | NCBI WGS metagenome assembly JACCDW01 (sample SAMN15323449, study PRJNA562643) | freshwater metagenome | isolation source: river surface water | place: USA:Blue River Watershed | collected 2017-08-18
AGATCTTTCGGGTATGATCCAGATTTTTGCAAATCTGCAATAATAGAACGACAAGAATCACTCGCGGCAATCAAATTTTCGCCAGAACGCTTTACAATGTTTAAGGTAATTACATTTTTGCCTTCCAAACGAGCATAACTTTCTTTTTCTTTAAAGCCATCGGCAACAGTTGCAATGTCTTTTAAATATAATGTAGCACCCGTATTGCTTCGGATAACCATGTTTTCAATGGCCATTTTATCTTTAAATTCACCGCTTACGCTCAGTGAACGTTGCATTTTGTCGATATCAATATTACCACCAGAAATACGCATGTTTTCATATTGAATTGAACGAGAAACATCATCAATTGTAACACCAGCAGCAGCCATTCTTTCGAGGTTAAGATTTACCTGGATTTCACGGTCTAAAGCTCCAACAATATCTACACGGGTGATGCTCGGCAATGATTCAATTTTATCTTTTGCCAATTCAGCAAATTGTTTCAATTGTTGTAAGCCGTAATTTCCGTTGATGTTGATATACAAAATTGGCATATCACTGAAGTTTACTTCCATCACCGTAGGATCAGTCTTCAAATCGGTGGGAAGGTCACTTTTGGCTTTATCAACTTCATCCTTCACCTTTTTCTTGGCTTGGTCTACCTTTACATCGGTATCAAATTCAACTGTAATGATACTGAAATCTTGAATTGATTGACTTTTGAGTTTTTTTACGCCACTAATTGATTTAATTTTCTTTTCAATTGGTTTAGTAATCAAGTTTTCAATGTCTTTCGGTGATGAACCTGGATAAATGGTTTGAACGAAAATCGTTGGAATTACGATATCCGGAAATCTTTCTTTCGGCAATTTATTGTAAGAAAAAATACCCGCAAACGTAATGAACAAGGTTAAAATATAGATACTTGTTTTGTTATCTATACTCCAACTTGTTGGTTTAAATTCTTTGAATTTACTCATTATCGTTTTTTTATTTAGTAGGGACATTTGTAGGCTTTACAACTTGGCCAGTTGTAAGTTCTTGAAATCCGTTTACAATAATTGTTTCGTTTTCAGAAACTCCTGAAATGACTTCAGTTAAATCCTGATTTGTTTTGCCAATTACAATGGTTCTTTTTTCAGCAATCATTTTGTTTTTGTCTTGCTTTGCAACCATGATAAACATTTCACTTTCAGTTCTTTGAATTGCGTTAGAAGGAACAACAATGGCCTTTGGATTCACATAGTCAACAATGTTTAATTTAGCAACCATGTTTGGTTTAACATCTTTAATTCCATTCAATTTTACTTCAACTTTAAAAGTTCTGTTCAATGGATCAATGAAATTTGATGCAAAACTCACTTTTGCTTTAATTGTTTGATTTAAGTCAGGCAATTCAACTGTCACTACATCACCAACAGTTACTTTATCAGCGTAGGCTTCAGAAATATTGGCAACAACTTTTATGGTAGACATATTCACAACTTTGAAAATTGGCATCCCTGGAGCAGTTACTTGTCCAATTTTAACATCTACAGCTTCAACTGTTCCATTAATTGGCGATTTGATGTTGTACATATCAATGTTGTTATTCAAAGTGTTTAAGCTCTTTTCTAGGGCTTCTTTTTGGTTTTTAGCAGACAAGTATTGAATTTCTGTGCCCACACCTTTTTCCCAAAGTCTTCTTTGTTTATCAAATACGGTTGTTGCAAATGCAACTTGTTGCTCTAGTTCAAGCTTGCCCTTTAAAGCAGAAGAATTATCAAGCGATGCCAAAATTTGTCCTTTGCTCACCTTGCTGCCAACTTCTGTGTTGATATTCATCACTGTCCCAGGCATTTTTGCAGTGGCAATGGTGCTTTGGTCAGCATCTATTGTTCCTTCAACTTTCAGGTCACTTGAAAATGACTGTACTGAAACAGTTTGGATTTCAACCAATTTGTCATTGGTTGTATTTCCACCAATTTGAGCAACTAATGATTTTTCTTTTAACTGTAATTCAGCTATCTCTTTACGGACTTTTTCTAATTCAGCTTTCTTTTGATCGAGCGTTGAACCTTTTTCTCCACAGGCTACCATCATTGTTGAAACAATGAAAATAAGTGCCATTGTGATCTGTATATTTTTGAATTTCATAAGATTGATTTTTGTTTGTTTCGTTTATTTGATGTTTTTTCCTGTTGCTTGGTAGTAATCTAATTTTGCAATGATTAAGTCGTACACAGCGCTTAAATAATTATTTTGCGCTGATTTTAATTCAGTTTCAGCTTGCATAACCTCTATTGAGCTGCCAACACCTTCTTTAAATTTCAAATTTGCAGTTTCATAAATTTGATTTGCTAGGTCTAAATTTTCTTTTTGCACAGCTGCTTGCTTTAATTGTGTGTTGTAATTGTTGCTTGCATTGATGAATTGCATATTTGCTGCACTCTCGAAATTTTGAAGATCTAATTTTGCCTTCTTGATTTTCAACTCAGATTCCTTGATTTTTGATTGATCACCAAATCCAGCGAATAAATTCAATTGAAGTTGTATGCCAATCAAATTTGATGGAACCCAATTGTTATTTGGAGTTAAATTACTTTCGAAGAAATTAAATGTTGGTCGTTGAGTGGTTTGTTGATGTTGATAAAAGCCTATCAATCTTGGCAAGTAAGCCATTTGGTATCTCTTTTTATCTAAGTCACCAAGTTTAATGGATTGATTGATTAATTGATATTCAATTCTAGATGTTGTATTCAATTTGTTTTGCTCTACATCGGCCATTGAAATTTGTTCATTGATTTGTTCAATTGTTTCAGTTATTTCAATGTTGGTTGACATATCTACGCCCAATTGCAATTTCAAAACATTTTTCAGGGTGCTTACAGCATTTTCGAATTTTTCTTTCTGAACTTTTAAATTTCCCAATGCCAAAGAAATCCTTTGAACATCTAATTTTTCAGCAAATCCTTCTTTATTCACTTCTGTGATTTGGGTTAAACTTTTTTCCAAAACAGCAATATTGGCGTTAATCACACTGATGTTTTTTTCAGTTGTAGCAACCATTAAATAGGCTTTAGAAACATTGAATTGAACATCATTGAGCGTTTTTGCGTAAACAAGTTTGCTTAAATTCGAGAATTCATTGCTTGCTTTTAATGCAACAATGTAAGATCCATCAAATAACAATTGGTTAATTGATAATGTTCCCGAACTCGCAATTTTTTGTTGGAATTGTAAAAAAATGTACTCTGGACTAGGACCCGCAAAGTTTTTAATCCACTGACCAGGAATGGTAATGTACTGCTGATAACCTGCAGAAACATTCACTTGTGGCAATCCAATTGCTGTTGTCTGGCGAACAGTTTCTTTTGATAAATCAATGTCAATTTTACCTTTCTTTAACTCTACATTGTTTGCTTCTGCAGTAGTAATTGCTTGTTTCAATGTAAGTTGCAGTGTTTGACTTGTCTGAGCATTGAGTATTCCAATACCGCTTGCAAATAAGACCAATATATATTTTTTCATGTTTAAGTTTAATTCCATATTATTTTTTCTAATTCTGTATTTCCTAAATCAGTGGCGATGCCACGAATATGATATTTCATAATTTCGGAAATTGTATATTTAGCATCTTCTAATGACGAAGTTTCATCGAACGAATCGAAAGTTGTAAACGTTAATTTAGAGAAAGCCTTCGCAATGATTTTTTCGTCGAAATCCTTTCGATAATATCCTTGTGATCTCCCTAATTCAATGTTTTCTGTAATTCTTATCAACGAATGAGATTCCCTCCGTACAACCAAAACTTGATAAATTTCGGGATGGTATTTTTTTAAATCGAAAATCATATTTGGATTAATTGATTTCGATTGCTCAATGGCAAATTTAGTAATGTCGGTGAGTTGTTTAATGGCGTGAGATTGACGATTTTTGATTTCTTGAATCGCTTCTTCAAGCCTGTCAATATGAATATTTACAGTAGTTGAAATGAGTTCATTCTTATCGCGGAAACACTTGTAAAGCGTTTTTTTCGATATGTTTATTTCTTTGGATACATCGTCCATTGAAACACTCCGAACCCCGAATCTGTTGAATAATTTTTCAGCGGCGAATTGTATTTTTAGACCGAGCTCCATTTTAACTGGTGCAAAGGTAGTTAAAAAAACACACAAGGAAACTCTGAATGAGTTTTAAGTTTCCAATATCGACAATTAGCGAATTTCTATCGACCAAGGTAATCTCATTTGCATACCTTGCATTCTACCTATTGATTTCAATTCTGAAACGGTTTTGGCATTTAAGCCCATTTCAACCATTAAAGACTTCATTTTAGCTTCATCGTTATTGGCTTTATTCATGAAACGTTCGATCAAAGATTTACTTTCAGGAAATTCAACAACTCTGTATTCTTTAACGTTTGCCTTTCGACTTGCCGACAACAATGCTCTATTGATTCCGCCTAAACCATCGATTAACTTTAAATTTAGGGCGTCTTTTCCAGAGTAAACTCGTCCTTGAGCCAAATCGTTGACAACAGATTTGTCGAGATGTCTTCCATCAGCAACGATGCTGATGAAATCATCGTAAATTTCGTTCACCGCTTTTTGCATCATCATGCCTTGAGCAGGACTTAGTGCTTGATCCGGACGCCAAATTTCGGCCATCTCTCCAAGATTCACGCTTTCATAACCAAGTCCAAGTTTTTGTCCAAATAAATTTTCAGTATTTGCAATCATCGCAAACACCCCAATAGATCCAGTTACGGAATTTGGCAATGCAAAAATGCTATCTGCAACACATGAAATGTAATATCCACCACTGGCAGCCACATTACCAAAAGAAATGATCACAGGTTTTGCTTTTTTAGCTAATTTCACCTCTTGTGCAATGATATCACTAGCCATAGAACTCCCTCCAGGACTATTTACACGAATAACGATTGCTTTGATAGATTTGTCGTTTTTTGCTTTTATCAATTCTTTGATAAAAGACTCTGACCCAATTCCATCTTCGCTGTTGTTTGAGCCAGGCATAATTTCACCTTCCGCATAAATTAAAGCAATTTTATTCTCAGAATAGGTGTAGTTGTCTTCGCTTTTTAGATATTTTGAAACTGAGGCTTTTCTATAATCTTTCACCTTGTTTTTAACAATATCCCAAACCTGGTTTTCATAATAGAGTCCATCAACTAATTTCTTAGATTTGGCATCATTTGCTGTGAAAACTTCACCCTTCATGGCAATGTTCCACAAACTGTCAAAAGAGGTGTTTTTAGATTTCGCAATTTCCTTAACTTGATAAGTGTATAAAGATTCTAGGTAAGTTTTGATTTGGAATTTATTTTCATCAGAGAGTTTTGTTTGGATGAATGGTTCCACAGCACCTTTGAATTTCCCAACCCTAAAAACTTGAAAGTTTACACCAAGTTTATCAAGCATTCCTTTGTACATGACAATATTTGATGATAACCCATTGAATTCTAGCATCCCTTTCGGGTTCAAATAAGTTTCGTTACAGGCAGAAGCAATGTAATATCCTTGTTCAGTGAAAATTTCACCATAGGCAATGATCCATTTTTGTGATTTTCGAAATTCTGCAATGTAGCTTCTAATTTCATCGGCATTTGCTAAACCACTTGAGTATAAACCTGGCTTCAAAACAATACCTTTAATTTTACTGTCTTTCGTAGCTCTATTGAATGCTTCCTTGATTTGATTTAGCCCCAAAGAAGATTCTTCATCCCCGTTTCCAAAAATCTCAGATAATGGATCGTCTTGTCCTTGATCTTTTAACTCAGTTGGTAAGGTTAAAGTTAAAACACTGTTTTCTTCAATAGTTGTAACTTCTTTACTGTCGAAATTAAAACTACTAATCGCTACGGCGAAAATGATAATGAGAGAAACAATACCAAGTGCAAAACCAGCAATCAGAACTAAAAAATATTTAAGGAATCTTTTCATTGAATTACAAAATTAAGAAAGGAATCGAACAAAATAAAGTGTTATCGTTTAATCATTCATTCTATCAGATAAACTTCATAAATTGAATGTAAGTGTTGGTAAATCAATAATTATACGTAAAAAATGCAAATAAGGCATTATTTTTGAAGTCTTTCAATTACAATGATGAATTTAATCAAAATCAAAGTGGCAAAAGTGGCTATCATTTTGGCCATTTGCTTTCAAATTTCATTCAAACTAAACGCACAACATCCAATGGGACTTGTTGTTGGAGATTTAAATACTCCTTACGCATACAGTTTGAATCCCGCACTTACACGAAGTAATTTATCGAATCGTGCTTACATCAATTGGTGGGGTGCGTCTTTATCCCTCGAAAATAATTTCATGAATTATAATGCACCATTTAGAATTTCTGCATGGATCAACAACGATTATCCCTCAGATAAAGTTAGTTCTAACGGAACATTGTCGTTTGATCAATCTTGGTTACCAACCGACATCACGGTGAAAGATTGGAAACTGAATTACCTGAATGAAGTTCATGGCCCGTCAATTTTTATTCCTTTAGATCATTTTGGGGGATTTGGCTTCGGTGTGAAAGCCGTGTCAGGATTTTCAGTTGATGGTTTGAACGGCGACTTAGGCAGTATTTTGCGTTATGGAATGGGAAGTGCCGGTTTGGGAGGGGTAAACAACCTTATTGGTAAAACAATTCAGCAATCAGAATTCTCAATCAATGCCGAAAAATACCAAGAATGGTTCATGACTTTTGCTGGTTACTCAGAAAATGATGCTGTCAATTCTTGGCGCTGGGGTTTTACAGCTAAATTCTTGTTGGGTATGGGTATGGCCCATTTAGGTTCCGACAATCTTGATGCTACAATTGTCGATAATCAAACAATTTTATTCAATCAAATGAATTCAAGTTATTATCATACAAATGATTTGAGTGTGTCAACTGCATTGTCTGGTCCGTTTGGTTTGAAGTTTGACTTTGTCAATGGCGCTGGGTTAGGTGGAGATTTAGGGTTTATGTATGAATACCGACCAAATGCGAAAAGCAATTACAATGGTGTAAACTTTTGTGATCAAGAGCGTTTTGAACAGTACAAATGGAAATTTGGCGCAAGTATCACCGATTTAGGATTTATTTCTTATGATGGACGTGGGTCGGAAATCATTTCTATTGGTGATTACCAATATACAATTGATAAGGACATTGTGAATGCCCTTCAACACACTCAGGGTGCAGATAGATTTGATAAATTAGACGATGGTTTATTTACCCCAGCTGGTGGACAAGATGTAAATACTTTCTTAAGTTATTCTCCAACTGCATTGAATGTTCAATTCGATAATGCGTTGAACAATCATGTTCATTTAGGTGCATATTGGACTCAAAGTTTAAAACCTACGAATTCAGTTGGGTTGAAAAGAGCTTCTTATTTAAGTGTTGTTCCAAGATATCAAGAAGAAAGAATTGAATTTGGCATGCCAATTACTTTGGCAAATGATTACACCGCATTGAATTGGGGGTTATATGGAAGAATAGGTCCTGTGATTGTTGGTTCTGATAATTTGGTTGGTTTGGGTCAGTTCATTAAAAACGATCATTACACAGGTGCAAGTTTTTATTTTGGATTTAGATCTAAAATTGGCGATTGTGAGAAAACATATCAAAGAAATTACACTCCAATTGAGAAAGTAGTAAAAGATACACAGCCAGTAGCAAAGAAACCTGTTCCCAGGGATACTGTGATTGTTCGAAAAATCGTGAAGGATACTGTCTATGTGAACAAAACACCAAATCAACAATCGAATATTGCGGCTGAACAATTAAAAATCAAAGAAGCTGATCTTAAAAAGAAAGAGGAAACCCTTAAATTAAAAGAGCAGGAATTTAAAATCAAAGAAGAAGCGCTTAAAGCGAAGCAATTTGAATTGGATAAAGCAAGCAATTCAAATTCAGCTGATTGCAATAAGAAAGTAGCTATTTTAACCGCCGATTTAAATAAAGCAAAAGCGGATTTGGATAAATGTAAATTCGATTTGCAGACGTTAGACAATCAATGTAAAAATGCTAAAACCAATAGTCAAATCACAGCTGAAAAAGCTGAAAGTGATCTATTAAAGGAAAAGGCTAAAAATATGCAATTGGCATCTGAATTGGAAAAATTGAAATTGCAAATTGCCGCTGGCAATAACTGTGCGAAGCAAACAAGGCAGTTAGATAGTCTTTGGAAAGTTGAATCTAAGAAGAATGCAGACTTGAATTCAGAATTGACATTGGTAAAAGGCAATTATTCAACACTTAAAAACAAATGCGACGAAAGTGATAAAAAATTGGCTCAATTACAAGCTGAGATCAATGAACTTAAAGGGAAATCAGCCGTTTCAAACAATTGTTGTGAAAAATTGGCAAAACTCGAAATTGATTTAGCATATGAAAAGGAAAAGAATGCTACCATTCAAGCTGAACTATTGAAAGCTAAAGCAACCAATGATGCTCAAGCCGTTCAAATAGCAAAAGTAAATGCTGATCTAAAAACCGCTAACGATAAGTTGAAATTGGCATCAGAAATTAAAGTTTCTGAAGATTGTACTCCATATAAAACCAAAGCAGCTCAACTAGAAGCAAAAGTTTTGGAAATGAGCAAAACCATTGCAACATTGCAAGCTCAAGTGAATACTTTAACTGCCGACAAGAAAATTTGTGAAGAGAAATTGAAAGCAACTTCAAATATTGGTGTTTCCGAAGATTGTACACCGTATAAAACAAAAGTGGCGCAACTAGATGCCAAGGTTTTGGAATTGAATAAGACCATTGGTTTGTTGCAAACACAAGTTTCAACCTTAACTGCCGATAAGAAAATTTGTGAAGAGAAATTGAAAGCAACTTCAAATATTGGTGTTTCTGAAGATTGCACTCCTTACAAAAACAAAGTTGCTGAATTGGAACTTAAAAATGCAGAATTACTTAAAAAAGTAGCTTCTATTCAAAGTCAATTAACCGCTGCCGTTGCGGAAAAGAAAACTTTGGAAGAGAAATTGAAAGCAACCTCAAATATTGGTGTTTCTGAAGATTGTACACCGTATAAAACTAAAATTGCTCAGTTAGATTTACAAGTTAAAGATTTGCAAACCCAATTAACCGCTGCAGTTGCCGCAAAGAAAACATGTGAAGATAAATTGAAATCTACAACAAACATTGGTGTTTCTGAAGATTGTAATCCTTACAAACTCAAAATTGTAGATTTAGAAAAGAAAAATACTGATTTAGCTTCTAAAAATTCAACATTGACAGCTCAAGTAGCGCAATTACAAAATCAAGTAGTGACGATTACTGCTGAGAAAAAAGAAGTTGAAGACAAGTTGAAATTAGCAACTTCAACAACCTCTGAAGATTGTACACCTTATAAATTGAAGTTAGCCGAATTAGAAAAACAATTAAGCGCCATTAAAGCCGAGTTGTCAAAAGCGAACGCAACTATTGAGGCTTGCAATAAAGCGAAATCAGATTTAACAATACAAGCTCAGAAATCAACCGACCTTGAAGTGAAAATTGCCGCTGCCGCTGCTGAGAAATCAAAAATCCAAGATGATTTGAACGCAGCCAATGCGAAAATTGCAGATTTAGAAGCAAAATTGAAGGCTTCGTCTTCTACAAATTGCGATGCACTGCAAACAACAATTAACCAGTTGAAAGCTGAATTAGCAGGCAAAAATGATAAAATTAATCAACTTAACTCTGATTTAAGTGCCTGCTCAAAAGATTTGGCTGATTTAAAAGCAAAAAATGCAGAGTGTCAACAAGAACTAGAAAAACTTCAAGGTGATGATGCCACATTGAGAAAGCAAATCATTCGTATGGATGAGGAAATGGGTCAATTGGGAGGAATCATCAAATCTAAGGATGCTGAGATTGCGAAATTGAAATCACAAGTTTCGACATTACAGGCCGATTTGAAAAAATGCAATGATACGCTAAATCCACCTTCAACTCCTGAAGCTCCAAGCGGAGGGAATTAATCAAAAAATTCAAACATTCATAAAAAAAGCCACGCAAGTGGCTTTTTTAGTTTATATGCAATGCAATATCCATGACAACTTTGAAAATTATGTCAAGTTTAATTCGTAATTTATGAAACTAACAATTTGATTTGTTTTTATTTGCATTTGAATTTTATATATTTGAGTCTATGCAAAAATTCTTATTTTATATAATTTTATTTTGTTTTCAATCGAAAGCTATTTGTCAATGGAAATTAAATATTGAAACAAAGAATCAATTAAGTAGAATAATTTTAACAAATACAATAAATCATGAAATTCAACAAACCAAATGGTTTGATCAAATTTTAACGAATTATCATTCAGATACAATACTATCTAATAAACAATTGAATGATGTTTATTTTAGAGTAAAAACAAAGTCGAGTTGGGGTTTGTTGAATTCGAAGCTAAATCAAATTGTAAAATGCAAATTCAAATCTATCGATATCTTGAGGGAAGAAAATCAAAAAAACATTTCCCGAAGTGATGTCAAGATATTAGGTTTCATAGCGAAAAATCAAAAAGATAAATTGATTTTATTGGATACATTGGGTAACCATATTTCGAAATTGGAGTTTGGTTTCATTCAATTTTATGGTGTTCGTTTTGATTACCCAGAACTCTTAAATGACCCCAGTAAGTATCAATTTTTCCATCAAAAACATGTCCTGCAAAAAGAATTTATACCTATTGCAATAGCGAATATTGGTGGTAAAATTGACCGGGAGGTCCATTCTTGTAAATTTAATTTCCCCGTTCAAAAATTTGATGATCAAGGCGAAATTATTGAAATATTACATCATGAAGAAGTTTATAATGATACCACATTTATTTGTCAATCTGGGAAATGGAATATTTTAGATTTATCGGGTGGCCATTTTATTTCAAAAGAATGGGTAGATTCAGTGAAAATTCCTATGATAAAACTAAGTGATGATTTTAATTTAGATTCATTAAATTATAAGTATGATCAAATCCGATTTTTAGATTTTTCAATGACCCAAAAAGAATTTTGCAATTGGTTTCATGAATATGATGATCGCTATTTTCTTATCAACACATACGCACTCTTTCATTCAAATAATGAATGGAAAGGAATAACATTAAACCAATCTAATTCGATTGAATTTAATCAATTATATATAAACAAAGTTAAATTATTCAAATTTCATGAATTTAATGCATTGGGCCTTTATCATAACAATGAATTGAAATTATACAACATGCATTCTAATAAGCTCTTAAAAGCAAATTTTAATGAAATTTACGAAGAGCAAATGAATCCTAGATATACGAATGAATTGAATTATTACAAATGTATGATAAACGGCAAGCTTGGATTGTATTGTTTTCAAAATGACAGTTTTATTCCATTGAGCGATTATCAAAATGTTGATTTTTTAAATGGAAATTATCAAGACCCAAGAGATTTTTATGAGAATTTTCCTAGAATCTATTACTACACCAAGAAAAATGGTTTTTGGGGCGTTTCAACAATCAATTGGATGGGTCAAACAGATTCAGTGGCTGTGCCCTATGAATATGATACTCTCATTGAAACTAAAAATACATATGTGACATCAATATTGGCAAATAAAGGCGATGCATGGTTAAATATTGATTATCATAACAATATCTTAACTCCTATGCCAGAAACTCATAATGTACTTTATTTAAAAGAATTTTATGATTATGCGCATGGTGAGATTACAACGTATTTGATATTGTTAAATCCAACAGGTATTGCAATTAAGGATAAAATTGAAATGAACGATTTTGATGAATTTGAAAATGTATCTCCTCAGAGAAAAATTGGTAATAATCCAAATCAAATTGTTCTTGGTGGAAAGATCTTGATTTATAATGAAATGGGCAAGTTGCTGGTTGATCCTGTATTATATGATTCAATTTTCCCTATAGTAAGTGGTCATTGCCATCAATATCAAGATTTTGACACATTAATCACGAATTACGAATTTTTTGATTGGGGAAATCCGACATCAGTGAAGACAATGTTTTTTAAAGAAAATTATCAGACTACCCAATACTTTAGGATAATCAAAGATCAAAAAGAAGCCATTATTTCTGCCCAAGGTGAATTGATTCTGCCATTTGATACTTCAAAAATAACAGTAGAAAAGCATCATTTTAGTGGTTATGTAAACGAGGTTGATTCTGATGGATATGAATATGAGGTTCCTGTAAACCAATCTAAGCTGGTCTTTAAAAACAAAATAAAAACAGTGAAGATAGTTTTATAAAAACCTAAAACACAAAGTATAATCTTGCGTTAATTCTTCGTCCAGTTAAGTATTCTGGAACTCCGTATCGATTGTTATTCAGGTCTTTTACCCAACTGTAAGCAATGACGTTGTTAATGTCTAACAAGTTGAATATATCAACTGAAAACCAAGCTTCATTGATGCCATGAAACGACTTTCCTGATTTTGATTGAACCAAAACTTTAGAAAATCCTATATCAACCCTTCGATAAGGAGGAATTACATTGGGAGTTGTTGTATATCTCGCCATTCCATCGAGGAAATAAGGCATTCCAGTGCCAACAACAAGTCTTAAATTGACACGAACAGAAGGGTATTTCACGAGTCTGTCTTGGAATACAATGGCAAAGTTTAACCTCTTATCTGTTGGTCTGCGAAGCCAATCACTTTGAACAATTTCATTGTTTTTATTCAAATAATTGATGCGTTCTTTCGTTTCCAATATGCTCACAGTGAACCAACTTTCCAATCCTTTATTGAATTGACCATAAATTCTGTTGTCAACTCCCCAGGCATATCCAGTAGACTGATTATTGGCATAATAGCGAATTCTAATATTGTCGAATAAATAGGGTACAAGGTCAGTCATGTATTTGTAATATCCCTCAACAGTATATTTAAATCTGCGATTCCAAAGGGTTAAATATCTGTCCATTCCCAAAACCAAATGATAAGATTTCTGCGATTTAACATCTGTATTCAAATTGCCGTCAAAATCTCTCAATTCTCTGTAAAATGGAGGTTGGTGATATGCCCCAATCGATAATTTCCAAGCAATGTCTTTTCGTTTTAAAGAATCATCAACTTTTGAATTATACAATTTGTTGGGTTCAAATTTTACGCTCAAACGAGGCATTACAATCAATTCATTATTTAAGCTCCAATATTGCGATCTCACACCCAATGTCATCCATAAACCTTTCGCTTTATTGAGTGCAATCTTTGATTGAATAAAGCCACTATATCTCATTGATTGAATTGAGTTTGAGGCTCTAACATAATCGTCGAGCATGATAGAGTCTTGGCTGTAACTAAACGTTGCACTGTTATAATCAGCACTGTCGTTATACAACCACTGTAAAAATCGATCTTTTACGGTTTCTTGATTGATTCTGATTCCATATTTGAAGGATATTTTCGAGGTTGATTTTCCTAAATTACCCAAATGAGAAAAATTCAAAATTTGTGAACGCAATTGATTTCTTCCGTGGTTAAGGTAGTAGCCATAACCAAGCGTTCTCAATGGTTTACCATATGACTTAGAACTCATATCTCTATCGAGTTCATTCAATTGGTAAGCTCCCTCAATATCAAAATATTCTTGCTCATTGATATCGGTAATGCTCAATATCCATTTGAAGCTATTGTTTAAGTTTCTTTGGTAATTGACTGTTAATGCGCCCAATCCATATCTATAGTTCATGTTTTCTTGGCCTCCCATTAAAACATTGAGTTGATAGGCTTCTTGGACCGTTCCAAATTCCGTAGTTCTAGATTCAGGTAACAACTGAAAGGCGTTCGTTGCAAAATTCCCTAAAAAGTTAATGTTCCATCGAATGCTCGGTTTCCATTCTAAATAGGTTTGTACATCCATGAAATTCATGGCATAAGTACCCGCAGTATTCAAGGTTCCAGTTAACAATGAATTTGAAAAATGTCTGAAACTCAAAAGTCCTGCCACCTTTTTCTTGGATCCCTCAACCGAAACCGAGTTTATCATGGTTCCTAAATTCACTTGTGATCTAAAAGTGTCGGGTTTGAGGTATTCCACATCCAATACAGAGCTCATTTTATCGCCGTATTGCGATTCAAATCCTCCTGCGCTAAATTTGACCGATTGTACCAAGTCGGGATTGATGAAACTCAATCCTTCTTGTTGTCCACTTTGAATCAATTGAGGACGTATGATTTCAATATCGTTTACGTAAATTAAGTTTTCATCAAAATTTCCGCCACGAACAGAAAACTGAGACGACATTTCATTTCCAGAGCTGACACCACCTAAGGTTTGAATGAGGGACTCGATTCCCGAACCAATTGCGGGATTGGCCCTAAGTTCTTTGGTTTTTACCTCATCGATAAATGTACCTTTATCGCCTTTAATAATTTCAACGGCCAAAAGTAAATCATCACCATCTCCAAAATGAATTGTATCAGCGTGATTGATTGATTTTTGCGAAGTGAATTTATATCCAAAGACAATGTCCTTACCAAGATAACCATGAATGATAACCGGGAAGAATTTGGCATTGAATTCAAAATAACCAAATTCATTGGTGGTGGTCACTAAATCTTCAGAATAATAGATTTCAACCCCTTTGGCTGGCTTATTTTGTTTATCCAATACAATTGCCGATAATTTGGTTTGGGCTTTGACACCAAAGCAAAAAGCAGCAAAAAAGAGGATAATGAAATGCTTCACTGTGTTTAAACGCCGAAAACGTTTATTTATTTTGTGAGTTCTACCAAATCAGAGATGGTTTTGGTAGGATTTTCAGAACCAAAAACTGTATTGCCAGCAACCAAAACATCGGCACCCGCTTCTGTGAGGAGCTGAGCATTGTTTAAAGCAACACCGCCATCGATTTCTATGAGCGTATTTAAGCCCAATTCTAAAATCATTGCTTTGAGTTCTATAATTTTATTGTATGTGTTTTCAATGAATTTTTGGCCACCAAACCCTGGATTTACACTCATCAAGCAAACCAAATCGCAAAGCGGTAAAATGTCCCTCAATAAAGAAACAGGAGTGTGTGGATTTAACGCAACTCCAGCTTTCATGCCTTGATTTTTAATTTCGCTCAAAGTACGGTGAAGGTGGGTGCATGCCTCATAATGAACTGTAAGTACATGGGCTCCAGCTTCGGCAAACGTTTTGATGTAACGATCGGGATCAACAATCATTAAATGAACATCCAACGTTTTGGTTGCCTTTTCTTTAAGTGGTTTCATTAATGGAAATCCAAAAGAAATGTTAGGAACAAACACTCCATCCATAACATCAACGTGAAACCAACCAGCCTCACTGTTGTTAATCATTTCTATTTCTTCGTAAAGTTTGCCAAAATTGGCAGATAAAATCGACGGTGCGATGATAGCAGACATGCTACAAAATTACTCAATTGAAATGGAATTCAATCTATCTCTTTTTATTTTTTAAAAGACAATGCAATTCAATGCATTCCATAGCCTCTTTAACATCATGGACGCGTAAAATGTGACTTCCATGTTCTAAAGCAATCATGTTTAAAGCAGTTGTGCCATTTAATGCTTCATTTTGGCTGATATTCAGAGGTTTGTAAATCATGCTTTTTCTTGAAATGCCCGTTAAAATTGGCCGACCAATTACAGAAAAAATTTCTGATTCATTCAGAAGTTGATAGTTGTGAGAAACGGTTTTTCCAAATCCATACCCCAAATCTAAAATCCAATCGTAAATGCCAATTTTCTCGAATTGATTCTTTTTGGAAACAAAATAATTCAAGACTTCTTGGGTTACATTTTCATATTCAGGATTCAATTGCATGGTTTGAGGATTCCCTTTTTTATGCATCGCAATGTATGGAACCTTATGTTTTGCAACAACTTCTAACATTTGTGGTTCGAATTCTCCCGCCGAAATGTCGTTGATGATGTGTGCACCAGCATCAATGCATTCATCTGCAACTTTAGCATAAAATGTATCAATACTGATCCAAATTTGAGGGAATTTTTTGACAATAACTTCAATCACAGGAATTAACTGCTCGAGTTCATGTTCGGCCGAAAGGAGCGTGGCACCAGGGCGACTACTTTGAGCTCCTAAATCAATAATGCTGGCTCCATCGTGAATCATCAATTCAATTTTAATCAATGCTTCAGAGAGTGATTGTGACCGACTTTCAGCATAAAAAGAATCACTTGTTAAATTCACAATACCCATCACAACTGGTGAATGGAGAGATAGTAAGTTTCCTTTTGATTGAAGTGTAAACATAATTGCATGAAAAAGGGAGTGTTTCCACTCCCTTCAATTTTGAATATTATTAGAATTATTTGATTGAATCTTCTGGATTTCCAACCATGTTTTCAGGTCTTACCCATTCGTTAAACTGCTCATTCGTTAATAAGTTCAAAGCAATGGCAGCTTCTTTCAATGTAGTGCCTTCTTTGTGTGCTTTTTTAGCAATTTTAGCAGCGTTTTCATAACCAATGTGCGTGTTTAAAGCCGTTACAAGCATCAAGCTTTGGTCTACTAAACGTTTGATATTGTCGTGGTTTGGTTCAATTCCTACAGCACAATTGTCATTGAAACTCAAGCAAGCTTGTCCCAATAAACGTGCACTTTGTAACATGTTTACAGCAATCACAGGTTTGAAAACGTTCAACTCAAAATGACCTTGAGATGCAGCAAACGAAACAGTAACATCGTTGCCTAAAATTTGTGCACAAACCATTGTCAATGCTTCCGGTTGAGTAGGATTTACTTTTCCTGGCATGATAGAAGAACCTGGCTCGTTTTCAGGGATATTGATTTCACCAATTCCACTTCTTGGTCCAGAACTAAGCATTCGAATGTCGTTTGCAATTTTAAAGCAACTCATCGCAGCACGTTTTAACGCACCGTGAAGTTCTACCATTGCATCGTGAGCAGCAAGTGCTTCAAATTTATTTTCTGCAGTAACCAACGGCAATCCGGTTTCTTTTGCAATTAATTGCGCCACCAACTCAGAATAGCCCTTTGGAGTGTTCAAACCAGTTCCAACTGCTGTTCCACCCAATGCCAATTCAGCAGCAGGCAACATTGCTCTGTTGATTGCCGCAATGCCATTGTCTAATTGAGTTACATATCCGCTGAATTCTTGACCTAAAGTTAAAGGTGTTGCATCCATGAAATGTGTACGACCAATTTTTACAATGTCTTTATATTCCCTTGCTTTGTGCTTTAATGTTGTTTTTAATGCTTGTAAACCAGGTAAAGTGTAATCAACAACTTGCTTGAATACAGCAATGCTCATGGCTGTAGGGAAGGTGTCGTTACTACTTTGACTCTTATTTACATCGTCATTCGGATGAAGGACTTTGTTTTCATCGGTAAGGCTTCCACCTTGTTTCACATGGGCTCTATTTGCAACAACTTCATTTACGTTCATGTTGCTTTGAGTTCCCGAACCAGTTTGCCAAATCACCAAAGGAAATTCTTTGTCTAATTTGCCTTCAATGATTTCATCGCAAGCGTCGGCAATCAGTTTATACTTTTCTTCCGATAAAACTCCCAATTTGAAATTTGCCTCAGCAGCACATTTTTTTAGAACTCCAAATGCACGGATAATCTCAATTGGCATACTGCCTTCAGGTCCAATTTTGAAATTATTGCGACTGCGTTCAGTTTGGGCTCCCCAATAGGCATTAGCAGGTACTTTTACCTCGCCCATTGTATCGTGTTCAATGCGGTATTGTGTCATAACTACTGCAAAAATAATCGGCTTAGTCCAAAGTATTCACTCTAATGAATAAAAAGTTGTGCACCTTTTTTAATCCGAATTAATCTAATTGAGCTTGCTGTGAGTGATTTACAAAGAATTTATTGCTGAAAGCTTGTCCCTCCAAAATAACAGTCAGAATATACAAACCGTCAGAAACGTTGCCTACGTTTATCGTGTTTTCCAGATCATTGATCGTTTTCACTTCAGTAATCAATTGTCCATTCATTGAGGTGATCGTCATTTGACTCGCTTTAACATTAGTTTTCACCTTGATAAAGTCGGTTGCAGGATTTGGAAACGCAGTGATTTGCAATTGGTTATTGCCAAATATATCAACCCTTGGTCCAATAGGTTGTTCGATTTCGTTGCTTTTTTTGCAACCTTCCCATTGGCTATATTTTTTAAGGGATTTTAGAATTTGAGTGTTCAACAAATCAACATCATCTTTTACACCAGTAGGTTTGATATGGCTTCCACCAACGCCAGAATGATCGGTAATGTAGATGTAATCGCCCCCCGTGCCTGCGGCTAAATATTTCATGCAAAATTCTGTTGATTGATTGATGCCACTCGCTGTTATTGGTATGATTTTGATGCCTTTAGCACTGGCTTTTTTAAGTAATGCTTGAATGTCTTTTGCGTTTTGATCATGCGGCGGTGCATCTAAAATTAAGAAGATAATTTTTGTTAACGCTTTTTCATTCCAATCCATTTCATTGATTGCAACATCCAAACCTGTTTGAACCGCTTCCGGAAAATCTCCGCCACCACCTGCATATTGTTCGCTTACAAATGAAACCACATCGTCAATTCGATTCACAAAGGGCATTTTACGGGTCACATAATCGTCGCCAAAATCTTTATAAAAAACCGAGCTCAAACGTATGGGAGAGCAAGGCGCTGATTGTTGAAATTGCATCATTACATCCATCAATTCTTCCTTTAAATAATTGATTTCATCGCCCATTGACCCTGTAGCATCAACCACAAAACACACATCAACATCTGACTTAACCATGGCTTTTTCGCTCAAATTATACCTGTCGTATCCAACCCCAGTTGGTTTGATTTTCCCCAATTCTATAGTTTTACCATTGATTTGAATTGAAAGCTTCATGAAAGCATCCATGGGCATCGCTTTTTCATTGGGTTTATGCCACAATTCGGCTTTTCCACGATTATCGGTTTGGGCTTCCCATATGAGTTCTCCAGATTTGCTTTTGAGGGACACTTTTTCGCCAATTACGGGTTTGTTATTTTGATCGTAGATTTCAACTCCATATCGATGATTGATTAAATAAATTCCCCAAGTATTTTGTGCAGTTTGAACATTAACATCTGCATGTGTTTTCTCAAATTTGTCCCAATGTTCCAAATCATTCCATATTCCCGCAGTTAAAACTCTTGCCGAACCTGCAGTTGCCACAGGCACTTTTGAATCAGGCCTAATGTCATCACGGTCAGCAGGTTTTCTCATTTTACCTGTAGTTTTTGGTGAAGTACTTCTAATTTCAGAAGAAACCTTTTCTCGGGTTGCCATACCACTTGATAAGGGCACAGCAGACATCTCTAGGCCTGGAGCCATCGAATAATCGCTCATGTCTTTGGTACGGCTGATTTTATCTGTGGTTTCATCGCCAAAACTCCATGAATAAGCAGGTTCACCTTTTATACTCATTGAATCTAAAGACATTTTTTCTTTTGGAATGATTCTTTTTGTAACATTTTTAAATCGAGCATTTAATTTCATCAAATGATTGGGGTAAGCAATGTCAATTGATTGGTAAAGAGAGACTTCGTTGGATTTGAAATTCTTTGTTTTTATAGTGTAAATTCCAGGTTTTAAATGAGGGAAAGTAAACTCGTTTGATTGGTTTAACATGCCTGAATCCAGGGTATTCCCCAATGTGTCGAGTGCCCAAACTTTGATAGAATCACGGTGAATACGAATCTTTGAAAGTTTATTTTCCGGAGATTTATCCGATAAATTAAAAATTGAAAGAATTCCCAATGTTCCTAATGTAATTGCGGTCAATGTATTTTTCATATCAATGGATTTTTGACATATAAATACTACACACATTGAAAAGGTAAATGATTGGATGAAATTTATTTTAAAACTCTGAAAAATATATAAGTGTTATTTTGACATTTACTATCTCCAATTAAAAAAATCATATATTTGTAGCATTATATGGCAGATAAGAAGTTTTTGGATGCATTAAGTTACCATGCCGATGGTAGACCGGGTAAGATTGAAGTGATTTCTACCAAACCTACACAAACTCAATTTGATTTAGCATTGGCTTATTCACCCGGAGTTGCTGAACCTTGCTTGAAAATTGCAGAGAATGTAGAAGATGTTTACAAATACACAGCAAAAGGCAATTTGGTGGCCGTTATTTCTAATGGTACTGCTGTTTTGGGACTCGGTGATATTGGTCCAGAAGCATCAAAGCCAGTGATGGAAGGAAAAGGTATCTTGTTTAAGATTTTTGCTGATATTGATGTATTTGATATTGAGCTGAATTGCAAGAGTATCGACGATTTTGTGAACACTGTGAAGGCTATGGAGCCAACTTTCGGTGGAATTAACCTCGAAGATATTAAAGCGCCAGAAAGTTTTGAAATTGAAGAGCGTTTAAAAGCAGAGTTAAACATTCCAATCATGCACGATGATCAACACGGTACTGCAATCATTTCTGGTGCCGGTTTGCTCAATGCATTGAGAATTGTCGATAAAAAAATAGAGGATGTTCGACTGGTAGTGAATGGTGCGGGTGCTTCTGCCATTGCTTGTACCAAGCTGTTTGTGTCCCTCGGAATTAAAAAAGAAAATTTAGTGATGCTCGATTCTAAAGGTGTTTTGCGTGCCGATAGAGACGATCTCGATAAGTATAAAGTACAGTTTGCTTCGAATAGAGACATTCATACCCTTGAAGATGCATTGAAAAATGCAGATGTTTTTGTGGGATTGAGTAAAGGGAATATTTTAACTCCTGAAATGATTTTGTCGATGGCAAACGATCCTATCGTTTTTGCAATGGCAAACCCTGATCCTGAGATTGATTATAATTTAGCGATCAAAACCCGTCCAGACTTGGTGATGGCAACGGGTAGGAGCGATTTTCCGAATCAAGTGAATAACGTTTTAGGATTCCCTTTCATCTTTAGAGGTGCCTTAGATGTTCGTGCCACTGCAATCAATGAAGAAATGAAATTGGCTGCTGTTAGGGCCATTGCCGATTTGGCTTTGGAACCCGTTCCTGAAGTGGTTATGATGGCATATAATGAGGGAAATATGGCCTTTGGAAGAAATTATATCATTCCAAAACCAATGGATCCTCGATTGTTAACCACCGTTGCTCCTGCTGTTGCTAAAGCGGCAATGGATAGCGGTGTAGCGAAAGCTCCAATCACCGACTGGGATGCCTACAGAGATTATTTGAGAAAGCGTTTGGGTATTGACAATGATTTTGTGAACAGACTTATGACAAAAGCAAAACGAGATCCAAAACGTGTTGTTTTTGCAGAAGCCGATAACGTAAGAATTTTGAGAGCTGCTCAAGCTTGTGTTTCTGAAAATATTGCAAAACCTATTTTGCTTGGTAAACCTGAAGTCATTCAACGATTATTAGAAGAAAATAGCATTGAAATTCCAGATGTAACCATCATAGATCCACGCAGAGAAGACGACCAACGTGCCAAATATGGTAAAATGTTGTTCGATAAACGCAGTCGAAAAGGTGTAACTTACTACGAAGCTGAATACCAAATGAGAAACCGTAACTATTTCGGTTCTATGATGGTAGAAAGCGGTGACGCAGATGTGTTTATTTCGGGATTAACCAGAAGTTACCCCTTGGCATTAAAACCGGCAATGAGTTGCATTGGCATGAATCAAAATTCATCGAAAATTTCTGGTATGCATATCATGATGTCAAAATCAGGTCCCATGTTCTTTGCCGATACAACAGTGAATGTTTCATACACTGAAAATGAATTGTTTTGTATGGTAACCGATGTATATCACCGTGTGAAATCGTTCCAAATAGAACCTAGAATAGCATTGATTTCGTATTCTAATTTTGGCTCAAACACAGGAACATCGCCAGATATGATGAGGAGGGTTGTGGCAAGATTGCATGCCGAGCATCCAGAAATCATGGTTGATGGTGAAATGCAACCTGTATATGCCATTAATGGCGATTTACGTCAATCGTTATATCCCTTCAATAAACTTGGAAATGGCGCAGCAAATACATTCATTTTTGCCGATTTAAGCAGTGGAAATGCAGCTTATCAATTGATGAGAACAATGGGTGGCGTTGATGCAATTGGACCTGTTTTATTAGGATTTAATAAATCAGTACATATTTTGCACCACAGCTCAAATGTTCGTGAAATATTGAACATGGTGGCGCTTGGTGTTTGCGAAGCTCAAGATAAATTGAAATGAAAATCACCGTCAAGCAAATAGATTTTCAAACTAAAGAATATTTTCAAACTTTAGGATTGAGATATGAAGTGCTTCGACGTCCATTATCAATCCATTTTAATACAAACGACTTAAAAAATGAGGGCAGTGATATTCATATTGCTGCCTTTTTAAATCATAGAATTATTGGGTGTTTAATCTTAACGGAAATTGCCGATAAATCCTTTGTTTACAAAATGAGGCAAGTTGCAGTGGATGCGTCTTGTCAACAAAAAGGAATTGGCAAAAAAATGGTTCGTTTCTGCGAAACCTTTGCCACAAGTCGAAACTTTAATAAAATAGAGCTGAATGCCCGAAAATCGGCAGTTCCTTTTTATTTATCGCTTGATTATCAAATTGTTGGGGATGAATTTTTGGAAGTCAATATCCCTCATTACAAAATGATAAAAAGCCTTTAATCGGCTGAATTTGATGAAATTCACTGTTTAAAGTGACTTCTGTGCCCAAATCAACCACTTTCTTCGAAAATTCAAACTGAATTCATCGCAGTTTCTTATATTTGTGATATTATATGAATACAATCATCACAATTTTACAGTTTATTCTTGCATTAGGAATTTTAGTGACTTTACATGAATTAGGACACTTTTTGGCGGCGAGAGCTTTCGGAATTAAAGTTGAAAAATTTTATTTATTCTTCGATGCTTGGGGCATTAAACTGTTTAAATTTAAAAAAGGTGATACCGAATATGGTATTGGTTGGTTGCCACTTGGTGGGTATGTGAAAATTGCCGGAATGGTCGATGAAAGCTTAGATACCAATCAATTAAAATCTGAACCAGAATCTTGGGAATTTAGATCTAAACCAGCTTGGCAACGTTTAATCGTAATGATTGGTGGGGTTGTGGTGAACCTAATTTTAGGGATTGTAATCATTACCGGTTTAACATACACTCAAGGTGATTCATATATTCCTAACGATGCAATTAACAAACAAGGTGGAATTTATGCTGGTCCTGCTGCCCGTCAAATGGGCTTTAAAACAGGAGATAACATCGTTGCTTTAAACGGAAAACCTGTTGTTGATTTGTTGGGCGAGTTTGGCAATCCTAACTTCTTGGTTTCCGACAAAAAAGTTGTGACTGTGAAAAGAGCGGAACTTATAATGACGCCCGATTCGCCGACTACAGAGTCTTTTATGGATACATTGAATCAAAACATTGTGTTACCTGCAAACTTTGAAGAAATTATCACAAAATCAATTAAATCTGACATTCCATTTTTTGCACCTCGTTACCAATTTGAAGTGAAAACTGCTGTAAGCGGTGGTTCGGCTTCAAAAGCAGGTGTTGTTGAAGGAGATAAAATTGTTGCAATTGACAGTCTTCCTGTGGGTTCGTTTTTTGAATTTAAGGAAATATTGACTAAAAAAGCAGGTCGTACAGCAAGCTTTGAAATCGTTTCAAAAGATGGTTCTCGCTCGAAAAAATATATTACAATCTCTGAAGAAGGAACCATAGGATTTCAACCGAAATTCACTGGTTTTGAGGGACTTGAAAAGAAAATTAATTACGGCCTTGGCGAATCTGTAGTCAAAGGTGTTGAAAAATCGTTCACACTGATTTCTGCAAATGCGAAAGGACTTGGAAAAGTTGTTTCAGGTAAAACGAATGCTAAAAATTCATTGGCTGGACCAATTGGTATTGCTCAAATGTATGGTAGCACTTGGGATTGGTTGAATTTTTGGTCATTGACTGCAATGTTAAGTTTGGCATTGGCATTTATGAATATTTTGCCAATTCCTGCTTTAGATGGTGGTCACGTAATGTTCTTAATGTATGAAATTATCACCCGCAGACCTGTAAATGAAAAAGTGCTTTACATTGGTCAAATTGTGGGTATGGTTATTTTATTTAGCCTTATTGCCTTTATTTTCTGGGTAGATATCGCTAGGGCATTAGGATTCTAATGAAAAATCCCTTCGACTTTTTTGAAATTGAACCTTCATTGGCAATTGATTTAAAACAATTGCGTATGAAATTTCTTGAAATTCAAAGAAATTCACATCCAGATTTTGGTGGAACCGATGCAACGGATTCTGAATTGGCAAATCAATTTTATGAGAAGTTAAAGGATCCTATTTATAGAATTCAAATTTTATTACAGTTGTATTCAAACAAACAGTTGAATGACAATGTCTTGCCACCTGATTTCCTGATGGAGATGATGGAGCTAAACGACCTCATAGACGATTCAAAATCTGGCGATGAAGCAGCAACAAAATCGGCGTTGTCAACTTTGGATCTTTTGAAATCAGACCTAGATCAAAATTTTGATGATCTATCGATGGTTTGGGAATCACAGAAAACCAATTCTTCTCCCAAAGATGATCAATTTTGGAATCATCACATTGTGTTGTACCAAAAGTATAAATATTGGTCACGGTTGAGAAAAAATTTCGACGGTGTCGAAGAAATATAATCTCCGTAATGTAAATTCGAACGGAATTCTTATGTCAGAAAAGCAAATCATACGAAATCATAGCGATATCCTTTTGGTAATCAAAAGATTAGCTTTGGAAATAGCTGAAAATCACGTCGAAACAAATCAAATGTATTTCATTGGATTAAATGATAGAGGTTTTTTTCTTGCCAATGCACTTTTTAATGAGTTAAGTGTGATTTTACCGAATACTAAGATCCAGTCGATGCAAATGGATATTCAAAACAACCATTTAATTCCAGCATCTCAAATTTCTGATATTGAAAACAGCGCAATCATCATTGTAGACGACGTGGTGAATAGCGGCTATACTGCAATGAAATCTATAGCGCATTTCTTTGAAATGGGTTGTAAGCAATTAGAAACAGCTTTTTTTGCACAGCGTGAGCATTTGAATTATCCCGTTTTGGCAAATTATGTGGGACTTTCAATTGCAACAACACTTAAAGATCACGTTTATTTCGACAATTCAGACTCAAATCAATTACAAATATATTTAGCATAAAAACCATTATGAATGTTCCATTTTTTGATTTAAAAAGACAATATAACCAATTAAAAGGAGAGGCGTTGCCACTGATTGAAAAAGTACTTGAAAATACTGCTTTTAGTGGAGGACAGTTTGTAACCGAATTTGAAGAAAATTTGGCAAAATACAATCAAACAAAATACGCTGCTGCAGTAAACAATGGTACAAATGCCATCCATTTGGGTTTATTAGCTTTAAATATTGGTCCTGGAGATGAAGTGATTGTTCCGGCAAATACATTCATAGCTTCTGCGTGGGGCGTTTCTTATGTGGGTGCAACTCCTGTTTTCGTGGATGTTGATCCCAATACCTGGAACATCGATGTGAAAGCAGCTGAAAATGCAATCACAGCGAATACCAAAGCCATCATGGGAGTTCATTTATATGGACAACCTTTTAACATCGACGGTTTATTGGAACTTTGCAATCGTAAAAACATTGTGTTGTTAGAAGACAATGCGCAAGCCATTGGTGCAACATATCATGGAAAAATTGTAGGTCAGTTTGGAGCGATGAGTTTTACTAGTTTTTACCCAGGTAAAAACTTAGGTTCTTTTGGCGAAGCCGGTGCTGTTTTCACCAATAATGAAGCGTATCACAATCACATTCAAATACTGAAAAATCATGGTTGTTCTGTGCGTTACCATCATGAAATGATAGGGTACAACATGAGAATGGAAGGCATTCAAGGTGCTGTATTGAATTTGAAATTAAACTATATTGATGGTTGGAACGACACACGTAGATCAATTGTTGAACGTTACAAAGCGGTTGCAAGTGATAAATTGAAATTTCAAGCCCCTGAACCAAATGCTAAAGCCGTTCATCATTTGTGTGTTGTAACTACAGATGATAAAGAGGCATTTTTGAAATATTTGGATGAAAATGGAGTAGGTTATGCATTCCATTACCCTGTGCCTTGCCATTTGCAAAAGGCTTATGCAAATTTAAATTACAAAATTGGCGATTTTCCGCATTCTGAATATTTAGCAAGTCATTGTGTTTCTTTGCCGTTGTTTCCTGAAATGACAGAAGCCGAAATTCAGCATGTTTGTGAAGTTCTGTCGAAATTCTGACAATTCTAAATTTTAAATGATTTAATTTTTTCGTATTTTTGGTGAAACTTAGTTTTTCATGTTAAAATACGCTCAGAAATATTTAATTCTTTTTCTCTTTTTAGGGACAGTTGAGCTGTATGCCACCCATATTGTGGGAGGTGAAATGACATATCAAAGAACTGGTACCAATACATATAAAATTCGTTTGGATTTATATGTTGATTGTTTGAATGGTTCTTCTCAAGCCATTGCCTCTGATGCATCTGCAGTTTTTGGTATTTTTAACGGAAATACCAAGAAAATGATTTCTGGTTATCCAATTAGTGTTTCTAGAAAAGGACCATTAAGGGTGCAAAAAACAAATTACAACTGCATTGCTGTTGCCCCCAATGCATGTGTCGATCATTATTGGTATGAAACGAATGTAACTTTACCTCCAATTTTGGATGGATATTATGTAACGTTTCAACGCTGCTGTAGAAATGGTACCATTTCAAATATCGTGAATCCAGGTTTGGCGGGTGCCAATTATTGGGCATTTATTCCCGATTCAAGATTATACGGGAAAGAAAATTCATCGGCCGTTTTTAATGAATTACCCCCTAATTTTTTGTGTACCAATACTCCGCTAAAGTTCGACCATAGTGCCAAAGATGCCGATGGTGATAGCCTTGTTTATGAGTTAATTACGCCATACACAGGAGGCGATGATGTAAATCCTAGGCCAGATAATACTTCTACCAATGGATTTTTACAAGCTCCCCCTTTTAGTCAAATAACCTGGAATACTGGATATTCAGCTTCTAATCCAATGAATGGAAGTCCACAAATGTCTATCGACCCTGTGACAGGTTTTTTAACTGTTGTGCCTACAAGGGTGGGTCAGTTTGTCGTGGGAATAGTGGTTAAAGAATATCGAAAAGGGAAATTGGTCTCTCAAACCATTCGCGATTATCAATTTAATGTACAATCTTGTGTGATCGATGTCGTTGCATCCTATTTTGTTCCTAAAAGAATCTGTGGATACAAATATCAATTTGTCAATCAAAGTAGTGGAGCACAGAGATATCATTGGGATTTTGGCGTTGTAGATACAAATTACGATACCGCAAATATTGCTAAGCCAACATTTACATATCCTAAGGCTGGAAAATATAAAGTAAAACTCATTGCGTATAAAAATAAATGCTTAGATAGCTTTACGGCTGAGATTGAAGTAGTAGAACCAGTGGTCGTTAAATTGCCAAAAGACACCATTCTTTGCCCAGGTGATAAATACAAAGTGAAATCTAACCTAAAAGCAGATTCTTATTCGTGGAACACAGGAAGTAAAATAGATTCTATTTTCATTACAAACGATGGAACTTTTTGGCTAGGAGTAACGGTCAATGGTTGTACTTGGTTTGATACAATGAAAGTTGTGTACGATCGAAATATCATTCAGGCAACTGGCGATACCATTTACTGTTCCGATGATTTGTTTTCAAGGAAAATTAGTTCAACTTTAGCCCCTAACTCTAAATATTTATGGAGCACCAATGAAACAACTGCCGAAATCATTGTATCCAAAGCAAAGAAATATTATGTGAATGGAATCACTGAAAATGGATGTAAATCAAAAGATTCAGTGATCATTTCTCAAAGTTCTCCTGTTATTGTACTGATTTCAGACACAATCGTTTGTTTGAATAACAATGCATTTTTCGATTCTAAGATTGCCGATCCTTCGGCAACGATCAGATGGAGTAATGGCGCTGTTGGTAAAACGATGGTGACCAATGTCCCTCAAAAATATTTTGTGAATGTGAAAATTGGAGTCTGTTCTAAAACAGATACGTTTACATTGACAAATTTTCCTCGCGAATATTTTTTGGGAAATGATTTGCAATATTGCAACAATATCGACACATTCTTAACCGTAAATTTTCCGGGTACAAAAAATGTGGTTTGGAACAATGAAATCAGTTCTTCTAAGTTCCACCTCACCGCGCCTGGCACAATTAAAGCATCTTGGCTCAATTCTAACAATTGCCCAGAATCAGATTCTATTGTAGTTAAATTATTTCCAAATCCAAATTTAAATTTAGGTCCAGATACAATTTTATGTGTTTCTGAAAAACCTATTTTAGATGCAGGTGCTGGTATGCAAAGTTATCTTTGGCACAATGGCAGCAGAGAACAAACCGTTATTGCCAGAGATTCAGGGTTGTATTGGGTTGAAGTCAAAGATTGGATTGGATGCAAAAGCAGAGACTCTGTACTCATTAACAAGAAAAAGAATTTATTTCCTTCAGATATTTTTATGCCCAATGCTTTCACACCAAACGATGATGGATTGAATGATTTGTATCCAATGAATCAATTTAAAGTAAAGGGTAGTGTTTACACCATTAAATTGTATAACCGCTGGGGTGAGAAATTAGCAGATTATACGAGCCCTGATATGAATTGGGATGGCACAATCAATGGGAAACCAGCACCCGAAGGCGTTTATGTTTATTTTGTAAATTGGATTGGATGCGACAATTACATGCGCACGCTCACTGGCGATTTTACGCTATTGCGTTAAGAATCAATTAAATTTCAATTAAGCCTCTTCGTGCTGTTTGATATTTGAAATTCTACGAATTCCATTCTTCAATAAAGTGCTATTGAAATTGATCACCAAACCCAATTTATACCCACCTAATTTTAGCATTTTTAAGGTTTTTTGGATTTGCATGTCTGTTACTGTTTCAGATGTTTCAATCTCCACAACCAAAATATTGTCTATCAATAAGTCTATGGTATAGCCTTTGTTTAATTTTAAATTTTTGTAATAAGCATCTCTCTCAACTTTTGCAGCAGCTGCAATGCCATGCTGTTCCAGTTCATACATCAAACACTCCAAATATGAGTCGTGGTCTAAACCAGGACCTAATGTTTTATGAATGTCTATAGCCATGCCTATCACAACATGGGCAAGATCATTCTCGTTTTTTAATAAATCGTTCATTATAAGATTATTTAACTTCGGGATTACAAAAATCCAACAAATATTCCATTAAATCAAAGTTTATTGACTGAATTGCGTTTTTATTTATTGAAGTTTTTAAGAAATATTTTAAGAAAATTATTAAAGTGATAAATACCAATGAATTATATATAAGTGTCTAATAGACAATTTATTATAGATTTTTGTCTACGAATTGAAATAATTATTCACATTCGACATACTCCCGAGCGTTTTTTGTAATTTTACAACTGATTATGCAAGATATTTCCTATTTAATTAAAAATGTTACCGTTGTTAATGATGGTCAATCTGTTGTAACCGATGTGCTTATTGAAAATCAAATCGTTAAGCGAATTGATCGCAATATTTCCCTCAATTACAATGTCACAGAAATTGATGGATCGGGTAAAATTTTGATTCCAGGGGTCATCGATGATCAAGTTCATTTTAGAGAGCCTGGCTTAACTCATAAAGCAGATATCCAAAGTGAAAGTAGAGCCGCTCTGTTTGGTGGTGTAACCTCTTTTATGGAAATGCCTAATGTAAATCCTCAAACAACTACAATTGAGTTGCTTGAAGAAAAAATGGCAATTGCAGCAAAAAATAGTGCCGTAAATTACTCTTTCTTTTTAGGAGGGACAAATACCAACCTCGAAGAATTAAAAAAGATCAATCCCCAAACTACCTGCGGGGTTAAAATATTCATGGGAAGCAGTACGGGTGATATGCTCGTTGACGATACCCATGTGCTCAATGAGATTTTTAGAAACGTTCCAACATTGCTCGCAACTCACTGTGAATGTGAAACAAGGGTTAAGGAAAGATTGGAATTTGCTAAAAATCAATACCCGAAAGGAATTCCTGCAGAAAATCATCCCATCATTCGCGATGAAATTGCCTGTTACCTTTCTTCTTCATTGGCAGTAGACTTAGCCAACAAATATGGGACCCGCTTGCACATTTTACACATCACTTCTGCCGCAGAAACCCATTTGTTTCATAACAATGTACCTCTTGCTCAAAAAATGATTACCTCTGAAGTGTGTGTACATCATTTGCATTTTACCGATGCCGATTATGCAACTTTAAAACACCAAATTAAATGCAATCCTGCCATTAAAACTCAAAAAGACAATGATGCACTGTGGGAAGCTTTACTCGACGATCGCCTAGACATCATTGCTACCGATCATGCGCCTCATACCATTGCTGAAAAATTTGACGACAATTATTTAAACTGTCATGCAGGTTTGCCCCTAGTTCAACACACCTTACTCTTAATGTTGCAAAAAGTGCAAGAAGGTCGTTTGTCTATCGAAAAAATGGTTGAAAAAATGTGCCATGCGCCAGCCATTTGTTTCCAAATTCACAAAAGAGGATTTATTCGTGAGGGATATTTTGCAGATTTAGTGCTCATCGATCCAAATGGAAAATCACCAGTAAACAAAGATACCATCAAGTACAAATGTGCTTGGTCGCCGTTGGAAGGCACCACATTCAATCATGCAATTGATAAAGTTTGGGTGAACGGAACGCTGAGTTTAAGTAACAATCAAGAATTGGAGCACAATGCTCAACGATTGATGTTCGATAGAAATTAAAGTATCTTACTGCGTTTAACATAAAATTCAAGAAGAACTTCTTGAATTGGTTTGCTGATATCCGCAAAAAAGTATGAAATGCCCATTTGTAAGCATTTGTTTTCCAATTCTTTACGTGCTATATTTTGGTGGTCGGAATAGACTTGTTGGATTTCATGAGGTTGTAATTTTAGAACTTCATTGGTTTCCAAATCTACAAATTTTACCGGAGCTTCCCCTAAATCTAAATTGATTTCAGTAGGGATGTGGGCGATTTGAATAACCAAAACTTCGCACTTTTGAAATCGAAGGATGGAAAGTGTTTCCCAAAAGTTTTTTTCTTGATCTTTTTGATGTTCATCCCATAGCAAATCACTAAACACAACCACTAAATTCCTGCGTTTTACCGTTGCTGCAAGTTCTGTGATTGCAAGTTTTGAATCAATTTGAAGGGATTGATTTTCCCACAATGGTTCAAGATTTGAGAGGCAATTTCGGAAATGGGTTTGGGTTGATTTCATCTCTGATTTCCAAACGATATCCGATTCAGACATCAATGAAAATGAAAATGCATCACGTTGATTGGTACAGATGTACGCAATGCTGCTTGATGCTAAGATGGCAAACTTTAATTTGTCGTGAGCAGGTGAGGGATATTGCATGCTTTTTGAAACATCCACCCACAAATGACATTTTAGATTGGTTTCTTCGTTGAATTGTTTGATGTATTTTTTATCGGTTTTTGCCAATAATTTCCAATCCAAATTTCGAACGCTTTCACCAACATTGTAGGCCCTATGTTCAGAAAACTCCACTGAAAATCCATGAAAAGGACTGTTGTGAAGACCCGTAATAAATCCTTCCATCGCTTTTTGAGCAATGAGCGGAAGATTTTTATATTGGATAACTTCTGATAATAACATGGCTTATTGGCTTATTGGCTTATAGGTTTATAGGCTTATAGGTTTATTGGCTTATAGGTTTATAGGTTTATTGGCTTATAGGTTTAAAAACTACATAAACCCTCATAAATTATTATAAACCCTAATATACCCTTATAAACTCAATTATAAAAAAAAGCCCTAATGGGCTTTTTTTTATAATTGATTATCAATTTTTTGTGCAATGTTTGATTTTGGAACTGCGCCAACAATACGGTCAACAATTTCACCACCTTTGAAAACCAAAAGGGTAGGAATGCTACGAATTC
>JACCDW010017824.1_pt1 | contig 32017 bp, 26 predicted proteins | sample 7449781 | NCBI WGS metagenome assembly JACCDW01 (sample SAMN15323449, study PRJNA562643) | freshwater metagenome | isolation source: river surface water | place: USA:Blue River Watershed | collected 2017-08-18
CATATAAAACAACAGTAGTGAGACCAGGAAGGGTAATCGCCATTAAAAGAGGCTTTGCTGTTACAGCTTTTCCTACGCCTCCAACGACACCTGAAACGGTGGTAAATATCGAAGTGTGTGAGTGATGTGGCATGAAGTCTTGCATTTCAAAACACAAGATTCAGACAAAGAGATGATGTGGAGTTGCTAATTGATTTTGTAGGTTGAACTAAGTATCCATTTGTTACCATTCGTAAGTAACACATGGATTTAAAAGTCAATAAATACAAATTCTTTGAGCCATTTTGTAAAATAATCACACAACTATTTTTTTTTGCCAAATTTTTTACTTAACTTTCCTGCGAGTTTCTTTAATTTCAAACTTTGAAAAGGTATATTGCAATTCTGCTATCGATTTTTTATCTATCTCTGTCAATAGGATTGACAGTTAATAGACATTATTGTGGCGGTAAATTAGCATCAATTGAACTCGGTTTAACACATAAAAACTCATGTCCATGTGGTGATAAACCCATGAAAAAAGATTGTTGTAAAGACATTTACAAAATTTACAAATTAATCTCACACTTTGACAACTCGATTCATATTGATTATAATCATGAAACATTTTTTATAGGAGATATTACAACGCCTATTGTTGGGAAATTATGCTTCTATCAAAGCATCGACCTTGTTTCAAATTATTATCATCCTCCACCTTTAAGTAGAAAAATCCCAATATTTTTATTGGATAGATCCTTATTAATTTGATTTTCTAAATTGAGTAATTACTTGACACTTTAACTAGTGTCGGGTTTTTTCGTGCATTATTCTCTAATGCACTTTAACTTAATTTATTAAATCAAAAAAATGAAATACATAAGGTATAGTGCATTAAATATCTTGTTAATCGCATTTGTGATTCAGATAATTGCATGTTCAAACAAAAGTAACCATATTGCCTATCAGTGTCCCATGGAATGCCAAATAGACACGGTATTTAAATATGAAGGCAAATGCCCCATTTGCAAAATGGAATTAATAGGGATTGATACTATCCCTGAAAAAACTACAATCATTAACAATTTCAAACAAAAACAATAAAAATGAACAAAAATTTAATTTTTGCTTTTGCATTGATGTTCGTTGCGACGATTTCCAATGCTCAAACTGTACCTAACGGGACATTTCAAAACTGGACAAATTCAAGTGGTTATTGGACTCCAGACAACTGGGCTACAACAAATAGCTTAACTTCCTCAGCGAGTGTTTATACAGCTGTAAAAGGAGGTACTTCATCAGACTATTATATTAAACTTACATCTCAAAACATTCCTGGTATAGGTGTTGTTCCTGGGATTGCAGCAAGCGGAAATTTAAACACTACAACTATGAAGGCAACTTCAGGATTTCCCTTTGCTTTTAGGCCGACTAATTTTACTGGAAAATGGCAATATATGGGAAATTCATCCAACGACGTTGGTTCAATTCGAGTATATCTAACAAAATGGAATAGTGCTATGGGAATGAGAGACACAGTTGGTTACCTAATAAAAAATTTAACTGGAATGGTAATGTCATGGGCCACTTTTAGCTTGCCAATTACTTATAACAATTCCAATACACCTGATAGTTGCATTATAATTTTGAATGCAAGTGGAGCAAATCCTGAAGCTGGTAGTTATTTGTATGCAGATAATTTAGACTTTACCGGAATAACATCTGGAGTTAATGAAATTGAAAAATTAGGATCTATAAAAATTGTACCTAATCCAGCAGTAAATTCTATAAATATCGAATTAAGTGAATTGAAACTTGATGCTAATAATATTTCAATATTGGATCTTAATGGTAAAGTTCTAATCACTCAGGATATAAAAAATCAGGCTAAACAAAATTTAGACATTTCAGTGATACCAAGTGGAATATACTTTATTACGATTAATACTCAAAATGGAAATATTACTCAAAAATTCATTAAACAATGAAACTTAAATTAATTTCATTACTCATGGTTTTCAGTTGTTTGAGCGTATCAATGATATACGCTCAAACAGCAATTCCTATTCCAGACACACTCTCTGGGAACAGCATTATATTGAATATGCACAAAGACAGTGTCCAATTTTTCACAGGTAAAAAGACAAATTCTTTAGCATTCAATCAATATAAATACTTAGGTCCAACACTTATTTTAAATAACGGTCAGAATGTTAGTATAACCGTCAACAATCAAATTAATGATACAACCAATGTGCATTGGCATGGTCTACATGTTGCATCAAAGAATGATGGCGGCCCACATACTATGATAATGAATGGATCTAGTTGGAATCCTCAATTTCAAATACTAGACAAGGCATCAACATTTTGGTATCATCCACACTTTCATGGTAAGACCGCTGAACAAGCGATAAAAGGAGCCGCAGGTTTAATTATTGTAAGAGATTCTATAGAATCAACCCTTGCACTACCAAGAAGATATGGATTGGATGATTTTCCAGTCATTGTTCAATCTGTTCAACTTGACAGCAATAATCAGTTAATGCCAAAAGGGATGGAGGATAGTACATTATTGGTTAACGGTATTAGAGCAAATTATGGGTACTCAGCTTATTTAAATGTGCCATCTCAAATAGTAAGACTGCGACTTTTAAATGCTTCTGGTGAAAGAACATTTAATTTTGGCTTCACGAATAATTATAGCTTTAAAATTATTGGAAGTGATGGAGGATTATTAAATGCTCCAATCCAAACAACAAGAATTAGAATATCTCCAGGTGAGAGATATGAAATATTAATTGATTTATCAAGTTTAAACGGACAATCATTGTATTTAATGAGCTATGCATCTGAATTACCTATGGGAGTTCAAGGTGGGCCTACTATGCCAATGCCTCCAGGTTCTCCTCCTATGAATAGTCCTCTAAACGGAGTGAATTTTAATATTTTAAAATTGAATGTGGGTTCTCAAACAAACAATCCAATCACAACAATTCCGACAAGTTTGGTTCAGTTACAGTCTATTCCAACATCACAAGCTGTAAGAACACGAACAATTGAAATGACAGCATTAAATCAAATGTCAATGGATGGCCCATTTTATTTTAATGGAAAATTATTCGACATGGATTCAATCAATTATATAATACCAATTGATGATACTGAAATATGGGAAATCAAGAATTCTACCATGGTAGCTCATCCTTTCCACATCCATGATGTACAATTTAATTTACTAGAAAGAGATGGCAATATGCCTCCAACATTTGAACGTGGGAGAAAAGATGTTGTATTAATAAAGTCAAATGAAACAATCAAATTCATTACCAAATTTGAAACATTCACAGACACAGTTGTTCCTTATGTATACCACTGCCACATTTTAATGCACGAAGATGATGGTATGATGGGGCAATTTTTGGTCGTTCCCAAAAATTTCGCTGGCGTTAACAACAACCTAGAATTAACAAAGCCTCTTGTAATATATCCAAATCCTTCTAATGAATATTTCATTTTAGACATGCCTCAAAATGAAGCATTTGATTTGCGAATTTTTGACATGAATGGCAAATTAGTTAAAGCATTGAATTCGGAAACTAACAAGAAAATAATGATTTCGGACTTAAAAACAAGTAATTATGTGGTTTTTGTGAAAACTAACAAAGGTTTGTATTCTTCTAAGCTACTGATAGCACATTAAATAAGCAACAAATATTAGCCTTATGAAATATTCAAAAATATTTTTTTTTACGATTATTAAAATCGAAGCTGTCATATTTTTTATAAGTATGTCTGCGTGCCAAGCCCAAATTAAAAATGAAAAAACTGTTTATAAAACCGTTTATGGCAACTGTGAAATGTGTAAGAGCACCATTGAGAACGCCGGAAGTAAATCCAAGTCTTATTCGACAATTTGGAATAAAGAAAACAAAATAGCAACCATAAGTTTCGATAGTATCAAATCGAATGCTGATTTGGTTCTTAAACAAATAGCTTTAGCTGGTTATGATAACGAGAAGTTTATAGCCCCTGATAATATTTATCAAAATCTACCTAAGTGTTGTCAATATGAACGGCCAGAAAAAAAAGAAAACAAAACACCCGTATCAACAACGGCATTTCAATCGGACACAACACAACCAAACGGATTGCAATCAGTCTATGATGCTTACTTTGAATTAAAAGATGCATTAATATTAGGAGATGCTAAAATTGTATCTACAAAAGCTGATAAAATATTAAAAGCACTAAATGCAATCCAAATGGAAACATTAGGTAACCATCATGATGCATACATGAACGTAGAAATAAAACTTAAGTCAATTTCTCAAAAAATCCAAGAAAGTAATGAAATCGAAATTCAACGAAATCAATTTTCTGAACTTTCAACGGCAGTATATAAGCTATTAAAAATTACAAAAGCAGAAACAACAGTATATTACGATCACTGTCCAATGTTTAATAATGGAAAAGGAGCGGATTGGCTAAGCAAAGAAGTTGATATTAAAAACCCTTATTATGGTTCCATGATGTTAAACTGTGGCAAGGTGATAGAAACTATTAAACAATAAATCCATGAAGCTATACATCAAAAATATGGTGTGCAGCCGTTGCATTTTAGTTGTTAAATCTAAGTTGCTAAAACTTGGGCTTAACCCTATTTCGGTAGGTTTAGGAGAAGTAGAGCTTAAAGAAAATATTAGCAAACAACAAAAAGAAAAACTTGCTAAAAATTTACAGTTATTGGGTTTTGAGTTGATAGATACAAAAAAAAGCAAAACTATAGAACGTATAAAAAATTTAATAATTGTGTTGGTTCATCAAAAAAACAACCAACTTGCTACAACTTTATCCAACTATTTATCAAAGGATTTATTGCAAGACTATAACACACTAAGCAATCTATTTTCCGAAGTGGAAGGAATAACAATTGAGCAATATTTTATTGCACAAAAAATAGAAAAGGTTAAGGAGTTGTTAATGTACAACGAACTTAGTTTAAGCCAAATAGCATTTCAACTCAATTACAGCAGTACAGCCTATTTAAGCAATCAGTTTAAAAAAGTAACTGGCTTTACACCCACCTATTTTAAGCAATTAAAAGACAAAAAACGTAAACAAATTGAAGCATTGTAAATCTTACAATTCATCCTTAAAATATCACAATAGACATACAACTGTTTTGTTTCATTTTTGCATTTATAAAAAAAACAAACAATGACGATCACATATCAAATAACAGGAATGACTTGTAGTAGTTGCGAAGCCAAAGTAAAAAGCAATTTATTAATGTTGCCAAACGTAACAGCAGCTGAAGTCTCAAAAACCACTAATACGGCAACAATAACTATGGATAAACAAATTTCCATATACAGTTTGCAAGATGCAATTGGTGGTATTGATAGCAAATATACGATTGTTGCTTTACATCAAAGCGAAGTTACACAACAAGCAAAAGGGTGGATAGAAATCTATAAACCGATTTTGTTGATCTTCTCTTACATAACATTTGTTGCTTCAATTATTTCCTTCAAAAGCCAGAATTTAACGTTCAATATTCATCTTTTTATGAATGTATTTATGGCTGGTTTCTTTTTGGTATTCTCATTCTTTAAAATTATCAATTTAAAAGGCTTTGCTGATAGTTATAAAATGTACGATGTTGTTGCAAAGGCAGTACCGGGATGGGCTTATCTATATGCTTTTATCGAATTAAGTTTAGGAATAGCCTACACCATTAATTTCAATCCATTTATTACAAACTTTGTTACATTAATTGTAATGAGTATTAGCATTGTTGGAGTGCTCAAAAGCGTACTAAATAAACAAAATATTCAATGTGCTTGTCTAGGTGCAGTGTTCAATCTGCCAATGAGTACAATCACTATTATAGAAGATGCGTTAATGATTGTAATGAGTGCTACTATGCTTATTACATTAATTCCATAGCTCCAAATTATAAGATTCTCGCATTTTCAATAGTAAAACATTCATTTATTTAACCCCTAAAAAAGTAAAGATAAAAGTTGAAAACCAAAACATTTGCCAGTTTTATTTTGGTCATATTTACAACCATCTCCTGTAAAAAAACAGGAATGGACAACATGAATATGGCTGGACAACCTGTACTTGTAACAGAAGGAAATTTTACAACCCCTCTGGCATTTCCAACTATAACAGGAGCTAATACCACACTGACAGCTCAAAATGTTTCTAGTAATATAAATGGATTTGGAATTATCAGCAGTTTAGGCTACTCGGCAAATGGTATGCTAGGCCCAACCATAAAAATAAATAGTGGCAGCTCAGTAAATATCAATTTGGTAAATCATCTAAATGAAAAAACAAACATTCATTGGCATGGACTAAAAATACCATCAAACATGGATGGACACCCAGAAAATTCAATTGACGCAGGAGGTTCTTTCAATTATAATTTTACTGTAAATCAAAGAGCTGGTATGTATTGGTATCATCCTCATGCCGAAATGTTAACAGGAAAGCAAGTTTTTAAAGGATTAGCAGGATTGTTTATTGTAAACGACACAGAGGAAAATTCTTTGAATTTACCTTCAGGTAATAGAGAAATACCCTTGGTTATTCAGGATAAAAGAATTTCATTGGGCAGCATACCTTATTCGCCAACTATGATGGAAGTTATGACAGGATTAATGGGTCAATATATTTTCGTAAATGGTGTTTATGCTCCTTATCAAAATGTTGAAACGGCCAAATATAGAGTTAGGATATTAAATGGTTCAAATGCTAGAATTTACAATTTAGCACTTTCAAACGGTTCTCCTTTTACTATAATTGGAAATGACGGAGGCTTACTAGCTTCACCTCATTCGGTTAATAATTTAATTGTAGCTCCTGGGGAACGAGTTGATTTAATTATTGATTTTAGTACTTTATCTATAAACTCTGAATTGTATTTAATTAGTAAAACATTTAATGGTGGAGATGCGCAAGGGACACAAGAATTTAAATTAATTAAATTTAAAATCACAAATCAAGTAACAGACAATTTCAATATACCTGCTAGTCTATCATCAATCAATCAGTTGACTGAAGGTATGGCTACAATTTCAAGAAATTTTGATATTCAAAATTCAAGTATGAATATGTCTGGAAATGCAATGACTCATACAATTAATAACAAATCATTTGACATCAACAGAATAGATGAATTAATTAATAATGGTGCAATTGAAATTTGGACATTTGATAATACCAATGGGAAAGAACCTCATCCAATGCATTTGCACGGAGTTCAATTTCAAGTATTAAGTAGAACTGGTGGCCGAGCTGCACTTATGTCAAATGAAAGTGGATGGAAAGATATGGTTTTATGTATGCCAGGTGAAAAGGTAAAAATAATCATTCCGTTCAATTCATATTCAGGAAAGTTCTTATTTCATTGTCACAACCTAGAACATGAGGATAATGGAATGATGGGGCAATATAAAGTAAATTAAATAATAAAATGAAATTCCTAAAATGGATATACGGGCATATAAAGAATCTCTTTCAAAAAAAGTGTTGCCAATAGCATTACTTTTTTTATTTTTTGTCAATAAAGTAAATGCTCAAAAAACGGTTCACTACGATTTATATATTCGTGATACAACTGTTAAATTTACTGGAATAGCTAAAAGAGCCATTGCAGTAAATGGTCAAATTCCTATGCCCACACTTACTTTCACTGAAGGAGACACAGCTGAAATTGTTGTACATAATGAACTAAATGAACAAACATCGTTGCATTGGCACGGATTATTCCTACCCAACAAAGAAGATGGAGTGCCATACCTTACACAAATGCCAATTGAGCCACACTCTGTTTACACCTATCGGTTTCCTATCATTCAAAACGGCACACATTGGTATCATTCTCACAGTGGATTGCAAGAGCAAATAGGTATGTATGGTAGTTTCGTAATGTTAAAACGAAACGACGATAAAACTTTTCGCAAAGGCATTGATGATTTGCCAACAATACCAGTAATATTAAGCGAATGGACTGACTATAAACCTGAAAACATACATCGAATGTTGCACAATGCAACAGATTGGTTTGCTATAAAAAAAGGGACAACACAATCATACAGCGAAGCTATTCAACAAGGCCATTTTAAAACCAAACTCAAAAACGAGTGGAAACGAATGACAGCAATGGATGTAAGTGATGTCTTTTATGATAAAATTTTATTAAATGGCACCAACGAATCTAATGTTCAGAATTATAATCCAGGAGATAAAATTCGACTTAGAATTTCAAATGGCGGAGCCTCCTCATATTTTTGGCTAACTTATGCAGGTGGAAAAATAACAGTTGTTGCCAATGATGGAAATGATGTTGAGCCAGTCGAAGTTGACAGACTACTTATTGCAGTCAGCGAAACATATGATATAATTATAACATTACCATTTGACAACAATTCATATGAATTCCTTGCTACGACAGAAGATCGACTTTATTCAGCTTCACTATATCTTGGCAATGGACGCATCCAATTAGCCAATCCTTTACCGAAGCTTAAATATTTTGAAGGGATGAAGATGATGAATGATATGATGAAAATGAATGGAAGACTTGATGATATGGGAATGAATATGAGCCTTAATAAAATGGACATGAACGTAGTAATGTATCCTGAAATTACAGGCACCGGTAAACCTATTCAAAATGACAATGACCCAAACAGATATAATGCAAATTCTTTAGCAAATATTACCACGCTAAATTATGCGATGCTCAAATCAACCGCAAATACAAGTCTTCCACAAGATGCTCCAATAAAAGAATTACATTTTGAACTCACGGGAAATATGAATCGATATGTCTGGAGTTTAAATAACAAAGTAGTAAGCGAAACAGATAAAATACTCATAAAAAAAGGGGAAAATGTACGAATGATTATTTATAATGGCTCTATGATGCGACATCCTATGCATCTTCACGGACATGATTTTCGTTTATTAAATGGAAATGGAAATAACGCTCCATTAAAGAACATTGTAGATATAATGCCAATGGAAACCGACACGCTTGAATTTAATGCTAATGTTGAAGGCGATTGGTTTTTTCACTGTCATATTCTTTACCATATGATGAGTGGAATGGGTAGAGTATTTACTTATCAGGATCAAACACCAAATCCATATATTCCAAATCCAAATTATGCTTGGCGTAAATTAAAATCAGAGGACAAGAAATTTCATTTAATGGCAGAAAATGATTTTGCCACAAATGGGAATGATGGAATATTAATGTTTCAAAATACACGATGGAGTTTCGGCTCTGAATGGCGTTTAGGTTATAATGATATGCATGGATACGAAACAGAAACACATATTGGCCGTTATATTGGAAGAATGCAATGGTTTATGCCATTCATAGGTTTTGATTGGCGTTATAGAAACCAAAAAATTGAAATGAATTTTCAAGAAAGAAACATTTTTGGACAATCAAATACCAAAGACAATAGAGCTTTAGTAAGTTTCGGATTTAACTATACATTGCCAATGTTAGTGCGTTTTCAAACAGAATTTTTTATGGATGGTAGTTTTAGATTACAACTAGCTAGGGAGGATATTCCTATTTCTAAAAAAATAAGAGCAATGTTCATGGTGAATTCCGACAAGGAATATATGGCAGGGTTTGATTATATTTTAAATAGAAATATTCGCATTCGTTCTCATTATGATAGCGATATGGGATTAGGGATTGGTTTGTTCTTAAATTACTAATCAGGGCTCTCCTAGATAATTGACAATTAATTCAACTTGTTTAGGTGTGAGTAATTTTTGACCATTTTTAAATCCATAAACACTAAGGTTTTTATTCAATTCTACATTTATCTTTAACCACCGAGATAATTGAATGGAAGCACTTTTTTTACTAATATTTGGGAAATACATTTGTGCGAGCTCTCCATATCCGAAAGCTCGCACTTTAAATTTTTCTTCTTGCATTGCGTGTCGGTTTAAATGTGACACAGCAACTTTAATTTGTGACGTACATTGAGGCAGGCAATTGTTGACTTAATTTCTCAGCCAATATTTTCATGTCACTTCCAACTTTCTCATCTACAATCCGAGCATAATGCTGCGTACTGGTGATGTTCTTATGGCCGAGCATTTTACTTACTGATTCAATCGGTACGCCATTCATCATGGTTACTGTGGTTGCGAATGTGTGTCGTGCAATATGGTAAGACAATTGTTTTGTGATGCCACAGAGGTCAGCGATTTCCTTCAAATAAGCATTCATCTTCTGATTGCTTAAAATTGGCAACACCGGGTCGTTAGGGAATAGCAAATCCAATTTTACATACTTATCGAGTACTACTTTTGCCATAGGCAGAATCGGAATGTTTGCTCGTCCTCCTGTTTTTTGTCTACGTGTACGAATCCAATACCCATAATCTTCGCTTCCTTCAATTTCCAAACGCTTTAATTTCTTTACATCAATGTATGCAAGTCCGGTATAGCAGGAGAAAATAAAAAAGTCACATACACGGTTTAGACGTTCGTAAGGAGAATTAAACTCTAACAACTTATTGAGTTCTTCCTGAGTGAGGTAAGGTCTATCGACTTCTTTTAGCGTAAGGCTAATAGATGCAAATGGATCCTTCAATAGCCAACCATTTTTAATACAAACACAAGTAATGCGTTTGAGATTTTGCAAAAACTTAGTGGCGGTATTGAAGTTACAGCCCTTCTCCGTTTTCAGGTACAAGTTAAATTGCTGTATCATGTGATAATCTATTGCTTTAATAGAAACATCACTGGTACGGTAATATTTCAGCAAAAAGGCCGCAAAGTGGTTTTTCGCTGCTCTGTACTTCTGATAGGTAGTATAGGTGTTCTCCTTACCAATCAACTTTCGAAGATTCTCAATGTAATCTTCCCATACTTCGATAATCATCTTCGCTTTTGCTGAGTTTATGCCCAGAATGGCATCACGCAACATCTGCGGAGAGACATCATCATGTAGTGTTAAAAGCTCATTGTATTTCTTGTGAGCCTTTATCCGCAACGCTTCGAGGTATTCATTGAACACACGGGCTTCCGTGGTTCTACCTTTCATTTGGTAGCGGTGTGGATCCCAATCTTGTGACTTGAGATACCGTTTTGTTTGTAGGACAACACGTTGTCCGTTAATGTTGATGCGAAGCATCACGGGGCAGTCCCCGTTCTTTTTTTCTTTTGTACGGTTGAGATAAAATGTCAACCCATACGATGTTTTTGACGACATGGCGATTGTTTTTAAAAATCGCCCCCATTTTGATTACAAAAGTACACTACCCGAACACGCAATGCAAGCCACAACACTATGTTTTTCAGTCTCATAGCGTCTCAAATTGTCCACTACTTGTTACCCATTTTTGAAATCTAGCAAGGGGTAACCAGTTAGATAGCAAAAGTTGATACAAATTGAGACTTTATGAGACAGAACTAAAAACAAAAAAGCGTGTAAAATCAAGGTTTTACACGCTTTGAGACTGTATGAGACAGTCACTTGGCGGAGAGGAAGGATATTGAACCTATCCAGCCAACTCACTGTATATCAAGATTTTAATCTATTGTTTTTCCCTTGGAAACCCCCTTAGAAACCAAGCGTCCAAAAGGAGGGCTTGATTGTCCGTGTTGATTTCTTTTGGTTTCACAAAGATAATGAACCTAATTCAAAAAATTTAAAGTTCGCCTAAATTACACGACATTAAATTTCTCTAAAAACGACATATCCTCAGTACTCGTAATTACCTTCATAAAATACTGCAATTCGTCATTACTAGCCATTAACTCAGGATGATCAATTAACCGTTTTACACCCCATTCCCTCAACATTATAATAACAGGCAAGAGTGATTTGCCATACTCACTAAGAGAATACTCTACTTTTGGTGGAACTGCTGCAAAGACCTCTCTTTTTACAACACCTGATTTTTCTAATTCTTTTAAATCATCGTTAAATATCTTCAAAGAACATTTAGGCATTAATTTATGCAGTTCCCCAAATCGCATAGGTTTTTCACGCAAATACCACAAGATTACTGTTTTCCATTTACCGCCAATAACATTTAATGTAGCAGTGATTGGACAAGACACTTCGATTTTTTTCATTTAATTTTATTCTAGAACTGTTTAATTAATGCAAATATTCACTTTTTGTTACAATACTTTACTTTTCGTTAGTTATTGCTCAAATGAAAAATTTTACGCAAAATTGCAATAAATTATCAAAAATCAAAATCTCATGAAGAAAATAATTCTACTCTCTCTCGTTTGCGTTTCATTAAAAATTAACGCACAAACAAATTTAGCAATGCTATACAGCAGTGCAGGCATGGAATATGGAAAAGCGAGTGCCGTTGATGCTTCAAATAATTATATCAATGGATCCCTATTTCAAAACACCATTAATGTAAACCCCTCAGGAACTACGAACCTTACAGCGCCAGGAGCAGCTACACAACTTGCTTTAACTAAATACAATTCTAATGGTCAATTGGTGTGGGCTAAACACATGGGAGGAACTACCACAAGCGAAGCTCCTCATGGCATTGGAACAGATGCTTTGAACAATATTTATGTTACAGGATATTTCGGTAGCACAACCTTAACTGGAGCACAAAATGCAAATTTCAATCCAGCTGGTGGTGGTACAATTTCAACCCAAGGTAATGAGGATATTTTTGTGGCAAAGTACGATAGTAATGGTGTTTATCAATGGGCTTTTGGATTAGGAAATACTGGACAAGAAACTCAAGAAAGGGCATGGGATATTTCTACTGATAATTCAGGAAATAGTTATGTAGTCGGAGGTTTTCATGGGACAATGAATTTCAACCCACTAGGTACTACAATGAACTTCTCTTTACCTGATTCAACTGCTGGACTTTTTATTGCTAAATACAATACAAATGGTATTGCACAGTGGGTTGTTATTTTGGATGTGAAAGGGAATAGTGTTTTTACAGAAACCTATGCTACATGTGATCTGGATGCTTTTGGAAATCTTTATGTAGCTGGTAATGTAAGAGGTTCAAATGTTAACTTCAATCCTTTAGGAACATCTACTTTGCTTAGCAGTGCTGGGCAAAATGACATATTTATTTCTAAATACAACGTTTCAAATGGTGTATTATCATGGGTTAAGAAAATTGGTGGAGCTGCACAAGATTTAGTTTCACCAGGAGCTTTAAGATGTGATAACAATGGCAATCCTTATTTTACTGGAAGATTAACAGGAACTGGTACAGTAAATTTTGACCCAAATGGCGGCACAACTAATGTGGTAAATTCAGCATTGTATATTACAAGTTATGACGCAAATGGTAATTTAAGGTTTGCAAAAGGAATGAATAGTGGAACTGGGGATGGTGGTCATAGAGTTGATTTTGACAACTTAAATAACGTTTACATAGCAGGTTGGATGAATGGCACAGCAACCTTTGGAACCATTAGTAAAACAGCCTTTTCTCCGACAGCTGACAATTTCCTTGCTAAATTCTCAAACGACTTATCTACATGTATTTGGGCTTTAAATTTTGGTGGCTCAGGTGCTACAGCCAATAACATTACTGCTGGCTTATCAGTAGATCATGAAAACAATCCAATTATTACAGGTCAACTTTACGGAACTAATGCGAATGCAAATCCATTGGGATCAACTGCGTTAACTCTATCAAGCGTTGGACTTAATGATTGTTTTGTAATTAAATACAAGACTGACGGAACTTTATGGGAAAGTACTTCAGTTGGAATTGAAACAATTCCTTCTTCACTGAATAATATCCATATTTACCCTAACCCAGTTGAAGATATCCTAACCATTAATTCAGAGGTTAAGTTTAAAGAATTGTCCATTTTGAGCATTAATGGTCAAACACTACTTAACAGAGCGTATGAGAGCGCAATTAATTTAAATTCATTACCTACAGGGGTTTATATTCTAAAATTAATTGACAATTCTAACCAAATCCACAATATCAAGTTCGTTAAAAAGTAAAATTAGCTCAATTACTTGGCTTATTTAGCCAATTCTCACCGTCCTTTTTCAAGTGCTGAAAATTGGCATTTTTTAAAATCATATCTAGGTTGGCAAATGGCAAGGTATATATATATATCCTTGCCAATTGCCACAGGGTGATTTTACCGTCTTTTTGATGTCTTTATACTATAGATTTATCTAATTTAATAAACACCTTTTGCGTTGTTATATGTAATATCATTTTTAAAAATCATTTAAATCATGAAAGAGTTACTTAACAATGCCTTAGAGCAATTAAAACAAGCTGATATTTTTATCGGCAAACACAATCACCGAAAGCAGGTATCCCTATTTGAAGTTGAGGATTTACCGGATATTGAGTTTAATGGATGTAAATCACTTCCCATTTACCAGGAAAAAATTTACGGCCCTTACAATCAGTGTAAAGCAAAAGCAGATGAACTTCTGAATAATTCACTGGATCATCCTGATTCAATTAAAAGGCAATTTGACCTTTACTGTTTTGAAGTACAAGAATTCAGGCAGCGGTACTTTCCCAAAGATTATGCGGAAGTGATGTTCCAAAGAATTCAGTTGCACCGTTCTAATCCTAGGGAGCTTTTACAGGACGATGCAATAAAAAAAAATTCTTGACTTTTTTACCATTCAATACCACCTACTAGAGCAGCTTGAAAAGTTATACTCACACAGAATCACCCACCTTGACAAATATAGTCAGAGACAAGCCGGTTTAAACCTAGCTATTGACCAATCCTTACCTACAAGGCAAGAACTATCAGCGTATCTATCAGGACAGCTGTCATTATTCCCTAAAGACAGCGGAATGACCTTAATTCAATGGAAACGTGAGAAGGTTGATTTCCTTGAACTTTTCTTATCGGTTTATGACAGCAAGGCTGTAAAAAGCATAGACGGTAAAAAGTTTAACAAGAAAGAATTCTTCGGATTGTTATCCTGGTTTTTCAATATTCAAATACCTAACCTAGAAAATTCCCTACACTCTATGAAACATCGCAAAATCGAACAAGCTCCTTATTTGGCAGAGCTTCAGCAACTTTTCGTTAATTACTTGAATCGGGATTAGAAAAAAATCTTCGTAGAGTCTATTGTAGAGTATACAATGGATGCTTGGAAGTCTTGCTAGCATTGCAGCCTAATTAAAATTACGGCAGTATGTGGCAAATCGAATCCAATGAAAAAACGAAACCCAGTATAAAATCACTGGAAGACAGAATCACAAAGCTTGAAGCGAAAATAAACAAGCTTACAGAGATACAGAAGGAACCACCGAAGGAAATGAAATACCTGGATGTCCTAGAAGCTGGAGAATTTCTAGGGCTATGCAGGGCGCAGGTTTACAAACTCATGAACAAGGGGCATTTGCCCTATACATACGTGGGTCGCAACCGGAGATTGATTCTTGCAGATATTCTCAAATACTGCGAAAAGAATTACATCCCTGCAAAGAAATCTATCATTTAACCTTCAATAATTCACTATGTCACTCAATAAAGAATCTGTACTAAATGCAACAAATAACGGTTTAAATGTTTTCAAGCATTTTCTTGGAAGCAAATTTTCAAAGGTTGGGAAATCCTTTAAAAGCCCTTTCTATCAAGACAACAAAGCATCATGCTATGTTTATTTTGATAAAAAATCTGGCGTTTACAAATTCAAAGATTTTGGAGATGCCGAATTCAGCGGAGATTGTTTCTTCTTCGTAAGTAAAATATTTGCGCTCTCATGTGATGATCGCCATGACTTTATTCGCATCCTACAAATCGTGGATGGGGAACTCGGCTTATGCCTAGAAGACAAAGACCAAAAGGTAGACCGTTTAATTCATGAAAATAAAGGTGAGGTAAAACGAGCCTCTCAATTACCGTCCATTCATGACGGATTTGAAACTGCAAAATCCAAACTCCCAATTCAAACAAGAGAATTCACGCCTAAAGAATTAGGCTTTTGGAATCAATATGGAATTACAAGCGAAGTCTTACATCAATTCAATGTTATCGCAATAGAACGCTTTATTGGAATAGGAAAAGACGGAAACGAATATGCGCTAGGTAGCACTGATGAACAGCCTATGTTTGGCTATCAAGGTAGAAGACACACCAAATTGTACCGTCCATTTTCAAAGCTGCGTTTCTTATACACAGGTGAGATGACTGAAAGCTATGTTTTCGGATTTGACCAGTTACCTATTCGAGGTGATGTTCTCTTTATTACCGGTGGCGAAAAAGATGTCCTCAGCTTGGTTTCTCATGGATTCCATGCAATATGCTTCAACAGCGAAACAGCTCATATACCTAAAAACTTAATTAGAGGGCTAGGTTATCGATTTAAACACATAACCCTACTCTATGACGTGGATGACACAGGAATTGCATCCATGGAAAAACATACCAGTTCACTTAAGGAATACCAACTTAAAAGCTTGAGGTTGCCATTGTCAGGCGATAAATCACAAAAAGACATCTCAGACTTTTTCAAATTGGGACACTCATCAGAGGATTTGATGATGCTGTTTCGTGAAATGTTAGACCAAATCTACGAAGACACTATAGCTGTTATGAAAAGTTGTGAAATAGATTTTGAAAATCCTCCCAAAGCACCGGAACCTCTATTGACGATAAATGATGTGACCATTGGGACACCTGGAAACTTAGTTTGCGTTGCAGGTTCAGAAGGTAGTGGTAAAACAAACTATCTAGGAGGGATTTTATCCGGTGCAATTAAGCCCTACGGTATCGATATTGATACGCTAGGGACAACGATTAAAGAGAATATTGACCAACGGGCTGTTTTGCTTTATGATACAGAACAATCCGAATTTCAGCTCTATAAAAACCTCACTTATATTCTTAGAAGGTCATCATTAGATCGACCACCTTCTTGGTTCAAAGCATTCTGCCTGGTTGGTATTTCAAGAAGCGAGCGAATGAATCTTATCCTGGAATCAATGGATCGATTCTTTTACGAATACGGTGGCATTCACATGGTAGTAATTGACGGAATTGCTGACTTATTAGGAGCAGTGAATGATGAAGAAAGCTCTGTGAAGCTTGTTGAGGAACTTTTTCGAATGGCAGCAATCTACAATACTGTAATTGTTTGTGTACTTCACTTAGCTCCTTCAGGAATGAAACTACGTGGACATCTTGGCTCTGAAGTTCAACGTAAGGCTGCCGGAATTTTATTGATTGAAAAAGACGATAACAACAATTGCAGCGTAGTGAAAGCATTAAAAGTTCGTGACGGTTCGCCTTTAGATGTGCCAATGGTTCAATTTGGTTGGAGTAAAACAGAAGGTCGTCATGTTTACCTGGGTGAAAAAAGTAAAGAGGATTCAGATTTAAGGAAAACAAACGAATTAAAGGATGCAGCCTCCGAAATATTCAGAGATAAAGTCATTATTCCTAATCAACAATTAGTTCAAGCAGTAATGGAACAGATGGATGTGAAGGAAAGAACAGCCAGGGCTTATATAAAATTCATGCGAGAAAACGGAATCATTGAAAGAACCCTTGAAAATCCACAAGAATACCGTCAAATTACCCTGCCTTTCTAAAGATATTCCCCAAGGATTCCTTAAAGTTTCCACGGAATTACCAGTTCAAGCCCCCCTTTCTGGTATAACTCCCACAGATTTCTTGTGGGAGTTTGTTTTGTTTACCATGTATTTCCTTGCTTTTGCCTTTTTGACCTTAAAGGCAGAATTATTTTTAATTACTGTTGATAAACAACAATATTTATTTCCTATTTTTGACCAAATTAGTACAAGTAAATATTATACAAAATGCTTGGTGTAAAACTGAAAGAATTAAGAGAAACGAATGGAATGGTTCAACGCCAAATTGCGGCTCTTTTAGAGGTAGACACTGCTTTTATTAGCAAAGTTGAAAAAGAAGAAAAGCAAATTAGTAAAAATCATATTGGTCGTCTTGCTAAATTATTTAAAGTTCCTGAAAGTGAATTAACCTCATTTTGGGTTGCAGATAAAATATTAGCTCTTATAGAAGATGAGAAGAAAGATAATGTTGAACGCATTTTGGAAATAGTAACCGAAACCAAAAAAATTAAAGTCAAATAATTTCAATCTTTTAAAAGAATTGAAAAACACAAAACAAATTAAAATAAAAGATGACAAGCATAGCACAAAGACAAGAATTGCAAGCTAAAATTTGGAGAATAGCCAACGATGTACGTGGCTCTGTTGATGGATGGGATTTCAAACAGTTTGTCTTAGGCACTCTATTCTATCGCTTCATAAGTGAGAACTTTACAAATTACATTGAAGGTGGAGAGCAAGGAATTGAGTATACAAAATTAACTGACGATGTAATTACGCCGGAAATAAAAGACGATGCGATAAAAACAAAAGGCTACTTTATTTATCCTAGTCAACTATTCGTTAATGTTGCTAAATCAGCTAATACCAACCCTAATCTCAATACAGATTTAAAAGCGATTTTTGATGCAATTGAAAGTTCTGCGAACGGCTATCCATCTGAACCCGACATAAAAGGCTTGTTTGCAGACTTTGATACAACAAGCACAAGACTTGGAAATACTGTGGAAAGTAAAAATAATACGTTGGCTAAGGTCTTGAAAGGAATTGATGAGTTAGATTTTGGGAATTTTGAAGACAATGAAATTGACCTTTTTGGTGATGCCTATGAGTTTTTGATTTCCAATTATGCCGCCAATGCCGGCAAATCAGGTGGTGAGTTTTTTACGCCACAACATGTTTCCAAACTGATTGCCCAATTAGCTATGCACAAGCAAGAAAAGGTAAACAAGATTTACGACCCTGCCGCAGGCTCTGGTTCTCTGTTGTTGCAAGCCAAAAAGCATTTTGACAATCACATTATTGAAGAAGGTTTTTACGGACAAGAAGTGAACCACACAACCTATAACCTTGCTCGTATGAATATGTTTTTACACAACATCAATTACGACAAGTTTAATATGGCGCTTGGCGACACGCTTCGTAATCCTCACTTTGGCGATGAAAAGCCATTCGATGCCATTGTCTCTAATCCTCCTTATTCTATTAACTGGATCGGTGACGGTGACCCAACGCTTATTAACGATGATCGTTTTGCTCCTGCGGGTGTTTTGGCTCCGAAATCAAAAGCTGATTTTGCTTTTGTACTTCATTGTTTGAGCTATTTATCCAGCAAAGGCAGAGCGGCTTTAGTTTGTTTTCCTGGTATTTTTTACCGTGGTGGAGCCGAACAGAAAATCAGAAAGTATTTGATTGATAACAATTATGTTGAAACCGTTATCTCTGTTGCACCCAATCTTTTTTATGGTACTACCATTGCTGTTACACTTTTAGTGCTATCAAAACATAAAACCGAAAATAAAACTCAATTTATTGATGCAAGTGGTGAAGATTTCTTCAAAAAGGTAACCAATAATAATTTGCTTGAAGACAAACACATTGAGCGAATAATGGAAATTTTCGATAGCAAAACCGATATTGAATATGTATCCGTTTCCATTGACAATAATAAAATTGCCGAGAACGAATATAATCTCTCTGTAACCAACTATGTTAAAACTAAAGACAATCGTGAAAAAGTCGATATAAAGAATTTGAATATCGAGATTTCTAAAACAGTCGAAAAGATAAATACACTTCGATCAGAAATTGACAACATCATAAAAGAAATTGAAGCATGAGCAATTTAGATAAATTATTACAAGGCAAAGATGTTAAATGGAGAACATTGGGAGATAACCTATTTATTGATATTGCTAACAATGGAAGAAAACCTGTAAAATCAGAATTAAGAATTTCTGGTCAAATACCATATTATGGTGCAAATAACATTCAAGATTATGTTGAAGGCTATACACATGACGGAGAATTTGTATTAATAGCAGAAGACGGTACAGCAAGTATTGAAAATTATTCCATACAATATGCTAAAGGAAAATTCTGGGCAAACAACCATGTTCACGTTTTGAAAGGGAAAGACACTTTGGATACAAGGTTTTTATTTCACTACTTACGAACGGTTAATTTTGTGCCTTTTTTAACTGGTGGAGGTAGGGCAAAATTGACAAAAAGTGAATTAGTTAAAATCCCTATTCCTATTCCACCAATAGAGGTTCAAAAAGAAATTGTTCGTATTCTAGATACGTTTGCGGAGCTTACAGCGGAGCTTACAGCGGAGCTTACAGCTCGTAAACAGCAATATGAGTATTACCGTAATAAGCTATTGAATTTCAATGAATTAAATGGGGGGGGGTATAAATACTTAACTATGAGTGAATTAGGTGTATTAATTAGAGGTAACGGATTACCGAAATCGGATTTTACAGAATGTGGAGTTCCTGCAATTCACTATGGACAAATTTATACTTACTATGGTACTTCCACTAAACAAACTTTATCGTTTGTATCCATAGAAACAGCAAAGAAATTACGTAAAGTAAATTATGGTGATGTAGTTATAACTAATACGAGTGAGAATATTGAGGATGTGGGCAAAGCTGTTGTTTATCTTGGACAAGAAGAAGCGGTAACAGGTGGTCACGCTACTATATTTAAACCGTCAAAAGTTATTACGGGTAAATTCTTTACTTATTTCACACAAACAGAACATTTCGCAATTCAAAAAAGAAAATATGCAAAAGGCACAAAAGTTATAGATGTTTCAGCAAATGATATGGCTAAAATACTGATTCCAGTTCCTTCACCTGAAGAACAAGCTCGCATTGTTTCCATCCTCGATAAATTTGACATACTCACTACTTCAATCAGTGAAGGTCTTCCAAAGGAGATTGAATTAAGAAAAAAGCAGTACGAGTATTACCGTGATTTATTGCTAACATTTCCCCAAAAAGAAACAGCATGAGCACCTATAAAACCATAGCAGAATCAAATAACTTCATAGTACTGGATAAATACACCAAGTATTATGAAGTGAATGAAGCCCCTGCCGCCTATCAAACGGAAGCCGATCTTGAAAAGGAGCTTATCAGAGATTTAATAAATCAAGGTTACGAAAATCCTTCATTAAAAACTTACCAGGAAATGTTAGCGAATGTAAGAATACAATTGCAAACGCTCAATAATATGACATTTTTGGACAGTGAGTGGATTCGTTTTGTAGAAGAGTATTTAGATAAACCCAGCGATAACCTTGTGGAAAAAACAAGGAAAATACATGACAATTACATTTACGATTTTGTGTTTGATGATGGACATATCCAAAACATTTACTTAGTCGATAAAAAGAACATCATTCGAAATAAAGTACAAGTAATTTCTCAATTTGAACAGAGTGGCAAACACGCCAATCGATATGATGTAACTATATTGGTCAATGGTTTACCCTTGGTGCAAATTGAACTCAAAAAGCGTGGAGTTGCAATCCGTGAAGCATTTAATCAGGTGCATCGCTATTCAAAAGAAAGCTTTAATAGCCAAAATTCATTGTATAAATACCTACAGATATTTGTTATTTCTAATGGTACAGATAGCCGTTATTTTGCAAACACCGTAGAGCGAAATAAAAACAGCTTCGACTTTACTATGAACTGGGCAAAGGCTGACAATACATTAATTAAAGATCTTAAGGACTTTACCTCAACATTTTTTCAAAAACATACGCTTCTAAATGTTTTATTAACTTATTCTGTTTTTGATACGAGTGAGACCTTGCTTATCATGCGTCCATATCAAATTGCAGCAACTGAGCGTATGCTATGGAAAATTGCAAGTTCATATCAAGGCAAGAAATGGTCTGATACAGAAAGCGGTGGATACATTTGGCATACTACCGGTTCAGGAAAAACATTGACCAGTTTCAAAGCCGCTCGATTAGCTACACAATTGGATTTTATTGACAAGGTATTCTTCGTGGTTGACCGCAAAGACCTGGATTTTCAAACAATGAAAGAGTATCAACGTTTTTCTCCTGATAGTGTAAATGGTTCAGACAGCACCGCAGGTTTAAAGCGAAACATAGAAAAAGATGACAATAAAATTATCGTAACGACCATTCAAAAGCTAAACAACCTCATAAAAACAGAGGGTGATTTAGCAATTTATCAAAAACAAGTCGTTTTCATATTTGATGAAGCACACCGATCTCAATTTGGAGAAGCTCAAAAGAATTTGAAAAAGAAATTTAAAAAGTTCTATCAATTTGGTTTTACAGGAACGCCCATATTCCCTGAAAATGCTTTAGGTGCAGAAACTACAGCAAGTGTATTCGGTCGTGAGTTACATTCTTATGTAATTACTGATGCCATAAGAGATGAAAAGGTATTGAAATTCAAAGTTGATTATAATGATGTGCGACCTAAGTTTAAAAGCTTAGAAAAAGAATTTGACGAGAAGAAACTAAGTGCCGCAGAAAACAAAACAGCTCTACTTCATCCTGAACGCATCAAAGAGATATCTCAGTATATCTTACAGAATTTCAGAATTAAAACTCACCGTACCCAAGGAAGTAATAAAGGTTTTAATGCCATGTTTGCCGTAAGTAGCGTAGATGCCGCCAAATGCTATTACGAGGAATTAAACAATTTGCAAAAAGGCAGTGATAAGCCTCTAAAGATTGCAACTATATACTCATTTGCAGCCAATGAAGAACAAAGTGCAATCGGTGAGATAGTAGATGAAACTTTTGAACTTTCCGCAATGGATAGCAGTGCCAAAGAGTTTTTGACAAAAGCTATCAATGATTACAATGTGATGTTCAAAACGAGTTATGGAGTAGACAGCAATGAGTTCCAAAATTACTATCGTGACCTAGCAAAACGAGTAAAAAGTAAAGAGATTGACTTAGTAATTGTTGTCGGGATGTTTTTAACAGGTTTTGATGCTCCAACACTCAATACAATTTTCGTTGATAAAAATTTGCGTTACCATGGATTAATACAAGCCTTCTCACGAACAAACCGCATATATGATGCAACTAAAACTTTTGGCAATATTGTAACATTTAGGGATTTAGAAAAAGCCACGATAGATGCTATTACTCTATTTGGTGATAAGAATACAGCCAATGTTGTCCTTGAAAAAAGTTACAAAGAATATTTAGAAGGATTTACTGACATTGCTACAGGTGAAGCACGAAAAGGTTTTGTTGAGGTAGTTAAAGAATTAAATGAGAAATTCCCTAATCCAGACGAGATAGTAAAAGAGAAAGACAAAAAGGAATTTGCAAAACTTTTCGGCGAATATTTGAGAGTAGAAAACATACTACAGAATTACGATGAATTTAACCATCTTAAAGTATTTCAAGCAATAGACAAAAACGACTCAGAAGCTATTGAAGAATTCAAAAAAGCTCATTTTGTAACTGACGAGGAAATAGAATCAATGCAAAAGATTGACTTGCTTAAAGAAAGAACTATTCAAGATTACCGTTCGACATACAATGATATACGTGATTGGTTAAGACGAGAAAAAAGTGGGAAAGAAAAGGAAGAATCTAAAATCGATTGGGATGATATTGTATTTGAAGTTGACCTATTAAAATCGCAAGAAATAAACCTTGATTATATTCTTGAATTAATATTTGAGCATAACAAAAAGAACAAGGACAAAGCCACGTTAATTGCAGAAATCCGTAGAGTGATTCGAGCAAGTGTTGGCAACAGAGCCAAGGAAAGTTTGGTGGTTGACTTTATTAATGAAACCGATCTCGATACCTTAAACGATAAAGCTAATGTAATAGATTCCTTTTTTGCTTATGCTCAAAGAAAACAAAAAGAAGAAGCATCTGAATTAATCAACGAAGAAAATTTAAATGAAGAAGAAGCAAAGAGATACATTTCTGCTTCCTTAAAACGTGAATATGCAAGTGAAAATGGTACAGAATTAAACGCTCTTTTACCGAAAATGAGTCCTTTAAATCCTCAGTATCTTACAAAAAAGCAAAGCGTTTTTCAAAAGCTGACAGCATTCATTGAAAAATTTAAAGGTGTAGGTGGAAATATTTAAAATGTAGGAAATAGAATTTTGAATTTCATGGAAACCACTCAAAAAAGACGGCATTAAAAAAATATGGAAGGAATTATCTATCTATTATCAAATCCAGCGATGCCTGGAATTTTAAAAATTGGAAAGACAACAAAGGAAGATGTAAAGCTCAGAATGAAAGAGCTATATTCTTCAGGAGTGCCTTTGCCTTTCGAATGCTTATATGCAGCAAAAGTGAGAGATATTGATAGCGTGGAAAAAGCTCTACATACCGCATTTAGTCCTGATAGACTAAATCCCAAGAGAGAGTTTTTTGAAATTGAAGCAGCTCAAGCAATTGCCATTCTAAAACTATTAGAATTAGAAAATGTAAGTCCTCTTGTAGAACAAGAAGCAAATGTTATTGACACTATTGAAGTTGATGCAGCAAGAGTTTATGCGCAAAAGAGACCTAGAATGAACTTCGAAGAAATGGGAATCCCCGTTGGATCGGAATTGTCATTCAATAATAGTGGTGAAATTGCGATTGTAATTTCTGATAGAACTGTACAATTTAGAGATGAAGAAACAAGCTTAACCAATGCAACTCGTCAAGCATTAGGAGATGGTTACGCTTATAATGTCGCACCTGGGCCTTACTGGAGTTACAATGGACGTAGGTTAAGGGATATTTATAACGATACATATCAATAATAAAATTATTGGATAAATTTTAATATACTAAATGACTGATAACAGGCCAATTATTGCAATCAATGGTTCATTATATACCGATTTTTCAGGAATAAAAAGACTATTTGAATTTTATCACAAGGCAAAAGATTACTATAACACAACTATATATATTGATTTTTACCACTTAGAATGGTTTGATGCTAATCTCTCAGCTATTTTTGGAAGTATATTGTCAAAGTTGTCTACCGAAAATAATTTGGTTTTTTCAACTGATCTTAATTTCCTTGAAGATAATTTTAATGTCCTTTTTAGGAACGGATTTCTTAACTCTGAAAATGTTGTAATTGATGAGCAAAAATCAACAATAAGTTTTAAGAATTTCAGTCCTGATGACAAAATCGGATTTATTTCCTATTTAGAAAACGACCTATTGATTCATAGGGGGATGCCGACATTAAGTTCTGACCAAAAAGAAAAGATACTGGATTCACTGATTGAAGTTTTCAACAATATTCAAATTCATTCAATGTCTGAATCTGACTTTTTTGTATGCGGGCAATATTACCCAATTAAAGGGGTGCTAATTTTTACAATGGTAGACTTGGGCGTTGGATTTCTGCCAGCAATTAATGTAAAAACAAAGGGGACAGTAAACAATAGCTATGATGCAATTTTATGGGCTTTAGTAAAAAGAAACACTACAAAAACAAATTCTCCAGGGGGATTAGGTCTGTCCGATTTATATGCCTTTTTGAAAGAATCTAATGGCAATTTACAGATTATAACTGGAGATACTTTTTGGAGTATTGACCTTGAACAAACCCTGCTAAAAAAATTCTCGTTTCCTAACCCATATGTTGGCTCAATTCTAAATTTGGTTTTTAAGTATAATTAATTACCTTTGCAGTCAGAAACTATTAGTCGTTTCAAATCTTAATTACAATGGATATATTAGTTTTAGATACAATCCAATCAGAATTAGCAATAAATCAGGAAGATGGTGTAAAACTTTTTAATGCAATCCAAAGCATTTCACCAGCCGAATTGACGGTTAATTTTATTGGCATTACTCGAATTTCAACTGCATTTTTGAATGAATCTATTGGAAAGTTTGCTCAAATCAATCCATCTGACATCGAAAAAGTAAAGTTTATTTATCCTACAGAAAATGTAATTTTCAATCATAAAGTAATTGATGTAATTGAAAATGCATTAATGGGTGAAGAATATTCCACCCTAGTAGATAATGCCTTGGCTTCACTATAATTTCTATGGCCTATTCATATTCAAAGGCTAACTTTTATTCTGTTAAGGACAATACAAAGTATTTTTTGGATGCGAATATTTGGTTGAAGATTCTCCAACCAAAATTAGATTCTTCGACCAAAGACCTTGAATACAGAAAATTATTTGAAAAAATTGCCGAAAACACAAAATGTAAAATAGTCCTACCTGCCTTAATTCTGTCAGAGGTAATAAACAGAATATTAAGGGACGTTCACATGGGGAAATTTGTCAGCAAAATAAAAAAAAGTAACCCATCCTTCTCTCCCGATAATCACTTTTATAAATCCGTTTTTAGAACATCACCCGAATTTAAAATAGCATATAGTTTAGTTTGTGATGAAATTAAAAATTATCATTCTACAATTGAATTAATAAACGACGGATTAGGTGTTGATTTTAAATTTAAACACATACTAAAAGACCTACCTTCTGGCCTCGACTTTAACGACCATTATTATTATCAACTCTGTAAGAAAAACAATTTTGTATTAGTTACAGACGATAAAGACTTTTGGGTAGAAGATATAGAAATAGTAACAATGAGCTCCACACTTCTTGACAGAAATATTGCATTGATAGTCAAAGAAAAAAAAGACTAATTTATATCTCCATCACTCCACCTGCACTAAATCTTCCAGTTGAACTAGCTTTCCCCTTCTCTACCTGGATAATTACATCCACTTCATGTGCATGCTCATTTACCCCTTTGAAATTACCTTCTTTGGTTGTGTGGTAGATAAAAATGAATGAAGTCTCCGGGTGCATTTTGCGCAATTGGTCAATGGCATTTACATCCATTCCTGCCTTTGAGACACTATCAATGAATACAAAGTCAAAGTCAGATAGATTTTCAGGAACACGGTCAGTAATAAACAGTTTTGGATGCTGTGCTCCGAGGCGTTGAATCTTCTCTTTAAGCGTATATCCAAATCCTTCTTCGATAGCGCAGTACAACACTTTACCATGGTTTGCAGCTAGGTAATTTGCGAAATCTAAGCACATCGTTGATTTACCTGATTTTGGAAGCCCGTAAACCATGGCCGTAAATCCTACACTGGGATCACCAATTAAATCTCGATACTTCCCCTGAAGACCGATAGTTTGAAAATCCATGGAAAGTAGATCTCCAGAACTAACAATCATTCCCTGGTCATCATCATCGTAACCGTTGAGGCTTTTTTTTTGACTGAATAAGTCTTCTCCCAACGCACCAAGCAGCCCATTCAATTGAGCTTTGTTGATATTGAGTATTGCGGTCTCACCGTCAATGTAGGTTTTAAGCGTTGTATAAGCTTCATTGAGCTTCTCAGCATATTTATCATTTCGACTGATTTTACCTTGTTCAACTGCCTTTTTCATGCGGTTAAACAAACGTTCTGCTTTGTCCTTTACATCACGTTTACCGTTCAATGAAACATAGGCTTTCAATAAAGCAACGGAGAGCATTCCTTCCTGGCTATGTGCAATCTCCAAATAGCGTTTTAGGTTCTTGCTATCAATTTTGATTTCCACCATTTCACCCATTTTCTCATAGCAAGTAATTAGTTGTTTTTGCATCAACTCGATTTCTTTGGAATATTGTGAATCCTTACCAATCTTCTTTTCAATGATTGCCTTTTGAAGCGAGTGAATCAAATTTAGAACTTGTGCTTGGCTTTTTACTTTACCATGCATGGCTGCATAACGTTTGATGAATTGAACATCGGTATCGATGTGCTCGACATCTTCGGTTTTGTATTCTACCTTCTGTTCTGCCTCTACTACTCTCACCAAAGTCATTTCATTATCTGAAATAAATTCTTTTGCCTCTTCAATAGAATCAAATCGCTCATTGGCAAATTTTTGGTCTGTTTTCAAATCCCAAACAATAAACTTACTCGATCCACTGGATGCAGGTCGAATTTCTACCCTAAGCCCTTTGTAGTTCTTAGGTTCGGGTAATTTCTTTGTTGCTGCTGTTTCAGGCTTGGTTTTACTTGGCAGACTTGGTGCTTTGGTAGCCTTTGGTGTTTTGTCCAGGTACTCATCAAGTTTTAGAAAGAAAGCATCTACTACTCGTTTGATGTTCTCATTGGAGTTATAGGCAGCCCAATTATTTTGGCTTGCACCTTGTACTAATTTATGGCCTTTGGCTAACGCTTCGGGAAGGCTGTCCCAATCAATGTCTTGCGCTTTTTGAAAGTAATTGTTTGTATTTAACATGGCTTAAAAGTTTATGAGTTCTAATTCGATTTCTAGGGCAAGAGCTTCTAGCTCTAGCTCACTGGTATTAATGATTTCTTTGGCAGTTGCCGGAACAAGGTTAGTTCGGTACTCTAAGAGGTAGTTCAAGGTTTCAAAATCCTTGGCTCTACTTTCCGCACTTCTACCTTCTACCTGAAGGGCAGATTTTTTGGCTTGTATTTCTAGCCTTAATTCAGCCCATTTAGGTGAATCCTGCTCTCCTTTGAAGGTTTCAGCTCGTGCCTGGATAGATTGCTTTTCCGCTTCATATTGCGCCATTACCGGGCTTAAATCGCTCGCTAAAGAATAACCCCTAGGTTTGAGTAGTGTACGCTCTGTTTTACGCACTTTAGAAACGTATTCCTTGAAATAGCTTAAATAGTATCGATTAGGAAAATAAACCCCAAGAACAGCATAGGAGCTATCTATTTTACGACCTAGGGCAATGATGTCTTTATCCTGGCGGTCAGTTGCATTTACAACAGCTTCGATTTCCTCTTTGAGTTCCTTTGCCTTTTTAATTTGCTTGCTTTCAAATTCACCGTCCTCATTCACCTGGGGTGTTTGTTCAAAATATTTAGATGCAAGCAAGGAAGTATGAAAGCTCTTAATTGCTTCAATGGACTTTTCACGATAGGTATTGTAATCTTTAATATCGTTTTGTACTTCTTTGAGTGTTTGTATCGCAAGTGTGACTTTTTTGTATTCTCGGTTTAGTTGCTCTTTGGCTTGGTCAAAGAACATTTGAACCAATCGGTCTACATCGGTAATAAGCGCAAGCTTAATTTCTTCAGGATCCATGCTCTCCAAGTCTAGCACGTTACCTCTATCTCCTCTGAACCAAATGTCATTGATACGAGAGGTCTTTTCTTCAAGCTTTTGGAAAACAAATACGTCCATGGAATCTTGCACCAAAGGCATCACAATTCTCACGTACTGGAACTGATTGCCTTGTCTCCAAATTCGACCTTCGAGCTGACGGATATCGGTTGGATTCCATTCCGGGTAACAGTTGTAAATAACCGTACCTCGTTTTTGTAAATCAATCCCTTCTCGAATGGTTGCTGTACCAATGATGATTTTCACCACCCCATCTAGGAAAGCTTCTTTTACCGTTTCCTTTCGAGTGTCATTGATTTCAGAGGATATGATTTCCACTTCATCAACTTTAGTTTTGTCATACATGACACCACGCTTGTAACCAATCTCATTTTCTAGGTATTCTTTTATCAATGGAAAGAACTGCTTACCACGGTTCATATAAATCACTTGTCCGCTTGGTGTTTCTCCATGCTTTTCATGCCAGTCTTTAACGGATTTAATACAATCCATGACATAAGCTATCTTGGGACTTTCTTGAACAAACTCTTTGTAGTCCTCCGGTGTACCGTTGAGCAAGTATGGTGACAATGCGTTATCTAAACTATATGCTAAAGCACGGAATAGATTACCCATATCCAATTTGCCCTGGGTAGATTTTTTAGCCATAGCCACAATACCATTCTGATTCTCACGCTGCTTCGGTGTCATGTTGATATAGGTGAGCACCTGTTTGCTCTGCGGTAAGCGTTCTTTGCTATTTTCAAAACTGTATAGCAATGGCAAATTGATTTTCTTAGGTCTTTGTACGCCTGCTTCTTCACCGGTCTTGTAAAGGATATGATTGTAGATGAGCTTTTGTAGAATCCTACGATTGGTAAAGCTTTTGATAACTTCCTTTTCGACAATTTCTTCTTTGTAGTTGGCTGTCCATTCAACCGTTGGCAGTACAAACAAATCAAAGAAGGTATCAAGGTTCACAATTCCATTATCTCGCAATGAATCATAGGCAACTAGTGACAGCATGGAATAAATCTCTAGTGGAGAATTACTAAATGGCGTTGCGGTGAGCAGCATGGTGTTTCGTCCAAACTTGCGTTGAATAAAACTTAAAATCAAAAATGCTTTTTGCCCAGTTTCAGAAGTAGCGGATTGAATGTTGTATCGCTTGTTTCCTTCGTCATCACTTTTAACCTGGCTAAATACATTCTTGCATCGGTGCGCTTCATCGACAACGGCATAGTCAAATCCCAAAACATCAATGTCAGCAATGGAATTCTTTAATCCCACACCAATCATTTCACGGAACTTCTGATATTCTATTTCCTTGTCTCTGCTTGACTTCTCTTTACTTTGACCTAATATGTTTACAAGCTCTGTAAAAAGCTCATCAGAAACTGAAGCACCAAATCCTAATCGCTTGAATCCTTCATAAGTAACCATGGTAATGGACTTCTCAGGAACTGCTTTATTCAAATTGATTTTATCTACAATGTCTGTTCCAAGGTTGTACCAATCGTTTACCGTGATACCTGTATGCGAAAGCACTCCGGAAACAAATTCACCAGTTTTCTTATCCGTGTAACCAATGATTTCATTCATCCACTTTTTGTAAGTAGGCTTTGGAACAACAACCAATGGACGTTTACATTTACCGGAATACAAATTGTGAGCTAGGTTGACAATAGCGGTCATAGTTTTACCTACACCCACATCGAAGGCATTTATACCCGATCCCATGGCTTCCATGAATGCCACACCTTCACGTTGAATGTCGGTAATTTGTAGAATACCTGATTTGAAACGAGCTGAACACTCAAAGCCAATAGGCACTTTCGAATAGTTAATATCAGACTGTCCGTTATACAATCGATTCCAGGCATAATTCAACCGTTGTTGGTCTTCAAACGCCAAGACTTCATGTAAGAACTTTGAGAATAGTTTTTCCCCTTCAATTCGAGCATTGGCTTTTAATTCAGCCTTTTCTTCCTTGGTGAGTTTATCATCACGAAGGGCACGGTTAGCAATGTAATAGTCTGCAATATCAATAGCTGAGCTTTTTTCAAAGTCCGTATCGTTGTTGAGCGTAAAGAGCCACTTTACAAACAAATGCTGCAAGGTGTATTTTGTTTCACCATCAAAACGAACATTAAGTTTCTCCCGGTCTTTCTTTCGTTCAATTTTTCCGTTGACCTTCTTAAGTTCTTCAGCATTTTCTAAGTCCATGAACTCCTCACGAACCATGGTTACGTAAAACAGATTGGGATCAATCGCAAAGTCTGAAATAGCTGTAATTATGGGGCGTTCCTTTGCATCCGGATTCTCAACGGTTAAGAGCTCAGGCTTTGCTTTTTCAATTACAGACTTATGAAGTTCATATACTTCAGTGCCGAAATGCTTTTCAATTTCTTCCTTATCGTTTTCCAATTGCACCAATCTGTCATACATATTTCCATAGGTATAAATTGGGAACGGCATCAATTCGCCTGCATGGTAAAACATAGCACCTTGTTTCACCAGGTCAAAGAGTTGTTCTTCAAGAACCTTTCCAGTTCCTTTCAGATAGTAATTCTCCCAACCCGACATGGGTACTCCGAGTTTTCGTTTGTACCAAATCCAGGCTTTGATTTCCGGTTCTGTAATACCCTTGTTGTATTTGGCTACAACTTCAGAAAAGGATAGTTTTTTGCTTTCAGCATCGCCTAGTCCTTTCAATTCTGAGGCCTGTTCTAAGATGCGTTCAACAACGTGAGAATTTCCTCTAACCTTAGTTGAGGTATAGGGATTTAATACTCCCAATTGATGTATAGTAGAGATGCCTGATAAATAGCTCATAGCGTTCTAAGTTTAAGTTCGTATTCAAGTGCTAGTGCTTCAATTTCTAGCGTTGCAACATTTGACACACTACCAGGATTCGCTCGCATAAATTCCAAAGCATGGGCATTAGCGTCCTGTATTTCTCGATAATTAATGTTCTCCAATAAGAAGTCTCCATTTTGAATTTGAAAATTGTAATCCACTCCATGAGAGAAGATTTGAATCTTGTATGTTCC
>JACCDW010385902.1_pt1 | contig 32009 bp, 29 predicted proteins | sample 7449781 | NCBI WGS metagenome assembly JACCDW01 (sample SAMN15323449, study PRJNA562643) | freshwater metagenome | isolation source: river surface water | place: USA:Blue River Watershed | collected 2017-08-18
CCGCGCCAAACGGCAGACACAATGCCGCATGGCACACCGATCAGCATGGCCAAACTGACCGATAAAAAGGCCAGCCAAGCCGTAGGCTCCACACGATCCCACAACACTTGCGTGACCGGCATTTGTAAAAAAATGGATTGGCCGAGATTGCCTTTCAAAACCTCCCCAAGCCAGAGCATGAACTGACTGACGAGGGGTTGATCAAGTCCGTAACGCTGGCGTGCCTGCGCGATGTCATCCAGCGATGCCTGATCCCCCAGCAAAACCGCGATCGGATCGCCAGCGGCCAGTCGCGTGAGAAGAAAAACCAAAACCGAGACCAGGGACAACACCGCCAGCATGCCGCCCAAGCGGCCCAGCAAAGTGCGTCCCAGGCTCGCCCAGGACATTCGGGACATCGATCAGTACCTGCGGGTTATTTGGCCAGGCCAGCATTCCAGAAGAACGGCCAGGTCGCGGGGGTGTAGCCCTCCAACTTGCTTGAACGCGCGGACAAACTGCTGAACTTACCCACATTGATGTACGGCACTTCGGTGTAAACCACTTGCTGCACAGCGCTCCACAACTGGGCACGCTTGGCCGGGTCGGCTTGGCGGTTGAAGTCGCCCAAAGCTTTGGCCTTGGCGGGTGAGCTCCACCAGCCCGGAGCGCCCTCGCCCAACTGAGGTGGTGACAGCATGGGCTCAGGGAACTGGCCAGAGTGCGTCATGTAGATGTCCCACACCTTAGAGTCCCCGCGGCGCTGAATCAGCGTCGCCCAGTCCACCACTTGCATTTCGGGCTTGAATCCGGCCGCCCGCAATTGCTCGGCCATGACTTGCATCATGGTGTGGTGGAACTCAAAGTTACGGCTGGTCAGCAAGCGGACGGTCTCGCCCTTGTAGCCTGCTTTTTCAGCCATTTCTTTGGCGCGCTTAGCGTCTTGCTTGTTGTACTGGTCCGTGCCGGCTGTGGAATAAAACGGTGTGCCTTGAGGGAAGTGATTGCCCTCGACGGTGAAAAACCGCTTGTCGCCGTAGGCAGCGGTCAACATTTCAGCTTGACCGATGGCGATTTGAATCGCTTGGCGCACGCCCTGGTTGGCCATGATGCCTTCTTTGGTGTTGAGCACCAGATACGGAAAGCCATAAGAAGGTGTGAGGATAGGCACCACGTTGGGGCCGCCTTTTTCGACGCGCGACAAGGATTCAGCGGGCAACTGGTCAGCAAATTGGAACTGCCCTGACAAGGCGCCTTCCACTCGCGTGTTGGCATTGGGCACAGGCGTAAAGCGCAACTCGTCCAGCAAGGCTTCTCGCTTGCCACCATACCCATTGGGGGCCTCGCTGCGAGCGCTGTAGGTATCGAAACGTGAGAGGACCACAAATTGGTCTGGACGGCGCTCCTTGAGTTTGTAAGGGCCAGTGCCCACAAACGAAACCAAAGGCGTTGCGATGCTTTCTTTGGCCATGATCACCGCCATGCCCGAAGGCAGTGCCAGTTGCGCCAACAGTGACGCGCTGGGCGCACTGAATTTCCATTCGATGGCGTGACTGCCTTTGGCTTCCAGGCTCACCGTGTCTTTGCCCACCGATTTACCGCGCGGGGCCATGTCCATCCAACGCTTGAGGGAGGCCACCACATCCTGCGCATCCAGGTCACGGCCGCTGTGCAACTTGACCCCTTTGCGGATGTTGATGGCGTAGGTCAAACCGTCTGCCGAGACCTTGGGCATGCCATCGGCCAACATGGGGATGGCATTCCACTTGCTGTCAAACGTGTAGAGCGTCTCGTACACGTGCTGCATGATCGTGCCGACCAAGTCCGCAGTCGAGGCCATGGGATCCAAACTTTGCGGCTCCCCGATCATGGCCAGGTTGGCTGCGCCCCCTTTGGGAGGTGTCGCGAATGAAACCAATGGCATGGCAGCCAAGAGCAGTGTCAGCAGTTGTCGACGAGGCAAGCGCAGCATGAAAGTCTCCTAGAGTGGTGGGGATGTAAGTTATTTACATTTTTCACTCTAAATCAATTTTCAACAGGGGCAAAACAGGGTTTTCCTGTAAAAAAATGTTGAATAATGTCTTTTCTTTTTGCCAAAAACCGCTAAGGAGTCCTCCATGACCGTCGAAATGCTTGGTACATCCCCCATCGCTTCAGATCGCTTGGCACGCCCCCTGTCCCCCGCCACGCGTGCGGGTGACTTTGTGTTCGTATCGGGACAAGTGCCCACCAACGACCAAGGGGAAGTCGTCGCGGGTGGCATTGAGGCACAAACACGCCAGGTCTTTGTTCGCGTTGAACAAGCGCTGGCTTTGGCTGGCTGCACCTTGGACGATGTTTGCAAAGTCAGCGTTTGGCTGAACGATGCACGCGACTTTGGCAGTTTTAATCGGGTTTACATGGAGTGCTTTGGAAACCATCGACCCGCGCGCTCCACAGTGGAGTCGCGCTTGATGATCGATGCCAAAGTTGAAATCGACGTCACGGCCTACAAACCACGCTAACAGGCCGGGCAACAAAAAAGGCTGCAAAGACATAGTCCTTGCAGCCTTTTGCCGAAGAGCCAGTGCATCGCAGCACCGGCGTCTCCAGGTCATCGATCACTTGCCTGGGATCTTGCCTTCCACGCCCTTGACGTAGAACATCACACCACCCAAGAACTTGTCGTCGGCGACAGCGTCTTTGGCCAGCATTTCTTTACCGGACTGGTCCACGATCGGGCCTTTCCAGATGGAGAAGGTGCCGGCTTTCAAACCTGCTTTGATTTCGTCGATCTTTTTCTTGGTGTCTTCAGGCACGTCAGCGGCCACGTTGACCATGTCAATCGCGCCTTCTTTCACGCCCCACCAAGAAGACTGGTTACCGTTCCACTTGCCTTCGAGGGCTTCACCCACGGCCTTGACGTAATAAGGGCCCCAGTTGATCACAGCCGAACCCAAGTGCGCCTTGGGGCCGTAAGCGGTCATGTCAGAGTCCCAACCGAAGGCACGCTTGCCCATTTTTTCGGCGGTTTGCAACACAGCCGAAGAGTCGGTGTTTTGCATCAACACGTCAGCACCACCGTTGATCAACGAGGTGGCGGCTTCTGTTTCTTTTGGTGGGTTGAACCACTCGTTTACCCAAACCACTTTGGTCTTGACCTTGGGGTTGACCGACTGGGCACCCATGGTGAAGCTGTTGATGTTGCGCACCACTTCAGGAATTGGGATCGAGGCCACGACGCCCAGGGTGTTGGACTTGGTCATCTTGCCAGCGATCACGCCCGCCATGTAAGCACCTTCATAAGTGCGGCTGTCGTAGGTGCGCATGTTCTCGGCGGTTTTGTAGCCGGTGGCGTGCTCGAACTTGACTCCTTTGTTGTCAGCGGCCACTTTGAGCATCGGCTCCATGTAGCCGAAGGTGGTGCCGAAAATCAATTTGTTGCCTTGCGCGGCCATGTCGCGGATCACGCGCTCTGCGTCAGCGCTTTCTGGCACTTTTTCGACAAAGCTGGTGACCACTTTGTCGCCGAAGGCTTTTTCAATTTCTTTACGACCGTTGTCGTGGGCAAATGTCCAACCGCCGTCGCCGACAGGACCAACATAGGCAAACGCGATTTTCAAAGGCTCAGCCTTTGCAGGCGCAGCCGCTGGGGCTTCGGCCTTGGGCGCTTCTTCTTTCTTGCCACAGCCGACCAGCGCGGCAGTAGCCACAGCGGTCAGGGCCACCATCTTGACGATCGAGCGTTTCGAGAGGTCTGTCATGTCAGTTCCTTTTGTTGTTGAACAGGGTTACAGGGTTGAGAAAATGGGATTATGAACCGGGATAAAAGGGTTTTCCAAGCGAGGCCGGCATGTTCACCCGAATCCAAGTGGGGTTACGGGAAATCAAGGCCAGCACCACGATGGTCGCAATATAAGGCAAGGCGGTCAGCATTTGGCTGGGCACCTGAACGCCGATGCCCTGCAAATGAAACTGCAACATGGTCACGCCGCCAAACAGATAAGCGCCCAGCAAAACCCGTGCCGGCCGCCAAGTGGCAAACGTGGTCAAGGCCAGTGCAATCCAGCCCTTGCCGGCAACCATGCCCTCGACCCACAGCGGGGTGTAGCTGACCGAGATGTAGGCCCCAGCCAAGCCGCACAAAGCGCCCCCCGCCATCACGGCCAACAGACGAATGCGGCGCACGGGGTAGCCCAGCGCGTGGGCTGAGGCGGGCGACTCACCCACCGCCCGCAGCACCAAACCAGTGCGACTGCGGTACAAGAACCAAATCAGTGCCGCCACCAGCAACATCGCCCCATAAACGAGCGGGTGCTGTTTGAACAAAGCGGAGCCCAAGAAGGGAATATCGGCCAAAAAAGGGATCTCATATTGGGGACGCTCGGGCAATTTTTCCTTCACGTAGCCAATGCCCACAAACGCCGAAAAGCCCACGCCAAACAGACTCAGCGCCAACCCGGTGGCGTATTGGTTGGTACCCAGCCAAATGACCAGCACCCCAAAAATAGCCGCCAGCACCATCCCTGCGCCCATGCCCGCGGCAAAGCCCAGCCAGTCGTTGCCGGTGTGCACCACGCAGGCAAAGCCCGCAATGGCGGCGCACAGCATCATGCCCTCGGCGCCCAAGTTCACCACGCCGGCTTTTTCATTGATCAGCAAACCCAACGCCGCCAAGGCCAACACGGTGCCGGCGTTCAGGGTAGCGGCGATCAGCAATGCATACGATTCCATCAGACGCTCCCACTCTTGTTAATCCAGCGCAGGCGATACGCCACCAAGGTGTCGCACGCCAACAGGCAGAACAACAACAACCCTTGGAACACCCCAGTAATGGACTTGGGCAAACCCAAGCGCGACTGCGCCAACTCACCACCGATGTAAAACATGCTCATCAGCACCGCCGACAACACCATACCGGCCGGGTGCAAGCGCCCAACAAAAGCCACAATGATGGCCGCAAAACCATAGCCCGCAGGCACATACGGCGTGAGTTGCCCAATGGGGCCCGCGACTTCAAGCGCCCCTGCCAAACCCGCCGCGCCACCCGAGGTGAGCAAGGCCACCCACAGTGCTTTGCGCGATGAAAAGCCCGCGTAACGCGCCGCATCGGGGGCCAGACCGCCCACTTGCTGGGCAAAGCCCGCCCGCGTGCGGAACAAAAACACCCACAACAAGCCCGCACCCAGCAGCGCCAGCAACAAGCCCACACTGACACGCGAGCCCGACATCAGGCGCGGAATTTGGGTCACCGCTTCAAAGGTTTTGGACTGTGGAAAATTAAAGCCCGCGGGGTCCTTCCAAGGGCCATAGACCAAATAACTCAGCACCATATCGGCCACATAAACCAGCATCAAGCTGACCAAGATTTCGCTGGCATTGAAACGGTCGCGCAGCAAAGCCGTGATGCCGGCCCACAACATGCCGCCCAACACCCCGGCCAAGAGCACGGCCAGCACCACCCAACGGCCCGTGTCTTTGTCGGCCATGAGGGCCACGCCGCCGGCACACACGGCGCCAATGACAAACTGACCCTCGGCGCCGATGTTCCAGACATTGGAGCGAAAACACACTGAAAGGCCCAGTGCAATCACCAACAATGGCGTCGCCTTGACCATCAACTCACCCAGTGCATAACCGGTTTTAACGGGCTCCCAAAAAAACATTTGCAAGCCGCGCACGGGGTCTTTGCCCAGCGCCATGAACAGCGCCACACCCAGCAACACGGTCAACACCAGCGCCAACAAGGGCGAGGCATAAGTCCACAGGCGCGAGGCTTGGGGACGGGGTTCAAGCCGCAGCATGTTGCGCTCCTTCTGGGGTGCTGCCGGCCGATGCAGCGGCCGGCCACAAACCACTCATCCACTCGCCAATGCGCGCCACGGTGGCCTCGGCCCTGGGCACTGAAGGCGACAAGCGCCCCTTGGCAATGACATGCAAACGGTCAGACAACTCAAACAATTCTTCCAACTCCTCACTCACCACCAAAACAGCGCAACCGGCATCGCGCAAGGCCAAAATTTCGGCCCGAATCTGCGCCGCTGCGCCCACATCAACGCCCCAAGTGGGTTGCGAGACGATCAGCAATTTGGGCGCGGCACTGATCTCGCGCCCGACAATGAATTTTTGCAAGTTGCCACCCGACAACGATTGCGCGGGCGCCTGTGGGCCTGCGGCCTTAACCTTGAAGCGCGCAATGATGCTGCGGGCTTGCTCAACCAATTCACCGGTTCGAATCCAGCCCCCGCGGCCCAGCGCTTCGCTGCGGGTGAGCAGCAGGTTTTGCGACAAACTGAGCGAAGGCACCGCGCCCCGCCCCAAGCGTTCTTCGGGCACAAAATGCAGGCCGAGTTGACGCCGCGGCACCGGCCCCAACGCAGCCACACTCGTGCCCAGCAAGCGCACACTGTCTTCGCCGCACTGACTGCCGGCGCGGGTGTCTTCACCAGAGAGGGCCCACATCAGTTCACTTTGGCCATTGCCTGAAACGCCAGCCAAACCCACCACCTCGCCCGCACGCACGTGCAGCTCGACGCCTTCCAAGTCCACGCCAAAGGGGTCTTGCCGCTTGAGGCTCAAGCCCTTCACCGACAACACCACATCACCGGGCGCGCGCGCCACGTGTTCTAAAGCGGGTGGCTCGGCCCCAATCATGAGGCGACTGAGCGAGGCGTTGGACTCTTCACGGGGGTCGCACACGCCGGTGACTTTGCCACCGCGCAGCACGGTGCAGGCGCTGCACAGCGCACGAATCTCGTGCAACTTGTGCGAGATGTACAAAATGCTGCAGCCTTGGCTGACCAACTTGTGCAGCACCACAAACAATTTTTCGACCGCTTGCGGGGTGAGCACGGATGTGGGTTCATCCAAGATCAACAGCTTGGGTTCGGTCAGCAGCGCACGGATGATTTCGACGCGCTGCATTTCGCCCACGCTCAGGGTGTGCACCGGGCGGTCAGGCTCAAGATCCAAGCCGTATTCACTGGCCTTGGCCACAATGCGCTCGGTCACTTCGGCCAGACTCAGCGACTTGTCGAGACCCAGCCACACGTTCTCAGCCACGGTCAGGGTGTCAAACAAACTGAAATGCTGAAACACCATGCTGATGCCCAGCTTGCGCGCTTCTTGTGGGTTGCGGATGTTGACGCTCTGGCCATTGAACATCACCTGACCTTCGTCTGGCTTGACCGAGCCATAAATGATCTTCATCAGGGTGGACTTGCCCGCACCGTTCTCACCCAGCACGGCATGGGCCTGTCCGGGCATCACGGTCAACGACACGTCCTGATTGGCCACCACGCCGGGGTAGCGTTTGGTGATGCCTTGCAAAGACAAAAGAGGAGTGGTCATGTCTGGGATGTGATCTTGTGATTCAAAAAGCGTTCGGTGCGGCCAAGTTCAAGGCACTCATTTTCACCTGTTCTCGCAACCATTTGGCCGCTGCCGAAGTGTGGCTGCGTTCATGCCAGAGTTGGTAATAAACCATGGGTGGAAAAGGCACTGGGCAAGGCAGCAACGCCAAGCCGTGCTGTGCGGGTGCACCCTCTAAAAACCGCTGGCAATAGTGACGCCCGGTGGTCAAGACCAACAAACTCGAGGCCACCATGCGAGGCATCAGGCCAAAGTAGGCACACCGCGCGGCAATGTTGCGCGACAGGTTCAAGCGGTCCAGGTGTTCGTCGATCACGCCGCGCCAACCGGGATAGGCTGGCATGGGGGCAATGTGCTCGCAGGCGAGCCAGTCGTCTTGCGTCCAGCCGCGACGCACCGCCGGGTGCTTGCTGCTGACCAAACACATCACCTCGTCTTTGAACAACTCGGCGCGGTGCAAAGCTTCGCTGGGTTGGGCCCAATTGCCAATCACCACATCGATCAGGCCTTGCCCCAAATCTTGCGAATATTGGGCCTGTGCGGACAGTGCATGCACCTCCACCCGGCAACCGGGGGCGAGCGATTTGATGCGCGCCATGACCGCAGGCAAAAACAAGGGGTCGAGGGTGTCGCTGGCCGCGATGCGAAAGGTTTCGTGGGCCAAGGCGGGATCAAACCCGCGCTCGGGCGTGAACAAAGTTTCGGCCGACTGCAAGATGGTGCTGACCGGGCCCAACATCTGCAAGGCCACTTCGGTGGGCACCATGCCCGAGCCCGATCGCACCAAAATTGGGTCGCCCGTCAGCTCGCGCAACCGCTTCAGGGCCACCGACACCGCGGGCTGTTGTTGGCCGAGGCGCATGGCCGTTTTGGAGACACTGCGTTCGATGAGCAAGGTATGGAGCGTCCGGATCAATTGAAGGTCGATCTTGTCTAAAAGATGCGCTGGCTTCATATCCGTTTGTAGATAAGCGTTATGGCGATTCGCCCATGAAGGGGCTCCGGGTTTGTCCTAGGATCTGGTGGTCCATTTGCACCCATTTGCCATGTCAAAAACGCCCGTCTCTCCTCTGAAATCGGTGCCGCTTCAGTCCAGTGCCTTGCGCTTCTGGCATCGCGGTCAAATCTTGAATCACGGCAATGTACCACCAGATCGCACCCTGCTCGACCTGCTCCGCGAAGACCTGCGGCTGTCGGCCACCAAAGAGGGGTGTGCGGCCGGTGACTGTGGCGCTTGCACGGTGGTGGTGGCCGAACCCGTCAATGGGCAACTGCACTACCGGGCGGTGAACAGCTGCATCAAGCCGGCCCATGCCATCGACGGCATGGCGCTTTGGACGGCCGCTGACTTGAGCCAAGCCAACGGTGAGTTGCACCCGGTGCAACGCAGCATGGTGGCTTGCCACGGCTCGCAATGCGGTTTTTGCACACCCGGTTTCGTCATGAGTCTGTTTGCGCTGTACCAACGCACTTTGGCGCAGGGTGAAAGCGTGGACAGCCACACCGCGCACCAGGCTTTGTCGGGCAACCTGTGCCGTTGCACCGGCTACCGGCCGATTGTGCAGGCCGCTTGCACGTTGCAAGCCGATGCGGCCCATCAGATCGACGAAGCGCCCATTGTCTCGGCATTGCAAAAACTCGAGTCTCCTGTCCTGGCATCTGGATCTGGATCTGGATCTGCATCCACCCCATCACCCGCGAGCTATTTGCGCCCGACCGACCTCAACACCTTGCTGCAGCAACGGGCTGCTCATCCGCAAGCGCAATTGATTGCCGGTGCCACGGATGCCGGCTTGTGGCTCACGCAAGGGTTGCGCAGCATGCCCCAGATCATTGACTTGACGCGTGTGAAAGCGTTGCAACGCGTCGAGCGTTACCCGCACCACATCGCGATTGGCGCGGCTGTGAACTTACAAGACGCCTTTGACGCGCTGGCGCAAGACCGCCCCGTGGTTGGCCCGTTTGGTGAGCGTTTTGCCGGCTGGCCCGTGCGTCAATCGGGCACTTTGGGCGGCAATGTGGCAAATGGCTCGCCGATTGGCGACAGCATGCCGCTGTTGATTGCGCTGGGTGCACAGGTGGTGCTGATGGCATGGCGGAAGGGGCGCGTGGTGCATCGCCATGTGCCTCTCGATCGGTTTTACACCGGCTACCGCCAAAGCCTGTTGGCCAAAGACGAGGTGCTGGCTTGGGTGGTGGTGCCCCGCCCTGCGCCTGAAGAATGGCTGGCCGCCTACAAGGTTTCCAAACGCCAAGAAGACGACATTTCGGCCGTGTGTCTGGCGCTGCAACTGCACATCCAAGCGGGTCGCATTGCCCAAGTTCGCATTGGGGCCGGGGGCGTAGCGGCGACGCCAGCCCGCGCCGTGCTGACCGAAGCCGCCCTGCTGGGCCAAGCATGGAATGAGGCCACCTTGGCCAAAGCCCAAGCGGTCATTCAGCGCGAGTTTTCACCTTTGAGCGACTTGCGCGCGAGCGCCGATTACCGTCGCCAAATTTTGAGCCAACTGCTGCGCCGTGCTTGGCTCGAGAGCATGGGCCACACCCCCCTTCGTTTGGAGGAATTGGCATGAAAAAGTCCACCCCCACACCTACACCCACCTTGACCAGTACCCCCAGCCCTGACGCTTTCCGCCCGCGCTTTCATGAAAGCGCGATGGCGCAAGTACAAGGCTTGGCGACCTATATCGACGATTTGCCGTTGGTCGAGGGCACATTGCACGCCGCCCCCTTGATGAGCCCCGTGGCCAATGCCCGTGTGCTCAACACCGATCTGAGCGCCACCCTTGCGGCCCCCGGTGTGGTGGGTGTGGTCACGGCGCAAGACATTCCAGGCGACCCGCTGTTGGCCACTTATGTCCATGACGAGTTGATTTTTGCTTCAGAGCGGCTGATGCATGTGGGCCAAGTGATGGGTTTGGTCTTGGGCCACAGCCACACCCAAGCGCGCAAAGCCGCACGCCAAATGCGCGTGCAAACAGAGCAACAGCCGCCCCTGTTGCATGCCCGCGAAGCCATGCAGGCGGGCAGCTTTGTGCTGCCGCCCGTGACCGTCCAGCGTGGCGATGCCCAACGTGGCGTGGCCGATGCGCCGCACCGATTGCAAGGCAGCTTGGAGGTTGGTGGGCAAGAACACTTTTATCTGGAAAGCCAAATCGCCTACGCCATTCCACAAGACGATGGCCACTGGTTGATTCACAGTGGCACACAACACCCCGGCGAGGTGCAGCATTGGGTGGCACACGCGCTCGATATTCCGCTGTCCAAGGTGCGCGTGGTCTGCCGCCGCATGGGCGGAGGCTTTGGTGGCAAAGAAACGCAAGCGGGACACCTGGCCGTTTGGGCAGCGCTGGCAGCGCACAAGTTTGGCCGCCCTGTAAAAATGCGCCTCGACCGTGGCGACGACATCCTGATCACCGGCAAACGCCACCCTTTCAGCCACGACTGGCAGGTCGGCTTTGATCACCAAGGTCAGGTGCTGGGTCTCCACTCGGTGCAAATGGTCCATTGCGGACACAGCGCCGACCTGAGTGGGCCCGTCGCCGACCGGGCCATTTTTCACACCGACAACGCCTACTTTTTGAGCGACTTGGCCGTCACTTCCCACCGCTGCAAAACGCACACCCAAAGCCACACCGCCTTTCGCGGCTTTGGTGGGCCGCAAGGGGTGCTGCTGATCGAAACCATCATGGGCGATATGGCGCGCCACTTGGGGCTGGACGCGCTGGATGTGCGACTGGCCAACTTGTATGGCGTGGGCGAACGCGACACCACGCCCTACGGCATGAAGGTCGAAGACAACATTCTTCAGCCCCTGATGACGCAATTGGCCGAGCGCTGCGACTACCGTGCACGCCGCCAAGCCCTGCGTGACTGGAACGCCACACACACGGTGATCAAAAAAGGGTTGGCGCTCACGCCCGTCAAGTTTGGCATCAGCTTCACGGCGACCCCTTTTAACCAAGCCGGCGCTGTGGTGTCGGTGTACACCGACGGCAGCGTGCGCGTGAACCATGGCGGCACCGAAATGGGCCAAGGCTTGCACACCAAAGTGTGTGGCTTGGTGGCCCGAGTGTTGGGCTTGCCAGCGAGCCAAGTGCAAGCCAGCGCCAGCGACACCGACCAAGTGGCCAACGCCAGCGCGACCGCCGCTTCCAGCGGCACCGACCTGAATGGCCGTGCTGCAGAAAACGCGGCACTGCAAGTGCGGCAAAACATCGCAGCCTGCATCGCCAAGGCCGATGGTTGTGCGGCAGAAAGCGTGCGGTTTGAAAACGCGGCGGTCATCACGCCAGTGCGCCAGCGCAGTTTCACCGAAGCCGTGCAGTGGGCTTATGGGCAGCGGGTGCAATTGTGGAGCGATGGTTTTTATGCCACGCCCAAAATTCATTACGACCGCAGCACCCTCACCGGCCGGCCGTTTTATTACTTTGCTTACGGCGCGGCTTGCAGCGAAGTGGCCATCGACACCTTGACGGGCGAATACCGCGTGTTGCGCACCGACATCCTGCACGATGTCGGGCATTCGTTGCACACCGAAATCGACATTGGCCAGATCGAAGGCGGCTTTGCGCAAGGCTTGGGCTGGCTCACCACCGAAGAACTGGTGTGGAACCAACAAGGCGAACTCTTGACCAAGGGGGCCAGCACTTACAAGATTCCTACCGCCGCCGACATGCCAGCGCAGTTGAACATTGACCTGTGGCACGAAGCCAACCGCGAAGACAATGTGGGCGGCAGCAAAGCGGTGGGCGAACCCCCGTTCATGCTGGCCATCAGCGTGTTCGAGGCCTTGCGCGATGCCATTGCCACCACCCGCTCTGGCAACGCCCCGATTCGCCTGGACACCCCCGCCACGCCCGAGCGTGTGCTGGCCGCGATCCTTGCGCCATGATGTCGCCTGCGCTCAAACTCAAAAAGATCACCCCATGACGGCCCAACCCGCTGTTTCTCAACTACACGGCTGGCGTGCAGGTTTGCTGTGGTTTCCTGACCCACAACAACCCCAAGCCCGGCACGAAACCGACGGCCTACTGGTCACCGGACAAAGCGCTGACGGCGTGGTGCGCGTCCTGGCCCTCGGCCCCTATCGCGACCTTGCCCCACAGTACCCCGACCTGCCCGTGACGCATTGGCCAGAGCGGTGCATTGCGCCGGGCTTTGTGGACCTGCACATCCATTACCCTCAAACCGATGTCATCGGCTCTCCCGCCGAGGGGCTGCTGCCTTGGCTGGAGCACTACACCTTTCCACATGAAAAGCAGTTTTCAGACCCCGCCTATGCACATGCGGTGTCTGGCTTTTTTCTGGACGAACTGATGCGCCAAGGGGTCACCACGGCCCTCAGTTTTGCAACCGCGCACCCCGTCTCGGTCGACGCATTCATGGCCGAGGCACAAAAGCGCCGCCTGCGCATGATCACTGGCAAAGTGCTGCAAGACCGCCACAGCCCTGAGGGCCTGCGCGACACCGACACAGCGCAAAGTCTGAGCGAAACCGAAGACCTGATTCGCCGCTGGCATGGCGTTGATCGGCTGGGCTACGCCATCACACCGCGCTTTGCGCCCACCAGCACGCCCGAGCAATTGCATGGTGCGGGCGAGCTGGCAGAACAATTTCCAGAGGTTTGGATTCAGTCTCATGTGGCTGAAAACCTCGACGAAATCCGTTGGGTGCAAACCCTTTTTCCTGAAGCCCGCAGCTACCTCGATGTGTACGACCGTGCCGGCTTGTTGCGCCAGCGCGCGGTGTATGCCCACTGCATTTACTTGGACGAGACCGACCGCCAACGCATGGCCGAAGTGGGCGCAACAGCCGCCGTCAGCCCCACCAGCAATTTGTTTTTGGGCAGCGGTTTTTTTGACTACAGCGCCTCCGATGCAGCAGGTCTGCGCTACGGCTTGGCCAGCGATGTGGGGGGCGGCACCAGTTTCAGCCCCTTTCACACCATGCACGCCGCCTACACCGTGGCGCGGCAAAGTGTGGGCCGCGCAGGCATCAGTCTGTCCCCCGAACACCTGTGGTGGCAGCACACGGCAGGCGCGGCGCAGGCCTTGGATTTGACTGGAAAAGTAGGCAACCTGCTGCCCGGCTGCGAGGCTGATTTTGTGGTGCTCAACCCCCAAGCCACCCCTTTGCTGGCGCGGCGCACCGCGCAAACCGAGAGCTTGGCAGAATGGCTGTTTGCCATGATCGTGTTGGGCGACGATCGCTTGATCGCGCACACCGTGGTGCAAGGCCAAACTGTCACCCCCGCTCAAGCATGACCGAAGAAAACGCCGCACTTGGCGAACACGCCATCATCGACCCCTACGCCTCGCAACGGCAATCGGTGCGCAAGGGCATCGCGCAGTTTCAAGAGCGCTTGCAAGCCGCTGGACACACGTTCAGAGACCCGCCACCGGAGCCCACATCGTGCTGCGGCCGCGGCTGCAACGGCTGCGTGTGGGAGAGTTACGACGCAGCGCTGATGTTTTGGTACGAAGACGCCGGCGCGCTGCTGGCTTCTTGAAGCGCGCTCAGGCACCCAAATGTTTGCCCGCCTCGCGGCGTGTGAGGCCCGAGAGTTGCTCTGCGTGTTGACTTAAAAACTGCCGCACCGAGTTGGGTTGGGTTCGGGCATGGTCACGCAAAGCCCAACCTATGGCTTTGCGAATGAAAAAATCGGTTTCTCCGGACAGCGTGAGCGCATAACGAAACAGCCTTTGTTGATCGGTGTGCTCACGCCAGCCCAATTGGTGCAGCATGGCCACGCGGCGGACCCACAAATTGGGGTGCACCAACCACGCATCCATCACGCTCTGGGCATCGGCATCACGGCTTTTGGCCTTCAACACGATGTCGCCCACCACACCCGCCAAGCCATCCACGGTGTCCCACCAAGCATCGGTTTGCACCCACTGCACGATGTGGGGCAAAGCGGCCAAGTCCAAGCGTTTGTGCTGCTTGGCCAGCAGGTCGACTGCGGCATAGCGAAACTCACGTTCAGGCAAGCGCCACAGGGCCGCCACCAAGGCCAGCAATTCTTCAGGGTCACCGGTAAATTTCGGCAAGGCTTTCAAGGCTTCTCGCCTCGGCCCTGCACGAATGCCCAAAAACTCAAACTGGTTCAGCATGTAGGCCCGCATCGAAACGGCCTGTTCAGGGTCGGCTTGCGCCCTCAATGCGCTTTCGATGGACGCCAGCCCCAAGGTGTTTTTCTGCATGAATCAGACTGCGCTGGGTGGCAGCAGATTGGGCGAGTTCAAAGCCAAGGTCAGGGCGGACCGCACCTCTGGCTCGGCCGTTGGTCGAACCACGCGGCCCACCTCTTGCCCCTCTCGCAGCAAGATCAGCGTGGGCCACAATTTGACGCGGTAGCTGCGGCCCAAGGCCCGCCCGGGGCCATCTTCCACTTTGAGGTGTTGCCACTGGGGCTGCTGCTGCAGTGCTTGGTTGATGGCGGTTTGGGCTGCGCGGCAATGCCCGCACCATTCTGTGCCAAATTCCAACACGGTCAGCCCGGGCAAAGCATCGACTTCGGATCGGCTTGGGGCTTCAAGGGCGCTCAAGTAAGGGGCAGACACAGTCATGACGGCATTTCCTGCAAAGGTCTTGGCGCTGCATGTGGACTCAACCCCCAGCCAACTCCTGCAGCGCCTGTGGGTTGGGCAGACCCAATATTCGCCCACCGCCAATGATAAGTTGCCGTTCTCGCAAGTGGCGCAGCACACGAGAAAAGGTCTCTGGGGCCATGCCCAACTGGGCTGCAATGGTGCGTTTGCGCTCGGTCAGTTTGACCGCCAAGCCGCCCAACAATTCATCGGGCTTGGCATGGCGCAGCAGCCACTCTGCGCAACGTGCGTCGGCGTCTTTGGCCAAGCGACTCACACCCAACTCGGTTTGTTGGCGCTGTGATTGCGCCATGTCGCGCAGCAAATTTTGCGAGGTCTTGGGCAAGGTTTTGACCTGCGCCAAAAATTCAGGCACAGGCACAAAGCGCAGTTGCACATCGGTCTCGGCCAGCGCATCGACGACATGCGGCAATCCCAGCAAGGCCGACGCAGCTTCAAGCCAAAAAGGGCCCTCGACCACGCCGAGTTGGTGCGCCATGAGGCCTTCCGCCATGACGCCTAACACCACACGGCCTTGCACGACATGAACAACGCGGTCTACCGCGCCGCCTCGGTTCAGCAACACGGCGCCGGCAGGCAAAGAGGTGACTGAGTCAGGCGGGGGGGAAAGCGTGGGATCGAACATGATGGCCACGAATGTGCCAGAGCCGAGACCCTTGGGCTTTGACGCACATCAATAACGCGAAAAACTCGCGTTAAAGCCCCTCAGAGCACCAAGATCGCCCTGAAATCGTTCACATTGGTGTGGGTGGGTCCGGTGATGACCAAATCGCCGAGTGCGGCAAAAAAGCCATAGGCATCGTTGCGCTGCAAATGGTCGTCGACTTTGCAGCTCAAAGCGGCAGCCCGTGCCAGTGTGTCGGGCGACACCCAGGCCCCCGCGTTGTCCTCAATGCCGTCAATGCCATCGGTGTCTGCGGCCAACGCCCAGACACCCGGCTGGCCTTGCAGGGCTTGTGCCAAGCCCAAGCAGAACTCACCGGCGCGCCCGCCACGACCCCGCGGGGTGCCTGCGGCTTGCGGCTTGATGGTGACGGTGGTCTCGCCACCACTCAAGATGACGCAAGGTTTTTGGAAAGGCCCCTGCCCCTTGGCTGCAGCACGGGCCAGCGCCGCATGCACCTTGCCCACTTCGCGTGACTCACCCTCGAGCTCGTCGCTCAGGATGTAGGCATTCAGACCTTGTGCGCGGGCTGCAGCAGCGGCCGCTTCGAGCGACTGTTGGGGCGTGGCGATCAGCGAAACGGTGTGGCCAGCAAACACATCGGCGCCAGGTTTCGGGGTTTCCCAAGCACCCGAACGCAAGGCTTGCTCAACCTCGGGGGGCACAGCAATGGCATAGCGTTGCAAGATGGCCAAAGCATCGGCGCAGCTGCTGGCATCGGGCACGGTGGGGCCACTGGCAATGATGGAGGGGTCATCGCCCGGCACATCGCTGATGGTGAGCGTCACCACTTTGGCAGGCGCGCAGGCCGCGGCCAGACGGCCGCCTTTGATGCGCGACAGGTGTTTGCGCAGGCAGTTCATTTCGGCGATGTTCGCCCCACTGGCCAGCAACTGGCGGTTGATGTCTTGCTTGACTTGCAGGCTGATGCCCTCGGCGGGCAAAGTCAGCAGGGCCGAGCCGCCGCCAGAGATCAGGCACAACACCAGATCGTCAGAAGTCAGGCCCTCGGTCAGGGCCAAGATGCGCTCAGCCGCTTGCAGGCCGGCGGCATCCGGCACCGGGTGCGACGCCTCGACCACTTCGATGCGTTGCGCCAGTCCCTCTGGCCGTGGTGGGGTGTGGCCATAGCGCGTGACGACCAAGCCCGAGAGAGGCGCATCTTTGGGCCACCAAGCCTCAACGGCCTGGGCCATGGCACCGCCGGCTTTGCCTGCGCCCAGGACCAATGTGCGGCCCTTGGGTGGTGCTGGCAAATGGGCCGCGGTGTTGTGCAAAGGCAAGGCGCGTTGCACGGCCACATCAAAGAAGTGCCGCAATGCGGATTGGGGATCGGTCATGGCGTGGTTCGGCCGGAAGTAAAAAACCCAAGGATAAAGGGTTTCGGCCGCCGCAAAACCATGACCGCGCGAGACGAACCTCTCAATCCGCGGAGATCTTCGCGTCTTGAATCACACGTCCCCAGTAAGCCAATTCCTTGCGGGTGTATTCGCCCAGTTGTGCCGGCCCCATGTGCTCCACCATCGTGCCCGCATCTTCGGCTTTTTTCTTCACATCAGGCGAAGCCAAAATTTTGACAATTTCGGCGTTGAGTTGTTGCACCACTTCGTTGGGTGTTCCGGCAGGTGCATACAGCGCGAACCATGAGTCGAGGGTGAAATCCTTCAGATCAGATTCCCGCGTGGTAGGCACTTGGGGCAAGGAGCTTAAGCGGGAGTTGCTGGTGACCGCCAAGCCCTTGAGCTTGTCAGCCTTGATGTGGCTGACCACCGATGCTGGGGTGGTGAAAAAGAGGTCAACCTGCCCGCCCAACAAGTCTTGCACGGCGGGCCCTGCGCCTTTGTAAGGCACATGGGTGAGCGAGGTGCCTGTCATTTGCTTGAAGAGCTCGCCCGCAATGTGCTGAATCGAGCCATTTCCTGAAGACGCGTAGTTGAGTTTATCGGGATTGGCCTTGGCGAAAGCCACCAACTCGCGCAGGTTGTTGACAGGCAAATTACCACGAGCCGCCACCACTTGGGGCGCACGAGTCAGCATGGCCACAGGTGCGAAGTCTTTGATCGGATCCCAGCCCGCTTTTTTGAACAGGTGCGGGTTACCGACCTGATAACCGCTGTAGGCGAGCAGCAAGGTGTAGCCATCGGGCTTGGCCTTGGCCACTTGTTGGTTGCCGATGTTGCCTGAGGCGCCAGCTTTGTTCTCCACCACCACCGGTTGGCCCAGCGCCCGCGACAGCGGCTCGGCAATCAGCCGCGCTGTGAAATCGGTAGAGCCACCGGGTGCACTGGGCACCACGATGGTGATGGCGCGTTCTGGGAATTTGCCTTGTGCCAGTGCGGACTGACCGAAAGCCATAGCCACAGCAGCAGCCGTGGCACCGATGATCCATTGACGTCGTTGCATAGTTGTCTCCTTGGTTGTTCAAAAAAATTAAATCAATACCGACAGCTCAATCAAATTGAAATCAGGGTCGCGCACATAGACCGAGCGAATCTTGGCAGTGGCACCTGTGCGCACCACAGGGCCCTCCACAATCGGCCAATTGCAGGCTTGCAACTTGGCCACCACCTCCTCGAGAGGAATCTGGACGATGAAACACAAGTCGAGTGCGCCTGGCACAGGCAAATGGGCCTTGGGTTCAAATTCACTGCCTTGCACATGCAAGTTGATCTTTTGGTTGCCGAACTTGAAAGCCCGACGCTCCACCGGTGGCGTTCCGCCGATAAAGCTCTCCAGCTGCATGCCCAGCACACGGGTATAAAAGTCCACGCATGCGGCTTCGCGGGAGGTGGTCAAAACCAAATGGTCGAGGTGGTCGATCATGCAGACGCCTTTCTCAATTCAGCCACCGACGGTGGCGCAGGGTGTAAATCAGTAATCAGGCCACTCTTGGCAACCTGCCCTGGCACCACATGGCCCACTACGTCGGGCAACTGCCGTGCGATGGGCAACAAACGCTTCAGGTCGATGCCCGTGTCGTAACCCATGGCGTCCAACATGTGGATCGCGTCTTCGCTGGTGATGTTGCCGCTGGCACCCGGCGCATAAGGACAGCCGCCCAGCCCCCCCAACGAGCCATCAAAGCGGTCAATGCCTGACTGCGCAGCGGCCACAACATTGGCCAGCCCCATGCCGCGTGTGTTGTGAAAATGCAAAGTCAATTGCAATGTAGAAAACCTGGCCTGTAGCGCCTCACACATCTGCGCCACTTGCGCGGGGTGGGCCATACCGGTGGTGTCACAAATCGTCAAACCACGCACACCCAAGTCAGCAAAGCGTTGGGCCCAGTGCATCACTTCTGCTTGGGGCACCTCACCTTCCATCGGGCAGCCAAAACAGGCAGAAAGCGACACATTGATGGGCACTTGGGCGCCATGTCGTTCGATCACCTCGCGCAAGGCGGCAAAGCTGTGCTCCCGCGTCATGCGCAAATTGGCCAGGTTGTGTGTCTCTGAAGTGGACATGACCAGATTGAACTCATCAGGACGCGACTCCATCGCCCGCTCAGCTCCCCGCAAATTGGGCACCAGCACGGTGTATTCGACACCTGGGACACGTTCAATTCGCCCCATCACTTCTTCGGCATCTCGCAGCATCGGGATGGCTTTTGCCGAAGTAAACGAGGTCACCTCGATCTTGGCGTAGCCGCAACGGCTGAGTGCATCGATCAGCGCCACCTTGTGGTCGGTGGGGACAAAGACCGGCTCCATCTGAAAGCCGTCACGGGTCACCACCTCATTGAAATGAATTTTTTGTTTCACACTCGGCTCCCCACAATGCCTCGGGTTTTCAAGGACTCGATTTGATCGGCCGTCAACCCCATTTCCGCCAAAATCTGATCCGTGTCTTGCCCCAGTTCTGGTGCGTTGTACCGATGCTGTCCAGGCGTCACCGAGAGTTTGGGCACGATGCCGGGCACGGTCATCTCACTGCCATCGCTCAAGGTGAGGTTTTGCAACATGCCACGCGCTTGGTAGTGCGGATCGGCGGCAATATCCGCCACGGTGTAGATGCGCCCTGCGGGCACACCGGCTTGGTCCAACGCCTCCAGCACCTCGGCCACGGGGCGTTGGGCGGTCCAGGCACCAATGGCGGCATCCAACTCAGCCACGCGTGCCACACGGCCGGCGTTGTCGGCCAGCGCCGGATCATTGGCCAAATCTGTGCGCTCGATCAACGCCATCAGACGCTTGAATATGCTGTCTCCGTTGCCTGCAACCAAGGCATATGCGCCATCCTGACAGCGGTAGGCATTGGTCGGCGCGATGCCCGGCAAGGCGCTCCCCGCGGGTTCGCGTACCGCACCAAAAGCGCTGTATTCGGGCAGCAAACTCTCCATGCAATTGAACACCGCCTCGTACAAGGCCACATCAATCACCTGGCCTTGACCGGTCGCGTGGCGGTGCTGCAAAGCCAGCAAGATACCGATGACCCCATGCAACGCCGACAAGGTGTCCCCAATGCTCACGCCCACCCGCACAGGCACACGGCCAGGCTCTGCAGTGAGGTGACGTAAACCGCCCATGGCTTCGCCGATCACACCAAAACCCGGGCGGTTACGGTAAGGACCAGACTGACCATAGCCACTGATGCGCAACACGATCAAGCGTGGGTTACGGGCCATCAATTCGTCTGGCGACAGGCCCCAACCTTCGAGCGCACCGGGGCGAAAATTTTCAATCAGCACATCGGCCTCAGAAACCAATTGCCGAACCAAATCCTGCCCCTCGGGCGTGCGCAAATCCAGTGCCAAAGAACGTTTGTTGCGAGATTGAACCTGCCACCACACCGAGGTTCCGTCCTTCAACATGCGCCATTTACGCAACGGGTCACCGCTGCTGGGCGGCTCGATCTTGATGACTTCGGCACCAAAGTCGGCCAACGTTTTGGCTGCAAAGGGTCCTGCGATCAGCTGCCCCAGCTCCAGCACCTTCAGTCCAGCCAAGGCACTTGGCGGGAGCGTTGAATGCGAAAAATTTGCCGTGTTCATGCCGCGCAGTTTGCTGCGCAGTCATGGCGGGGTCTATTTCTTAGTGGAAAAGTTAGCCTTCGCATTTTGCGAAGGCGCATGCAGAAAATCTCTGAACTCGGTGACCACCGAATCGGCCTCTTTGCGGACCGCCACTTTCAAGCACCTGTGCGCCCAAGCATCTGTCAAGGGACGCCAGCCCAGCTTCATGGCTCGCACAATCGGCAGGGCCGCCTGTTTGGGCAACATCGCAATGCCCAAACCCGACACCACCATGTGGCCGACAGCATCAAAACTGCGCACTTGCATGCGCAACTTCAAAGGTCGCCCAGCCGCCATGGCCGCACTTTGTTGCTGATGCAGCAAGGCCGCCCCTGGGTTCAGACTGATCCAGGATTCATCCAGCGTTTGTGCAAAGCTGACCGCTGTTTGCGCCATCAGGTCGTGGTCCCGTGGCAGGATCAACACCAACTCGTCGCGCCGGAAATCAAGGACTTCCAAACCATCGGTATTGGGGCCTTCCACAAAAATGCCCACATCGGCTCGGCCCTCACGCAAAGCCAAGACCACCTGCTCAGACACTTGCTCTTCCAGATCGATTTGCACCTCCGGATGCAATGCACTGTACTTGGCCATCAAGGGTGGCAAAAATTGATTGATCGCCGCCGTCCCTGCGAACAACTGCACATGCCTGGCCACACCCACCTGAAGATCTGCCAACTCGGTCGCTAAGGCATCCATCTCTTGCAGCAAGGCCAAACCTCGCCGCAGAAACACACGGCCCGCAGCGGTCATGGTCAAGCCCCGCGAATGCCTCTCGAACAACGGACAGCCCACAGCAGCTTCCAGTTCCTTGAGGCGACGACTGGCTGCTGGCAAAACCAAATTGCAGTGTCGGGCAGCCGTGGTCAAACTGCCCGTCTGAGCGCAGAGCACGGTCAATCGGATAGAAACAAAATCGTATCGGGCCAGGTTGTAAGCAGGTGACGCCATGAATGTCCTCACGAATGTAGATGCAGCGTTGAAGGGCAGTGTAAATCGGCATCGGTTGCTACTGCAGTTAACGGATTTTTGCGTGTCACGCGGTCTTTGATGGCACACGACATGTCTGACTTGCTGGCGTGCTGTGTCTGCTTAGAATCTGTTCAGCACAGCCCGGTACGCTCGGCAACGCGGTGCTCGCCCTGTTCGCTTTTGCTGAACAACAGGGGATTCGGCCGCGATGGACCCCACCCTTTTCCAGGACAAGCCCATGACCACCCTGCTGATTCACCGTGCCCGCTGTATTGCCACGCAAGACGATGCACAAACTGAACTCACCGGCGCGTCGCTGCTGATCCGCGATGGGCTGATCGAGCGAATCATTCCTGCCGAAGAAAACACCGACGCCTTGTTGGGGCAGGTGGACGACGTCATTGATGCGCGCCACCATGTGGTGGTGCCGGGCCTCGTCAACACCCACCACCACATGTACCAATCGCTCACGCGGGCGATTCCATCCGTGCAAAACGCAGAGCTGTTTTCGTGGCTCAAGGGCCTCTACCCAATCTGGGTGGGCCTGACGCCTGAGATGGTGCGGGTCTCAGGCCAAGTGGCGATGGCTGAGTTGCTGCTGAGTGGTTGCACCACCAGCAGTGACCACCTCTACATCTACCCTAACGGTGTGCGGCTTGACGACAGCATTGAGGCGGCGCACACCATGGGCATGCGCTTCACTGCCACACGCGGCAGCATGAGTGTGGGCGAGTCGCAAGGCGGCTTGCCGCCCGACAGCGTGGTCGAAAAAGAGCCCGCCATTTTGAAAGAAACCCAGCGCCTGATCGAGACTTGGCATGACGCCCGCTTTGGCGCGATGACGCATGTCGCTGTGGCCCCCTGCTCACCCTTCAGCGTGAGCCAAGACCTGATGCGTGAGGCCGCCAAACTGGCACGGGCCCACGGCGTGCGCTTGCACACCCACTTGGCCGAGAACGACCACGACATTGCCTACACCCAAGAAAATTTCAACTGCACGCCGGCCCAATATGCCGAAAATTTGGGTTGGGTGGGACACGATGTGTGGCACGCGCATGGCGTGAAACTCGACGAAGAGGGCACCTACTTGTTTGCCAAAACACGCACCGGCATCGCCCACTGCCCGTGCAGCAACATGCGCTTGGCCAGTGGCATCTTGCCGCTCAGAAAAATGTTGGACGCCGGTGTGCCGATTGGCTTGGGTGTGGATGGCAGCGCCAGCAACGACGCCGCGCACCTGCTGAACGAAGCTCGCCAAGCCATGCTGTTGGCCCGCGTCGCTAAAGCGCTCGACCCCATGGGTTGCAACCATGGCCCCGCCGACATGACACCCCGCGATGCCTTGCGCTTGGCCACCCGGGGTGGCGCTGAAGTGCTGGGGCGTGGCCACGAGTTGGGACAAATCAAGGCCGGTTATTGCGCTGACATCGCGCTGTTTCGCACCGACACGCTGAGCATGGCCGGTGGTGCGGTGCACGACCCGGTCGGCGCTTTGCTCTTGTGCACCAGCGACAACGCCGACTACACCGTGGTCAATGGCCGTGTGGTGGTGCGCCAAGGCCAAATCACCACAGTGGACATGGGGCCGCTGATCGAGCGGCACAACCAGTTGGCGATGCAACTGGCCTTGAGCGCCCGCTAAAACCCGGTCTTCAAGCCCGCGAATGCATGCGGGCTGAACACGCTGGGTTGTCGAGCTCAGTCGAGCTTGGCGCCGGCCTGAAACCAACGGCCGAACAGGGCACGGTCTTCTTCGGTCAGACCGGTCGTGTTGCCCATGGGCATTTGCTTGGTCACGACCACTTGTTGGTAGATGTTTTGCGCGTTTTGCTTGATCAACTCAGGGCTGTCCAAACGCACGTTTTTCATTTGAACCTGCGCACCATGGCACGCCAGGCAGTGTTGACCGACGAGGCTTTGCACTTGAGCAAAGCTCACGGGCATGGCCGGTGCGGCAGAGGCTTTGGGCGGCGCTGGGCGCAATGCCACGATGACCCCAAGAATCATGACCACGCCCACGGCGGCAAAAGGCCAAGGGTTGGCGGCGCGGCCCAAGTGGTAGCCGTGGCGCTGCACAAAAAACTGGCGAATCAGCGCGCCCGCCAACATCATGACAAACAGCAGCACCCAGCGGTGTTCGTGGGTGTACAAGAAGCTGTAGTGGTTGCTCAGCATGGCAAAAATCACGGGCAGCGTGAAGTAGGTGTTGTGCACACTGCGCTGCTTGCCACGCTTGCCATGAATGGCCAAGGCGTTGGCATCGTAGCTTTCACCGCTGGTCATGGCCGCCACCACTTTGCGTTGCCCCGGGATGATCCAGAAAAACACATTGGCGCTCATGGCCGTGGCGATCATGGCGCCCACCAACAGAAATGCGGCGCGGCCCGCAAACAACTCATTGGCCAACCAAGAAGCAAACGCGACGACCACAATCATCAAACCAGCGACGATCAGCTCACCGTTTTTGCGAAAGCCAAACAAGCGGCAAATGATGTCGTAGACAAACCAGAATGCCACCAAAAAAGCCACGGCAGCGCTGCCGGCCATCACGGGTGTCCAGTCCATCAAGGACTTGTCGATCAAAAAGGTGCCCGCGTTCCAGAGATACAGCACCGTGAACAAGGCAAAGCCACTCAGCCACGTGGAATAACTTTCCCAATAAAACCAGTGCAGTTTGGTGTGGATGACTTTGGGCGCCACCATGTATTTTTGGGGGTTGTAAAAACCACCGCCGTGCACCGCCCACATCGCGCCGCCCACGCCTTTTTCGAGCAAATCGGGCGAGTTGGGTTTTTGCAGGTTGTTGTCGAGAAAGACAAAGTAAAACGAGGAGCCAATCCAGGCGATGGCGGTGATGACATGCACCCATCGCAACAACAGATTGGCCCATTCCAGCAGATACGTTTCCATGAAGGACTCTCCAACCAGCTCACCACCGCGGGCCCTGTGAGCGGTCATTCGGTCGCGAACATGAACCCGAAGGTTCTTGCGCCGCTGCGACCAGTGCACCGAAGTGTATACAGTTTAAGTGTCTGATTCCAGCCTTGCTGGCCGCCGATGGCTAGGGAAAACCAGAATCCGCCTTCAAAGCGTTTGCAAGAGTTGTGCGGCGACCGCCACGGCGATCACTTCAGGCTCTTTGCCGTTGATGCCGGGCACCCCAATCGGGCAAGTGATGCGCGCAATCTCGGGCGCAGTGAAACCCCGCTCTTCAAGGCGGTGCCTGAAGGTGGCCCATTTGGTTTGGCTGCCAATCAGGCCCACAAAAGGCAAGTCGTCTTTTTCACGCAGGCGTTTGAGGCAAGCCACCACGATGTCCAAGTCTTCGGCATGGCTAAAACTCATGATCAATACCCGACTGCCGGGCAACAAATCGGCCACCGCCGCTTGCACCGGATTGGAGTGCTCACACACCACCTCGGCGGGAATGTCATCTGGAAAAATTTCATCGCGGCTGTCCACCCACAACACGCCAAAGGGCAAAGGCACCAAGGTCTTGACCAGCGCTTTGCCCACATGGCCACCACCGAACAACGCCAAGGGGGTCAGCTTGGGCTTCAAGATTTCTCGCATTTGGGGCAAGTCGTCCGCGCTGACCCTTTGAAACCCCAAGGCCACCACACCGCCGCAGCATTGGCCCAAACTGGGACCCAACACATGGCGCAGTTCTGTTTGGCTGGTTTTGCCTTGCAACAACAACCGCGCATGGGCCAAGGCCTGAAACTCCAAATGCCCGCCGCCCACGGTGCCCTGCTCGCCTTGCGCAAAGACCACCATGCGGGTCCCCGCCCCACGAGGCACTGAGCCTTGTGTCGACAACACGCTCACCAACACCGCAGCATCGGTCTTTAGCCTCGATAAGGCTTGCTCAGTCCAGTTCAATCTTGTTGTCCGTTCAAACAAGGGTCTCAAAGGTGATTGCCTTTCAGACCGTGTCAATGCCAAAATATTTGCCACTACCAAGTATGCCAAGGACTGGGACGTGTCATGAGCCTTCATCTGCGACAGATTCAAAATGCCATCACCGTCCCATGGCTGGGCGTCTGTGCCATTGCGCTGCCGCTGCTTTTGTTGAGTGGCTGCACCACACCACCTCCGCCAGCGCCCTCCGCACCGCCAGCCCCGCCAGTGCAAGCCCCACCCCCCGTGGTGAAAGCGCCCGAGGCTCCACCGGCATACACCGGCCCCACCTCTTTGGCGCGCACCAGCAAAGAATACCGAAAAGACGCTGCGGCGCATTTGTATGGCCATCAAGCCCATCGCATCTACAAAGGTCGTTTGCCCCCCATGCTGGAAGCTGTGGGGGTGTTGAATGTGGACATTGACCACCGAGGTGAAGTGAAGGCCATCCACTGGATGCGAGCACCGAAACACGCGCCGATGGTGATGGCCGAGATTGAGCGGATGGTGAAATCAGCGGCGCCCTACCCGGCCCCCAAACACATGCGCCAAGTGACCTACACCGATGTGTGGCTGTGGCACAAAAGTGGCCGCTTTCAACTGGACACGCTGACCGAAGGTCAAGACTGAGACCCGCTGTTTCAGCGTTGTCAATCGGCCGGACGGTTTGCCTCAGACGCTGCCGAAGGCGACACGGGTGCCGCAGCAGCACGGGTCTCGGTGGACTCAGGAAAGCACATTTTTTCGCCGTCCCAACGCTGGCCACACCAGCAAACGCCTTCGGCGTTGATGATGCAAGTGCCGGTGCCACAGCACCTGGTGTCTTCTGACATGGACTGCTCCTGAAATCCGTGTGGGTGAAAAGCCGCAGGATGCCTGAAACGAGATCAGGCTTCCCGCAACTTCTGTCAAAGACCTGCTGCGGCCTTGGCTTTTTCGCAAGCCATCAAGATGCGCTCGGGTGTGGCCGGCGCGTCCATGTAAACCACCGACTTGTGCTGCGCACTGGCGGCCACCGCATCGCGCAAAGCAAAGAAAGCCGAGAGGCCCAACATCAAAGGCGGCTCGCCGGTGGCTTTGCTGTTGAAGGGGGTGGGTTTCAGGTTGGCGTTGTCGAACAACGAAATCTTGAAGTGCTCGGGAATATCGCCAGCCACCGGAATTTTGTAAGTGCTGGGGCCGTGCGTGAGCAGCTTGCCCTTCTTGTCCCAAATGCACTCTTCCATGGTCAACCAACCCATGCCTTGCACATAAGCACCTTCAATCTGGCCCTTGTCAATGGCCGGGTTGATGCTGCGGCCCACGTCGTGCACGATGTCCACGGCCTTCAGCCACCACTCGCCGGTGCGGGTGTCAATCTCCACTTCGCTGACGGCCGCGCCGTAGCAGTAGTAATAGAAAGCACGGCCATTCAATGTGGTGAAGTCGTATTTGATTTCAGGCGTCATGTAAAAGCCCGTCACCGACAAGCCCACACGGTCCAACCACGCTTGCTTGGTCACATCGGCCCACTTCACGGCCTTGCCGCCGCCGTGCACTTCGTTGTTCGCGAAAGTCACGTCGGCTTCGCTGCAAGCCAACATGCGGGCCGCCACCGGCTTCAGGCGATCACGCATTTGTGCGGTCGCATTCATGATGGCCGCGCCGTTGATGTCAGCGCCACTCGAAGCCGATGTGGCCGAGGCGTTGGGCACTTTTTGTGAGTCGGTGGCGGTCACCCGCACATGGTCCACGCTGATGCCCAAACCATCGGCGCAGACCTGCGCCATCTTGGTGTTGAGGCCTTGGCCCATTTCGGTACCGCCGTGGTTGCAGCTCACCGAGCCATCCATGTACACCACCAGCAATGCGCCGCCTTGGTTGAGGTGCGTGGCCGTGAAGCTGATGCCGAACTTCAGGGGCACCAAGGCCAAACCACGCTTGCGGGTTTTGCTCTTGGCGTTGAAGGCTTGCACCGCAGCGCGGCGCTCAGCGTATTGGGACTCACGCTCCACCTGATCGATCACTTTGTCGCCCACCCAGTCTTCAATCAACTGGTTGTATTGGGTGGTCATGGTGTCAGGCGTGCCACTGATGGCCGGGTCTTTGTAGAGGTTGAGCTTGCGCACTTCCAGGGGGTCTTTGCCCAAGGTCATGGCAATTTCGTCCATCACGGTCTCGATGCCAAACATGCCTTGTGGGCCACCAAAACCACGGAAAGCGGTGGCGCTTTGGGTGTTGGTTTTGCAGCGGTGGCTGACCAACTTGAGCGCAGGAATGTGATACGTGTTGTCGATGTGCAAACACGCACGGTCGTTCACGGGGCCAGAGTAATCGGTGCTGTAGCCGCAGCGCGACATGAGCGTGATGTCGGCGCCCAACACGCGGCCGTTGTCGTCAAAGCCCACCTCGTAATCGATGCGGAAATCGTGCCGCTTGCCGGTCACCGTCATGTCGTCATCGCGGTTAACACGCAGCTTGACGGGTTTGCCCAGTTTGTGTGCGGCCAAGGCGGCGCTTTGGCTGAAGATGCTGGCGTTGCCCTCTTTGCCGCCAAAGCCACCACCCATGCGGCGGCAAATCACCTCGACATCGTTGGTGTGCAAGTTCAAGGCGTGTGCGGCCTCGCGTTGGTTGCCATCGGGGTGTTGGGTGGACACATACAGCGTGAGCTGCCCATCTTCTTTGGGCACGGCATAGGTGATCTGGCCCTCCAGATAAAACTGCTCTTGTTGTCCGGTGCGGGTGGTGCCCTTGATCTTGTGAGGCGCATGGGCAATGGCCGCTGCAGCGTCGCCGCGCGTGATGCCCTTGGCCGGCATGATGAAGCTGTTGGCAGCCATCGCCTCTTCGACCGTCAAGATGGGAGGAAGCTCTTTCACCAGCACCTTGGCTTTTTTGGCCACTTCGCGCGCATACAGCATGTCGCGCGCCACCACCACCGCCACGGCCTGGCCCACAAACTCGACCTTGCCAGCCGCCAAGAACGGATCGTCGTGCACGATGGGGCCACAGTTGTTTTCGCCGGGAATGTCTTTCGCGGTGTAGACCGCGACCACGCCGTGCTCTTTCAAGATGGCGGCGCGGTCAATGCCATCGCCAATCAACTCGCCATGCGCCACGGGCGACAAAATCAATGCGGCATACAAGGTGCCCGCATGCTCAGGAATATCGTCGATGTATGTCGCACTGCCCGTGACATGGAGATGCGCCGACTCGTGAACCACATCGGTGCCTTGCTGCACGCCCGAAGAGGGCAACAGATTTTTAAGTGGGGTAGGAGCGTTCATTCAAGCCACCTCTTTCGTTTGTTCTTCAATGAATTCCAAAACCAAATTTCGCGCCACCAAAGCGCGATAGGCCCAAGTGGCTCGCAAGCCATCGCGCGCCGTGAAACTGGCAGCAATCGCGGCATCCAGATCGGCGGCTTTCACACTCGATGGCGTTTGCCCTTCCAGCAAGGCCTCCAGCTGAGGTGCACGGGCAGGGAAAGGGCTCAAGCCGTTGTAGGCCAATTTAACGCCCTTCAGTTTTCCACCTTCCAGTGTGTAGCTGATGGCCGCGCAGGTGGCAGAAATGTCTTGCTCAAAACGCTTGCTCACTTTGTGCGCACGGAACACTTGTCCGGCCACAGGCTTGCGCAGCTCGACCGCTTCGATGAACTCGCCGGCTTCCAACACGCTTTTTTTCATGCCGGTATAAAAATTTTCCAGCAAGACATTGCGCGTCTTTTCGCCACGGCGCAAAACCAAATTGGCACCCAGCGCCAGCAAACAGGGCATGGAGTCGCCAATCGGAGAGCCGTTGGCAATGTTGCCCGCGAGCGTGGCTGTCGAGCGGATCGGTGGTGAGCCAAAGCGGCGCAGCACTTCGGCAAAGTCGGGGTAGGCTTTGGCGATCAACGCTTCAACTTGCGTCAGCGACACCGCGGCGCCAATGCGCCAAACGCGGTCTGTCTCGACCACTTGGCGCAATTCTTTGACATTGCCCAAATACATGATGTGCTCTGGCCGGGCAAACTGTTTGTTCACTTGCAGGCCAATCTCTGTGCTGCCGGCCAACAAGGTGGTGCTCGGGTGTTTGACCAAATAGTCGGCCACCTCCATCAATGTGGCAGGCGAGACAAATTCATTGCCTTTTTTGGTGCGCACGACAGGCTGAACAATGATGTCACCATCCAAACTGAGGGTCGGAACGCTGGCACGCTGAATCTGCTTGAGCAGCGGCACATCGGCGCTGTCATCGAGTTTGAGGGCTTCCGGTTTGGCGCAGGCTTGAGTGGCCGACTCAATGATTGGCTTGTAGCCGGTGCAACGGCACAAGTTGCCGCTCAAGGCGTCGGTGATTTGTTGGCGATTGGGTGTGGGCAGAACTTGCACCAAATTCACCAAACTCATGACGATGCCGGGGGTGCAAAAACCGCACTGCGAGCCATGGCACTTGACCATTTCGGCTTGCACGGGGTGCAACGTGCCATCGGCTTTTTTCAGGCTCTCGACGGTCTTCACCGATTTGCCATCCAACGACGGCAGCAACTGGATACACGCGTTGGTGGCCACATAGTCCACCCCGGTGCCCGCGGCGTTCAGTTCACCCACCATCACCACACAAGCGCCGCAATCGCCTTCTGCACAACCCTCCTTGGTGCCGGTGCGGTGCATTTGCTCGCGCAAATAGTCCAAAACAGTGGTGGTGCGGCGCTTGCCTTGGGCTTCAACGATTTGGCCGTCGAGCACAAAGCGCACGGTATTGGTGACTTGGGACATGGTGGGGGGAATCTTTCTTCGAGAGTGCCCCAATTTTAAAGACCCTCAGCCCCCCGCGGGGCCTTTCAAACACTCAATTTGAAAAAATCGCCCCTAACCCTCAAGACCCCCGATAGGTGGAATAGCTCCAAGGGCTGGCCAACAGCGGCACGTGGTAGTGCTGGTCTTCGTGGGCCACACCAAAGTCGAGGCTGACTTGGTTCAAAAAGTGCGGCTCGGGCAGTTCCACGCCCTTGGACTTGAAGTAGTCACTCACATTAAAGACCAAGCGGTAGGTGCCTTTGCGCAAACTGGCGTGGTCGTAGAGCAGCCCATCGGGGTTGCGGCCATCGCTGTTCAGGGTGAAGCTTTTGACCAAAGTGGCCTGCGCGCCCTGCGTGGTGTACAGGGCCACCTGCATGCCCGCCGCAGGGCAACCGTGCATGGTGTCCAAAACGTGTGTGCTCAATCCCATGGTGTTGCCCGCCTCTCGTGCCTGAGTAATAGAAGAGTTTCAAAGGAGTTTTGAAAGGGTTTTGAAACACCCTTCAATCCGGTCGACCGAAGTGTATACAATTTTGCTTTTAGTGGCTATGATTTCTGAAACAGCCACCCAAACACCCGGGGCCACACCCGAAAAAGGGACGCGAGACATGGAAACTTCCACCACGCACCACATCGTCGAATCTCTGACCCGCGCCATTGTGGAGCACCGCTTGCTGCCCGGCTCCAAACTGGCCGAGCAAAAGTTGGCCGACCATTTTGGGGTGTCTCGCACTTTGGTGCGGCAAGCCTTGTTTCAGTTGTCGCAAAACCGCTTGATCAAACTCGAGCCTGCACGGGGCGCCTTTGTTGCCGCGCCTTCGGTCGAAGAAGCGCAACAGGTGTTTGCCGTGCGCCGCATGCTGGAAGCCGAGATGACACGCGCTTTTGTGCAACAAGTCACGCCCGAGCAAATCACCGCCTTAAAAGAGCACATCGTTCAAGAACGCGAAGCCGTGACGCAAGGCGACATCACGGGCCGAACCGAACTGCTGGGTGATTTTCATGTGCGCATGGCCGAATTGATGCACAACGATGTGTTGGCCCAGGTGTTGGGGGAGTTGATCTCACGCTGCGCCTTGATCACGCTGATGTACCAGTCGCGCAACGAAGCCGAACACTCCACCGACGAGCACGAAGCCATTGTGGCCGCGCTTGAGGCACGCAACAGCGACTTGGCGGTGGGCTTGATGCACGAACACTTGCAGCACGTCGAGCAAAGTTTGATGTTCGATCGCCAAGTGCCCACCCATGACATTTCATTGGCGCTGGCCTGAACCCAACGCCCCTTGACGAGCTGACGACATGCGCATTTACAACTCAACCCTGCCCTACCCTCGCGATCTGAAAGGCTATGGCCGTCAGGTGCCCCATGCCCAATGGCCGGGTGGTGCCCGCGTAGCGGTGCAATTTGTCCTCAATTACGAAGAGGGCGGCGAAAACTCGGTGCTGCACGGCGATGCCGGATCCGAGCAATTTTTGTCCGAGATGTTCAACCCCGCCTCCTTTCCAGAGCGTCACATCAGCATGGAGGGCATCTACGAATACGGCTCACGCGCCGGGGTGTGGCGACTCTTGCGGGAGTTCGAAAAACGGGGCCTGCCACTCACGGTGTTTGGCGTGGCCACCGCGCTGCAAAAACACGAAGAAGTGACCGCCGCATTCCAAGAATTGGGCTACGACATTGCCTGCCATGGTCTGAAGTGGATTCATTACCAAAACATCGACGAAGCCACAGAGCGCGCCCACATGGC
>JACCDW011437914.1_pt1 | contig 31991 bp, 28 predicted proteins | sample 7449781 | NCBI WGS metagenome assembly JACCDW01 (sample SAMN15323449, study PRJNA562643) | freshwater metagenome | isolation source: river surface water | place: USA:Blue River Watershed | collected 2017-08-18
CTCCCAAAAACGTGCACATGCTGCGTTCGGCATCGGGCGTGACCAGCACCATGCAGCTGCCGGTTTGCCCTTCAGTGGGGCGAGTGTGGGTGAGGTTGGTGGCCACGCCGTTGACTTGCAAATCTTGGCTGTAGAAGGCGCCCAGTTCATCATCGGCCAGCTGTCAGCTTTGGCCAAAACCGTGTGCCTGACCCGTGGCCCCCAAGGCTGCATCGTCGTGCAAGGCGCTCAGCGCATCGAAGTGGCCGCCGTGCCCGCCAAAGCGGTCGACACCAACGGCGCAGGCGACATGTTTGCAGGCACCTTTTTGTACGGCATCACCCACGGCCACACCGCCGCGCAAGCCGCGGCCTTGGCCAACCGCACGGCTGCCGCCGTCGTCAGCCAACACGGCAACCGCTTGACCGTCGCGCAAATGCAGCAAATTCACACCGAGTTCCAAACCCACTGAGCAGATAAGCCATGCAAGCCCAGCAGCCACGTCACAAAACAGCCAGACACTGGCTGGTCGGTTTGATTTGTGCACTGGCCTGCCTGGCCCATGCAGAGCCAGATGAAGAAGCGTTGGGCAAAAGTGCAGGCTACCCCGTCAGCCCTGGGAGCAACGTCTCGCAAATGCAGTACCGGGTGGGTTCTTGGTCTGCACTCGACAAAGTGCCAGGTGCACGGATACACACCGTCGAAAAAGGCGAGCGCAGCAGCCCATTGCCCAAAGCAGCGGCAGCGGTGGACATCCGCTATCGCCACCGCAACGTTGGCTACAGCCTCGACGAATACCTCGAACGCCGCCGAATCACCGGCCTGCTGATCCTCAAAAACGGGGAAATTGTGGCCGAACGCTACCGCTACGACCGCAACGACCAAGCCCGTTTTTTGTCGTTTTCCATGGCAAAAAGCATCACATCCCTCTTGATGGGTAGCGCATTGGATCGAGGCCTGGTCAAATCCATTGACGACGCAGCGGGCCTGTATGTCAAAGAACTGGCCGACAGCCCCTACGGGCAAACATCCATCCGGCATTTGTTACGCATGAGTTCAGGCCTGCGGTTCACCGAACGCTATGACGGCCAAGACGACGTAGCCAAACTCTCGCGCAGTGTGGCCACGGGCAACCCACCGGTCACTACCGTCCTGCGCAGCATCGCCGATCGCCACAGCCCATCGGGCGAAAAATTCATTTATGCCAGTGCCGAAACCGAAGTCCTGGGCCGCGTGCTGACCGCCGCCACCGGAAAGACGATGGCCGAGTTGACTTCCGAGTGGCTCTGGAAACCCATCGGTGCGGAGCAAGACGCCTTCTGGTGCACCGCCAAAGACCGCCAAGAAGGTGCTTATTTCTGCTTCAACGCCACCTTGCGCGACTGGGGCCGTTTGGGCCACATGCTGGCCCGCGATGGCCAAGTGGGCGATACCCAGGTCATCCCCAAAGCGTATTTGCTGGATGCCACCGACCCCGCCAGACAACCTGATGCTTTCAAACCCTACCGAGCAACCCCCTGGCTAGGCTACGGTTACCAGTTCTGGCTGTTGCCCCAAAAAGTGCGCACGTTCGCCATGCAAGGCATTCATGGTCAAACCGTATTTGTACAACCCTCAAGCGGCATCGTGATGGTTCAAACCGCAGTCTACAGCGGTGCCAGCGGCGCACTCGACCCAGACCCTTACGCAGAACGCGGCTCCTTTTGGCTCGGCGTGTTGCAGTCACTGGGTGGCAACACCGACCGCTATTGATCGCCTGCTTTCAAAAAATCAAACCTCAACCGTCAATCCCTCATCATGAAAAAAATCCTCCTCCTCGGCTCCGGAGAGCTGGGCAAAGAATTCGTCATCAGCGCCAAACGTCTTGGCTGCCATGTGATCGCCTGCGACAGCTACGCCGGAGCGCCTGCCATGCAAGTGGCCGACGAGTTTTGCGTCTTCAGCATGCTCGACGAAGTGGCGCTGCGTGCCGCCATCGCACAGCACCAGCCTGACCTGATCGTCCCCGAGATCGAAGCCATCCGCACCGAAGTGCTGCTCGACGTGGAAAAGCAAGGCTTTGAAGTCATCCCCAGCGCCCGCGCTGCCAACCTGACCATGAACCGTGACCGCATTCGCGACGTGGCCGTCGGCCTGGGCGTGCGCACCGCCAAGTTCAGCTACGCCGCTTCGGCCGCCGAGTTGCTGGCCCGTGCCACCGAGATCGGTTTCCCGGTCGTCATCAAACCGGTCATGAGCTCATCTGGCAAGGGCCAGAGCGTGGCCAAGACAGCCGCCGACGTGCAAGCCAGCTGGGACTATGCCTGCGCGGGCATGCGCGGTGACCGACAGGTGGTCATCGTCGAGGAGTTCATCCATTTCGAGTTTGAAATCACGCTGCTCACCGTGCGCCAACGCAAAGGCCACACCCTGTTTTGCCCGCCCATTGGCCACGTGCAAGAGCGTGGCGACTACCAATACAGCTGGCAGCCCCAGGGCATGACGCCCGAGCAGATCAAAGCTGCGCAAGACATGGCCGAAAAAGTCACCAACGACTTGGGCGGTGCGGGCCTGTTTGGCGTGGAGTTTTTCGTGACCAAAGACGAAGTGATCTTCAGCGAGCTGAGCCCTCGCCCGCACGACACCGGCATGGTCACGCTCATCAGCCAAAACCTGAGCGAATTTGACCTGCACGCCCGCGCCGTGTTGGGCCTGCCGATCCCGAGCATTGAATGCGTGGAAGGTGCCAGCGCCGTGGTGCTGGCCGAGCAAGAGGGCAAAGACCCGCGCTTTACCGGTGTCGAAGCGGCACTGAGCGAACCCGGCGTAGACGTTCGCATCTTTGGCAAACCCACCACCCGTCCCTACCGCCGCATGGCGGTGGCACTGGCCAAAGGCCCCAATGCCCTGCAGCGTGCGCGTGATGCTGCGGGCAAGATCAAAGTGGTGGTTTAAACACAAATCAAAAGTTGCCCCCTGTCAGCGCAGCGCAGCGCGTGTCATTCGGATGTAAGTACGCATTTTTATAGTTAAAAAGTTAATAAAAAAGGGGCTTTTATGCGTTTATCCACACTGACACTGAGTTGCGCTGCCGCTGTACTGTCCGCCTGTGGTGGCGGTGGATCTGAGACAGGTAATCCCAGTCCAACAGCCTCTGTGACCTATCAGGCTGTAGCCACCGAAGGTGAACTGATCAACTACACCGTTGACACCTCTGCACTGACTTACACCTACACCATCGTTGAATCCGCCTACGGCAAAACAGGGGTTAGCGGCAGCGGACAACTCACACGCAACAGCGACGGCAGCTACACCCCCAACGGTTTCAACGGCAAGGTTTCCATCCTCTCCAGCGGCCTCTTGCTGGGTGCAATCTACGAAGACCTCAACGGAGATAACATCCGTGAAGTCGTTCCCGTCATTGGCATTGCCAACCCCATCAACAGCATCACCGAGGCTGTCGGCACTTACAACTTCGTCAGCCGACAATGCGGCAGCTACTGCTCTAACTCCTACGGTACGGTTCAAGTCCAAGCCAATGGCAACTGGAACTCCTGCGTTGGGGGCAACCTCGCAAACGCTAACCCGGTCTGTCAAAGTACGAGCACCGGCACCATCAACGGCTTTTCAGGCGGTCGTGCCACCTTGCAATACGGCGGTAATACCGCAGGCTCGATGCTGATCTTCAAAGACCCGACGACCAGTCAAAAAGTCGTGCTGCTGGACCTCAACGGCCGAACCGGGCTGGGCAAAGGCGCTATTTTTGCCGCATCGCAAAGCCTGCCCTCTTCTGCTGACGGTAACTGGTCTTACTTGCACACCAACGGCACCAAGGGTACTGTCAATGTCACGGGCACCAACTTCACCGATGCAGGTGTCAATGCCTATGGATACAGCTACAGCGACCAAGGCAGCTTCACACGCGATCGACCTTGGAACGGTTTCATCCTGACAAACAACGGCGCCATCATCATGCCTGCAGGCAGCGGTCTTTATGCGGGCTATTTCGGTCCCTACAACAGCATGAGCATCGGCCTCAAACAATGAACGTGCTTACGTCATAAAAAAGGAGCCATTGGCTCCTTTTTTTGATGCCCGCCTACGGCTGTGCGAAAAACGCTTGGCTGGTAGCTCAATGTCCCGCAAAAGCAGTCAGGTCGTAGACCAAGCCAAGGCCCAACACCTTGGCCCTGAAATCGCCGCGAAATGCGGCCATGGTGCCCGCTGTGCCCATGACCGACAGCTGCTTGGACAAGCGGTAACCCAAGCCCACGTTGATCTGTCCGACCAAACCACCCCCGGTGGCCAAACCACCGCCACCGGCAGCACCCACCAGCGCTTCGGACTCGGCAAACCAAGCGCTGCCAAAGTTGCGCTGAGTCCCCAAACCCACCAAGCCTGTCATGTAAGCCCCGGCTTGCCCCTTGTAAGCGGCCAAACCCTGACCTGTCACGAACCACTGGTTCGACTGCGCAGGCTGGCTCAAGAAATAGTCGAGCTGAACACCCATGTTGTCCACATTCAAATCGGGATAACTGTTGCGCCAACCAGCCGCAGCTTTCATGTACGTTTGTTGCGCCAGGCGAACACGCAAATGCTGCGCCTCCAAGCCCTTCAAGGCCGACACGCGAACAGGCTCAGCCCCCACCTGAGGGGTCGCAAAATGGTGCACCCACTTCAAGCCCAAAGCATCGCCCTTGAACTGGCCAGACAAGTTACCCACCTTGCCCCAAGCCAACTCCAGTGAATCGTTGCGGCTCACGCGCTGCTGCAATGCCACGCCCGCATCCCAAATCAAGCCACCCCGGGTGTCCACCGCACCACCACCCGCAGGGCCAGCGGCCGCGTGCAGCTTGAGACTGCCCCCTTGCCAAAGCGGCAAGCGGTAACCACCGCCCGCCAAAATTTGCATGTAACCACTGCTTTGGCCACCCATGGCGCCATCGGCACCCACTTTGACAAACCAATGCGGGTCCAGATCGGCCGTCCACTCCACACCCATCAACTGCATGTGGGTGTCTGCAGACGCACCCGCCGGGGCCGACACGCGCACATCGCGGGCCACCAAAGCAAACTCTTGCGACCCCAAAGCCAATGGCCCCGCGCCAGCTGATGCGGCAGACCGACTCAAGCCAGGCGGTGTGCGCCCACCGGCCCACAGACTGTGAAAGCTGTAGTCATAACGCACATAAGGCTGCGTGCTGCTGATCGTGCCATCCGGAAAGCGCACATGGCTCACACCCGCCCCCACACGGCCCCCGCGTGGCAAGTCGTAACCCAGCCCGACATCGGTGCGCAACATCAAGCCACCACCGGCCAAAGCCTGGCCACCACGGCCACCGCCCGCGCCCACAAACACCCCTACAGTGCTCAGCCACGCCGGGCTCCACCGGTGCTGCAACTCCCCGGCCACCCCCAAGGTGATGAAACCGCCGCGTTGCCCCCGTGTGGCCCCATAAGTCGCCACGCCCAACTTCACGTCTTCAGATGCGCCCCACCACAAGCTGGCCCCCGTCATGCCCATGGTTTCGCTGGCAGGCAAGCGCCAAGTCTCCTGGGTCAAAGACACACTCATCGGCGTGGTCGGCAAAACAGCCTCCGCCTCAGCAGCCGGTGCTGTCGCCTGTGCCCAAGCGCCAGTGAACCCCACTGCGCACAAAGCGCCAAGTAAACAAATTTGAGCTTGCATCATTGGGCCCTCACACTTTCAAACACATCGGCATCGCGCAGCAACTTGCCTGCCTGGTCTTTGGCGGCCAGCTGCGGCTCAAAATCAATCGGCCAGTCAATCCCGACTTCGGGGTCATTCCACAGCAAGCTGCGCTCGTGCTCCGGATACCAATAATCGGTGGTCTTGTACAAAAACTCGGCGCTCTCGCTCAGCACCACAAAGCCATGCGCAAAGCCCGGTGGCACCCACAGCTGGCGGTGGTTGTCTGCACTCAAGTGCACACCCACCCATTGGCCAAACGTGGCCGAGCTGCGGCGCAAATCCACCGCCACATCAAACACCTCACCCTGCACCACCCGCACCAGCTTGCCCTGCGGGTGCTGAATTTGGTAATGCAAACCCCGCAAAACGCCCTTGGCCGACTTGCTGTGGTTGTCCTGCACAAAGCTCGCGTCCAGGCCCGTGGCCTGGGCGAAATCGCGCGCATTGAAGCTCTCATAAAAAAAGCCCCGTGCATCGCCAAAGACCTTGGGCTCCAGAATCAACACATCGGCCATGGCGGTAGGGGTGGCGGTAAAAGGCATATTGAATGGGGGTCTGACCCCGATTATTTGATCAAGTTCAGCAAGTACTGCCCATAGCCATTTTTGGCCAAAGGCGCTGCCAGTTTTTGCACGGCGGCGGCATCGATCCACTTCTGGGCGAAGGCGATCTCTTCGGGGCAGGCCACCATCAAGCCTTGGCGCTTTTGCAGCGTGGCAATAAAACCCGCGGCCTCCAGCAAGCTGTCGTGCGTGCCGGTGTCCAGCCACGCATAGCCCCGACCCATGATCTCGACATTGAGCTGCCCCAGCTCCAAGTACCGCTTGTTCACATCGGTGATCTCCAGCTCGCCGCGCGGCGAAGGCTTGATGTCGGCCGCAATGTCGCACACCTGCTGGTCGTAAAAATACAAACCCGTGACCGCGTAATTGCTCTTGGGCTGCTTGGGCTTTTCTTCAATGCTCAGCGCCTTGAACGCCCCATCAAACTCCACCACGCCATAGCGCTCTGGGTCGTGCACATGGTAGGCAAACACGCTCGCGCCGCTGCGGCGGTCGTTCGCACTGGCCAACAACTTGACCAGATCGTGCCCGTAATAAATGTTGTCCCCCAGCACCAGCGCACTCGGGTCGTTGCCCACAAAGTCCTTGCCGATGATGAACGCCTGCGCCAAACCATCGGGGCTGGGCTGCACCGCGTATTGGATGTTCATGCCCCACTGGCTGCCGTCGCCCAACAGCTCGGTGAAACGCGGCGTGTCTTGCGGCGTGCTGATCAACAACACATCCCGAATGCCCGCCAACATCAAGGTCGTCAGCGGGTAATACACCATGGGTTTGTCGTACACCGGCATCAGCTGCTTGCTGACCGCCTGCGTCACAGGGTAAAGCCGGGTGCCGGAGCCACCGGCGAGGATGATGCCTTTGCGATTTGTCATATGTACCTAGCGCTTTTGCGAGCCCCCAACACCAGAGGGCGCTACAGGCATTGTAAAAGCCATCCGCTCGGTCCCCATGTCATCGCAATGCAGCCAAGCTGCAGAATGTGAAGCGTTGTAAGCATGCGTGACCGTCCATGCGCACTTGGGTACGAATGCCGTATTGGTCAGCACGAACTTCACGCCGCAGCTCCAGCGGCATGGCACCGCGGCGCGTGATGGACGCCAGCCGGGTTGCTTGGTTGGTGTGGCTTCGGTGGCTTCAAGGCTCTGCAGTTGCAATTGCACACCCAACGCCTTGCGTCATACAGCCATCTGCGCCCCCAAGCTGCAAAGCTTGGCTGCGGTGATTTCGTTCAGGGGAGGTGATTTTTTGGCATAGTGTTTTCCATTATTTGCAAAAATCTTTTTTGTCAATAATGAGAAGCGATTAAGACTCACCGCGTCGCCCCATAAACCGCCCACCCCAACCACTCGTGCAAAGCCGTTTGCCACAGCACCAAGCTGCGTGCCAACGAATACTCGGTCCAAGCCGTGTCGGCGCCGGTTCTGAAATCCACCGGGTACGGCGTCACCCGGCAACCCACCGCCTCAAATTCGGGCACAGCACGTGGCATGTGCCAGGCTGATGTGACCAGCAACCACGGTTGCTGGCACCGCTCACCCAACAAGGTGGCCACCTGGCGGGCGTTTTCTCGGGTGGTGCGTGAGCCGCCTTCCAGTGTCACGCGGCTCAAGTCCAAGCCCTGCTCTTCATAAAACGCCTTCGCCAATTCGGCCTCACTCACTCCCGTGGCGACCAAGCGCTCCTCCCCGCCCGAAAAAACCAACTGCCACTGCGGGTGCTGACGCATCAAACCCACGGGCAGTGACATGCGCTCGGCCGCTTCGCCCAGTGGCACCTGCGCGTGCGCCTGGTAACTGCCCGGGTGCTGCGTCGCACCGCCCAACACGATCACGCCCACATGACGAGCCATGGCCTCTGGGCTTGGCACGGGGTAGCGGTTTTCTAGTGGGCGCAGCAAGGCCTGGGGCAAGGCCTCGAAACCCAACAGGCCCAGCACCACCCAGCCCGCCCACAACATACGCAGCGCAGAGCGCCGCCAACGTGCAGACAGACTCAGCAAGCACAGCGCCACGCACCACCACAGCGCCAGCCAAAACACAGGCTGGGTGATGGCTGACATCAACTTGGACAGAATGAACATCGAAAAATTGTTGGGTCAAAAATGACAAAAGAGCCAATCGGCTCTTTTGTCATCAACTGATGGGATCTGGGCCTGATTATCTCTGCTCACTCCAAGCGCACAAATTACAATCACTAAGCACTGCACGCCCCTGCGCCGTGCCAAAACAACGCCCTATTTAGACCATGTTCGCCAAACTCCAACACCGGGCCTTGCAGGCCGCACAACTCTTTCTGGTGGGCATTTTCTTTTGCTTTCCGGTCTCATTGGCAGCCACCAACATCTTGATGGCAATCATGCTGATCGCTTGGCTGCTGGCGGGTCAATTCAAGACCCGCTGGCAAAGCGTTCAAAACAACCACATCACTTTGCCCGCACTCATGCTGTATGCTTGGTCATTTTGGGTACGACCTACAGCCCGGCCAGCGGCACAGAAATGCTGCAGCCCCTGAACAAGTACAGCAAATTTTTGTTTGTACTGATGGCCATCAGTTTGCTACAAGACGAAACTTGGCGGCAACGCTGCTGGCGTGCATTTGGCTATGCCATGCTTTTTACCCTGGTATCTGTCTACGCCAACATTTGGTTTGATTTGCCTTGGTCTGTCACACACAACCAAGGTTGGGGCGTTGACCACACCGTTTTCAAAGACTACATCGCACAAGGCATCATGATGTCTTTGTTTGTCTTGCTGTGCATTCAACGCTGCCTGCAAGCCACACAGCTCGCATGGCGGTTGCTGTGGGGGGCAATTGCAATTTTGGCGCTGCTCAGCATCACACACCTGTCGGCAGGCCGCACGGCCTATTTGGCCTTGTTCAGCAGCCTTGCGCTCTACGGCGTCAGCCGCATCACCAGCAAAAAGAAATGGCTTTTCATGAGCCTGACGGGTGCGATGGCCCTGCTGCTGGTCACTTCGTCGGCCACCTTGTCCCAGCGTGTCCACTCGGTGGTGACAGAAACACAGCTCTTTTTATCGGGCTCCAAAGACGGCTCTGCCCACCATATGATGACGTCTACCGGGGCACGCCTGGCCATGTGGCAGCTTTCTGTAGAAAACATCCAGCAGCAGCCGGTTTTAGGTTCTGGCACGGGCTCTTATCGTCACATTGCCAAGCAAGCATTCAGTGACCCTGCGGTTTGTGCCATTGCCTGCGTTCACCCCCACAACCAATTTCTGTTTTTTGGGGTCGAATACGGCTTACTGGGCCTTGCCGCTTATCTCTTGTATTTCTATCGCCCGTACCGCTTTGCCAGCACCCTAAAGACGCCAAACAAGGCCTTGTTATTGGGCTTTTTGGGCATCTTCTTTGTCGACAGCATGGTGCACGGTGCGATGTGGCTTGCGGTAGAAAGCCATTACTTCACATTCATGATGGCGTTATTCATGGCCCAGATGCCTGCCCCACAAACGAACAAGGAGCCCTGAGGCTCCTTGTCTACAAAACGTCCTTGATCCGCTAGTTCATCACGCCGATTTCGCGTTCTCCATCGGGTGATCAAGTGTCAGTTCGGACATCGCAATACGCGTTACCGAGGCTTGGCCAAAAACACCAGCCAGTTGCGGGTGATGTTTGCGCTGTCGAACTTGTGGATAGTGCGCAAACGAATATTGCAGGAGGCGCAGGCATGAGTGCGCCTGCAGCATGGGCCAAGGCCGAAAACTAGGCCAAGGGGCCAAAACGGGTGTAAATCGACAGCGAATGCAACGTCAGTTTCACTATGCGAACGCTGAAGCATCAACTCGCGCTTTGGCGGGGGTTATGCAGACCATCCCTAGCAATAAATTGCTCAAGTGCTTAACACTTTGCGGTAGACATCGATCGTCTGATCAACCATACGGTCTGCCGTGAAGTAGGTGTCAAACCGACGCCGTCCAGCATCACCCATGCGCCTTGCGAGTGCAGGATCGGCAATCAACTGACGTAATGCATCTGCTAGTGCAACTGAATCATTCACCGGTACATTTAAGCCTGTTTCTCCGTGCACATTAACCCACGGCACGCCTGATCCCGCAATCTGCGTAGTAACAATGGGGAGCGCTGCCAGCATAGCCTCCAGAAGTACCATTCCAAAGGCCTCAGCACGGTTGGTGGACGGTAAGCAAAAGAGAGATGCCTCAGCCATATAGGCAGCCACATCCAAGTCAGAAAGTCGACCAGTAAAAATGATGCGCTCTTCCAGGTCCGCGTCTTTCACTCGGCGTTGAAATGTATGCAGAAGTTCCCCCCCGCCCCCAACCACCACAAGCGTGTCTGGGTCCAACAAACGGGCGGTATCGATCAACACGTCGAAGCCCTTGTAGGTCGCCATGCGACCTATTGAAAACACGATCGGTCGTGCACCGTGTCGATGACGCAACGCTTTACGTGCTTCCATCAAGGCCGTGGCGGGCTGCTGCAAGCGACTGGGTTGAATCCCCAAGGGCACCACATGCAGCTTGTCTTGGTAAGGCGCAAGCCAAGGCGATGCCTCGGCGTATGGATGTGAGGTGGCAATGATGGCGTCAGCACGCTTTAGCATCCACGTTTGAAATGGTTGGTATAGCTTGAGTACGCGTTCTTGGTTGATGATGTCGCTGTGCCAGTGCAGAACCACTTTACCGCTTGGTCTGGCAAGTTGCAGTGCCAAGTTGGCCATCGGGTTGGGCAGGTGAACATGTACGATTTCGTGCTGGGAGCGTATGTTCATCAACTCGGTGATCAGCCTTGGCGACATTGAGGTCGACAGTAGCTTGGCATAAGAGCCGGTTCGGGTGACTGGCACGGGACCATAGTGATCCCGCACGGTCTCTCTGCCAGTATTGGCACACAGAACGTCGGTTTGATGGCCGCGAGCCATCAGTCCCTCTGCCAGTTCATAGGTTGCTGTTTCAATTCCGCCAAAGACTGGCGGATAGAACTTGGTCAGTTGAAGTGTCTTCAAAATATCGGATGGCTAAGATTGAGCGGCCACAGGCCACTCGCGGGTTAGATGGCAGAAGTTGACGTTGCCTCGAAGACGTCCAGTGCAGAGAGTTCAGCTAACAAGCAGCGAGCAGATGCTTCCCAAGTAAAGCGCAAAGCGCGCTGCGCACCGGCATGACGAAGTTCGTCCAACCATTGCGGATCGTCCAACGCACGTTCCAGCGTACGAACCATATCGTCTTGATCATGCGGATCAAAGTAAGCTGCAGCTTCGCCACACACCTCTGGGATCGAGGCTGCACGTGACGCTAAAACAGGGCATCCGCAGGCCATCGCTTCAAGTGGCGGAATACCAAAACCCTCGTAGACAGAGGGGAAAATAAATGCTTTGGCATGTATGTAGAGCGATTTAAGCTGTTCATCAGTGACTCGTCCAGCCCTGATGATTCGTGGATCAATTGGTGTCGTATCGTTAGCATGCGCAAACACGGCGCTGTTACCACCACCTACCACCACCAATATTGCATCTGGATGGCGTCTGGTCTTGGAGAATGCTGCAATCAGTGCAGCGAAATTTTTGCTAGGGTTATTGCTCCCTACCGCCAGCAAGTAACCACCAGGGTTCAGACCAAGCCGCTCGATAATTGAGTTGTCTGGAAGCAGCCGCCGAACATGATCTGCACTGTTCGGTACCACGCCAATGGCTGCCTCGGACATGTTCAGGTGATGGCACAGCCGCTGTTTCGAGAATTCGGACACTGTCAGCACCCGGCGGCATACGTGGCTCTGTGCCCTAAAGAGAAAACGATACCAACGACTGAAAGTACCGCTGTAAGCCTGAGGGATGTCGAAGACTGCCGCGTCGTGGAAGGTGCAGACTTGGCTGCGCTTTAACAGTGGTGCGCTTCCTGCGAGGTTGAGAAGCAGATGGCCACGGGTATACAGAGGCAGGGTGATCTGTTCCCATACGTGCAACTGTTTGGCAGGCAGTTGTTGGATGAGAATGTGCTTTAGTTTGGGTAGCGGTCCAGCGAGACGGCCAGATGGAACGAGCAGGACGAACTCGATACGGGCCTGCCAAGCGCCAGTGGCAAGTAAGTAATCAACCGCAACGAGCAATTCGCTGGCGAACCGCTGAACACCTGTAAGCGGTTGAGCCGCGAACTTACCATTTAAATAAATTATCGTCATGAATTTATCAGCGGCTTGCCGATGGAAACCGGGGAGTGTTCACGTTCTTTATCGCTAATGGTAATGGACTGTCCGCTAGCACCGGTAACGCCCACGCCGTTCACGGCCAGTCGAACCAAAATGGCCATGCCAATCCAATGAAACGAAATCGTATAGGTTGGAAAGGCCAACCAGCTCAGCAAAATACTGGCAACGCCAGCCGCTAGCACGCCGTTTTGGCGAAGGCGCCGGACGATTATTCTGCCGATCCGATAAATTACCAACATCATTGCCAACAGGCCTACAACACCCTGTTCCGCTAGTAATTCAATATAAATGTTATTGGCAATGCGTCTAGAGTTCCAGTCGAAAAAGCCATCAATAAACGGATCTACATAATTAGGCAATGCAAAAGCATAACCTTGGATCCCCATCCCGAATAGGGGGTAGTCAATGAACATACTGATGCCGGACGAGATAGAAGCCAAGCGGTCATAACGGGAAAAACTGTTGTGATCAATGTCCACTCCGATGAGCTTGGTCAGGATTTCGCCACCGAACACAGTACTAAAGCCAAGGGCCGCTAAGATAATCAGCAAGATGATGGGCTTGCTAGCCGTCTGTTGGCGGCTATGCGCAGGCAGCACGAAGTAGGTAATTACCATCAGCGGCAGCAGCAGTACCATTGAGGCTGTACTCTGGCTTAGGATAACGCCGCCGAGCGCTAACAGCATACCGCTACGACCGAAACGCAGGGACTGCAGCTGAGCGAACCACATCAGGAAAAATGACATTAGATAGTAACTGCCGCCATGATTACCTTCAACAAAAACACCGGCACGGACTGCGAAATAGTCTGATGTAACCAAATAGCACAATGCATGCAAGGTCACAGCAATAGTTAGACCACGGTGCCAATATTTTAGAATCTGCGAGTTGGATATCGATGTCGTACTTACGACAAACTGAAAGCCTAAGAAGCAGATGCTGATCAACAGCAGCTTCTTCACTGCGACCTCAAAGTACGAAACCCGCGCACCGGCTTCTACCAAGGTGTCAAGGTTAGCTAAGTTGAGATGATAGGCACCCCAGCAGGCGGATGCGGTAGCCACCAAAAACGCCAGTAGCATCTCGGGTGCCGCCACTACCAATCGCTTCGAACGGAACGCCCTGTGCAGGTAGATCAGTGCAGCAGTAATCAGCAAGATGTCGACGGGGCGAAATGGATAGACCCATTGGACAATTGGAAGCTTGGTATGAGGTGCAAGCACCAGAATTAGCAGTAGGGCAAGACGTTCCATGCCGCGCGCATCACCCAGCTTTATGGGAGGATGGCGGTTGCGCAGCCGTCCCCTCGGGAAAAAACACTTCGCGTTGATTACGTAGGCTGGCGATATGTCCAAGATAGGTCATTAGCGTACCGTAGCGTTCGGGCCCCAGCACGCGGAAAGCGAGGCGCAACAGACTCTCCATAAAGCGCATAGCTCGCGCATGCTTGTTGGCGTTGTAGCTGCTGACCGCCTCCTGTGCCTGACCACCGCCGAGCGCATGGCGCTTGGCTAGCAGGCGGTAGATTGGTCCTTGAGCATCGAACGGATTCACACTGCTGTCAAACTGCTGGCAGACGTGGGCGAATAGCCGACGCGATGTGGCATTGATACGCTCACCATTGGAGAATGTACCGAAGCCGTAGGCCAGACCGCGCAGCTCCCGATGTCCATGTTCAACCAGCTTGGCGCGGTATCGGTCGAACAGCGGCTTAACATCAGGGCGCTTACTGAAATCACTGCGGTTTTGATACTTGCTGATCTCCAACCGCGGCTCGCTCGGCGGTTCGACCGATAGACCGCTGAAGTGGAAGAAGACCAGAGGTAAATCATTAACCAACGGATGCGCTGGATCATGTGCGTTCACATCTCGCTCATGCAGATTCCAGTAGGCTACGTTGTACACAGGGCTGCGTTCGATAATCACGCCGTCGAAGAATGAGGGCACCAGGTCCACGAATTTCTGGTCGACGAATAGACCTTGACGTGAGTCGTTGTAGCCTAGATCAACGCAGCGCCGACCCCACCAATCAAGCAATCGGAGTGATTCCGGGCAGCTACGCGCACCAAAGAAACCGAGGTTGTAGATACCCGCACGCATAAAGTCGATTTCCGACGGCTTTTTATCGTCTTCGATCGGGCTTATGGCGTGTGGGGTGATGATGGCTGTCTGTTCTTTCAGTCGCTCAACTAAGTCCTGCATAGACCCATAGACAAAGATGTCGGGATCTAGGTAAAACACATAGTCATAGGAGCCAATCAGCTGCTTCAGCATAAAAGGCTTGACGTCTGTGTTGAGCTCAAGTATGTCGAATTTGAATGCTAGATGCAGGAAGTTAGGGACACCTAGATCCTCAACCCACACGATGCGATCAAAACCAGACTTGATCGCAAAGTCTGAATCTTTCCGGTCAACGATGAGTACGTAGAGATCAATCCCTGGATTCGAAATTCGCATACTCTCCTGAAGAGTTCGAGCGTAAGCTGCGTAATTTCTCGAGACAATTGTGCAAGCTGCTATGCGACTTCTAATTAAACTTGAGTTGGCCATATTTGTTTTGCAGGTACACCTGCCCAAACGGTGTTTTGTGGAATGTCACATGAGACGACAGAATTGGCCCCAACGATCGCATTACGACCGATGCTGACCCCAGGCAACACCACCACGGCATCCCCTAGCCACACGTTATCTTCCAGAACGACAGGACCTTTACTGTGCAACGGTCGAGTATTGGGCGCTTGTGGCGTATGGAGGCGAAGATCGGCGACACTACCGTGATTGTGATCGGTTATCAGCACCTTACTTCCCATCAGACAGCCATTACCAATCCTGACGTTAGACATCGCGCCAATATGAACCCAGTCCGAGACGTTGACGTTGTCTCCAATTGTCAGCCGACCCTCCGCTATGGCTTGAAGCCACAAGCCGCGGCCAGCCTGAAAATGCTGGCCAAAATGGATGTTGGCTAAACCTTGGATCTTGGCTTCTGACCATATGATGCGGATCCGTGCTCCATAAAGCGCCGAGAATATCCTATTGAGCAGAAAGTTGCGCAGCCGCCAAGGTAGCTGTATAACATTCAGGAAAAGTTCCGCTCTCGTCATAATGTCAGGGTTTTATTTAAAGCCAAGCGTAATTAGTTAGACGGTTGAGCTTATTAAAAACACGCACCAAGAAAAATGCAGCGCGTCGGCGCCAAGCAGACGTTGAAAGCATCGGCTTGGTGCTCCATCGCAGGAAGAAGTTGTTGCCGAAAGCTTGGTTTAGCACCTGCAGCAGATCCTCTGATTCAAACCGGTTGACTCCACTATCCTTCGCACGCGAGAGCGACATTAGCTCGCTAGGTAGAAGCCGGGTCAGCACCGCGTTAGCCATAGTTTGTCTCGCGCCAGGCATACTGGCCCCAAGCTGCCGCTGCGTGATTGCCAACAGATTGACGCCGAAGACCTCGATCAACCTGTAGCCGCTGGTATTGCCGCCCAGCGCACCGAACAGCGGTGTGCGGATGTGGAAGTGTCGCGGTGATGCCTTGAGTACACCATAAATCCAGGCCATCTGGGGCAGAAAGGTGTTCATCTCCGCTCTCGGGTCAAAATTCGGCTCGACGGCCTGTATGGCGTGACGATTGATGACGTTCGCCGAAATGAAAGTGAGGTAGATATTGGCGCGGCGGAACAACTCAGCCGAGCTCAGCTCGCGAACGTCCACTGCCGCAGCGATGCGGCGTGTAAATTGCTTGTACTGCTGGCCTTTGGTGAAACCGACCGACTCGATGTGTAGCAGGCCGAAGTCGTGCGTGCGTGCGAAATCGAGCACATAGCGGCAGGCACCTGCATGCAGTACTTCGTCGTCGCCAATCTGCCAAAGGTATTTAGCGTTTGTGACTTCGAAACACGCGGCCAGATTGCCATCCATGCCGATGTTGGTCGAGTTGTGGACTAAGCGCACCGGCAGCCCCGCATCCATTCGACGCTGCACCTGCGCTTTCGTATCATCGGTTGATGCATTGTCCAGAACCACGACCTCCAGATCAGCTGGCAAGCGAGGAAAGTCGCGCGCGATCGAATCTAGCAAGATACCCAGAAGCTCGCCGCGGTTATAGGTAGGGATGGTGATCGCCAGCAGGGGCGTAGAGGTGATAGGGGTGTTGTCCATCATAGGTCATCGGCGACGGTAATAGCGGAAGAAGAGGACCAGACACCACGGTAGTAGCACACCGCCGGTGAGAGTCGCATACAGTATGCTCATGATCAGGACGTTGTACATTGAGCCGAAGTAGGCGATGAGCGCTGTGGCGACTGCGCCGAACAGCGAGACCACCAGCATCGGCTCCTCCCGGTGCGCCCGCATGTAGGCCGCCACCGAAAAGATGATCGAGTTGGCTGCGCACACCACCGCTAGGCAGGCCAGCACGCTCGGGGAGGCAATTCGCTTCATCAGCGGCACACCTAGCGCGTCCAGACCAGCCAATGTGAGCACGATGCATGCCGCAACAACTGTTGTGAATACGACGGAGCGCAGCAGTACGGCACGGAATAGCGCATTGAGCTCCAGCCGCTCCCCGCGCGCGATGTGCATGGCGAAGGTCGGGGTCTTGGCATAGACCCAGCTAGTGCCTACCGCCGCTAGTGCATTGAAGACTGCCAAAGCGATGCCAAAACGCCCCGCTTCAATAGCACCGCGGTTCGCGAAGATGAGCGGCGTGAAGGCGTAGAAAATAAAGTAGCCACTGATGGCGCTCAGCGCAATGCGCCATTGGAAGGGCAGCACATCACGTCGCCAGTCCAGGCCATTATCCGGCACGACGCTTCGCTTGGCCAGCCAGAGGTAAACACGACCCGTGCGCTCCAGCCAAAATCGCGTCAGCAGCATGCTGGCGAGTGGCACCATACACGAGGCCCATAGCGACAACTGCGCCACCAAGGCGATCCACATGCCCAAGTATCCGATCACCGACTGGATCAGCCGCAGCCGCGCTACTTCGCCTATGCGACCCAGGCCCTCATGCAGCGCCAGCGCCGGCACGTAGGTCAGGTTGACCGCGCTAGCCAAAACCATCACTACCCATACGGGCAACCACTGGTGTAGCGGAAGCTGCCCCTTAAAGGCCAGGAACAGGCCACCGATAATGCCTGCCGTTAGACAGAACAGCACCGCAGCTACACGGTACCAACGCTGCAGGAACTGCGTCAACGACGCGATGCGATCCACCTGCCGCAGCTCACCATCCAATGTGCCGCCGTCAGCATGCCGCAGGTGCGCTGCATCGTATCCGACCAGTTGGATGATCACCTGGCCGAGCCCCAGCTCGAACAAGATCTGCATCCCCAACAGGCTGGCGAAAGTGTAATAGTATCCTTGCTCGATTGCGTTGAGCCAAGCAGGCAGCATCAGTACGGTGAGCGCGCCTGCCAGCAGCGACCAGCCGCGTGACATTAGCGTTGCCAACACATGGAAGTCAATTCCAGTGCGCTGCAAAAGGCGAGTCATCATAGAGGAACCGCTTTGCCTCATGCTAACTCTGCCCTAGCAAGCGACGCCGGACGCTCCTTACCAGCCGCCGGGCCCAATCACTGGCGACGATGGCGTGGGTGAGTCGCACTTCGTGGGCAACGCACCCTCCGGGATACGACTGATAGAAGGACCGGTAGAACGAAAGCCCAGTTAAGAGCAGCTCAAGCGCGCCGATATGGCGTGACTCGATGTGGTAGTGTGCGCAGATGCTCTCATTGCGCAAGAGCCGACTGTAGCCAAGCGTAGAGGCAAACATGCCTTGTGCGAAACGGTCCAGAATCAGTTGTCGCTTCACCCGTGCGGGCAATGATAGGCTGCCGATGTGTTTGACGAAATTGACGGTCATCTTGAGGCGGCCCTTGGGCGAGAAGAAGGCGTCTTCCTTTGCCGCGTTGGTGCCAAATGACTTGGTCTTGGCAGCTGACGACAGGCTTTCCGGCGCGAACGCCGGCGCGTGGTAGATCGCCGCAGGACCGCGTAAGCTGCATTCAGCCAAGACAAAGTCGAAGGGAAAGTGGCCGACGTAGTCGTAGGCGGAGAGGCGCTGCGTTATGTCGAGCTCATGCAGCAGCGCGGTGCGGAAGAAGTAGCCGGTCGGGTGATGGCAGGCATAACCGACCAACTGAAGTGCGGGTACGCCAGCGGGCGCCACTTCAGGCGCGCGGTCCGCGTTGCCGTGGTAGCGGCTGTAGCCACAGGCCGGGTCTTCCTGCGACAGGAACTGTTTGAACGTCTCGATGCGCGCCGAGTCGAGCGAATCCTTATCCAGCAACAGTACGGTGTGGTGGCCGCGGCCCTTGAGCACAACGTTGAGTATATTGAAGAGGACGCCGCGGTTAGTACCGTTGCTGTATACGGTTAAGCGCGCATCCTGGATCTCCGCCAGCCGTTTTAGCGTGTCATCGGTGGAGCCATTGTCGAGCACCACTACCTCTATGTCATGTGCAGGGCAGTTCAGCACCTGGCACACAAGCGCATACAAAGTCGAGCTGCGGTTGTAGGTAGGTATGCAGATGCTCAGTGCGACAGGCGAATTGACGGCGGAGGCTTCGGGCATATCCAGATGAATGTCGGTAATAGGGTGCGTGACAATTGAGATCTTCATCACGCAGCGTAGGTTTCGAGGATGCGCCGGATGCCAGCTCGGACCGTCACTGTTGGCGACCAACCCAGTCGCTCAAGCCGACTGATGTCTGCAGCCGAATGCATGATCTCATCGGCTCGGTAGGAGATGTCACCGAAGCCGAGCGTGGTTGCACTGCCTGACAGCTCCTTCACCACCTCGACAAAGTCACGTATCTGCGTATCCACGCTGGTGCCCAGCTCGAAGGTCTCGAAACGAAACTCGTTCTGACGGCCATAGTCAACCAGCGCCAGATAGGCCTGCACTACGTCATCTATGAAGACGAAATCCCGCCGCTGGTGGCCATGCGTGAGCGCGATGTGCGGATCCTTGCGGATGCCGACCCGCTGGATGACGCTCTCCACAAACTTCGACTCGCTGTCACCTGGGCCGTACATGTGCTCCAGCACTACGTTGATGATCTTGAGATTAGCAGAGAGCTTCTCTAGCCAGATCAGCAGGCTCTTCTTTGACAACGAGTAGTTGAGCAAGTTCGAGTAGGAATTGCCGGACTTATTGAAGAAGGAGTCGGTGTTGATAAAGCTGCGCACGCCTCGCTGCATGCCCAGTTCTGCCAGTCTCAAGGGTAGAAGCAGGTTGGCGTTGAGTATGCTGTAAAGGGGCGTGGAGCCACGCCCATACTCCGTGGCGGTGTGGACGATGGTGTCGATCTTATAGCGCGCGAAGAGGTGGGACGGATCGTCGACATCGATGTCAATCAGATGTAGCCCAGGGTGATTTAGGAGCGCCTTGATCTTCTCAACGCTTGAAGTACTGCGCTTGATGGCGACGATTTCGTCACCTCGCGCGAGCAACTGCGCCAGCAGTGCGCTCCCTAGGAAGCCAGTGGCACCGGTCAGGACGATCATGATTATGCTTTCCCGGAAGTTGCGGTGTGGATATACCACCTCGCGGTGCGCCGCAGGGCCTCATCGAGATCAAGCGGCGCACTAAGACCGAGTTCCTCGGTGGCGCGCCGCGTCTGTGGAACGTAATATTGTGGAACGTGACCTGCCGGAGCAGACTGTGCGTGACGCACGTTGACACCTGCTTCCAAGACGCTGGCCACGCGATGTGCCAACGCCAGGATAGACATCGAGTCCTCGGAACCCACGTTGTAGGCACGACCAACCTGCCCGCGCAGCAGCACGGCCCAGAGCCATGCCGCCATGTCCGCAGCGTAGAGATAGCTGCGGTAAGGGGAACCATCGCCATTGACGATAATCTCATCTCCGTTCATCGCAGCGCTCAGGAAGTTGCCGACGGCGAAGTGTTTATTGAGTGGCAAGTGCGGACCGACGACTGAGAAGAGCCGTGCAATGCTGACACCCAAGCCGTCAATGCAGGCTTGGGCTGCCAACCATTCCGATACGCGCTTGCCCTCGCCATAGGCAGAGCCAGGTAGCAGGGGGTCAGGTCCGCCCAGGTAGTTCTCCGGAACGTGCGTCATCCCGGTTGGCAGTGGTCCGTAGACTGCTCCAGAGCTCAGCAGCAGCATTCGGCGCGCACCACAGGTGCGCACCAACTCCAATATCCTGCGCGTTCCATCGAGGCAGGTCGAGAACACATCCTGCGGCGTGGCCTGCGCGACCACGTCGGTGGCTGCATGGATGATCACGTCGTAACGCTCGGTGCCGATCGGGAAATCGCGTACATCACCGGTTATCCAATCGGTCCGACCTGCCATAGACGGCCAATCTCGCAGGAATGACACGGGATCGCGGCTCAACACGGTGATCTGACAGCACAAATTGAACGCTTCGTCCGCGTCCAGCAGCGTCGCTAACAACCATTTGCCCACGAAGCCTGTTCCGCCGGTGATGAAAATCCGCTGTCCAGCCAGCGACTGCCAAGCCATTGGACCAAGCAGGTCGTGACAGCGCTGAAGATCCTGCAGCGGGACATTCAGCGGCGAAGGGCGGTTGATCTTCGACATCTTCATGCCGAAGCGGCGACCACAGAGGTCTTGCAGAACGTCGAGATTCGTGCCAGGACGCTATCGGTGTCCAGCCCATGCTCGCTCAGCAAGTACGCGTACGTCCCACAGTGCTCTGAGAACCGGTCTGGCACACCTATGCGCAGCACACGCACGGGCTCGTACTCGCTGGTGATCTCCGTCACTGCGGCACCCATGCCGCCGAGCACTGAATGTTCCTCTAGAGTGACTAGGCCCGACGTCGCGCGCGCGGCCGCGCACACGTCCTCGGTCCGCAACGGCTTTAGCACTGGAGCGCTCCAGACCGTGAGGTCCTGCGCCTGCGCGATTTCGACGGCAGTGCGGACCATCGAACCGGTGGCGATCAGGCCCGGCCGGTCTGCCCGGCCCGCGCGCACCTTCAGCAGCGCCCCCGCCTCCAGCGGCTGGACCCTATCCGCATGCACGTCGCCGCGGTCTGATTTGCCCATGCGAAGGTACACCGAACAGTTGGCCGCGTAGGCGTATTCCATGCACGCCGTCATCTCGAAACGGTCTGCTGGAGAAAGAACCTGCAGACCTGGGATCGAGCGGGTACAGGCTATGTCTTCGGTCGACTGATGACTGGTGCCCAAGTGGCTATACACGAAGCCGGCACCGTCGCCGAGCAAAACAACCGGTAGGTTGTCGTGGGCGATGTCGAGCTTGATCTGTTCGACCGTGCGGATCGGTATGAATGCCGCCAGTCCGTACACGAAAGGGCGGAAACCTACTCGTGCCAAACCGGCAGCCATGCCGACCATGTTCTGCTCTGCAATCCCGGCGTTGATATATTGATCCGGGCAGCACTTGCGGAATTCATCGAACAGCGCGTAGCCATGATCGCCCGTCAGCAGCAAAACCTTAGGGTCCGCGAGGGCCAGCCGGACCAGCGTGTTGGAAAATGCGTCTCTCACTTGGAGGCTCCAGAAAGACCGAGCGCGTGTATGGCTTCTGCGAACGTCTGCGAGTTAAGGCGGGTGTAATGCCAGCGGTTGTCTGACTCCATGAAGGGTACGCCCTTGCCCTTTACCGTGCGCGCTACCAGTGCTTTGGGTTTACCTGCACCAGTATCCCAGAGTTGGCGGATGGCGGCGTCGACCGCCGCTTCGTCATGCCCGTCGATTTCCAGCGTTTCGAAGCCAAAATTGTTGAACTTCGCGGGCAGGTCGCCCAATGCCAGCACGTCGTCCGTGGTACCCATTGCCTGGAATCCATTTTTATCGACTATCAGCATTAGGTTGTCCATCCGATGGTGGGCTGCGACAAGCGCACCTTCCCAGATCGGACCCTCATTGAGCTCGCCGTCTCCGACGATCGCGTAAACCTTCTGGTCGGTACCCTTTAATTTCAGACCCATTGCGATCCCAACCCCGACAGAGAAGCCGTGGCCTAATGATCCGGAGGTAACCTCTAGCCCGGCGACACGTGAATCGGACAACCCTTTAAGCTTGCTGCCGTCAGAAAAGTAGTCCTTGATGTGTGAATCGCTGAGCCAGCCCAGTTCATGCATGCATGCGTACTGAGCCATTACGCCATGGCCTTTGCTGAGCACGAGATAGTCACGTCCATCAGCAAGCGGGTCATTATCTGGGTAGCGTAAATGGTTACGATAAAGCACCGTCAACAATTCGATGATGGAGAAGGCGCAACCAATGTGCACAGTTGCACCCGCATAGGCCATTTCAAGAACGGTACGGCGCATTCGTGCAGGTGCGAAACGCTGTTCACATGAATTTTTTGACCAAGTATTCACTTTTCCAGCCTTAAAAATTCAAGCCAAAAAACTCTTCCAGCTTGTCAGCGATGTAATCTAGGTGCGCCTCGTCCAAGCCCGGGTACACACCCAGCCAGAAGGTTTGGTTCATAACCGTATCGGTGTTGGCTAAGCTACCGCTGACGCGGAAGTTGCGCCCCGCCATGTAGGGCTGTTTGGTCAGGTTGCCTGCAAACAGCAAACGGGTGCCAATTTTGCTTTGGTCCAAAAAGTTGATCAGATCCGCACGCTTGACGCCGCTGCTTTCTTTCACCACCAGCGGAAAGCCAAACCAAGAGGGTTCTGCATGCGGGTTGACTTCGGGCAAGTGCAAAAACTCGCTGCAGCTTTGCAAACGGGCTTTGAGGTAAGTGAAGTTGGCTCGTCGCTTGGCAATGAATTCTTCCAACCTGTCCAACTGGGCCAGAGCACAAGCGGCTTGCATGTCGGTGATTTTGAGGTTGTAGCCCAGGTGGCTGTACGTGTATTTGTGGTCGTAACCATCGGGCAAGTCGCCGCCCAGCTCCTTTTTGGTCCAGCAAAAGCGTTTGTCGCAGGTGTTGTCTTTGCCAGGAGGGCAATAGCAGTCACGGCCCCAGTCGCGGAAGGATTCTGCAATGAGTTTTAGCTCTGGGTTGTTGGTGAAAACTGCACCGCCCTCCCCCATGGTCATGTGGTGCGCAGGGTAAAAGCTGAGGGTAGAGATGTCACCAAAGGTGCCCACCATCTGGCCTTTGTAGGTGGCTCCCAACGCGTCGCAGCAGTCTTCAACCAGCCACAGGTTGTGCTTTTTGCACAAGTCGGTCACCACTTCCAGGTTAAACGGGTTGCCCAAGCTGTGCGCCAGCATGATGGCCTTGGTTTTGGGGCTGATGGCGGCTTCTATTTTGGTGGCGTCAATGTTGTGCGTGGCCAAGTCCACATCCACAAATACAGGCACCGCACCAAACTGCAAGATAGGGTTGACTGTGGTGGGGAAGCCTGCGGCCACACCAATCACTTCGTCACCAGGTTGAATGGCGCGGCTACCCAAACGTGGGCTTGTGAGCGCCGAAAAAGCCACCAAGTTGGCGGAAGAACCTGAATTGACGGTCAGGAAATATTTGACACCCAAGAACTTGGCCATGCGCTCTTCAAACATGGCGTTGAAGCGGCCGGTGGTCAGCCAACCGTCCAGCGATGCGTCCACCATGTATTGCAGTTCTTTGGCACCCATGACCTTGCCAGACACGGGCACGGCCGATTGGCCAGGCACGAATGGCTTGGGGGCATAGGCAATGTCGGCATATTGCTGTACGAGCTGGCTGATCTGGCTGCGCAGTTTGTCGAGTTGCGGTTCGAATGTGACGGTAGTGGTGTTCATGATGAAGTTTGGTAGTTTTTGATTTGTTGAAGACAGATGTCGTGCATGTCTTGCCCTGCCAGCCAGGCTTTGTGCCAGTGGGTGATGTGGCTCAATGCGGTTTGCAGTGACCAACGGGGTGCCCACTGCAGTCGTTGGCGGGCTTTGGAAATGTCGAGTTTAAGAAAGTGTGCCTCATGCGGATGATCACCAGGCTGGATTTCCCAAGTGGCCCCGCCACCCCAGGATTGGCATAGCCGCTCCACAATCCATTGCACAGGCTGAGCGTCTTCGTCACGGGGGCCAAAGTTCCAGCCTTCGGCGTCTTGTTGGCCGTGTTCAAACAAACGCTCGGCCAACACCAAGTAGCCCGACAGGGGCTCCAGCACATGCTGCCAAGGGCGAATCGCAAAGGGGTTACGAATTTGAACAGGCTGCTGTTGTTCAAGCGCTTTCAAAATGTCAGGCACCAGGCGGTCAAGCGCCCAGTCGCCCCCGCCAATGACGTTGCCTGCACGAGCGGTGGCCATCGCAATGCCAGCGTCTTTTAAAAATGATTTGCGGTATGCGCTGCTCAATAGCTCCACACAGCCTTTACTGCTGGAATAGGGGTCGTGACCACCCATAGGCTCGTCTTCGCGGTAGCCCCAGGCCCACTCTTTGTTGTCGTAGCACTTGTCGGTGGTGATGTTGACAATGGCACGCACGCTGCCCGCATGGCGCGCAGCTTCAAGCACATGCAAAGTGCCCATGACATTGGTGGCATACGTCTCAATGGGCTGCTGGTAAGACAAACGCACCAGCGGCTGCGCTGCCATGTGGATCACGATCTCGGGTTTGAAGCTGTCCACCAGTGGTTTGATGGCTTCAAAGTCGCGAATGTCGGCAACTTGGTGGTCCATGCCTTGGGCGACTTGGGCCACATTGAACAAAGCCGGTGTAGTGGGCGGTTCAAGAGAGATGCCGCGCACTACAGCGCCCATGGACTGCAACCACAAGCTGAGCCAACTGCCTTTGAAGCCGGTGTGACCAGTAAGCAGGACGCGCTTGCCTTGCCAGAAGGCGGGGTTGGGATTCGCCATGTTCTTGGTGTCCTGTGCGTGCATGATCAGTCCCACTTTTTCCAGGGCGCGGTGCCGTTGGCCCACATTTTCTCTAGGGTGTTTTTGTCATGCAGGGTGTCCATGGGCTGCCAAAATCCGGTGTGGGGATAGGCCATGAGTTCGCCTTGTTGGGCGAGTTGCATCAAAGGCTCTTGCTCCCAAATGGTTTGGTCACTTTCCAGCAGTGGCAGCACTTTGGGGGACAAAACAAAGAATCCACCGTTGATGAATGCGCCATCACCCCTTGGCTTTTCTTTGAAGCTTTTTACTTGTCCATTTTGAATGTCGAGTGCACCAAAGCGGCCAGGCGGGTAAGTGGCAGTGAGTGTGGCGGCTTTACCATGGCTGCGGTGGAATGCGATGCTGGCGGCGATGTCGTTATCACCCACGCCGTCGCCATAGGTAAAGCAAAAAGCTTCTTCGTCTTTGACGTAGTCGGCTACCCTTCGCAAGCGGCCACCGGTCATGGAGTCGTCACCCGTGTCAACCAAGGTCACTGTCCATGGCTCGGCGCGCTCTGAGTGGACCTTCATGCTGTTGGCCTTCATATCAAATGTGATATCTGACATATGCAAGAAGTAATTGGCAAAGTACTCTTTGATCAAGTAGCCCTTGTAGCCGCAGCAGATGATGAAGTCGGTGATGCCGTGGTATGAGTACATCTTCATGATGTGCCACAGAATGGGTTTACCGCCGATTTCGACCATGGGCTTGGGTCGTGTGGAGGTTTCTTCGCTTAAACGGGTACCAAGCCCACCGGCCAGAATGACTGCTTTCATAATTTTCTTGAGTTAGTTGTTACGTCCCCGAAGGAACAAATGCATCGGAATAAAAATGATTGGTTGGCAGACCTGCTTGTGTGAGTTCGGCCTTGGCGCTTTGGATCATGGCATCAGAGCCGCATGCGTAAACCACTGTATTGACCAAATCGGGTTTGTCGTTGAGCAAGGCTTTTTGAACATGACCACGGGTACCCGTCCAGTCAAGCGGGGCACGCGACAAAACCGGGACATAGCGCAATGCAGGGTGCCATTGGTTTGGTTCAGCATACAAGTCTTGAATTTGTCGCCCACCCCAATATAGGGTGGCGCTCAAGGGTTGTTTGTCTAATGGGGCTGTGGCCAGTTGTTCCAACATGGCTTTGATTGGCGCAATGCCTGTTCCAGTTGCCAAAAAGACCAAATGCAGCCCAGTTAAAGGGCGTGTGAAGAAGGACCCCAAAGGGCCATGGATGCGAAGCAAGTCGTTGACTTTGGCTTGGTCAAACCAATACTGACTCATGGCACCGCTTTGGACGGCACGGATGTGCAAATGCAGTTGATTGTCTGATGCTGGGGTATTGGCAACTGAATAACTGCGCCTAATGCCACCAGGTCCGATCACGTCAACATATTGGCCTGCCAAAAATGTGAACGGGGTGTTGGGGGGGAATCTGAGCTTGACGCCGAGGACGTCGGGGGCCAGTTTGTCTAAGCTGCTAATGCGGGCAGGCAAAGTTTTGACTTCGGGAATGACTTGGTCGCCCAAGTCTTCCACCTCAATCAGCATGTCCGTTAAGGCGCTTCGCACACAACTAAGAATGAAGCCCTGTGCTTGTTCATCCAATGTGAGACCCAGCTCATCGACCGTCGCAACGCTTTGCCCGCTGAGCACTTTGCATTTGCAAGTGCTGCAACGACCGGTTTTGCAGCTGTAAGGCAGGTTGACGCCTTCTTTTGCGGCGGCATCAAATATTGATTCAGAACCAATGGTGCTGAATTTTTTTCCTGAAACGAGCGAAATAACAGCCATGTTAGCTTCGTCCGTAGGTGTCTTCAAACCGGACAATATCGTCTTCGCCCAGATAACTGCCCGATTGCACCTCGATGATTTCGAGCGGAATGCTGCCGGGGTTGACCAGGCGATGCACGGCGCCCAAGGGGATGTAAGTGGACTGGTTTTCGGTCAGGGTCAGCACTTGGTCACCGTTAGTGATCTCGGCTGTGCCGGTCACCACGATCCAGTGCTCGGCACGGTGGTGGTGTTTTTGCAGGCTCAGGCTGGCCTTGGGGTTAACCTGAATGCGCTTGACCTTGAAGCGACCGCCTTCGTCAATGCTGTCGTACCAGCCCCAGGGGCGGTGTACTTTTCGGTGCAAGGTTTGCTCTTCGCGCCTTTGCGCTGTGAGTTGGTTGACGATGTGTTTCACGTCTTGGCTGCGCGACTTGCTGGTCACCAGCACGGCGTCTGCGGTTTCAACCACCACCAAGTCGCTCACGCCGACCAGCGCCACTAGGCGGCTGCTGGCGTGCACCAGGGTGTTGTGGCTGTCGGTGTGCAGCACATCGCCCACATGGGCGTTGCCATGAACGTCTTTTGGCTGCACTTGCCACACGGCGTCCCATGCGCCCAGGTCGCTCCAGCCGGCATCAAGCGGCACCATTTGGATGGGGAATGCGCTGCCGGGGCAATGCTCCATGACGGCGTAGTCCACCGACTCGGAGGGGATGGCTTCAAACTCGGCTTGACCGGGGCGCACAAATGCGCCGTCTGTTTTGCGGGCAGCCCATGCGGTGCGGGTGGCTTGCAAGATGGCGGGTGCAAACTGCTCGATGGCCGCCAGCCAAACCGAGGCTTTGAGCACGAACATGCCGGCGTTCCAGTAGTAGCCGCCTTCGCTCAGGTAGCGCTGGGCTGTTTGGAGGTTGGGCTTTTCTGCAAAGGCTTGAACTGTGCGGACATTCGCTTGTTGGGGCAAGCTCCCACCGGTTTCGGCATGGATGTAGCCGTAGCCGGTTTCGGGTTTGTCGGGGGTGACGCCCAAGATGACGATGTTGCCTTGCTCGGCTTGGGCAATGGCTTGTTGCACGGCGGCGGTGAATGCTGCTGGCTTGGCGATGGTTTGGTCGGCAGGCGTGACGACCAGCACAGGGTCTTGGCCGTTTTGCACGGCGGCCAATGCAGCCAAGGTCAAGGCCGGGGCGGTGTTGCGGCCCACAGGCTCCAGCAAGGCGCTGCCCAGGTCAATGCCTACTTCGCGCAGTTGCTCTGATGCTAAAAAGCGATGGTCTTCGCCGCTGACGATGACGGGGGCGGCCACTTGAATGTGTTCGCTGCCCAAAGCGGCCAACCTTTGCGCGGCTTGCTGAAACAGGCTTTCGTTGCCGGTCAGACAAAGAAACTGCTTGGGGAAACCCGTGCGCGAGAGCGGCCACAAACGTGTGCCGGAGCCGCCGCAAAGGATGACGGGGGTGACTTGAATCATGGGGGGCATCAGAAACAAAAAATTGATTAGCCGAGCTGGTGTGCCAACTTGTTGGGTTTGATCAGCAAGAAACCAATGGGCGAACACCAGTGGAGCCTCACCATGCGGGCATAGACCGCGACATAACCCAACGCCAGCCCCACAAAGGCCAGTGCCGACCAGAGGGCAGAGGCATAGGCCAGGTTGGCCAACACCACGGCGCTGAGCGTCATGAGGCCGATCAGTGCGCCAGTGATGGAGTTGCGCACGCGGGTGCTGTGCTGCCCAAACCAGCGGCGCACATAGCGCTGCTTGACCAGGCTGTGAAAATGCAGCCGGTCAGGGTGGCCGGGGCTGAGCTTTTTGATGCGGCGGCGGTAAATGGAAAACAACACCTCGGTCACGGGGTGCACACACACCACCAAGGGGGCAAAGGCCGACACGCCGGGGTTGCGCTCCATCAGCAACACGGCCACCCAAGCCAGCGCAAAGCCAATGAAGTACGAACCGCCGTCGCCCAAAAAGAGTTTGCCAAAAGGCCAGTTGACCCAAAAGAAACCCCACACACAAGCGGCCAGCACCAGTGCGGTGCCTGCCAGCGCAGTGTCGCCCACTTGCCAGGCGATCATGCCCAGGCCAATGAAGGCCAGGGTGGACATGGTGCTGGCCAGGCCGTTGAAGCCGTCGATGATGTTGATGGCGTTGGCCACGCCGCCCACGGCAAAGGCCGTGAAGAGGACCGACACGAAGGTGATGCCCAGCAGCCAGTCCACGCCCCAGAGGTCGACCCCGCTGATGGATTGGCCGGTGATCCACCACGCCAGCAGACCCGACGCCATGGTGGCCAACAGGCGCTGCATGACGCCCACGCGTTTGGTGATGTCTTCAGCCACACCAAACAAGAAGGCGGGCATGCCGGCCAGCAAGATGGGGGTGAGCTGCGTCTGCACATCTTGCGGGGCTTTGGCCCACGCCACCACCAGACCCAGCACGATGGGCACACCACCAATGCGGGGCGTGGGTGAGGTGTGGAACTTTTGCACCCCGTCGGTGAAGTCCATGGTCAACGCACCGTGCCAGCGCTTGGTGATGACCAGCAGCACGCACAGCGCAAAGCTGGCGGCCATGCCCCAGGCGGCGGCCTGCAGTGCGGGTGATTGAAAAACGCCTTGAAAGGCGCTGAAGGGGGTCATGGTGCGAAACGCTTAACGGCCCAAGGCTTTGCGCCAGCTGGTTTGCAGCGTGGCCAGCTTGCCAGCGGTTGCCGCGTCTTGGCCGGCGTTGCGCAAGGCCTGGCGGATGAAGACGAAGAGCAAAAGGGCAAAGCCAGCGGCCAAAGTGGCGATGACGGCGATGAGGCCTTTTTTGGGCTTGCTTTTGCGCTCGGGGGGCTGGGCGGCGTCGAGCACTTGGATGACAGCGCCTTCGCGGGCTTCGTCGACCTTGGCCAGCTCGAACTGTTTGGCAAACAGCTCAAACAGGGTTTCGTGGTACTTGAAGTCGCGGTACTTGGCGATGTAGTCGCCCTGCCCTGCGTCGGTGCCGGTGCTGTCTTTGTCTTGTTTGCCCAGTTGGGCACGCAAGTTGGCCAACTCGGTCATGGCTTGCTTGAAGTCGGGGGCGGTCTCGGCCAGGTAGCCGCGCATGGCGCCGACTTTGACTTCTTGCGCCGTGACCTGGGCTTGCAGGGCGGCCACGGCGGCCACGGCCGATGTGGGGTTGGATTTGAGCACGCTGCTGTTGATGCCGGTGCCTTTGAGGGCTTGTTCGGCGGCGATCATTTTGTCTTTGACTTGGGTGAGCTGCTTTTCAAAGAAAGCACGGCGTTGCTGGGCTTCGGTCACAGCCAGCTTGGCCAGGAGTTTTTGCAGTTCTTCGACATGCGCGTTGGCCAGGTCGGCGGCAAATTGGGGGTCTTTGTCATCCACTTCGACGGTGATGAGGCCGTCTTTGCCACTCGTGACGCGGGTGCTGCCGGTCAGCGCCATGCGCGTGTCGGCTTTGTATTTTGTTTCGTAGCGGTCTTGCAGTTTGAAGCGTTCGATCAGGGTGTCTTGCACGCTGTTGCTTTTCATGAAAGCGAGGTATTGGTCAGCCGGGTTCTTGAGGCCTGCGGCCGCCCCGGCCAGCCCACCCAAACCGCCCAGACTGGCGAGCATGCTGGCGGCGGCGCTTTGCTGTTGCTGGGGGGGCAAGAACTTGACGGTGGCGGTGAAGGTGGGGGGAACCGCAAAACTGATGCCCAGCGCCAGCAGACCTGCAGCCAGCGGGCCCAGCACGAGCAGGCGCAGATTGTCGACGATGGTTTGCAGCAGGTCGAGCAGACTGATTTCGTCTTCGGCTTGTTCGGGCAATGGGGTGGTTTCGGTCATGCGGTTTGAGTGAGCTGTGGTCTGGGCAAAAAAGCTAGCCGCCTGGGGGTCAAGACTGGCGATCAGTTTTTGAGGGTTTTGATGGCGGCAGCGCCAATGCCCAGGTTGCTGAAAATTTGGGTCCAGTCGCGCAGGGCTCGCACCAAAAAGTTGTAGCCGCTTTCGCGGTCAACACGGGCGGGCACGATGAGGGTGTCGCCAGGCATGACTTTGGTGGACTCGAAGCTGTTGAAAAAGCCTGCAGCGCGGCGGCTGAAGACCGAGCCATCGGCACGCAGCAAGAAGGCTTCGCTGGGGTCGGCTTCATCGGTGGGGCTGGCGGCTTTGATGACGTCGCCCACGGTTTTGCCGACTTTGTAAATCATGACGTTTTCGTTGCTGACGCTGCCCACGGCAGACACAAACATGGGCAGTGAGGGCACGAGGATGGCGTCGCCGTCTTCGAGTGGCAGGTCGGGCAGTTGCTCAAAGTCGGCGCCGCTGTTGCGGGCGTTGCGCTGCTGAATGGGTTTGGTGGATTCACCCAAAGCGGGGTCCAGCTCCAGAGCCACGCGGCCTTTGCTCTTGAGGGCTTTGAGGCGGGCGATTTGGCTTTGCTGTTGCTGCTGTTGCTGCTGCTGCAGGGTTTGCGCTTGGGCTGCACGCTCACCCGTCAGGTTGGCGGCCAGGCTGGCGCTGGCGCTTTGCGCTTGGTTTTCGAGGCGGCGGATGACTTGGTCGAGGTTTTGCTGCTGCTGTTTGCGCACGCTTTCACGGGTGAACTCGAGGCCATAAATGTAGGCTTGGGGCATGACCCCACCGGCGCGCAAGAGCAGCTGGGGCAGTGTTTCGCCGGGCCGGGCCTGGTAGACGCCGGGGGCAGCCACTTCGCCTTCGACTCGGACCAGGCGGCTTTTGCGCTCGGATGGGAGCTGCAGGTCGTTGCTGCTGATGATGGTGATGACGTCGCCCGACTGCAGCAGCAGGTTGTGGGCGGGGTCTTTTTGCACCACGGCTTTGCCGAGGTTAAAGGGGATGAGTTCAGTGCGCAGTTCGGCCTTGTTCAGGCGCTCGATGACGGCGTAGTCCCAGTTGATTTGGTCGATCATGCCGCGCACGCGGTCGCTGACGGTGCTGCCGGCACGTGCTTCGGTGCCGCGCTCGCCAGTGGCGGTGGTGATAATTTCGGTGGCCAAGGCCAGGTC
>JACCDW010439893.1_pt1 | contig 31988 bp, 38 predicted proteins | sample 7449781 | NCBI WGS metagenome assembly JACCDW01 (sample SAMN15323449, study PRJNA562643) | freshwater metagenome | isolation source: river surface water | place: USA:Blue River Watershed | collected 2017-08-18
ATTGATCTGACAAGTAATGTTGTAGCAGGTGAGCAAATCATTACTTGGGGTGCAAATAGCTATTCATTGTTTGCTCTTACTAGACCAAATCCTGTATCATATGATGTGAAGATCTATGAAATATCAAGTCTGACTGGAGTAAATAGTAGTGCAGTATTTCACAATCCTAATTTAGCAGCAGCACAATGGTCAGGATTCCCTTGGTATAATATTCCTGCATTCTCTACTGCTGTTACACAATTGTTCATAACAGATAATAAGGACTGGATTTATACTGATAATATGTATCAATCATCAATTGATGGTATTGGTTACTTACCTAATCAGAGAGGATTTGTCCAGTATAATAATAATAATTCTCCTACAAATAGTACATTTACATCACTGACTTATAATCTTCCAGGTTCAGCTACACGTTTCCAATACTTTGATATGACAGTTCATACCACTGCTGTAAATTCATATAATATGTTCTATGATTCGTTGGTAAATGTACAAACTATTCGTCTATTTGATTTTTCTAATTCAGATACTATTTTTACTGCAACAAATGGTCAATTATATAATCGTGTTGATATTTTGCCAGGAGGGTATAATACTTTGAGAACTGAGATTCGCGTCGGTACAAATTATGCACCTTATGTGAGTAATATTTTTACAACAACTGAAGGAATTTATGCTATAAGTTATGATCCTTCTGTAGCCAGTCGTTTTCAATACTTAGAATTGGGTCCTGGTAGCTTCCCTGGTGAATCAAATGCAACTCTTCTTGCATCAGCAGCAGAATTTTCCACTTCAGTAATTGGAGCATCTAATTTCAGTGCTATTGGGGATCCTGCAGGCGGCATCTGGTTTGGCTGGCAATCTGGTGATGAATATTCAGTGAAGCCGATTACTGTTGAAGGCAATAGTGCACAAGGTGGTGATATTCATGAAGGTATCTATGGAACTGCATATCAGATCTTTTATCCGACTATGAAGATTGTTTTGACGAAAGAAGGAAATAAATACAATGATATCACAAATTTAATTGATATTGATTGGTTTGGATCATCATTCTATGAGTATCCAAAGACACAGACATTCTTCTATAATAATTGGGATAATTTAATAAAAGATTTGACAAACTCAAATGTGAATGGAAGTACGGTCAACTGGAAGTGGGGGCAAGAATCTAATTTCTATCGCGGTGATACGGAGTTCCAAGGATATGCATTCAATTCATATGTATATAATATTCCACTAAGTACTTCAGGTGCATATGGACCAGGTGATCCATTAAGACAACTTGTAGGGTTAAATAATGGGAATCCCAATGATTATAGTTATGTTGTGATTCGTGGATATGCGCCAACCGAAGACTTCCAGTGTTTAGTCCGCTTCAATCTTCCAAATCGCTATGATTATGGAATTTTAACACCGAGTAATTTTATGCAAGAGATTTCTTCGGTTATAAGCACCTTCGCACTTCCAAACTATAATCCAAATTATGTAGTGGATTTATATGGATTTAATGCAGAATTTAGTACTACACAGGTATATGGTGCAAATTCATTATCAAACTTCGCAGGATCAACAATAACTACAACTGGTTATAGCAATTTCTTTACAACATTTTCAACACTATATAGTATCTATGCTTCCAGTGCTACAGTGTTGGCAGAAATTCAATCAACAATTGGAGTTGGTCTAAATGAATATATCAGTACATACTTCGGCGATATTCTTCCTTCTTCCATCTACGAACATACACGTATCACAGATGCACTTCCATATGATCTTCTATTTAGTACTTCAGTTGCTCCTCAAGTCGCATCAAATGATATTAATTGGGGCCTAGGTTATAATCTTGGATATGATCGCCTAGATTATGGTGGAAGAACAGTTTATTATGCACCGAGTTTCTATAAGATTTTAGATGATTATATCTATTTGCAGCTCAATGATCAACTTTCAATGAATCTTCTGGATACAACTGGTCGTGAATCACTTTCAACATCACAAGAAAGTACTGGAGAAGTGCGTAAATACTACAGTAAGCTACTTCTCAATACATTTGGCTCTTACAGTCAGACAATGATTGGCACACAAGCTGTCTTCAATCCTCCTTTAGGAAAACTTGATAAATTGACATTTAATTGGGTTGATATAAATGGTAATATAATTGATAATAATGATTGTGAATGGTCAGCAGTATTCCAGATTAATGAACAGGAAAATGTTGCAGTCCCAGATTCAATGATTCCGCGATTAATGTCTAACTAATTAAGATATTATAACAGAGAATGTCTGGAGTTAATGAATATTATGAAATATTTCCAAAAGAGGAGGATTTTCCTTTCGGTGGTTCTAAAACTAAGCCATTTTACCCACCTGTTTGCTTGAGAGAGCATTGGGATCGTGGAGCAGTGATTCGGCATGTGTTGCCTACGCAGCAGGTTGCGCTGCCGATGGACTTCCGCCCTTATACTAAGGTTTGTCGGCAATATAGAACTAGTGCTCCACCAATACCGGCTCCTGCACCTCCGGCTGATATGGTATTCCCCCCTGGTGGTGAATTCTATCCTCCAACACGTTATTCAGAGCATATTGACGATGAATCTGTATTAGAACGTCTAGATCAGCCTCTTCGCAAATGGTGTGATTTAGGTCAGTATTTACCTAATCTAAATGGTGATATGTATTCTACGGCGCCGATGGCTCCTGAGCGTAGTCGTCCATCATCCTCTGCTATGGTCCAGGAGCTGGCTATGCCACAGGTCTGTTTGACGGCAGGTGAGTACGAGTGTCGCGCACAGGCTGACAGACTCAATTGGCAACGGTCGCCTCGTCTTTTCAATAATCCTACGAAGCAAGATCGTTATCCTCCTGAGCCTCGTAAGGGAGCTGTACCTATATATCCCCCTAAGGCGGATCAGACTGGTCCAACACGTCCTATTGGTGGTCAGCTGCCACAGGCTACGGCTCAACAGGATCGCGTTTGGGGACCTTAATGATTAGACTGGCAAAAGTCAGATATGTCTGAGCATGATGCAGTTGAGGATATAGAGGAAGTTGAAATATTTGATTGTCATGATGAGATTTTGGAGCTATTACGTGATGCATGGCCGACAATGAAGGGAGCTGATATATTATGGTTTCAAAATGATTTATTTCACAAGTTGCGAAGACTAGAGACGAAGATTGAAGGTGTTGGTGTCGCTAGAGGATTTTTACCAGCCAGCTTTGAATTAATTGGATCAGAGCCTCAGGGCTGGAAGGTTTCGGATCACTATGAAGAGGTTTGGACTGCATTGATTGATGGAGAACGTACTGAAGCAGATGTTACTGCATTGGATTCCTTGGAAGATGATATTATTGGTTGGGTTGAAGACATGATTCCCACGGATTATAATTTCTTTATAGCTGCACTTGATATCGGTACTTTGAATGCAGAATGGCTTAATAGAGCACAGCTTTTCTTAGAAAAGGCTGCAGCAGATAAAGCAGTTGCAACAGAAGAAGTACCTCCAAAAGCTGAAATACAAATTCTTCCAGATCTTCCAATAAAGAAGCGAGTTAGTAGTCAAAACACACGTCGTCGTCTAATAGGACTTCCATTAACACCCTCAAGGGTTCGCAGAAAGATCCGTCATACACGAAGAAATCACCATAAGGATTAGAGAATGTACTTCAATTCCTATGAAGAACATGTTCAAATGGTAAATGGGCAGAAGCAGGCGAAGATTATGGAAGTGAAGGTGAAGAATGGTAAAGGTGTCAAGAAAGTTACAATCAAAAATGGTAGTCGTCGGGCGACACATGAAGAAGAGTTGGATCCTGAAGAAATTGCAAATGTTCTGGGACGTAAATTCATACCCGGTCTGTTTAATGGATGCAATGAAGGTTGTATGAAGAAACTTTCAAGGGCCCCTTCAGTGCCTCTACGAGGCCTTGGATCAGTGCCTCTACGAGGCCTGCGCTCCAAGTCGCGCCGAACTCGGCGACACAAGAAATAGAGTGTTCCAAATGCTATTAATTCTATTAATCATAGCAGCGCTATTTTTGATAGGAGTAATCTTTTATAGACAGAGTTTACAAGAATATAGGATCAATCAAATTGAATGGGAACAGCGACATGAGCTTGATGGACTATTTGAAGAAAGAGCTCCGGTAGTGATTCGTGGTATTCCACAAGCACCTGTATGGAATCACAGTGATATTATGATGAGAGATTTCTATTCAAATGAACGGCCACCTGGTGCTCCTGAAGGGAAGACGCTACGCGATATGCTATTAGATGGAGGTGCACATATTCCTGTATGGCCTGCCTCATATAGAAAGTATCTATTCCAGAATTCTGCGCTAGGAATCTGGTATGAAACTACTTGGGCGCCAGTGCTAGCAGGCTCTAGAGGTTGGGTCGGATCTATGATACCAGTTGATGGTGAATGCTTTGTTGGTGATCAGGGACTAATGCAAACTAAAGCTCATTGGACTTTAATTGCACCTACAGAAGGGGCTATAATTGTTAATATTTTAGCATCTAAAGAGACTAAATGGCTCCCTAAGAAATGGCAAGGGCTTTTTCCATCAAAGATGACGGCTGAAACTGCACCCTTTATTAATCGTATGAAATATATGGATGTTATCATTCGCCCAGGGACAGGTTTATGGGTTCCTAGTCATTGGCTCATATCATGGACAGCGAAGGATGAAGGATCTGTGCCTTTAGTTACAGGTATTCAGATCCATACACCGGCCTCATGGTTGGCAAGTCGCTAGACACCAAGTCGTTAGACACCAAGTCGCTAGACACTGAGCTGTTATGCTATAGTCCTAAGGCCTAAAAATTAAACACATATATTAAATGAATACTATGAATACATTAGCGGATGATCTAGTGACAAAAATGGATCATTTGCTGATCCGATTAAATGAACCTAGTGCGGACGAGGCCGATAGAGCTGCTATTTGGCGCCAGGCGGGCTTAAAGCCAGAAATAGCGATTTTTGACTTGGATGAGGTTTTTGGTAGGTTAAAAGAGGCTGCATGTAAAAGACCGAAAGAGATGTCTTGGTTCCACTGGATGCAATGGATATTTTTTGGCTCCCCCTAAAATTGATCAATTTGACAAGATAAAAAGCCGTTAGGAAAATGAACGAAGAACAGCGCTTCGCTTTAGAGAAGATTCGTGAAGGTAAAAACGTATTTCTAACGGGTCCTGGGGGTACAGGAAAATCATTCTTTATTGAGGAACTAAGGAATGATTTTGCTGAGTCTGGGCTTAAAATTGCAATAACAGCTCTTACGGGTTGTGCAGCAATTCTTCTTGGTCATGGTGCGAAGACGCTACATTCATGGGCAGGTATTGGTCTAGGCAAAGGCTCTGTGGGCGACCTAGTTGCAGCAATTTGTCGTAATAGGAAGGCAGCGAAGAATTGGATGACAACCCAGCTACTAATTATTGATGAAATCAGTATGATGTCTGCAGAACTCTTTGAGAAATTGGATGGAGTTGCGAAGGTTGTTCGTCGTTCTTCAGCGCCCTTCGGTGGCCTACAGCTTCTTCTAGTCGGCGACTTCTATCAACTTCCTCCTGTTGTAGATTCTGTAAGCGAAGCTCAAGCGCTCTTCTGTTTTGAATCACCTTCATGGGCCGCGGCAGTCCATGAAACCGTCATTTTGAAACAGATTCACCGTCAGACTGATGCAGATTTTAAGAATCTTCTAGAACATGTGCGTGTTGGAAATATGAGATCTGAAGATGCTGATATGTTGCGATCACGTATGGGCCTTGACTGGGATGCCCTAGAAATCCGTCCAACTCTTCTATTTGCCCGTCGTGCAATGGTTGATAAGATTAATAGTGCCAATCTAGGAGCCTTGTCCGGTGAAACTATCACGTGGAAAGCTAAAACATTATTTACTGCAGATGATACTGCTGATCGGCTACGCCACGATCCAGAGGAGTTGACACGTGCTGTAGCTAAATTTGACATGGATGGACCTTATGATGAGACACTGACATTAAAAGATCGTGCGCAAGTAATGCTAATTACTAATCTGGATCTTGATCGTGGCTTAGTGAATGGATCTCGTGGCATTGTAGTAGGTTTTGATCGTACCTCAGCGGAACCGCTACCGATTGTACAATTCTTAAATGGACAACGTGTAATTATTAATCGTCATAGTTGGGGGCTAGATGATTTTAAGAATACAGTACGGTCACAAATTCCTCTGCGACTTGCATGGGCCGGCACAATCCATAAGAGTCAAGGGGCGACCTTGGATTGTGCACTAATTGACATTGGACGCACAACATTTGAATATGGTCAAGCATATGTTGCTCTAAGTCGTGTAAAGAGCCTTGAATCACTCTATATTCATGATTTTGCTGAAACATCGGTCAAGGCACATCCGAAAGTGAAGGCATTTTATGAAACCATGACTTCACCAGGTGGTGCGCCAAAATAAATCTCAATAAATAATATAAATGCCTCGTAATAATCGTACTCGTCGTATGAACAATATGCCAGTCAATCAAATGGGAGGGGGGTGGATTTTTGATACAAATCTTGATCACATCATGCTCACAACCACTCCGGATTACGATATGAATATGTACAAGCCCGCTGGCATGGTTGTTGCCAACCGTGTTGAGACTATTTCATATGCTCGTGGTATGCTTGCCGAGGCTCCTGGTGCATTCGGTGGTAAGAGCTCTCTTATCACAAATGCAGTTGAGTCTCTTACTGAATCTGCCATGAAGGATCTTCGTAAGAAGGCTCGCGCCAAGTTCAAGAAGATTAGTGCAATTGTTGGCGTTGATGTTAAGGTTAGTACTACAAGCCGTGCCAGTGGTGAGAAATATACCGAGTACATGATCGCTACCGCAACGGGTACTGTTCTTGTTCCTATTGATGAGAATGTTAAGAGTCTCAGCAAGAAGTAAAAATTTGATTTTTTCCGATCATATGAGGACGATAACTAAATGGATTTTCTCCGGTCTAAATATCTTAGAAAGATGTCTGATGATAGTAATAATATACCATCATCACCAACTATGACCAAATTTCCCTATGAAGCTAATGAAGAAATCCTAAAAGAGAACCCAAACCGTTACACACTCTTTCCTGTTGCGAAGCCAGAGCTGTTTCGCCGCTACAAGGATCATATTTCTGTATTTTGGCATGCCGATGAGGTAGATCTCAGTAAGGACATGAAAGATTGGGTCAAGCTAACACCGAATGAGCGACATTTTATTAAGCATGTTCTCGGTTTCTTCGCCGGTTCTGATGGAATTGTTAATGAGAATCTGTCATCACGATTTAGTCGTGAAGTACAGTTGCCCGAAGTACGTGCCTATTACACTGTGCAAATGGCTATGGAGACAATTCACAGTGAAATGTATTCTCTCCTGATTGACACCTATATTACAGATCCTGAAGAGAAGCTTCAGATTCTCCGATCAATTCAGACAATTCCATCAGTTCAGATGAAGGCTGATTGGGCTGCTTCATGGATAGAGTCGGCTGATGCGGACTTCGCGACACGGCTTATTGGATTTGCAGCAGTTGAAGGAATTTTCTTCTCAGGATCTTTCTGTGCAATCTTCTGGTTGAAGCAACGTGGTCTAATGCCTGGACTCACAGTCAGTAATGAATTTATTAGTCGTGATGAAGGTCTTCATACAGACTTCGCTTGTGCTCTCTTCCAGGAACTGAAGCATCGTCCTACCAAAGAAAAAGTACATACTATTTTGAAGGAGGCTGTAGCAATTGAAAAACACTTCATTACAAAAGCACTTCCATGCGAACTTATTGGAATGAATGCAGAACTGATGAGCCAATACATTGAATTTGTGGCAGATCGTCTATCAAAACAGCTGGGGTATGGGCCGATCTTCGGAACAGCCAATCCATTTGATTTTATGGAGCGGATTTCATTGGAAGGAAAAGATAACTTCTTTGAGAAACGTGTAACTACATATGCAAAAGCTGGAGTTGGTGCATCTGCAGAGCAGAAGCGCTTTGCACTTGATGAGGATTTCTAGGCGTAGACAATTAGGATGATTAATAAAAAATAATATAATTTTTTGATATAAAAGGTATCTAAAAATTTATATTAGATTATATATTAATTACAATTTATACATAAAATGCCACTACCACCATTTCCAAGTGATGAAGAGCTGATGACTTTGGCATATTTTCCATATGCAGAAGGAAAACAGTACGAATTCAAGCAAGCATTCAATGAATATAGACAAAATATTAATAGATCTACTGCTGAACGTATAGAACAGACAATTTGTGCTTTCTTAAATTCAGATGGAGGATATATTATATGTGGTATTCGCGATGAGGATCGTGCAATCATATGGATGGACCTGACACCATATCAGTTAGATGAGATTTTGCTAAAAATAGATAATATATATCATGGTAAAATGATTTACACAACTGATCTGGAAGATATTACAATAGATAATATTCAAACTAAAGTTCTTGAGAAGGATGGTAAATATTTAATAATTATTAAAGTAGAGCCTTATTCAGACAAGGAATACAGGACATATGAATATAAATGGTATAGACTAAATGCATCAAATTATGCGGAGAAAAAGGAGAAATTCTTTCGTGCAAAGGATATATCTAGTCTTTTGAATATTGAGGCTAATAAAGTTCGTGTAAGATATACTGATAATATAAAACGCCTTGAAGAGAAGATAGCAGCGCTCAAAAGTGAATTAAATTTGGAGCGCGAGGAAACCGAGCATATGCTGACACGGACTATTTTAGCTGAGAAACGAGCTACTGAAAAAAGATTGTTGCAGGAAAAGCGATCTTGTATTTTACGAATTAATTTTGATCTTATTTTATCTTGTTTCGGTCTATAGACCAAGATTTTTCATCATATCATGTATTTGATACTCACTAACATTACCAACCAGATAATTACATGCAATTAAATAAAGATCAAGATCAAAGGTTTGATATATATCATATTCTTGAATTAGTTTTTCTAAAATTGGCACAGCTGTTTGGCTGATTTCTTCAGTTGTAATAACAACTTGCAGATATTTTTTTATGTGTTGAATATGAATATCAAAGAACTTATCATGAACCGATTCTTTTCTTTGTAAGAAATCCCTCGTTTCTATTAGTCGCTGATAGTTCGTATATGGACAGTCATAATCATGGGAATTCATATCTCTTCAATGAAGATAAAATAATATCAAATTTTAGGCATGATAAAATTTGATAGTATTTGAAGTCCGTTCTAACATGCAATAAAGATGTTAAGAGCCTTGAAACCTTTTATCTTTACAATATCATTTAGAGGTCTTGATCCGCATTATGCATTATCACGTACAGGAATAAATTCCCTTCGGGAAATTATTTCATGTCGTGCAGCAGTGCCGCATGCACAGGTGCGCCTTGAAGCAATTACAATCTTGAATGAGACATTACCTGTTCAACCAGATCATGAGGGGAATTTAGCAAATATGTCACATTATTCAAATTGCAAATTAATTAATACTTTGCATTGGGATATGAAAGAACCAATAAATAATCAGCTGAGAGCCGAACTTTTAGCAGAGGATCCTGTGCATTTTCATTTGAGTTTGCCTGTAAATGAAAAAAGAGCATATGGCGCAAATATAATTAATTTCTTGGTAACCTCTGTTAATGAGAAATATGCTGATCTACTTGTATCAGATTATATGTCATTCTTTGTTGGCCCTGGTACAGCGACTTCCACAAATCATATTCCATTTGCTGGAGAACTAGGACAAAATGAATATAATATTTTGATGTATATGTTTATAATTCAAATTATTTTGATTATAATCGGAAATTATATACTTAGTTGTGCAAAGACAGTAAAAATTCCTCTACCACATTACAATATAAAATAGAAAATATAATACTAATTAACAATAGTATATTTTGTTGGTGGAAATATATGTGATGTATCTGTACATTGTATAACTGTATCAATAACTCCTTTATTATATTTAATATGTGTTTTGACACTTGAATCTTCAAAATATTCATAATAATCCCCATCAACTAGGCTTACATAATCCTTGCATTTATTATCGCATGTAGCCATTAATAATCTAAATTTAATTTTGGATGCAATAGCACCTGATTCGTAAAATAGAATGGAATCTCCATTTAAATACCCATCATCATATTCCTGATATAGAGCAATCGTTCCACTAGGATAATATGTTTTTACTGAATTTTGAAATAAATTATTATCTAGATAACCTTCACGATGGATTGTTCCATCTGGATAATATTCTTTGAATTGCCCTGTGGCCATTTCTGTTTTCATATCAATAACTTTATAAGTTTTTACATTACCATTAGGATAATATTCTGTTTCAAAGCGAAATGAAATATAATCATTAATAATAATTTTTGTTTGCAGAACAGGTTCTGGCTCATGCTCTGGTTCTGACATAGGTTCCGCATGCTCATATTCCTCGTCAGACTCATAGTCATATCTGCAGAATGAATCGTCAATAGGCAACAAAGCAGCTGACTTATCTTGAAATGGTGAAAACATTTTGGTTATTTAATTTAAAATACATTAAGAAAAAATATTTTTTCAATTTTAAATTTCTATTTACTACCAGGTCCCTCTTTCAATACACGATGGCATTTTTTATGAACAATTTGCAGATTGCTGTACATTGTTTTACCACCAGAGGCCCATGGAATAATATGATCACCTTCATAAGACTGAGATTCTTCAATTCTGGAATTACATAGAGGACAGATGCGATTTTGTTCAGTGAGCTTGCGCTTCTTGTCAGCAATTGAGAATAAACGAGCCTCGGCTTTATCTGGCAAAAGTCCATTGATAATTTTATCAGCCTCTTCATGAATCTTCTTTTGGAATGTCGCATTTTTATTATTAAATCCCAGATTATTTTCACTGATTTCGCTAAGCAATTCTTCCTGAAATGCTGAACAAAGTGCAATTTGCATTTGTGTTAATTTATTTTCTGGCACTAAAGCGACAGATCGCGCAACAATAATCTGGTAGGCAATTGTCTGACTACTATCCTCAAACAATTGCTCTTCATTAAAAGCACGTGAATAACGAATAATAGCTTTCAACTTCTTTTCAATCATAGATTTATGTGCTTCAAGATTTGTATCAACCAATGTCTTAGTTGATCCAAGATTTAGATTTACCCATTGCTCTAAACAATTTGGCAAAGATGAAAAGTTAGGTAGACTCTTATCATATGATAGAGCCAATAGAATCAATACTTCCATTTCAATATCTCCACGTCGTGATTCCTTTTTCTTACAAATTGGCAACGTTTTATATTGAATAACATATGGTTCAATTAAGTTATATAGAGACAATAACATTGGTTTATTCAGTTCAAACCAATTGAGTGGGCTTGAACTCTTATTTAGAATTTCCCACATATAAAGTCGTTTCTCAACATCATTAAATGATTTATCTAAGACATTGATATGAAATTTGTATTTGCGAATCTTAGTTTGATCATCTACAGATAATTCATTGAAACTCTTATCACCATAAATAGAAGGATCCAAGATTTTCAAAGCTTTCTTTATTAATTTAAAATCATTTCTAAGAAAACTCAATGCTGTACAAAGACGATGCATACCATCCAAAACATCTTCTGATTCCAGTTCTGGATTTTGAATTAACCATATAGGATTGATTGTGAATCCACAAATAATAGACTCAATAAGTCGTGTCATCTGTTTTGGATTCCAACACTCAAAATTACGTTGCCATAATGGGTGCAAATTAATCCATATTTGATCAGTTGTTTTCGCATTATGTTTTTCAATTCTTAATGCAATTGTACTTAGAGTTTGTGTATCTGTTATATCACTCATTGTGTTAGAAATTAATACCACAAATAAAAATTATCAAATTTTTTCCAAATATTGTGCAAAACTAAAATATAAAATTGAATATATACATTCTATTAAAATAAGTATAGAAATTAATATTAAAATGCTTATGGATGATTACAAGTTGCATGAAAATATTATTAAGAGGGTTCAACTTGAACTGAAAAAGATTGGTCGTTCTAGCATGATTCACGAACTTCGCGAGGAGTGTGAATGCTGCGGGCAATCGCCAATTCTATTTTGGTACCAGGTATTGGAATCTCTCACACAAAAGTAAAAATTATGTATAAATGCACTCTAACATTATTTTTTGTTCTGTCCATTAATCTCCATAGCAATTTCAAGACTTTGAATTATATCTTTAACATATAATTTAATATGACGTGACATATTTTTGCGTGATATATCGCGCAAATGCTTTAAAGTTTTCTTTTTAATCTTAGATCGCATTAATGTATGATTTTGGAAAATTAATATATGTCAAATTTTCAATGATCTATATCAACATGCCGAATGCGGCAATAATTATCCCAATTAGTTGTCCAGGACATACGTAATGCATCATCTATAAGTTCATCACTTAAACTGTCATGACCTTCCTGAATAAATGTTTCTCTAATAATTTTAATAACATGAGCTGATTTTGTGCTAATTTTAATATTATATACAATGCCCAAATTTCCAATATCTTGAAGAAGATCAAATACATTAATTTTGATCATGTATTTATTAGATAATTGATTAGCAGGTGGTTCTTCTTCAGTAATAAATAAATAACCTATAATTGCATAAGGGCTACAAATAGAATGACCAAGGATTAAAAGTGCTTCACGAAGTTTCTTCTCTTCTTCAGGAGATAATTGAGCACTTGAATCAAGTCTTCGTGCTTCTTCCAATTGTCTAAGAGATGAAATGAGTGCTTCACGTTTTCTCTTCAAAAGATCCATTTGAATTTGAAGTAGACTCAACTCTTCATTTAGAGCATCAATATCTCTTTCTTCAGACATTTTTAACTATTCTTCATTCTTCCATAACAAATGTCAATTTTTCTCTGATAATAAATAGATTATGGAATTAATTGATATAAAATCAGTTAAGGAGCTGGAAGAAGCTATTTTCCCAATAGATATTTCAGCGCGGCCTGAGCGGCCTAATATAAAATCAATAGTACCATTACATCCCAATCTAAAATGGTCTAAATGGAATCCGGCTCCCACAAAGACTATGATACATAATACTGCTTCATTTATGTTAGATAAACTTCACTATCGTGTAATGGGTTATTTAGTACAAGGTGGAAAACTTGTAAAAGTATTTCGTATTAATGATCCTCGTACACCGAAACAATATATTAAATATATAAAAGAACTAAGTCCAGATTTGAAATGGCCTGGAAAGGTGCAAGGCATGAAACTGGACAAAAATTTCTGGAAACACAATGATATTCGCATTATGGGCTGTATTTTGAAACGTTGGAGTCAAAAAGATAATAGAGATGACGTTGATAAACCAGGATATTTGAATGACTTTTATGGACGTTTCATGTCTTCGGTCAGTCAAAAATGGGCACTTCCTGACGGCTTCTACTTCATCAGTCCCACTGATCAACTTGTTCTTCGTAAAGATGGCAAAGAACCTCTTGTAGATGTTGTTGGGGGCCTAAAGCCACTTATGTCACACAATTTTGCCCACTATTATCCTATTATGAATGCAAGTACTCATACAAGCTATGCAGATATTCCATTACCAACCTATGATGATTGGCTTTTTGTTCGTGGAAAATCTATTAAGACCGATAAAATAACGCTTGATTGGTCTCGCAAGGATCCAAAGGCAGTATTTAGAGGATCATCATCTGGCTGTGGATTTAATGAGGCAACTAATATGCGCCTGAGGGCCATGGCCCTCTCAGCAGAACATCCAGATCTTTTGGATGCAGGAATCACTACATGGACGGTGCAGGCAAAGATACATCGTGAAGGCCGACTTGGATATATTGATACAAAAAAATATAATAAAACTGCTAAACCAATTCCTTTTGAAGAACAGAGTCGGTTCAAATATATTCTGCATATTGATGGAAATGTTGCTGCGTATCGTCTAGGTGTCTCACTACTTCTTGGATCATGCATATTGCTCCAAGACACTGGTTCTCAACTCTGGTTTCAACATATGATGAAACCTGGTGTTCATTATATTCCTATCAAGGAAGATCTATCAGATTTAATAGAAAAGATTGAATGGTGCAGGCAGCACGACGACGAATGTCGTAAGATCGCAGAAGCGGCCTTGGAACTTGGACAGATGATTATGACAAAAGATGCTGTTATGGATTATTTTGCGGCAACTATGTGGGCTTTAGCCGAGCCAGCCAACAAGAAATCTCTATCAAAATCTGCATCAAAAACTAAAAAGAACAGAAGGGCTAATAATAGAACTAGACGGAACAGTTAATTAATGCGTGTTCCATTTGCCCAGTCGTGTTCTTCAATAAGATGTCCTCTAATATCATCATAAATCTTTTCATGTCCATGTTTCTCCATGAAGCGATTAATAGTAAATTCATAACGATAAATTGTATCGCCATTATTCTTGAATTTAATAACTTCAGCTAGGCCTTCTGATGACCAATTATATACTTTCTCAGGAAATTGTTTCTTGCAATAAAAGCAATGATTTGAATTATGTCTAATAGTTTCATAGCATTTCTTATGCAAATTAATATTAGGACATTTACATGGACTTGCCTCCATATATTCCAGATCATCCTTGTCGCAATAATAGCATGTTTTGTGACTCATTTTAAAATGTTGATATTATCTTTAAAAAATAAACAAATATCAATTTTTTTATATTATTTATGGCGACTACTATGATAATATTCTATTCTAGCAATAGTTCCATCTTTGTTATAAGTAATTGATTTACCATCTAAAATACTATTCTTATATGTATATTTTGCTACACGGTATCCTTGATGATACTGAGTCAATATTCCATTAATAGTTAGATTCCGATCAATGAAATAATGAAGATATTTACTGGAATCATCGGGGTCAATAAATTCTGCAACGCGACCTTTTCCATCTACAAGCACTGGTTTCATTTGTACACCACAAGCAGCACAAATACTATCAAGAACATGGACATAACAGCGCAAATGAATTCGCATAGGTGATTCGCAATTACATGGACTTCTCGTTAAATAATCATCATTATCGGCCCTCTGGCACATATAGCATGGCTCCATTGGCTGCTTTTAGCTGACTAAAAATTGTCAATTTTAGGGTGAAGCAATTAAATACTCCAATTAATGGGACTTCCTAGAACCCCTTCCACTCTGGTAAATATACCTGAACCAAAGAAACCACGATGAGCTGATAGCGGACTTGGATGCACACCTGTGATGATCCTTTTAGGATCGCTAATAAGAGATGCTTTAGATTTTGCGTAGTTGCCTAGAAGTATGAAGACAACTTTTGGGTTTGCGCTAACAATTGTACGAATAACATCATCTGTAAATGAAGTCCATATATCTGAATGACTATTGGGCTGTCCTTGAAGAACAGTGAGTGCAGTATTCAGCAGGAAAATCTTCTCCTCTTCATGCCATCGTGCAAGGCATCCATGTGAAAACTTGTAATTACGTTCAGGAAATTCCAGCTGAAGTTCCTTGAAGATATTTTGAAGTGAAGGCGGGACAGGTACTCCAGGGGCAACAGAGAATGCTAGTCCATGAGCCTGTCCAGGTCCATGATACGGATCTTGTCCTAGAAGAACTAGGCGGATCTCCTTGGGGTCCATACTAAATACACGGAAAACATCGGATTGCAAGGGATAGACTGGAAGTACGGAATCATTGTAGATACTATCTAGATCAATTTCGTACTGTTCAAATAGTGGCTGCCATGCATTATGAATAGACATTTTAAGTGCATAAGCAATGTAGTTTTGATCAATTTTACTCGTTATTAGGCGCGGGAGGCACGGCAGAAGGAACAAATGAAGTAATATAACGACCGAGATTTGGCCCGACTTGTGCCTGTCTGCGGCCAACTCTTTTTGCCGACATAGTCATTGCTACACGAGGTTTAATTGCACGCTCAAACGTTCTCATCATATTTCTATAATTATTACGACGAGTTGTTCTGCCTGTAGTAATGTTATTATTATTGTTGTTGTCAGGAGGCGGTGGTGGTGGTGGTGGTTGATTATTAGCCCATGCATTCCAATTAAAGTTATTTTCCTGAGGAGGAGGTGGGGGAGCAGCAGCAAGAGCAGCCGCATGTGCCTCCATAGCAGCTGCATTAGGAGCAGCAATTCCTCTTCTCAAAGAATTAATAATTTTAGTACCATAGACATTCTTTGCCTCCAAATTTGTTCTGCGATCTCTCATTAATCTCTCAGCAACATCTTTTCGGCCCATTCTAATTGCTATAGCAAAAGCGGTCTCGCCCAACTGATTTCTACGATTAGGATCAAAATCTGGATTTTGCAGAATTATGTCTATTAAATGTGTAATTAAACCTGCTTCATTTGAATGGCGAGTTCTAAGTAAAGCCATTAGTACTGTATTAGCCTCCCCATCTAAAGATATATTAGGATCAATAATTGTAACTAAATATTCCAATAAATCTTCTGTTTTAGGATAAAAACCTGTTCTCCATTCATCTTCTAATACTTTAACTAATGTATCAACAATAAGTTCATTAGATGGTTTTAAATTTTTACTTTTAAGATGTTCCAAAACATTCCTATAATTATCATCATCAATATTGTATCGTATTCTTAAACCGAATAAATTTATAAATACATTGTCAATAATTGATCTAACTTTAGTGAGAAAATTATCATTATATACCAATGCTACAAAAAATTTGCTAAAAGCTTCATTATCCTCATCCAGCACTATTTTTTTAATAGTTTTAATACTGATAAAATCTATTTTTGAACTTAATAAAATTAAATTGTCAAGTGATATATTTAATCTTTTATAATTATTATATATATCTATTAATGTTTTTTCAAGCGATGGCTTAAATGAAATAATTTTATTAATTATATTACGATTACCTCTAGATAATGCTGAAATTAATGGTTTTAAATAATATCTACGTGAATGATCTGAGTAATATGAGTTATTATTATTACTATATGTTATAGTATAATGTGTAGTTGATTCTGCATCAATTAATGGTATTTCGTCAGAATTATTGATATCATGATAATTTCTCCAGAATTTGTTTTCATATAATGAAATATGTCCATAAGGTAATTCTTCTTCAATTAATTTATGAAATTTGTCTATTGAACTTCTATTTATATATTGAGGTGTTTCAAAATAATTTCTTAAAATAGTTTTAGGTATTTTAATATTATTTGCAGTTTTATATGCAATCATCTCTTTATTTTGAGATTGCAAACCATCCGATATAGGCATATTTAAGTAGGTTTCTAACTGATCTAGTGTACTTGAATTTTCAATTGCTCCAACTAGACAATTTAATGCCCACAATTTAATAAAATCTTGGTCTTCTGTATTATTGTAAGTATTATTATAAGCGGCCTCCACTGTATTGCGTAAATTATTTAATGGTGCCATTACTTGTGCGCGTCTTTTACTTCTCTTATTCTTGAAAAAATTAAGAGACTTTTTTTGCGACTTATTCTTCTTGCCTGAATAGGCGGTCTTCTTATTTCTTGCCATGCGTCCAGATGTTTTCCGAATAGCATAATTATTTATATTATTACCATATGTTCCATTATAATTATTATTTATTTCTTCCTGTGTATTATTATGTAATTGATCACTTTCATACATACTATGGAATTTTTCAGGAATATCATATCCATGATCTATTAAAAATTCATACAATCCTTTAGTCATATAATAAACACCTTGTTCCCCAAGATCAATTGTATAATCAATTGGCTCTGACCTCTCTCTCTTCTTCGGAACAACCTCCGTCCATTCTCCATTTTTTGAATTATTCATTTATTATTCTATTATTCAGGAATAATTTTATCTGATCCAGTTCTTTCAGCTGGTTCAATATATTTGAGACCGAGGAACTTGAAAATATCTTTTTCGGTTTTAGCTGGCGGCGCCTCTCTGGACCCAGCGGTCGCTGTGAGGCCCTTTTCATTGAGACTCCATCCTTGTTCCAGCGCATGCGAACGCATAGCGACATTGAATCGGTCGGAACCAGTAAAATACAAAATCGCGTAGGCCCATTCATCATTTGGTGTTACAAGAAGATCTAGTCGGCGGAACTTAGTACCATCAATTGTACAGACTGCCATGCATTTATGAGGGCCGAGGGCTAAAATATCAGTGATATAATTACGCTCCTGGAGATCTGCAACATAGGCTGCGAATTCTTCCAGGACCGATTTCTCTGACCTGAGGCGTGGGAAATTCACGAGGCAATCAATATCTCCTGACGATTGTAGCCCGCGACGATAAGAACCGACGATCTCAATCTTCATTTTGGCACTTGTAGCAGCCTCTAAAGCTGCTGCATGCTGATCCATTTCCTGACGAGGAATACGTTCATTGAAATCTTCGTAGTAACGGAGGCCGATTGTTTGAGCTTTATCCAAGAGTTTGGGATTTGCTGCAACTTTTGTACGTAAATCTTCAATTGACTTCACTTCGTGCTCTTCCACTAATTTCTTCGCTTTCACTGGACCAACTCCATGGATCTTCAGTAAATCATCATAAACTGAGATTGGAACTGCTGCAGCTGCTTCGGCAGCTGCCTTCAGGCCACCAGTTTCAAAGATCTCATCAATCTTTGCCTTAATCTTCGCTCCAATTCCCTTAATGCCTTCCAGGTCTTCGGCCGACCGGATAGGCCCCTCATGAGCTTGTAACTGTTTAATTACTTTTTGATAGGCAAGAGCCTTGAATTTATCCTTCTTGATCTGATCTGCCTTCATAAGGACAGTAAATGCATCAATAATTGTATCTTTGAAATCTTTGCCGTCACTCGCCATTTTCTAATTGATAGGTGGAGAGAGAATATTTCATTTTTTAATCACTGTGCAGTGATAATAAAAATTTGAAATTATTAATGTAAATTAATTGGATCAAAATAGTATTTCAAAGAATGACAAAAAAGAAGCAATTTATTGGGCAAAATATTTGCACTACAATATGTAATACTGCAGCTGCAAATGGACGTCCAAATGTTAATGTTTATCTACCTGAATATGGCACATTGGATCTCAGAATTATGAGAAAATGCAAATTTTATGCACAACCACATGCTTCAATAAAGAATGGAACATTACATGCAAAATTAAACACACAGGACCGCCTTAGAGATAAGGTGGCAATGAAGAATTTGATGAGTAGATCTGAAATAGAAAATCCTGTAGGAGATGGTGCCGCCATTGATCATGGGAAATAAATTCTTTAAGCTCCCATTAAAGTTTTTAGTATTTTTCATTGCAAAAATAATAAAAAATTTGAAAATTATTAATGCAAATTCAATAGACCATACAGTAAGCCACAATGTCAGGATCAATCAAGAAGCATCAACACGACAGTCGTTTGATTGAGTTGAACAGACTTTTGAAAAATGGCGAACCGAATATTAGTCGGATGAAGGAGTTATATCATGCTATCAGTCCGAAGCACTTGTCGCCAATTAATCTAAAAAGTTACACAGAGATCGGTGATTACTTGAATCGCCGACTGACTGGTATGGGTCACGTTGAAGCGTATATTGGTTCAAATCTGCGTCTAGCAGATGTTGAAACCTGTCATAAAGTAGGAACGAAGGCAGCGAAGAGAAGTACACTGACTAGATTGAAAGATAAGGTGGCAGCGAAGGAGATTGAAGAAATTTTGAAACAAACACTTGAAGAAGTGAAGGCTGATGGTATTGCTGAAGAACATTTTATGGAATTCTTTCAGCAGATGATCAAGGCTCAGGGATTCAGACCCGAGTTTATGCGAAGCTTCCAGAAGGCTTCAGGCAACTTGAAGCTCGCCGACAAAGCCAGCTCTTCTGGAGGAGGGGCTGGTATTGCTGATGAAAAGTAAATTCTGGTCTGAACCCCTGAGTCAAATAATAAATATTTTTAGTGTGTGGAACGAAAATTTGAAAGATCTATTTAGATTCTAAAATACTAGAAATATAATGCTTGAATCAATTTTGAATATTTTCAGATCAAAGCCAACAAAAACTATCTATCAGCAGCGGATTGAATGCATGGAAAAAATGATTGCTGCTAATGTTGCTGCCGCCTCTGCTGCACCAGACCATATTGAGATCTATAAAAAAGAATATGCACAACAATATGAAAAGTGCAAAGAGATCTTGAAGGAGTAAAGATTATATAAAATATTTACTAATAATATAAATGTCTTCTATTTTGCGTTCTACGGCTCAAATACTCCGACAACCAAATAAGTTCCACCGTCTTGAGAGTCCTTGTTATTATGATAATTCTCTTGGTTACACTACCTTATTTCCTTTTATCTACTCAAATGGTGTTTTAGATATTCAATATATTGATGATTTTGAGGCAGATATGGTTACAAGTACTGGTAATTCTCCTTCTACTGATCCTGATGTTTCAGTAAAACTTATGGGGGGCGAGCACCTTGTACAAGCTCTTGGTCCCAATTTTTTGAGCTATATCCGTGCATGGCGTACAGGAATTGATCCTGGTACGCCTATTAATATCTATATTAATGGCTCTGTTCAGCGTGCTCAGATGACCACTGATAACTTTTTAGGTGATTTAAGTTATGAAGTAAGCACTACTCCTCCTACTAGTGATAACTATAATATTGGTTCATTTACTAATACGTATCGTTCAACTTATATTTTCGTAAAACCTCTTACTATTACGACAGTTGAATCAGGTGTTACTCAATATATCACATTTGCTACTCGTTTTGATGAAGATTAAAATATTCTACTTATATTATATTTATATTCTAAATAAATTTATGAACTAAAATTGATAAATTTATTTATATAAAATTATTATTAAATCCAAAAAATGAATGTCCTAAAACCGAATTCTATACCTGATGAATATTATCTAGGAGATCTTCCTGGAACTCTACAATATAAGAAAACAATTAATGAATTAGTCAATATCACTTTTCCTGAAGTAGTTCGGTCTTCTGAGGATGGATACACCTGGATGCATGAACCATGTACAATTGCAAATCGTGATTCCTTGCTACCATATACGAAGAATCCAAATGAATGGATCCTGATTATGGTCATTTCAAGAGTTGATAGTGAAAATGATTGTATTTGGACCAAAGGTGCTCTAATGAACAAAGAGACGAAGGAAATTGCACTAATGACTACATGTAATAGTGAGTCGGCAATTACAAAAGAAAATCGTGCAATCCGCTCTAATGCTGATGGCTGGTTTATTGGCCATTATCGTATGGGGGCTCCTCTACAATTCTGGACGGATCTGTCAAATGTTTGTAGGCAATATATGTAGTCCCGCGACATAAACTAAAAATTTATTATTTTTGCCAGAATACTTTTAGTAACGATAACCAGAACGCGAACGACCGCCAGGCGAACTATAAAGTTGCATATGCATACGCTCTTCAGCATCCATGGGACGCCAATCATTTGTTTGTTTAGTATCTGTTTCATTTAGAAGGCAAATAGCCAATGGCGCCAAAAGGCAGATAACTGCCATAAAGTCTAGGACACAACTTGTGACCACAGTCCTCTCCATTGCAGCGACTGTAGCAGTCGTGATAAGAATAAGAATGTAAATGCACCAGTTCATTGTATTGATTTGTGTTGTCCTCCGATTGTCTATTTAGATAGATCCCCATTTCAATTTTATATAATTTTGATGGAGCTTTTTGAGCCAACTAAAAATACTTTTAATCTTCACTTATATTCCTCTCGTTAGCACTTGCTGCCATACACACGGTATGAACCATTGTGATAGCAAAGGCGCAGAGAAAGCTATTTACGAGAACATCAATAAAGGTATTTTTTTTCATGAACCACATAGTCATGAAGATCGCAATAAATGCAATACGAAATAACATTTGGGGGCTTTTACAAAAATCTATATAATTTCTATTAATCAATTTTATTTTGTTGATTTAATAATTTATCTTCTGTGAAGAAACACCAGTCTAAAGAATAAATGTTACTATTAACTGTGGAGCAATCCACAGAGGATACTTGCACCGATTGGGAAGGGGGCGCCCTTAAGAGGCGCTGGGCAACCAGAGCAGGTTCGATTCCTGCAGTATCCATACGGCCCTAAAAAGCCACACTAAAGGTATTATTAATACTATTAGTGCGACTTTGATCGCATGCTCTCTCCTAAAAAAAGAGAGTAATTGCTGTGTTATTTCAGTGGTAGAATGGATGCCTTCCAAGCATTTGACCTGGGTCCGATTCCCAGACACAGCATTTGCGACCTAACCAGTCGCAACCATTAGCCCTATAGTGTATCGGATCGCACATGCGCCTTCTAAGCGCCGAGGCTGGGTTCGACTCCCAGTAGGGCTACCATGGATTCTTAGATATATTTGTAATATATCTAAGAATTCATTTACTCCTGCAGGGGTTGGCCCCTACAAAAAATATTTACTTTTATTGTATTGTTTTTTTTATTTGGAGATTGTAATGGTTGCAAATTACTTGCCACCATCCTTCTTCATAGGCTTCGTTGCCTTAGGCTTCGCCACTTCTGGCTTACCCTCATCAGGCTTTTTGTTATTCCGATTAACGACCTTGGACCACTTGGGCTTAGGGCGTGCCTCGCTATCAACACTCGTGTCATCATCATTGCCGATTGCATTAATGGCCTTGACGTCATCCGAGTCAGCATCCTCAACAGGAGCACCTGCGCCACCACCGCCAACGGCCTTGCCCTTATAAGGCTTAGAAGTCGGCTTGTAGTTCTCGCGGAAGATCTTGAAGAAGAGTCGCTTGCCTCCAAGGATGATCGGACCATCAATGAGGTCCGAGAGGACATCGCTCACCGAGCGACCGTTGTAGGCCGCAGGAATAGTGACGCGAATGTTGTTAGCAAAGACGGTCTTGCCGCCGTCCTCAAAGGACGGGCGATAGAGACCGATAACGGGTGTGAAAGCCGAGAATAGCTCACGAATATCCCATGAATACGTGGTGTCAGGAATGTTCATCACAATGATCTTAATCATTCCCATCTCCTCCTTGTTGAAAGGCGCCTGCTTCTGGCCCTTCCCACAATACATATTCTTACTGTACAATGACTGCCATGCCTTGAACTCGTCGTTCAGGATGCCCTGATTCACCTTACCCTTCTTCTCTGCGAGCCAATCCTCAAAAGGCTTCTTGAGGATGGTGTTGAAAGTCTTCTTATCTGCGGTTTCGGTTGCGGATGCCATTTGTATTGTAACTGTATGCCTTATAAGAAAAGATTGTTCTAAATCAATTTTTTTATATTTCTATCAAAATAGGATTATATGAAGGTTGCTCCTGTAAAATTATTAAATGATTCAGTCAAAAAATCATATGATATTTGTCTGTCATGTAGTCTATTCAAAATGGCAGATCCTTATCGTAATTTTACTAGATATGTAAGTGCAACACTAAAATTATTAGAAGGGCTGCCAGCCGGCTTTTTTATTCGTATTTATACTGATATGGCCACATTCCGCCATCCAGAATTTGCCCGCATAGCTGAAGCACCTTATGAATTTTTGGAAATCTTTATCTATGAATACCCAGAATTCATTCCAAATAAACGCCTCGGATTCCACGATGGCACCTTCGGTGCCCTTATGCGCTTTCTGGCCCTATGGGATCGCACATTATGGTCTGATTATAATATAAAATACATATGGATTTCTGATATTGATATTAGCCCGGCATTCTTAGATACTAAAATTATTACAGAAATGGAGAAAACAGATTCATCATTTGCATTTTATAGCAATGCTTGCTATTCTGCGGCATGGGTTGATGATAATGTGCGATTTCCAATTTTAGCTGGTAAAGATATTTTTGGACCAGATGTTAAAGTATCAAAAGATAAATTTAATAAGTTTTTGCGTGACTGCCTTCAAGGAAAGTATAAATGGCTCAAAAAAAGAATTGAAGATAGGGAAAAGCTTATACATGCTGGAACTGCAAAAGTAAAAGCAGCTATAAATGGAAAATATATAATCTATGGTTTTGATGAATATTATACAAATTATATTATGTACGAAGATATTATCCGTTATAGACGCATTGCTCAATATAATTTACATTTAGGAAATATGAAACATTATTATGATAAAATACCACATATGGGTGAACTATCAGAAGAAGAGCATGCATTATGGTTAGGTCATAAAACAAATAATAAACGAATGAAAGAATTAACAGAAGAAGTCTATAATTATGTTATAAAGCAGGATCTATCTGTTTTGACACCAAGAATGAGGGGGTGTTTAGCTGATTTTAATATATATAAAGATCAAATTGATGAAGATTCAAATGTAATGGGTGCATATGTTGTTATAGAGCCCGAAGAGATGCCATAAAAAATTGACTTATTTTGTTGGGCTATGAAGAGCAGAACAAATGACAACTGCAGCTGTTGCCCCTACAGAATATGAACGCCGCATCATCCATGGAATCCCAGTCAACGTCACGAAAGGCGCGACCAAAACAGGAATCGCAGATCTCTACAGCTGGAACGAGACCCCAACTAAATTTGGCCAATACAATTACGCCACCAACCAGCTCACTATTGACGATGCAGCAGTCCGCACCCTTGAGCCAGTCGCCGCAGAATGGAGAAAGACACAAGTTGCACGGAGCCGTGCCGATCTCCGTCACGCCAGATAGTATCTTTGATCTTCTCAATTCAATGAATACTGCTCGTATTGAAGTGAATTCCTCTACATTGAAAGGAATTGGTATTATGATGGATAATTTTAAAAAAGATCTATGGTCATTATCATGCCGTCATATTACACGTGATTAATTTTGCGAATAATATTTGATAAAAATTATAATAATTATTATCATATATAAGTTTTTTGTACTAATTATTTTAGTTCATACCCACCGAGTTTTTGCCAATCATCAAAATGCATTGTTCCCATACTTTGATTACACCGACTACAAAGAGGTGTTAGATTATCAAGAGTTGTATGACCACCAATCGCCTCTGCATGTTTATGACCACATTGAAAATCAAATACTGTAATACGATTTTTACACCATTTCACAGAACATTTTGATGAAAAATTAGGACCATTTGCATGTAGCCAGACCTGTTCTCTTAGAGCAGCCGGTATTCTACTTTTTCTATATTTTGCAGGCTTGATAAACTGTTTAATATTATTTTTAATATGCATAGGCTTCTTTCTTAGACACTTGCGACGCAGTTTTATTTTGTTATGTTGCGTCATTTTTAATACCCAACAATTTCTTTGCTTACTGCAAATTCTAAGAAGTAAAACTAACAGATGTTGGACATGATGGGTTTTGTAATAGTTTTCCCTTCAAATACTTAATACGATCTTCTTGAGACTTGAATTGAGGACCGATTCCTTGACTTGTCCGCCCTTGTTGAGCATTGATTGTGCTTACGGATGAATAGAAATTTCCATTTTGATAAGCTGTAATATATTCAGCTGAATTATAGTTTTGTCCAGCAATCACTTGAACAACCTGTGAGACCTGATAGGGCAGAGGTTGTCCAGCTAAGACGCCTTCTGGTAAAAAACTTGCAGTTGATTCACCGGGAAATAGATTTGGAACAGTTGGTAGGCCACATCCTGACATTCTCTATAAGTGTGTGTAGAATCTAAAATGATTATTCGTAGATTCTTAGAAGAATGAAGCGAGCTGCTAAACAACCTGAAGTTAAACAATTATTGAGTCAAACAAAACTCATGCAATTACGCCCTGAAGTTTATAGATCACGACAGAAAGTTATTTATTCACGCGCTGAAGCAGCAACTAAAACCCCATATGATATAATTGCTGCAGATGTCCGATCTGCTCTCAAAAATGCTATGCTCGGTAATCGTGTTGTTGCAGTTTGTATTGATGCTACGTCCAAGGATTCTATTGATGCACTTCCACCAGAAATGCTAGTTGGTGTTGAAGAGGCCGATGAGGTACCAGAAGGCCATGAAAATTGTATTGTATGTGATGAGACTTTTGATGCAAACTATAGCCATTGTTCTTCGGTTATTCCCTCTAATGAAGAAATTCCATCAATTGCATGTAGATTAGCATCAGTTCTTCGCTATAAGACAATTTCTTCGGATGAAGAAGCACCGAAGTTTCATGTAGTTACTCAGATCTGGAAACCTGTTTCTTCTAGAAGATGGAAGGAACTCTGTACTTCGCTTCGGAAGAACTTGGAAAATCCTTTTGTATCGCATGTTCATTTACTTCTTGAAACTGAAAATTGTCGCGAAGCATTTTCTTCATTGCCTTCCGATCTTCAGGAAAAGGTAATTGCAGTTCCATGGAGTCGCCGTCTAACTTACAAGGAAGTCCTGAAGTATATGGGATCAAAGATTCCTGCAACTGACTTCGCCTGTTTGGCCAATACAGATATCTTCTTTGATGATTCAATTCGTGAAGTATGGAACATTGACATGAAGAATCGCTGTTTAGCTTTGTTGCGTTATGAGGCGACATTGGCTTGGGCTCTGCCAGATGCTGGAGCTGGGGCTAAAGCTCCAGAACCAGAGATCTTTGGTCACCCAACAGGCCGCGACGACAGTCAGGATTGCTGGATCTTCCGTGCTTGTGACTTGGCTGCAACTGATTGGTCAGCGCTCAATTTCACTCTTGGTCAAGCAGGCTGTGATAACTGCTTTGCTGGTGAGCTTATTAGACGCCGCTTCACTGTTTGCAATCCTGCCATGACTATTAAATCATACCATTTACATGAATCTGGTCTACGCACATACAGTGAAAATGATCGTGTGACATATGGTCTCTATGCAACAATCGCACCATGTGGTCTTATGGAATCGCGAATTCTGCGCTCAGATTCTTTTAAGGGCACTAAAATTAAGGTTGAAGAAACAAAGACTGCTCGTATAATGAATTGGAATCATGGTCAAACAGATAGGGCACCATATGAGCGTGGTTGTTCAGCCATTTTTAGAGGGGCAAGTAAAGAATCAGTTGTTTTTGGAGATGCGGTTGTCCCTGAACTAAGGACAAATCTGAGAATAATAAATGTAGGTAAGGAGGCCGTTATTACGCGCGAAGGTCTAATTGCAACTGCAGATGGAATCGGTTTTGGAGATGATCTTGAGATCTCGGAACTCTTATGGAATCAGACAGACTATACAAGTTTGAGTGCAACAACTCCTGTTACCAAGACAGTTTTCTGGCCTTCCAATGATTCCACAATTTTCCAATTAGGACGACTTGCATGGCTTGCATCTATTACTGGTTCTAAAGCGATTGTGCCAGCAGCACCTGGTCCAGCAAAAATGCTGTATGATTTTATTGGTGTTGTTGCAACAGGATCTAATAATGCACTTCATGTTACAGAGGAGGCAAAAGGACTTCTTCCTGCAGGTTCAAATGATCTTATTTTAAAACCAGTAGTTAAATATTTACGCCGACAGTTTGAGCCAATCTTTTCTGATCTGACTGTGGCCGCAAATTCATGGACATTCTATGGCACAAACGATGAGATTGTGAATGAATTTGAATCAGGACCAGCAGATGAAAATATTAAATATTTATCTCGCTCTGCACCTGCACTGAAAATTATTAGAGTCTTTAATGAATCTGCAAATCTTGTTATTTCATCAGCAGCAGCTATTCCCTATTTATGGTGTATGAGACCAGGATCAACTGTTATTGATCTACAGCCAAGTCTGGGCGCGGCGCGTATGGCGACTGCAGCTGGACTCAAATATATGCCACTACTTTTTGATAAGGAATCTACTTTTGATTGTGCACGTATCATCAGAAAATCTGTTAATGAGCTTGTAGCTGCTTCTAAAATATCAGCCAATCGTAAGATCTTTGTTCCACAAATCAAGGATGGTTTCCATGGACATAGTGGAAATGCTTTGAGAGAAATGATTGAACTATGGGCTGAGGCTGGACTTGTAGAGCGCATATTCCATGATGGCATATTCTGCTGGTTGGACGCTGTCGGCGACACACTTTTATATGAGCGTGATACTCTTGAATGGTTAGAGGATGCTGATGTTCCTGAGGCTGAAAAGGTCTGGCGCCAAGCTCTATTTGGTAATGTACAACATCCTGATGGCAAGGCATGGATCTATTGGGGATATAGTCCTCGTTTACTGGCTCGCGCCGCGGCTGAAGCCGCTAGCATCAGAACAAAAAATCTTGTCTTTTATGGAAAGATTGAGAATGCGAGACAATTCAAGGTCCGAAGTGCGAAGGCAACTGGTACAGATTGGTCGCCTGCATGTGATGAATTTGTAATGCCAGTTGGTGGAAAATATTTATATACACAGGAAGAATATTTGGGCAGACTTGCTGAAAGCAAATTTGGGCTATGTCTTCCAGGCACTGGACCAAAATGTTTCCGTGAAGTAGAATGTATGGCTCTTGGTACAGTTCCTATTATAACTCCAGGTGTTGATATGGAGGCATATGCAGTGCCATTAGAGGAGGGTATACATTATTTACGCGCTGCGACACCTGAGGAGGCACGGTGTTTAGCGACCGAGACTACTGAAGAGGCCTGGCGCACCATGTCAGCTGCATGTCGCAAATATTATGAAGACTATTTGGCACCTGAGGCTGCCTGGCATCTCACAGAGAAACTGATCGCATAACAAAAAATATTTACTTTAGTTCTGTACATCAATAACATTCAAGAAGAGTCCAAGTGTCTGTCTGCACTCATCAGTGCAATCTGCATCTTCGCGCAGATCATAGGCCTTTTGAATTGTTACAGCTTTGAATTTTCTAAAATTTCTCTGCTCTAGAATGAAACTATATTGAAGAATTAGTCTAAATAGAACTGAAATATATTTACATTTAATCTGTACATCCTTACCAGCTAGTGAATTAAGGATATATTTAGTTATTTGCGTAAACCAATAAATTGGTGTTGTTCTATCATTATGATGCCTCCAATCCCACTTGTTTGGTTTTCTACTTGTGTTTTCACACAGTCGCATGAGATTGTACTTTTCAAGTAGCTCATCATCATCCATACCTGCTACCATAGCAAGATTAATATAGATTTGTAGCATTGTAATAGTAACTTCTCGTCAATAATCTTGGATATTGAAAATATTGTATTTCAAATTTTTTTATATAAATTTGAAATAAATATGTGATTCTATTAGATTAACAAAATGTCGGCCTATACATATATAAAAGATAATGTAAGTTTGCATGAATATAATATGCATAATTATATTTATACAAATTTATCTTCGCGCATTTGTATTCCTAAAATTGTAAAATATGATAGGAAAACGAAAAAACTATATATGCAGCAAATTGGAGGGATGTCTGTTGCCGACTTTTATGGAGAGGATATTAGCTCAGTGCCTGAACGTGTAATAGCAGAGATCAGAATAATTATTGCGATTTTGAAAGATCATCATATTATATATCCAGATATTACTGGTTATAATTTTATTCAAGACAGTAAAGAAAAGATCTGGATTATTGATTTTGAACACTGTTACTTTGATTATGGTGCAGGTGATGAATTTGTAAATCGGTTTATTGAAGGTGCTGATGAATGGAATCCTGATTTTGCTTAAGCATAAGCGTTTAGCCAATAATAAATTTGAATATTTTTATTAGTTTGCACAAATACAAAGAATGGGTTGTACAGATTCCAAAATTGGCGGTTATCCCGCAGCAGCAGGTTGTTTCTTTACAAATGGTACACACCTGTTGGCCGGCTATCAACCTGGCAAACGACGCGGGCCAATTATTAGTGGCATTGGTGGTGGCTTAAAGCCAGGAGAGACTTGGCACCAAGCAGCAATCCGAGAAATGCTAGAAGAACTGCTTGAGATCCATCAAATTCCTGACGAGTTTGCGACAGAGATTGGAGCAACAGTGAAATTCAGTCATGCATTTGTCAGTCGCAAATATACATTTATGCTATATTCATTTACAGATCTAGAAAAAATCCTAGAGCTTTGCTCTACCAAGGGTCTTGCATCACCTGCATATCCTGAAGGGATTCCTCGTACTATCGCAGATCTACTCTTCAAGAGAGAGTTGACTGCAACTAAAGAGGTAAAACAACTTGTTCTGTTACCACTTACGGAGAAAATTACCATTGATAGCGGCCTGCAAGCCGATGTCAATGACTATTTGAAATACTATAATGTTTTGTAAGGCTGGTATGAGAATTTAAAAATTATTTTTAGTCTTAAAAAGGTGGATTTTCAATAAGAACTCCAGTATCTTTAAGCAAGGGTGACTCAGTTCCAAACTCGTTGACAGGAACAATCTTATCTTGTGATTCAATTGCCTTCAGATTATCTTCCAGTGACTTCGGGACCTTAATGTTCAAGAGTTTTGAGCCCCATTTAACAGTCTCTTGAATCTTTCTCATATCCATCGGTTTATTGTAAGCACGGAAGTCAAAGAGTGATCCCTTGAAGAGTTCATCACGGTTATCATATTGACTTGTAGCATTTGCCCAATTTGATTTTCCGAGATAGTTATGAGTCATAAAACTAGTCTGTGGTAAGAAGCCATTAGGGAATTTGAATACGAAGCAGCCATTGATATATATATCAAAGTCAGGGCGGAAAGCATCATTATTAGCGGCAGTGATTGCAATATGCGTCCAAGTTTTCAAGCGAACAGCATTAGGAATTCGGATACGCATTTTGCGCTGCTGAGCGTCCCACACCTCATAAATGAGATCTGCAGTTACTGGGGGGCCTTTTGGTGGCGCGGCCTTTGGAATTAAAGGTGCCATACGCCTGCCGACCATTTCTGGGCCAGGACATGTGAAGTCATTCGTATTTGCTGCAGTAGTTTTCATAAGTTTTTGAGGACTCATTTCTGGTGCTTCCTGGGCACCTGAAGGTGGTAATGGAACAGTGTCTTGACAGGCTACTGGTCTCAGCTGGTCTGTACTAATAGTCGGATTACCACGACCAACAATTCCTAGGAAGACATTATTCATTCCTGGACCTGAACCAAAGTCAAAAATATGGGCATTATTTGTAAATTCATCAAAGTAGACCCAGCAGCTGAAGGCACGCATTGATCGCATGGAAATATTGTCACTGAATTCTAGTGATTGATTGTCACCTAGACGGAGGAACTGATCTGCACCATTGAAGCGAAGACCTTCTGTGAAGGTCAGAGCAGGTGTCTCATCAATCTTAATATCACCTGCAGTGCTTACTAGAAGATTACCAGCATAATCAATAAGATCATCCCGAAGACGGAGCCACATCATGATTCCATCATAGAAGTCAAGGAGGGTTTTGATATTAGGAGGTGGCTGCGCATCAATGACATCTTTGCGACCGAAGCGGCGATCCATTGCACGGCGACAAAGGGGTTGGAAGGTACCATCTTCGGATTTCAGAATGCGGCAATAATCTTCACGTCCGGACTTGCTTATATCATGCATATAGTCATCACGTGACCGACGGAAGCCTTCGCCAGCGGTTTCAGTACGAAACTCAGTTCCGGAGAGATTTTCAGTACCTGCTAATGCACATGCAAAGAAAGACTCCAGGGGGTCATCGGATCCCGCAGGTTCAATCATGCGACAAAAATCGTTCTTCACTCCGATGCGCTGGACATCAGCATAGCCTCCGAAGAAACGAGGATCACGACGATATCCCGATTCTTCCTCAAATTCCCCAATATCACCTCTGCGAGGTAAAAATTTATTTACAAATGAATTTATTTTCTCGGCTGGTGCAAGGTCTTCAAAGCCTTCCATACCCCCATTATATATAAACATGCCTATCAAAATAATGAAGACTAGGCTTATAATAATTATATCTTTATAGTCCATTTTGTTGCTCCTATTGTATTAGAGCATGTTATATCATGCGACTATTCGCACATATTTTAAAAACATAAAGATATAGATGGAATCTGATTATTTACAAACAGGAGG
>JACCDW010769847.1_pt1 | contig 31961 bp, 39 predicted proteins | sample 7449781 | NCBI WGS metagenome assembly JACCDW01 (sample SAMN15323449, study PRJNA562643) | freshwater metagenome | isolation source: river surface water | place: USA:Blue River Watershed | collected 2017-08-18
ACAGCTTGCCGAAGGCGATGACGGAACCCGAGAAAGTGATGGCACCGATGGCCGCGCCCAGGAACAGCTCCAGCCGGTTGCCCGCCGGGATCTCGCCCAGCGCCTTGGCAATGCCGAAGGCCCAGGGCTCGGCCACCGCGGCGATGGCGATGAACACCGCCGCCAGGCCGATCATGGAGTGCATGAAGGCCACCAGCTCGGGCATCTTGGTCATCTCCACCCGCTTGGCCATGATGGCGCCGGCGGTGCCGCCCACCAGCAGCCCCAGCAGCACCCAGGCCATGCCCAGGGCCTTGGCGCCGGACAGCTCCACGATCAGGGCGGCGGTGGTCAGCACCGCGATGGCCATGCCGGCCATGCCGAAGACGTTGCCGCGAATCGACGTGGTGGGGTGGCTCAGGCCCTTCAAGGCCTGGATGAAGCAGACGGACGCCAGCAGGTACAGCAGCGTGACGAGGTTCATGCTCATTTGGCGGCCTCCTTGGCGACGGGCTTCTTGTCCTTCTTCTTGAACATCTCCAGCATCCGGCGCGTGACCAGGAAGCCGCCAAAGACGTTCACCGCCGCCAGCGCCACGGCCAGCACGCCCATGGTCTTGCCCAGGGCGCCTTCGGTCAGGGCCGCCGCCAGCATGGCGCCGACGATCACGATGGCCGAGATGGCGTTGGTCACCGCCATCAGCGGCGTGTGCAGCGCGGGCGTGACCGTCCACACCACGTGGTAGCCCACGTAGATGGCCAGCACGAAGATGATCAGGTTCAGGATGGTGGGAGAGACGTCCATTACTTCCTCCGGACTTCGCCGTTGTGGGTCATGAGGCAGGCCGCGACGATGTCGTCGTCCAGCGGCACCTGGATGGCTGTCGCGTCCTTGGGAAGCACCAGCTTGAGGAAGTCCAGCACGTTGCGCGCGTACAGCGCCGAGGCGTCGGCCGCCACCAGCGCGGGCAGGTTGGTCTCGCCCACCAGGGTCACACCGTGCTTGACCACCGTGCGGTCGGCCTCAGTCAGCGGGCAGTTGCCACCCACGCCATCGGCACCCTTGCCGGCGGCGATGTCCACGATGACGGAGCCGGCCTTCATCGAGCGCACCATCTCCTCGGTGATGAGGGTGGGCGCCGCGCGCCCGGGAATCAGCGCCGTGCTGATCACCACATCCGCCTGCGCCACCCGCTTGGCCACCTCGGCCTTCTGGCGCTCCAGCCAGGACGGCGGCATCGGGCGGGCGTAGCCGCCCACGCCCTCGGCGGCGTCCTTTTCCTCTTGCGTCTCGTAGGGCACATCGATGAACTTGGCGCCCAAGCTCTCGACCTGCTCCTTGACCGAAGGCCGCACGTCCGATGCCTCGATCACCGCGCCCAGGCGCTTGGCCGTGGCAATGGCCTGCAGGCCGGCCACGCCGACCCCCAGGATGACGACGCGGGCCGCCTTGACGGTCCCGGCAGCGGTCATCAGCATCGGGAAGAACCGCTGGTAGCGGTCAGCGGCAATCATGACGGCCTTGTAGCCGGCGATATTGGCCTGCGAGCTCAAGACGTCCATGCTCTGCGCACGGGTGGTGCGCGGGGCCGCCTCCAACGCAAAGCCGGTCAGGCCGGCCGTGGCCAGGCGCTGCAGGCCCGCCGCATCGAAGGGATTGAGCATGCCCACCACCGTGGTGCCGGGCTTCATGAGGGCGACCTCGGGCTCGGACGGGGCACGTACCTTGAGCACCAGCTCGCAGCCGAACGCGCCGGCCGCATCGGTGACCTCGCAGCCCACCGCCTCGTACGCGGCATCGGGCACGCTGGCGGCCACGCCTGCGCCGCGCTGCACGCGCAGGACACGGCCTTGGGCCTTCAATTTCTTGGCTGTTTCGGGCGTGACGGCAACACGCGTCTCACCCGCCACCGTTTCGGCGGGAACTCCAATGAGCATGGACAGTCCTCGGAAGGGAAAAAGGGATCGAATCCGTCGGGAGTCGAATCAGTCGAAATTCAGGACGACCTTCATCGCCTGGGATCGGTCGGCCGCCAGCGCGAAGGCTCGCCCGGCGTCGCGGTACGGCAAGGTCGCCGAGATCAAGGGCTTGACGTCCACCAGCCCCTTGTTCAACAGCGCCACGGCCATGGCGAACTCCTCGTGGAAGCGGAACGCCCCGCGCAGGTCGAACTCCTTGGCCACGATCATGTTGATCGGCAGCTTCATCTCGCCGCCCAGGCCCACCTGCACGATGATCCCGCGCGGGCGCAGCGCGCCGAAGGCGCCCACCAGCGCGCGCTCGTTGCCGCTGGCCTCGAACAGCACGTCGAAGAAACCCTTGTCCGCCTCGTAGCGCGCCAGCGCCTGGGGGTCCTGCGCCACGTTCAGCGCCTCGTCGGCGCCGACCTTCTCGGCGCTGCGCAGCGGCGCAGCCGCCACGTCCGTCACCGTGATGTGCGTGGCGCCCGCGCGCCGCGCGGCGATGACCAGCAGCGCACCGATGGGCCCGCAACCCGTGATCAGGACGTGCTTGCCCACCAGCGGCCCGGCGCGGCGCACCGCATGCAGGGCCACCGACAGCGGCTCGGCCAGCGCGCCCTCGGCGTCGCTGACGCTGTCGGCCAGCAGGTGCGCCTGCGCGACCTCGGCCACCAGCTCCTGGCGGAAGGCCCCCTGCACGTGCGGCATGCGCATGGCGCTGCCGTAGTAGCGCATGTCCAGGCAGTGGTTCTGCAGGCCCTGCTGGCAGTAGCGGCACTGGCCGCACGGCCGGCTGGGGCTGACGGCCACGCGCTGGCCCACGGCAAAGCCGGTCACCTGCGCGCCCATCGCCTCGATCACGCCGGAGACCTCATGGCCCAGGACCATGGGCTCCTGCAGCCGCACGGTGCCAAAGCCCCCGTGCTGGTAATAGTGCAGGTCCGAGCCGCAGATGCCGCCGCAGCGCACCTTCACCAGCAGCTGGTGCGGGCCCGTTTCGGGGGTGGGGACATCCTCGACGCGCAGGTCGCCGGGGGCGTGGATGATCAGTGCTTTCATGGAATGAACAGGGTCAGGCAGTTACAGCGTGGCGGTCACGCCGCCATCCACATACAGGATGTGGCCATTGACGAAGTTGGAGGCATCGCTGGACAGGAACACCGCCGCGCCCACCAGGTCCTGCACGTCGCCCCAGCGGCGCGAGGGCGTGCGGCCCACCAGCCAGGCGCTGAACTCGGGGTTGTCCACCAGCGCCTGCGTCAGCTCGGTCTTGAAGTAGCCCGGGCCCAGGCCGTTGACCTGGATGCCGTGCTGGCCCCAGTCGATGGCCATGCCCTTGGTCAGCATCTTCACCGCGCCCTTGCTGGCGGTGTAGGGTGCGATGTTCGGGCGGCCCAGCTCGCTTTGCACCGAACAGATGTTGACGATCTTGCCGCGCCGGCGCGGGATCATGTGGCGCGCCACCGCCTGGCCCACCAGGAACACGCTGTCCACGTTGGTCTTCATCAGCGTGTGCCACTCCTGCTCGGGAAACTCCTCCAGCGGCGCGCGGCGCTGCATGCCGGCGTTGTTCACCAGGATATCGATAGGGCCGATGTCACGTTCGATGCGGGCCACGCCCTCGGCCACGGCCGTCGCGTCGGTCACGTCGAATGCGACGGCATGCACCTTCGCACCCTGGTCACGCAGGGTCTGGGCAGCCTGTGCGAGCTTTTCTTCGTTGCGTGCGTTGAGCACCACCTGGGCGCCCGCGCCGGCCAGGCCGCCAGCCAGCGCCAGGCCGATTCCGGCGCTGGAGCCGGTGACCAGCGCGACGCGGCCGGTGAGGTCGAAGGAGGAAAGAACGGATTTCAAGCAGGACTCCTAATGCGAGATGGCCGCAGCATCACGCTGCGCCAGCCAATGGGTGACGGCCTCCACCTGCGCCGGCGTGGGCTGCAGCGCCGACACGGTCAGCACGCCGGGCTCGCCATCGGGGGACTCCAGTGACGCGAACTGCGAGGCCACCAGGCTCGTGGGAAAGAGATGACCGGAGCGGCCGCCCACGCGCTGGGCAGCGGTGTGAACGTCGATCTCCAGGTAGACGAACAGCACGCCCGGCACATGGGCACGCAGCAGGTCGCGGTACTTGCGCTTGAGCGCCGAGCAGGACACGACGATATCGCCGGGCGCGGCGGCCATCATCCGGCCGATCGCCGCCAGCCAGGGTTCGCGGTCGGTGTCATCCAGCGGGATGCCGGCGCGCATCTTCTCCTGGCTGGCGGGCAGGTGGAAGTCATCGCCCTCCACGCCCTCGCACCCGAGCCGCTGCGCAATCTGGCGGGACAGCATCGACTTGCCGCAGCCGGCCACACCCATGACGACCATGTGGGTCATGTGCGGGCCTTATTTCAGCGCGGCGACCGCACGGGCGATGCGCTTGCAGCCCTCGTCCAGGATATCGAGCGAGGTGGCAATCGACATCCGGAAGTAAGGCGACAGGCCGTAGGCCGTGCCGGCCACCACGGCCACACCCTCGCTTTCCAGCAGGTACATCACCACATCGGCGTCTGTCTCCAGCACCTTGCCCTCGGGCGTCCTGCGGCCGATCAGGCCGCCGCAGTTCACGTACAGGTAGAACGCGCCCTCGGGCGTACGGCAGCTGATGCCGGGAATGGCGTTGAGCGCGGCGATGCTCTGGTCACGGCGCTGCTTGTAGACCGCCACGCTCTGCGTGACAAACGACTGGTCGCCGTTCATGGCCGCGGCGGCTGCGGCCTGGCTGACCGTGCAGGCGTTGCCGGTCGACTGCGACAACAGCGTGTCCAGCGCCTTGATGTAGGGTCGCGGGCCGGCCACGTAGCCGATGCGCCAGCCGGTCATGGCGTAGGTCTTGGACACGCCGTTGACCACCAGCGTGCGGTCACGCAGCTGCGGCGCGGCCTGCAGCAGGTGAGGCGTCTTCTGGCCGTCGAAGCGGATGTGCTCGTAGATGTCGTCCGTCATCACCTGCACCTGCGGGTGGCGTGCCAGCACCTCGGCCAGGGCGCGGTACTCCTCGGTGGTGTAGCTGGCGCCGGTGGGGTTGCTGGGGGAGTTGATCAACAGCCAGCGGGTGCGCGGCGTGATGGCGGCCTCCAGCTGCGCAGGGGTCAGCTTGAAGTCGTTGGACTCGGGGCAGGCGACGGTGACCGGGGTGCCGTCGCAGGCCAGCACCATGTCGGGGTACGACACCCAGTACGGCGCCGGGATGATGACTTCGTCACCCTGCTCCACGGTGATGGCCAGGGCGCTGAAGATCGCGCTCTTGGCGCCGCTGGTGACGATCACCTCGTCCATGCCATAGCGCAGGCCGTTTTCGCGCTCGAGCTTGGCCACGATGGCCTGGCGCACGTCCACCGTGCCAGCCATGAGGGTGTAGCGTGTCGCGCCCTTGCCCAGGGCCTCGACCGCGGCCTGGACGATGTGGGCGGGGGTGTCGAAATCCGGCTCGCCGACCACGAGGTTGACGATGGACTTGCCCTGGCGGCGCAGTTCGTTGGCGCGGTCCGCCGCAGAGGTGCTGGGCGAGGGCTTGATCCGGCGAAGTCGGGAGGCGAGTTGAAGCGTGGTCATGGCGTTGGGACGGGGTCTCGGGGGTTCTTGGCTGCGGTCGCAGGCTCGTTGGACGACCATAACGGTAGGCCCCCGCGACCCGAAACGCCAAGACGACTTCCGTCTGCCTTGATATCAAACGCTTATGGATAGAGAATCCGCCCCATGAATTTGAGGCGCCTGAAGTATTTCGTGAAAGTCGTGGACGTGGGCAGCCTCACGCAAGCGGCCGACCTGCTGCACATCGCGCAGCCCGCGATCAGCCAGCAACTGGCCACCCTGGAGGGCGAGGTGCGCCAGCAGCTGCTGCTTCGCACCAAGCGCGGGGTGACGCCCACGGAGGCCGGCAAGGTCCTGTACCGGCATGCCCAGTTGATCCTGCGCCAATGCGACCAGGCCGTGGTGGACATGCAGGCCGCCAGCCGCGGCCTGTCCGGTTCGGTCTCGATCGGCCTGGCGCCCGGCACCATGGCCGCCACCCTGGCCCTGCCCCTGCTGCGGCTCGTGCGCGCGCGCCACCCGGGCATCGTCCTATACCTCAACGAGAACTACGGCACCACCCTGTCCGAGCTGGTGATGAACGGCCGGATGGACCTGGCGGTGCTCTATGGCGGCCGCACCGCCGTCCATGGCCTGCAGTTCCTTCCACTGATGCGCGAGTCCCTGTTCCTGGTGGGTCCGCAGTCCATCCCGGCCCCGCCCGAGACCGTGCCCGTGCGGGCCGTCGCCGAGTTCGACCTGTACCTGCCGCGTGCCTACAACTACGTGCGCAAGCTGGCCGACGAGGCCTTCGCCAGCGTGGGGCTGGCGCCACGCGTGGTGGCCGAGATCGAGTCCGCCACCACCCTGGCCGCCGTGATCCGCGACGGGCTGGGCGCGACCATCGTGCCCACCTCCATGGCCCGCGAGCTGGTGGTCGACTGCGACGCCTGGCAATCGCGCATCGTCGAGCCGGAGATCGAGGCGCCCCTGGCCCTGTGCCAGTCGGACCACCTGCCGTTGTCCGAGCCGGCGCAGGCGGTCAAGGAGATCCTGCTGGAGCTGATCGCGGAGATCCCGGGCAGCTTTCCCAAGGCCAAGGGCAAGGCCACCGCCGCCCAGGACGCAGCCGCCTGACGTCCTGGCCGCTCGCCATAAGCGAACCTTATCTGGAAATACGCATTCGGTCTTTGCGCGGACTGCGGGGGATGCATACGCTGTGTCCCATCGGCATCGAGCCACCGTATTCATTCCGCCATTTCGCACAAGGACCACCATGACGACCCTGGGAGCCCGCCGCTTCCCTTCCGCCGCACAGGCCGCGGCCAAGGATATTGAACAGCTTCGCCGCATCGCGGTCGCCCTGGTGAGCGACAGCATGCACCGCGGCACGGGCAGCCTGGGCGTGCAGCCGTACCACAAGCCCTCGGCCGCCACCATGGCCGGCACTGCGGTGACCGTGCGCACCCGCGGCGGCGACAACCTGCTGACGCTGCGCGCCTTCGACTACTGCCGTCCCGGCGACGTGCTGGTGATCGATGCCGGCGGCGACGTGACCAACGCCGTCGTGGGCGGCATCATCACCGCGGGCGCGGCCATGCTGGGCCTGGCCGGCGTCGTCATCGACGGCGCGATCCGCGACGTGGCCGAGATCGGTGAGCGCGAGTTCCCCGTGTACGCCCGTGGCGTCAACCACCGCGGCCCCTACAAGAACGGCCCCGGCGAGATCAACGTGCCCGTGAGCATCGGCGGCATGGTGGTCAACCCCGGCGACATCATCATCGGCGACCGTGACGGCCTGCTGGCCTTCCCCGCGTCCGAGGCGCCCTCCCTGATCGAGAAGGCCCTGGCCCAGCACGCCAAGGAGGAAGCCCAGATGGAGGAGATCCGCCAGGGCCGCTGGGACCGCGCCTTCGTCGCCGGCCTCGAGGCCAAGGCCATCAACTGAAGGACGCCGGCTGATGTCCAAGATCGACCTCCTGGCGGTGGCCAAGCCTGCGCCCATGCTGGCCCCGCAGTTGCAGCAGGCTTTCACGGTGCACGAGCGCCTGCACGAAACCGACCCGGCCGCCTTCGCCGCCGTGGCCCCCCGCATCCGCGCCATCACCTGCGGCGGCGAGTCCCGCGTCAGCGCGCAACTGATCGCGCAGTTGCCGGCGCTGGAAATCATCTCCGTCTTCGGCGTGGGCTATGACGGCGTGGACGTCGCCGCCGCCAAGGCGCGCGGCGTGACGGTCACCCACACGCCCGACGTGCTCAACGACGACGTGGCGGACCTGGCGCTGGCACTGGTGCTGGGCATCTCCCGCCAGGTCGCCCGCGCCGACCGTTTCGTGCGCTCGGGCGAATGGGCCAACGGCCCGCTGGCCCTGGGCCGCCGGGTGTCCGGCGCGCGCCTGGGCCTGGTGGGCATCGGCCGCATCGGCCAGGGCATTGCCCGGCGCGCAGCCGCCTTCGGCATGCCGGTGTCCTACACCGCCCGCAATGCCCGCGCCGACCTGCCCTACACCTACTACCCGGATGCCGCCAGCCTCGCCGCCCACAGCGACTACCTGGTTGTGATCACCCCCGGCGGCGCGGCCACGCGCCACCTGATCGACGCCAAGGTCCTGCGCGCGCTGGGCCCCAAGGGCATCCTGGTGAACGTGGCCCGCGGCTCGGTAGTCGACCAGCCCGCACTGGTCGAAGCCCTGCAAAAGGGCGAGATCGCGGGGGCCGCCCTGGACGTGTTCGAGAACGAGCCCGACGTGCCCGAGAGCCTGCGCGCGATGCCCAACGTGCTGCTCACGCCGCACATGGGCAGCGCCACGGCGCAGACCCGCCAGGCGATGGCCGACCTCGTCGTGGCCAACCTGGCCGCCCACTTCGGCGGCCAGCCGGTTCCCACCGCCGTACCCGAGTGCCGGGCCTGACGCTGCCATGGACGCACAGCAAATCAAGACCTTCATCGACGCCATGGCGGCGTCCGACCTGGCCGAGATGGAAGTCAGCCACGACGGCTGGACGCTGCGCCTGTCACGGACCGCGCGCGCGGTGCCGTCGCCCACGGGTGCGGGCCGTGTAGCCGGGTCCGCGGACGCGAGCCCGACGCCCGAGGCCGTTGCGTCGCAGCCGGCAAGCGCGGCCTGCGACGCTGCAGCCAGCGCAGGCGCCAGCGAGCTGCAGGCGCCCCTGTTCGGCATCGTCCATTTCCAGCCCGCCCCGGGCGAGCCGCCCTTCGTGCAGGCCGGCGACCTGGTCGCAGAAGGCCAGATGATCTGCACCATCGAGGCGATGAAGGTGTTCAACGAGGTCCGCGCCGAACGTGCCGGCCGCATCGCCGACATCCTCGTGGGCAGCGGCACCGAGGTCGAGGCCGGCCAGGCGCTGCTGCTGATCGAGCAGGCCAGCCATGTTTGACAGCGTCCTCATCGCCAACCGCGGCGAGATCGCGCTGCGGGTGCTGCGCGCCTGCCGCACGCTGGGGCTGCGCACGGTGGCCGTCCACTCCGAGGCGGACAAGGACGCCCCCTACCTCGCCCTGGCCGACCAGGCCCTGTGCATCGGCCCGGCCGCGCCGGCGCACAGCTACCTGAACCAGGCCGCCATCCTGGCGGCCGCGCAGGTCAGCGGCGCGCAGGCCATCCATCCCGGCTACGGCTTCCTGTCGGAGAACGCGGGCTTCGTGGAGAAGGTGGAACAGGCCGGCCTGACCTTCATCGGCCCCAGCTCGGCGTGCATCCGCACCATGGGTGACAAGGTCTCGGCCAAGCGCGCCATGCGCGAGGCCGGCGTGCCCTGCGTGCCGGGACCCGACACCTCGCTGCCCGACGACCCGGCCGCCGTGCGCGCGATCGCGCGCGAGATCGGCTACCCCGTGATCGTCAAGGACGCCGGCGGCCGTGGCGGGCGCGGCATGCGCGTGGTCCACGACGAATCCGAGCTGCTGCCCGCGCTGTCGGTTACCCGAGAGGAAGCCGCCCGCGCCTTCGGCAACCCCGAGGTCTACATCGAGAAATTCCTGCTGCACCCGCGCCACGTGGAGATCCAGGTGCTGGCGGACCGCCACGGCAACGCCGTCTGGCTGGGCTCGCGCGACTGCTCGCTGCAGCGCCGTCACCAGAAGGTAATCGAGGAGGCGCCGGCGCCGGGCATCCCCGCCGGCCTGCTGGCCCAGGTGGGCGAGCGTTGCGCGCAGGCCTGCAGCCGCATCGGCTACTGCGGCGTGGGCACCTTCGAGTTCCTGTACGAGGACGAGGCGTTCTACTTCATCGAGATGAACACCCGCCTGCAGGTCGAGCATCCGGTCACCGAGCTGACCGCGTCCATCGACATCGTGCAGCAGCAGATCCGCGTGGCGCGCGGCGAGCGCCTCACCCTCTCGCAGGCCGACATCGCCTGCCGCGGCCATGCCTTCGAGTGCCGCATCAACGCGGAGGACCCGCGCTCCTTCACCCCTTCCCCCGGCCAGGTCACCGAATGGCGCGTGCCTGGCGGCTGGGGCGTGCGCGTGGACACCCACGTACAGGCCGGCTACCGCGTTCCGCCGTACTACGACTCGATGGTGGCCAAGGTGATCGTGCACGGCCACAGCCGCGAGGATGCCCTCAACCGCCTGCGCAGCGCCCTGGGCGAGATGCACATCGCGGGCATCGCCTCCAACCTGCCGCTGCACCGCGAGCTGGCCCGCGACGAGGGCTTCATGAATGGGGCCGTGGACATCCACTACCTGGAGCGCTGGCTCAAGGAAAGGGCGGCGGCATGACCACGAGCGAACCCCTGTTCAGCCTGCTGGGCACCTCGGCGGTGCTGTTCGAGGCACCGGGGCAGGCCATGACCCTGGAGGTCCAGCAGCGCATCTGGTCGCTGGCGAAGCAGGCGAGCCAGTGGCCCGAGGTCCACGAAGCCGTGCCGGGCATGAACAACCTGATGCTGGCCTTCCAGCGCCCGCCGCGCGACATCGACGGCCTGCGCCGCAAGCTGGCGGACGCCTGGCATGCGATCGAGCCCATGACGCTGGAGGGCCGCGTGATCGAGCTGCCCATCACCTACGGTGGTGACGGCGGCCCGCACATGGCCGATGTCCTGGCCCACACCGGCCTGGGCGTGGACGAGGTGGTGGCGATCCACAGCGCGCCCACCTACCCCGTCTACGCGCTGGGCAGCCATCCCGGCTACTGCTACCTGGGCGGCATGGACCCGCGCATCGCGACGCCCCGGCGCAAGGTGCCGGTGCTCAGCATTCCTGGCGGCTCCGTCTCCATCGGCGGCTACCAGACCGGCGTTTCCGCCTCCGCCGGCCCCAGCGGCTGGAACACGATCGGATCGACCCGCATGGTCTTCTTCGACCCGACGCGCGAGGAACCCGCGCTCCTGCAGCCCGGCGACAGCATCCGCTTTCGCGTGGAGAAGGTGATCCGATGATCGAGGTACTGACCACCGGCGCGCTCACGACCGTCCAGGACCTGGGCCGCCACGGCGCCCTGCGTTGGGGCGTGGGCACCGCCGGCGCCATGGATGGCGTCGCGCTGGCTGCTGGCAACATGCTGCTGGGGAATCCCGCGGATTGCGCCGGCATCGAGGTGCAGGTGTTCCCCTTCCGCGTGCGCTTCCAGCAGGACTGCGACTTTGCGCTCACCGGTGCGGACGGCCAGGCCCAGCTCGATGGCGTGCCCGTGCTGCCCTGGTGCGCCCACCGCGCACGGGCGGGCCAGGAGCTGCAGGTCGGCCTGCCACGACCCGGCCCCCACCGCACAAGCCGCGCCTACCTGTGCCTGCCCGGCGGCTTGGACGTGCCCGCCGTGCTGGGCTCGCGCAGCACCCAGATGCGCGGCGCCTTCGGCGGCCTGGACGGCCGGCCGCTGCGCAAGGGCGACATCCTGGGCGTCGCCGCCCCGGTGCCCGCCCGCCTGCGCGTCGGCACCGGCCTGGTGCCGCCCGAGGTCGCCCTGCCCCTGCGCGTGGACGGCTGCCGCGCGGTGCGCGTGCTGCCCGCCGCGGAGTACGCCCACTACACCCCGGCCTCGCAAGCCGCCTTCTGGGGCAACCCGTGGAAGCTCACGCCCCAGAGCGACCGCTACGGCTACCGGCTGGCCGGCGAGCAGCCGCTGCAGCCGAAGGCCCCGCTGGAGATGCGATCGCACGGCATCGTGCCCGGCGTGATCCAGGTGCCGCCGGACGGCCAGCCCATCGTGCAGATGCGCGATGCGCAGCCCACGGGCGGCTATCCCAAATTCGGCGCGGTGATCGAGGCCGACCTCTGGCGCCTGGGCCAGGCGCCCATCGGCGAGCGCATCCGCTTCATCGAGGTGACCTGGCAGGAAGCCCTCGACGCCCTCGACGCGCTGCAGGCCTGGCTGGCTGACGCCGGCCGGCAGGTGCGCCTGCTCGAAACCACCGGAGGCGCGGCATGAGCGCACAGCCCCAGGACCTGTCCACCCAGCTGGCGCAGTGGCTGCAGGCCACCGACATCGCCGAGCTGGAACTGACCAGCCCCGACCGCCGACTTCGGCTGCTGCGCACGACGGGTGACCGCATCACCGTCGAAGTCGCTGCGCCCGCCGCGGCACGGGCCTTGCAGTCCCGCCCCCCGCAGGACAAGCCCCGCACGGCCATCCGCGCCGGTTGCGTGGGCATCGTCCTGCTGTCCCATCCCCTGCGCGAGGACACCCTGGTGCGCGCGGGCCAGGCCGTGCGTGCGGGCCAGGCCGTGGCCCTGCTGCAGGTCGGCAAGGTGCTGCTGCCGGTGCCCGCGCCCCGCGACGGCACGGTGACGCGCATCCTGGCCACCCACCAGGACGTGGCGGGCTACGGCACGCCGCTCGTGGAAATCGAATGAAGTGAATGAACGCGATGGAACGCGCATGAACGCCATGGAAATTGACCTCAACGCCGACCTCGGCGAGGGCTTCGGCCCCTGGACGATGGGGGACGACGCGGCCCTGCTGGACGTGCTGTCCTCGGCCAACATCGCCTGCGGCTTCCACGCCGGCGATCCCCTGATCATGCAGCGCACGATCCGCCTGGCCGCCGAGCGCGGCGTGGACATCGGCGCGCACGTGGGCTTTCCGGACCGCCAGGGCTTCGGCCGGCGGGTGATGCACATCGACACCGCCGAACTGGCCGCGATGGTGGTCTACCAGCTCGGCGCGCTGTCGGGCCTGGCCCGCGCCGCCGGCTGCCGGATGACGCACATGAGCTTCCATGGCGCGCTGGGCAACATGGCGGCCGCCGACATCACGCTGGCGGCGCCGCTGCTGCAGGCCGTGGCCCGGTTCGATCCCACGCTGGTCATCAGCTCCTCGTCGAGCCGCGCGATCGAGCAGGCGGCCGCCGACGCGGGGCTGGTGGTGGCCACCTCCTTCCTCGCCGACCGCGCCTATGACGACCAGGGCCTGCTGGTGCCGCGCAAGCTGCCCGACTCGGTGATCAAGGATGAAGCGACCGTGCTGCGGCGCGTGCGCCAGCTGCTGGAAACCGGCACCGTCACGACCTACTCGGGCACCACGCTCACGATGCCGGTGCGGTCCATCCTGGTGCACGGCGACACCACCGGCGCGGTGCAGCTCGCCCGCCTGGTGCGCACCGAAATCGAACGCGTGGGCGGCCGGGTCGTCCCGCTCTCCCGCCAGGCCCCTCAGGGTTAACGCGAGGGATAAGAGTCCCTTATCTCAACACAGCGATTCCGTCTTGGCCTGTTTCGCCAGCGATCGCTAGATTCACATTCAAGCAAGGATCACAGATGCCCTTTTCCGACTACAAGACTGCCCTCGTCACCGGTGCCTCCTCGGGCATGGGCGCGGCCGTCGTGCGTCGACTTCGCCAGGAGGGCCTGCAGGTGCACGCCCTGGCGCGCTCCAAGGACAGCCTGGAGGCGCTGGCGAAGGAAACCGGCTGCATCGCCCACGTGATGGACGTGACCGACATCGCCGGCCTGACGGCGCTCACGCAGCAGGTGCCCTTCGACATCCTCGTGAACAACGCAGGCGTGGACCGCCCGCGCCCGTTCCTCAAGGCGCAGGAGGACGACATCGACCTGCTGGTCGACGTGAACCTGCGCGCCGTGCTTCACCTGTGCCGCCTGGTGGTGCCGGGCATGGTGTCGCGTGACCGCGGCCACGTAGTGAACATCAGCTCCATCGCCGGCGCCTACAACTTCGGCGGCAACAGCACCTACCACGCGACCAAGGCCGCCATCAGCATGCTGTCGCGCCAGCTGCGCATCGACGCCTTCGGCAAGCGCGTGCGCGTGACCGAGATCTGCCCGGGCCGCGTGGCCACCGACATCTTCGCCCACGTGCACGGCGACTCCAAGGAGACCTACGAGCGCTTCATCGAGGGCTTCGAGCTGCCGGTCGCCGAGGACATCGCCGACGCGATCGCCTTCTGCATCGCGGCGCCGATCGCGGTGAACGTGGGCCACATGGAAATCACGCCGACGATGCAGGTCCCCGGCGGCCTGCAGACGACCCGGCCGGAGCGCCCGCAAGCCTGACCCGCCGAAAGACGACCCGATGAAGGATTTCAACCTGCTGGCGCTGCTGCTGAACCCCGAGTTCAGCGGGATGCTGCTGCAAGGCCTGAAGATGACGCTGGTGATCGCGGCGGGCTCCTGGACGCTGGCGATGACGCTGGCCCTGGTGTTGCTTGCCGTGCGCATGCTGCCCAGCCGGATCACCGAGCGCGGCGTGCAGGCGTACGTCTCGTACCACCGCAACGTGCCGACGCTGGTGCAGATGATGCTCTGGTACTTCGGACTGGCCAGCCTGCTGCCCGGCCCGCTGCAGGCGTGGCTGGCGGAGAACCATGCCGAGGCGGCCTTCGCCGTCATCTCGCTGGGCCTGTGCCAGGCGGCCTACTTCAGCGAGGACCTGCGCTCCGGCCTGCGCGCCGTGCCCACCGGGCAGACCGAGGCCGCGCGCGCCCTGGGCCACAGCTACGTCGGCGCCATGCGCCATGTGCTGATGCCCCAGGCCGTGCGCAACGCCGTTCCCGCCCTGGTCAATCACAGCGTGTCCCTGTTCAAGAACAGCAGCCTGGCCATGGCCATCGGCGCCGCCGAACTCACGCATGCAGTCAAGGAGCTGGAAAGCCGCACCTTCCGCGCCTTCGAGTCCTACCTGATCGCCACCGTGGTGTACCTGCTGATTTCCCTGCTGATCATGGCTGTCGGGGCGTGGGTCCAGCGCCGTTCGGCCCTGGCAAGCGCGAGGTGATGCGATGAACGACCTCATCACCATCGTCCAGGACAACTGGGTCCTGCTGCTGATCGGGCAGTACCCCAACGGCCCGCTCGGCGGCCTGGCGTCCACCCTGATCGTGTCGGCCCTGAGCATCGTGCTGGCCTTCCCCTGCGGCGTGCTGGTGGCGCTGGCCCGCATCTCGCCCTGGCGCGTGCTGCGCTGGCCGGCGACCGCGCTGGTCTATGGCGCCCGCGGCATCCCGCTGCTGATGATCATCCTGTGGGTGTACTTCCTGGTGCCCGTGCTGATCGGGCGCAACGTGTCGGGCTTCACCACCATGGTGTGCACGCTGGTGATCTACGAATCGGCCTTCCTGGCCGAGATCATCCGCGCCGGCATCCAGGCCCTGCCCAAGGGCCAGATGGAAGCGGCCCGCGCGCTGGGCCACAGCTACCTGGGCGCCATGTGGTGCGTGATCCTGCCGCAGGCCTTGTACAACATGCTGCCCAGCATGCTGAGCCAGTTCATCTCGACGATCAAGGAGACCACCCTCGGTTACGTGATCAACGTGCACGAGCTGACCTTCGCGGCCAGCCAGGTGAACAACCAGCTCCTGACCAAACCGTTCCACGTGTTCTTCATCCTCGCGGTGATCTATTTCATCGTCTGCTGGAGCCTCACGCAGGCTGCCGGCTGGCTGGAGCGCCGCATCGCCGCCAAGCGGCGCGGGGACCGCGGGTCCGCCCCGGCCCCGGCCACCGCCGTCCCCAAGCTCGCCGCGTAAGACGACAAAGCCTCACATGATCAACTTCAACAACGTCAACAAGTGGTACGGCGACTACCACGCCCTGGTGAATATCACCGCCGAGGTGAAGAAGGGCGAGGTCGTCGTGGTGTGCGGGCCTTCGGGCTCCGGCAAGTCCACCCTGATCCGCACCGTCAACCGGCTGGAGGAGATCCAGTCCGGCACGCTGACCTTTGACGGCCAGCAGGTGCACGCTCCCATGGGCAGCGCAGACCTGAACAAGCTGCGCAGCGGCATCGGCTTCGTGTTCCAGAGCTTCAACCTGTTCCCGCACATGTCGGTGGTGGACAACGTGATGCTCTCCCCCGTCCGCCTGCGCGGCCTATCCAAGGCCCAGGCGCGCGAGAAGGCCATGGCCCTGCTCGATCGCGTCGGCCTGGCGGCCAAGGCCATGTCCTTCCCGGCGCAGTTGTCCGGCGGCCAGCAGCAGCGCGTGGCCATCGCGCGCGCGCTGGCCATGGAGCCGCCGGCCATGCTGTTCGACGAGCCGACCAGCGCCCTCGACCCCGAGATGGTGGGCGAGGTGCTGGCGGTGATGCGCAGCCTGGCCAAGGACGGCATGACGATGATGTGCGTGACCCACGAGATGGGCTTCGCGCGAGAAGTTGCTGACCGCGTCTGGTTCATGGACGCGGGCCAGATCCTCGAGACAGCCGATCCCCAGGCGTTCTTCAAGAATCCCCAGCATCCCAGGGCGCAACGGTTCCTTTCGGACCTGAGCGCGCACTGATCCCGTTCCCTGACAACACTTCATCAACCCGGAGATCACCATGCAAATCCGTTCCAAGAGCCGCTTCGCGCTGACCGCGATCGCCCTGTGTGCCGCCGCGGCTCCCGCGCTGGCCGACCAATGGCAAGACGTCCAGCAGCGCAAGGAACTGCGCTGCGCCACCTTCGCGGACGTCCCGCCCTTCGCGGCGCCGGACCCCAAGACCCGCGAGATGGTGGGCTTCGACGTGGACCTGTGCAACGCGCTGGCCAAGCAGCTGGGCCTGAAGGCCTCGGTGACCCCGGTGTCCGTGGAAGCGCGCGTGCCCGAGGTGAAGATGGGCCGGGTGGACGTGACCGTGGCCAACCTGGCCTACACCCTGGGCCGCGCCGAGCAGATCCAGTTCAGCCACCCCTACTACCTGGCCAAGGAGATGCTGGCGGTCAAGGCCAGCGACCCGGGCGCCAAGAAGGCCGACTTCAAGGGCAAGCGCATCGCCTCCACCAAGGGCTCCACCTCCGAGCTGTCCATCAAGCTGAACGGTTCCGAGCCCGTGACCTTCCAGGACACCGGCTCCGTCTACATGGCCGTGCAGCAGAACAAGGCCGTGGGCATGGTCGCCAACACCATGACCATTACCAAGCTGGTGGCCCAGTCCAAGACGGGCGGCGCGGTGGAAATGAAGATGATCCAGGAACCCATGGCCTTCCAGCCGATCGGCGTGGGCATGAAGAAGGACGAGCCCGCCCTGCACGCCAAGGTCAACGAGGCCCTGCTGGCCCTGGACAAGGCCGGCGAGATCAACCGCATCTGGAACAAGTGGCTCGGCCCCAACACCGAGTACAAGATGACGCGTGACGAGAAGGTCGTGCCCCTGTCCGAGCTGAAGTTCGACCCGCTGCCGTAAGCGGTCCTGCCCCGCGCGCGGCCCGTCCTGCGGCTGCGCGCGCCGGATGCCCCCCAGGCGCGGGGGCATTCGGCCGCCTGCCCCCACGCAGGCGCCTGCCTCCCGCCTGCGACAATCGACGGGTCCGATGGAGGCTTCCGTGTTCAAACAGCGCCTGTACCAGGTCATCTTCGAGTCCGACACCCGCGCCGGACGCCAGTTCGACATCGCGCTGATCGTCCTGATCCTGCTGTCGGTCTTCGCCGTCATCCTGGACAGCGTCGAATCCGTCGCCGCGCGGCTCCATCGCCCCCTGTCGGTGGTGGAGTGGACGTTCACGCTGCTGTTCACCCTGGAATACGCCGCCCGCCTGTATTGCGCGCCGCAGCGCCTGCGCTATGCCACCAGCTTCTTCGGCGTCGTCGACCTGCTGGCCATCCTGCCGACCTACCTGGCCCTGTTCTTCCCCGAGCTGCACGCCCTGCTGGACGTGCGCGTGCTGCGCCTGCTGCGGATCTTCCGGATCTTCCGGCTCACCCACTACGTGGCCGAGTACCGCTACCTGGGCCGGGCCATCGCCGCCAGCCGGCGCAAGATCCTGGTCTTCCTGACGACGGTGTCCATGGTGGTCCTGGTCATGGGCACCGTGATGTACGTGGTCGAAGGACCGCGCAACGGCTTCGTCAACATCCCTACCGGCATCTACTGGGCCATCACGACGATGACCACCGTGGGCTTCGGCGACATCACGCCCAAGACCGACCTGGGCCGCTTCATCGCGTCCCTGATGATGCTCATGGGCTGGGGCGTGCTGGCCGTGCCCACCGGCATCGTGACGGCGGAAATGGTGTCCGAGCGGGAGAACCGCGTGGCCCGGTTCAACTGGCGGGCCGCCCGGCGCTCGATGCGCTGCCCCTCCTGCGATGCCCAGGACCTGGAGCGCGGCGACCGCTTCTGCAAGCACTGCGGCACGCCGCTGCACGTGCGCGCGAACGGCCGGTGAGCGCGCCCGGCGGGCGCGCGCAGGGCGCTGCGGCCGCCGGCAACGGGCCCGTGGCCGCTCAGGCCGGCAGCTGGTAGCCCTTGTCCCGTACCAGCCGGGACAGGGCATCGCACACCTCGGGGTCGAACAGGGTCGCGCGCCCCTTGGCGATCTCCGCCATCGCCACCTCCAGGCCCAGGGCCGCCCGGTAGGGGCGGTGCGAGGCCATGGACTCGATCACGTCGGCCACCGCGAGCACGCGCGCCTCCGGCAGGATCTGCTCGCCCCTGAGTCCCTGGGGATAGCCGCTGCCGTCCATGCGCTCATGGTGCTGGCGGGCGATCTCCGCCACCGGCGTGGGAAACGGCACCTTGCGCAGGATCTCGTAGCCCGCCTCTGCATGGCCACGCACCAGCTCCATCTCCAGCGGCGACAGCCGGGTGGGCTTGGTCAGGATCTCTGAAGGCACGGCGATCTTGCCGACGTCGTGCACCAGGCCCACCATCTCCAGGGTCTGGCACCGGGCCTCGTCCCACCCCATCTCGCGGGCGATGGCGGCGGCGATGAGGCCGACACGGCGCTCGTGGCCCGCGGTGTAGGGATCGCGCATCTCGACCATGCTCGCCACCGCCTGCAGCGTGCCGTGGACAGTGGCCTCCAGCTGCTTGACGTAGGAGGCGATGCGTTCCTGCGCGCGGTGCTGCTCGGTGATGTCCTGCGCCATCACGATGGTGGCGGGCTGGCCGTCGTCCCATTGGATGACCCGGGCGTTCAGGCCCAGCTCGATCATGCGGCCGTCCTTGTGGCGCATGGGCACGGTGTAGGCCGTGTCCTGGCCGCCACCGGCATGCAGCCGCTTCCACGCCTCGCGGATGCGCGCCTGGTTGGCCGGGTCGCGCTCCGTGAAGGCCAGCACGTCTTGTCCCAGGAGTTCGCCGGCCGTCCAGCCCACGATCTCGCAAAAGCGCGGGTTCACGTACAGGAAGCGTCCTTCGCGGCGCACGAACATCGCCGCCAGGGTGTGTTCCACCATGTTGCGAAAGCGCTGCTCGCTCTCGCGCGAGGCGGCCTCGGCGGCGTGCCGCCGCTCCTCCGCGGCAAAGCGCTCCAGGGCGAACGAGACGTCGGCCGCCAGGTCCTCGAGCACCCGCACCTGCTCGTGGTCGAACGGGATGCTGCCGGTGGCGTAGAGGCCCACCACGGCCACCAGGCGCCCTTCCTGCATCAGCGGCATCAGCGCGCGATTGCGCACGCCCTCCTGGCGCAGGTAGTCCAGCCAGGGTACAAAGTCGGCGGAACCCGCCGGCGAGGCCTCGTCCAGCGCCAGCACGCCGACGCGCCCGGCGCGCAGCGCGGGGTCCAGCGGCCCCAGCGGGCCGTCCTCGCGCGCCAGGACCTGCTCGAGCATCGGCAGGCGCGGGGGCTCGAACCCATGCTGGAACTCCAGGCGCCACGGCCGCCCGCCGTGCGTGGCCGTCGCCATGAAGATCTTGGGGAAGGCGCCCTGCGTCAGCAGCGCCTGCTGCAGCGCGATCTTGAGCTGCGTGGGGCTGCTGCTGCGGACGATGGCGCGGTTGGTATCGCCCAGCAACTCGTGCAGGTAGGTCAGGCGCCGCACGCGCTCCTGCGCCCGCTGGCGGGTGGCGGCTTCGGCGATGCGGCTGGACACGCTGCCCAGCAGGTTCGCCTCCTCCGGCATGAAGCGTCCCGTGCCGCCCGGCGTGTCCGGGTACCAGGCGAGCAGGCGCCCGCCCGTCGCCGCGTCATGGCGGATCTCGATGTCCAGCCAGGCTTGCGGACGCGGCACGGGCAGCGCGGGGCCGAACCGGCCCCAGGGCGAGTCGATGGACAGCTGCACCTGCTGCGGGCGCTCGAATCCCGCCGGCAGGGCCTGCAGCACGCGTTCGAGCAGCTGCGGCATGGCCAGGCCGGTCTCGCTGCACACCTGGGAGACCTCGCCCAGGCAGCGAAGCTCCTTGACCCGTTCACCCAGGTCGAACACCAGGCGCTCGCGATCGCGCTTGAGGCGTTCGCGCTCGGTCACGTCGCGCACCACCATGACCCAGGCCGTCCAGTCCTCGTGGCCACTGCCGAAGGGGGCCACGTGGCATTCGGCGAACTCGTCGGCCGGCAGGGCCAGCAAGGTCTCCATCGCCCCGCCGCGCTGGCCCAGGTGCTGGCACACCGGGCAGTCGTGCGCCGGCGTGCGGTCGTCGTGCAGCAGGGCGTGCGCGTGCTGGCCCGCGAACCAGGCCGCCGGCCGGCCGAACCGGCGCGCGGCATGGGCGTTGGCCTGCTGGATGATGCCGTCGGGCCGGACGACGAAGGTCGGCTCCGGGATCGCGTCGTAGGTGCTGGCCGCCCGCGACAGCATCGCGAAGGGCTCGGCCAGCGTGCTGCGCACCAGCGCCATGTACACGAACCAGTACGCGTAGATCTTCAGCACATGGCCGGCCAGGTTGGACTGGCTGTACACGCTCACGTAGCGGGTGAAGGCGAACTCGCTGGCCATCATGGCCACCACGCTGGCGGTCATCCCCAGCAGCATCATCCGGGGCAGGAGCTCCCGGCGGCGCCACAGCAGCACCAGGGACGCGCCCAGCATCGCGATGACGAGGTACTCGGCGTAGACCTTGAACGGGGTCAGCCCCTCGCCGTCCACGTAGGCGTCGGGGAAGATGCCGGCGCCGACGGCCATCAGGCAGGCCAGGACCAGGAGCCCGAAGACCAGGTGCAGGCGGGCGACGGCGACCTGGCGGACGATCATGAGCGGCGCGACCACCAGGGCGACGGCCTGGATCAGGCGGGCGATGATCCACAGCTGCGTCGCCGGGTTGGCGCTGTCCACGGGCAGCAGCCCCATGCCCTTGAAGGCCACCGTGTGCACCAGGTCCAGCACGGCGCACCAGCCGATCGCCACGGACACGAACACCGCGAAGTGGTTGCGCGTGAAACGGCGCGAGGTGGTGGCCACCACCATCGCGGTCATGGCCACGACGATGGAGAAGAACTCCGCCACCGTGTGCGCCAGCAGGTAGCCGAACTTGGCGGCCACCCACACACCGGCCGACAGCAGGGTGGGCGGCAGCAGGGTCATCAGACCCAGGCGGCGCGGGGGTTCAGGAGGGTCCCCGGCCGATGCGGTGTCGACCGGAATGGTTTGATTCATCTGGCAATCGCTTGAAGCAGTGAGGCCGGGCACCCCATGTCATGCCGCGGCAGCCCAACTGTAATTCAAGGGATCGCATGGCCCGCTGGCCGCGTGCGCATCACTCGTCGATGCGCACCACGTCGTCCGGCTCGAACTCGTCCTGCTTGGAGCTGTCGCCCACGCCGCTGCGCACCATGGCGGCCTCGGTGTCGGAGGTCTTGATGAAGTATTCGGCGCTGATCAGATCGAAGAATTTCTGGCCGATCTCGATGTCGCCGAAATGGGCGCGGCGTGCGGTGGGGGAAGTGGTCATGGAATGAAAAGCCCCGCGCGGTGAAGGGCGGGGCGGGTTCAGGCAGGAGGCGCGGCCTCACGGGAAGCAGCGCGAAAGATCGGTGATTTTACCAGCGCCGGCCTGGGGCCGGCGACCGGGGCGGGCCCGGTAGGATGGCGGCCATGAACCTGATACGCCAAGTCAAGACTGTGCTGTGGAGTTTCGTCGGGCTGGGCCGGCGCCAGGACATGGCGGAGATTCCCGAGCGGGGCAACCCGCTGGTGCTGATCGTGGTGGCCTTCGTCCTGCTGCTGGTCTTCATCGGCACGCTCGTGTTCGTCGCGCGCCAGGCGGCCGGTGCCTGACCTGTCCCACCGCCAGCCCCTGGCCCCGGGCGACCTCGCGGCGATCCTGCTGGTCGTGGGGGTGTGGGGCATCAACTTCGTCTTCATGAAGATCGGCCTGGCCAGCCTGACGCCGTTCCAGCTGGGGGCGGGCCGCTACCTGGTGGCCTTCCTGCCCCTGGCGCTGGTGATCCCGCGCCCGCGGGTTCGCGCGCGCTGGTTGCTGGCCTTCGGGCTGAGCCAGGGGGTCGGGCAGTTCGGGTTGCTGTTCGTGGCGCTGCAGGCCGGCATGAGCGCCGCCCTGGCGTCCGTGCTGCTGCAGACCCAGGTGTTTTTCAGTGCGTTCTTCGGCGTCTTCCTGCTGGGGGAGCGCATCGCCCGCCCGCTGAAGGTGGGCATGGCCTTCGCCGCAGCGGGCCTGGCCTGCTTCGCAGCCGCCACCCTGGGGGCGCCCGCGAACGCCGCCGTGACCCCGTGGGGGCTGGCGCTGACGCTGGGCGCGGCGGCCCTGTGGGCCTGCTCGAACATCGTCGTGCGCCTGGCGCAGCGCGATGGCGCCGACTTCGACCCGTTCGCGTTCGTGGTCTGGTGCAGCGGGGTGCCCATCCTGCCCTTCCTGGCCTTGAGCGCAGGGTTCGATCCGCCCGCCGCACATGCGAACTGGCTGGCCCTGCCCTGGACCACCTGGCTGGCCATTGCCTTCCTGGGCTGGATCGCCACGGACTTCGGCTACGGGCTGTGGGCCCGGCTCCTCAAGCGGTTTCCCGCCAGCCGGGTCGCGCCATTCAGCCTGGGCGTCCCCATCGTCGGCCTGAGTGCCGGCATCCTGCTGCTGGGGGAATCCGTGACGCCCCTGCAGTGGGTGGGCGCCAGCCTGGTGCTGTGTGCGCTGGTGAGCGTGGTGGCGGGTCCCTGGCTGGCCGCACGGGGGGAACGGGCCTGACCGGACCGGTCAGAACACCGCGTGCTCGCCCCGGTCGGGCGGTGCATCGCGCCCCGCCGCCAGGCGCGCGTAGAAATCGAACAGCGTGTCCGTTCCGGTGGAAGGTGTCGCCTCGGCGTCGTAGCGACCGGCCTGCGCATCCCACACCAGCATGGACTGCGTGGCGTAGTACCGGCCGATGCGCGCGAGTTCGGCCTTGGCCGCCAGTGCGGGGGCCAGGCGGCCGAGGGTGCCCAGCGTCCCGATCACCGCGTCGAGCAGGCCCACAGGCACCTGCCTGAAGCGCGGCGGCTGGCCGAACAGCCTGAACAGGCACTCCCCCTGTTCGCGCGGCGTGATGGCGGGCCCGGGGCCGCCAATGGGCAGGATGCGGTTGCGGCGGGCCGGGTCGTCCAGGCATTGCGCCAGGTACTGCGCGAGGTCGTCGTCGCTGACCGGCTTGCAGGCGGTGAGGCGGCCATCCCCGAACACGAGGAACGGCTTGCCGCGCCGGACCCGATCAACCTGGCCGGCCAGCGACTTGAAGAACGCCGTCGGCCTGACGATGCTGTACGCCATTCCCGAGGCCATCAGCCTTTGCTCGAAAGCCAGCTTGGCCTGCTGGAAGGCGAGCAGGGGCCGTTGCACACAGATCGCGGACAGCAGCACCATGTGGGCCACGCCGGCCTGCCGGGCGGCCGCGAGCGCATGGACATGCGCGTCATGGTCGATCGCCCAGGCATCGGCGGGCGCGCCCGTGCGCGAGGCCAGGCAGGAGACGAGCGCGTCGAATCGCTCGCCTCGGAAACCGAGCGGGTCCAGCGAGGCGGGGTCGGTGATGTCCGCGCGGCGCACCTCGGCGCCCTCGAACGCCACGCGTGCGGGCCCGGGACGCACGAGGCAGACCACCTCGTGCCCGCGCCGCACCAGGGCGCGGACGGTGGCACGGCCGATGGTGCCGGTGGCGCCCAGCACCATGACGCGCTGGCGGGGGCGGGTGGGGTCTGGGGTGGAAAGGGGCACGGCGACACCGAGCCTACAGGAATTTCCCGCAGGCCCATACCGTGCCCCCAGGCTGCGAAGCGCGTGGGACCCGATCAGGCAACCGGCTTGAACTGGTAGCCGTTACCGGCGTTTTCCATCGTGCCGAAGGCGGGCAGTGGCGCGGCGTAGTGCGCGAGCGCGTGCAGGCGCAGGCCTTTGACCACGATGACCGGGCACAGCACGGTCGGGACCTTCGTCGCCGCGTCGAGTTCGGCGAGAGGCACGGTCAGCCGCGTGGGCAGTGCATCGAGCAGGTCACTCTGGATCACCACCACGTAAGGGATACCGTCAGCAGCACTGCGGCTGGGGTTGGCAAAAACGTCGTATTGGGCCATCGGCTTCTCACCATGGCCGCAGACCGGCGCCGGGGATGCCGTGCGTTTCGAAGGAGTCGTTCTGTGCAGCGATCCAGTCGCCGAATTCGGCCTCGAAGCGCTTCTTGCGGGCGGCCCGGCCGGCCTTTTCACGATCAGCCACCAAGGCCTGGTAGTGCTCGGCCGAAAGAATCACGGTATCGACCTGACCGGCCTTTTCCACAAATACAGGCTCTCGCTTGGCCTGGGCGCACAGGCTGCCGAAACGGTTCTTGGCTTCGGTGGCAGAGACGTTCATGACCGGACCCTCGAATAAATAGCCATTAAGGCTTCGCATGACTAGAAGCCAACTGCTTCGCAAACCAGTCGTCAGCATCGACGGATCGAAACGGCGGATCAGCTTGGCACGGCACGCCTTGAATCCAAAACAAAAAGGCGCCTCATGGGCGCCTGTGTATTGGATTCGACCGAGGGAAGGGGCCTGGCGGAGCAGGAGGGATTCGAACCCTCGATACGGTATAACCGTATACCGGATTTCGAGTCCGGCGCATTCGACCACTCTGCCACCGCTCCGCGGCATGTCGAGCCAAAGAGTTTAACAGACTCTCCGGCCCTCCTCCAGGTCACCGCCCTCAGGGCTTGCGCGGCGCAGCCACCGTGGCATTGCGCGGCGACACCGTGAGGGTCAGCTGCCCGCCGCCCACCATCGTCCCCTCCGCCAGTTCCACCGTCGCCGTGCGGTCCGCCTTGGTGAACACCAGCAGGCTGTTCTTGCTGCGCACCGCCGACACCAGGGTCCAGCCCTGCGCCGTCCAGGTGTCCTGGAAGTAGCGGAAGGCGCCCTCCACGTCCCGGCCCACATCGGCCACCACGCGGCCCACCCACTGCTCGCCGGTGCCGATCACCAGCGACTGGTCGGGCTTGAACACCGCGCCGGCCGGCAGCAGCACGCCCGTCAGGGCCTCGCTGGTGGCCGGCTTGCCGTCGGCGGTGGTCAGGGTCGACGTGCTGGCGCAACCGGACACCAACGCCACCAGCAGCGCGGACAGGAGCGCCGGCAGGACGGCGGTGGACAGCTTTCGCATCAGGACTTCCTTTTCAGGCTTCAAAAAGGCCAGGTTCACACGAGCCAGGGGACGCCCGTCCCTCAGCCCAGCACCGTCGCGCCGCCCATGTACGGGCGCAGCGCATCGGGAATGGTCACGCTGCCATCGGCGTTCTGGTAGTTCTCCAGCACCGCCACCAGCGTGCGGCCCACGGCCAGGCCGGAACCATTGAGGGTGTGCACCAGCTCGTTCTTGCCCGCCGCCGTCTTGAACCGCGCCTGCAGGCGCCGCGCCTGGAAGGCCTCGCAGTTCGACACCGAGCTGATCTCGCGGTAGGTGCCCTGCGCCGGCAGCCACACCTCCAGGTCATAGGTCTTGGCCGCGCCGAAACCCATGTCGCCCGTGCACAGCAGCATCACGCGGTACGGCAGGCCCAGCTTCTGGAGCACGGCCTCGGCGTGGCGGGTCATCTCCTCCAGCGCCTCGTCGCTTTTCTCGGGGTGCACGACCTGCACCATCTCCACCTTGTCGAACTGGTGCTGGCGGATCATGCCGCGCGTGTCGCGGCCGGCGCTGCCCGCCTCGGAGCGGAAGCACGGCGTGTGCGCGGTCAGGCGGATCGGCAGGTCGGCCTCGGCCACGATCTCGTCGCGCACGAAGTTGGTCAGCGGCACCTCGCTGGTGGGAATCAGGTACAGCGCCGCATCCTCCACCACCTCGCCCTCCTGGCCGCCCTTCTTGGCGGCAAACAGGTCGGCCTCGAACTTGGGCAGCTGGCCGGTGCCGCGCAGGCTGTCGGCGTTGACGATGTAGGGGGTGTAGCACTCGGTGTAGCCGTGCTCCTGCGTCTGCACGTCCAGCATGAACTGGGCCAGTGCGCGGTGCAGGCGGGCGATGGGGCCCTTCATGACCGTGAAGCGCGAGCCGGCCAGCTTGACGCCCAGGCCGAAGTCCAGGCCGATGCGCTCGCCGATGTCCACGTGGTCGCGCACCTCGAAGTCGAAGGCGCGGGGCTCGCCCCACTCGCGCACGACCACGTTGCCGTGCTCGTCCTCGCCCGGGGGCACGCTGGCGTGCGGCAGGTTGGGCACGGCCAGCAGCAGGGCCTGCAGCTCCGGCTGGAGCTGCTCCAGGCGGGCGGCGGACTGGTCCAGCTCGGTCTTGATCGCGGCGACCTGGGCCATCACGGCATCGGCCGATTCGCCCTTGGCCTTGAGCTGGCCGATCTGCTTGGACAAGGCGTTGCGCTGGGACTGCAGTTCCTCGGTGCGGGTCTGGAGGGTCTTGCGCTCGGCTTCCAGGCGGCGGAAGGCCTCCACGTCCAGGAAGGGTTGCGGGTTCTTGCGGGCGGTGAGGCGGGCGACGACCGAGTCGAGGTCCTTGCGAAGCAGGCTGATGTCAAGCATCCGCCGATTTTAGGCGGCACGGCCGGGTTGGGTGCCGCCGTAGGCCGGGCCGCACACGGCCCGTCAGGAGGGGCCTGCATGGCGCCCGCCGCCACAGCCTTAGTCTGGCCGCCTCTTCACCTCTCCCGTTGAAAGGACGACATCATGACCAGAGAGCAACAAGGACAGGGCCAGGGCCAGGGCCGCGAGAACATGAACAACCCCAACCCGCAGCAGGACCAGCAGGGCCGGGGCCAGGCCCGCGAGCAGGGCCGCGGCCAGCAGCAGGACTGGGAGCGCCAGGGAGGCCAGCAAGGCGGCCGCCAGGGCGGGCAGCAGGGGGGCCAGGGCGGCCAGGGCGGGCTGGGCGGCACCCAGGACGAACCCGGCCAGCGCGGCGGCTCCAGCCGCGGCGAGGTCTGAGTCTCCACCGGACCGGCGGCCTCCCGGCGCGTGCAGGGGGCCGCCGCCGGGGTTCAGCCCTCCAGCTTGAGCCCCTTGGGCAGCGGGAACTTCACGGTTTCCTCGATGCCGTCCATCTTGCGCACCGCCTGCGCGCCCAGCGCGCGCAGCCGGGCGATCACCTCCTGCACCAGCACATCGGGCGCGGAGGCGCCGGCCGTCAGGCCCACGCGCGCCTTGCCCTCCACCCACTGCGGCTGCAGCTCGCCGGCGTTGTCCACCATGTAGCCCGGAACGCCCAGCTTGCGCGCCAGTTCGGCCAGGCGGTTGCTGTTGGAGCTGGTGGGGCTGCCCACCACGATCACCACGTCCACCTGCCGCGACATGACCTTCACCGCGTCCTGGCGGTTCTGCGTGGCGTAGCAGATGTCCTGCAGCTTGGGCTTGCGCACGTTCGGGAAGCGCGCCACCACGGCGGCCATGATCTCGGCGGCGTCGTCCACGCTCAGCGTGGTCTGGGTGACCACGGCCAGCTTGTCGGTCTGCCCGGGCTGCACGCGGGCCACGTCGGCCACGTCCTCCACCAGGTGGATGCCCGAGTCCAGCTGACCCATGGTGCCCTCCACCTCGGGATGGCCCTTGTGGCCGATCATGAGGAACTCGAAGCCCTCCTTCGCCAGCTTGGCCACCTCCACGTGCACCTTGGTCACCAGCGGGCAGGTGGCGTCGAACACGTGGAAGCCGCGGTCAGCGGCCTCGCGCTCCACGGCCTTGCTCACGCCGTGGGCCGAGAAGACCAGCGTGGCGCCGGGCGGCACATCGGCCAGGTCCTCGATGAAGATGGCGCCCTTGGCCTTGAGGTCGTTGACCACGAAGGTGTTGTGCACGATCTCGTGGCGCACGTAGATCGGCGCGCCGAACTTGGCCAGCGCCGCCTCGACGATGTCGATGGCGCGGTCCACCCCGGCGCAAAAGCCCCGGGGCTCGGCCAGCAGCACCTCCTGGGGACCGGTCGGGGCCGTCATCACAGCACCCCGATCACCCGGACCTCGAAGGTCACGGGCTGGCCCGCCAGCGGGTGGTTGAAGTCGAACAGCACGGCGCCGGGGTCGCCCTCGTGGCCGACCTGCTGCACCGCGCCGGCGTAGCTGCCCAGCCCGTCGGGCGTGGGGAACTGCACCACGTCGCCCACGGTGTATTGCTCATCCGGGTCGCCCAGTTCATTGAGGAGCTTGCGGGCCACCCACTGCACCATCTCGGGGTTGCGGTCGCCGAAGGCCTCGCCGGGCGGGATCTCGAAGGTGGCCTGGACGCCCTCCTCCAGCCCGATCAGGCGCTGCTCGACCGCAGGCGCAAGCTCGCCCGAGCCCAGGGTGAGCGTGGCGGGCTTGCCGGCGAAGGTGTTGATGATGTCGCCCGCCGGGCCGGCCAGGCGGTAGTGCAGCGTGAGGAAGGAACCCGGCGCAATCCGGGCAGTGTTGGAGGCCATGGGAGTCTCGATAAACTGACCCCCCATTGTAGGAACCCTGCCCGTGCTCGACCTGCCCGCCGACGCCCGACCCCGCGAGAAGCTGCTCGCGCGGGGTGCGGCCGCCCTGTCCGACACCGAATTGCTGGCCCTGCTGCTGCGCACCGGCCTGGCGGGCAAGGGCGTGATGGCGCTGGCGCAGGAGCTGGTGGACCGCTTCGGCGGGCTGGCCGGGCTGCTGCACACCGACGCCCGGGACCTGGGCCAGGTCAAGGGCCTGGGCGGCACGGCCAAGCGCTCCCAGCTGGTGGCGGTGCTGGAGCTGGCGCGTCGGGCCGTGGGGCAGCAGCTGCGCGAGCGGCCGGCCTTCGACTCGGTCGACGCGGTCAAGCAGTACCTGCAGCTGCACCTCGCACGGCGCGGCCACGAGGTCTTCGCGGTGCTGTTCCTGGACGCCCACCAGCGCCTGGTGGCCATGGAGGAACTGTTCCGGGGCACCCTCACCCACGCCAGCGTCTACCCCCGCGAGGTGGTGGTGCGCGCGCTGCACCATGGCGCCGCCGCCGTGGTGCTGGCGCACAACCACCCCAGCGGCCTGGTGCAACCCTCGGGCGCCGACGAGTCGCTCACGCAGGCGCTGCGCGCGGCGCTGGCGCTGGTGGACGTGAAGGTGCTGGACCACGTGATCGTGGGCCCGGGCCAGGCGCTGTCCATGGCCGAAAGGGGCTACCTGTGACGGTGAAGGCCCACTCCCTGCAGGACCTGCAGTCCATCCAGCGGCAGCTGGCCCAGGCGCGCGAGCGCGAGGAGGCCCAGGCCGCCGCACGGCGCGAGCTGGCGCGCCGGCTGGACGCCGAGCGCAACCTGTTCCAGCGCGCCGCCGGCGCGGTGCAGCCGCTGCCCCGGCATGGCCGGGTGGAACACCCGCGCGAGCTGCCGCCGCCGGTGCCCGTGCAGCAGCAGCTGGACGAGCAGCGCGTGCTGCAGGAGGCCCTGTCCGACGAGTTCGACGCCTCGACCCTGCTGGACGTGGACGACGCCCTGAGCTACCGCCGCCCGGGCGTGGGCCTGGACGTGACGAGGAAGCTGCGCCGGGGCGACTGGAGCATCCAGCGCGAGATCGACCTGCACGGCCTGCGCCGCGACGATGCGCGCGAGGCGCTGGCCGCCTTCATCCGCGACTGCCACCGCCGGGGGGTGCGCTGCGTGCGGGTGGTGCACGGCAAGGGCCTGGGCTCGCCGGGCAAGACGCCGGTCCTCAAGGGCAAGGTGCAGGGCTGGCTGGTGCAGAAGAACGAGGTGCTGGCCTTCGTGCAGGCCCGGGCGGCCGAGGGCGGCGCCGGGGCGCTGGTGGTGCTGCTCAAGCCCAGCGCCGGGCCCTACACCGCCTGAAGTCGGCCGGCCCTGGCGGCCCAGGCGCGCCGGCGCATGCCCTGGTCCATGCCCCGGCCCCATGAAAAAAGGGCGCCGCGGCGCCCTTTCTCTGGAACACAAGCCGTCGCGGGCTCAGCCCTTCTTGGCCCAGGCGCTGCACCAGCCGGGGCCGGCCACCTGCTTGCCAGCGAACAGCGGGCAGCCACCGGACTTGGAGCCGGCCGCGCCCTGGTACAGCGCGCAGTTGCTGCACACCTGGCCGGCGGCGTACTTGGGGAACTTGGCCTTGTCGACCTTGGTCGCATCGGCCTTGTAGCCCAGGCCGGCGGCGGCCGGGTCGTTCTCGGCGACCATGGGTTGCGCTTGGACTGCGGCGCCGGCGGCCAGCAGGCCGGTGGCGGTGGACAGTTGCATCAGGAACACACGGCGGTTGCTGCAGGACATCTGGGACTTCCTTATCCAGGGGTTGATTGACGGCGGAATTGTGGCAATGGCGGGAATTCGCTGCAAGGCAGTCTGCAATTCCCGAGCAAGCCAGTCATTGGGCCTGCGGCCGGCCCCCCGGGCTTGACGAGGATCAAGCCGCCCGGGCCTAGCCGTTGCGGTTTCGCATCCAGTCGGCCGTCTGTAGAAAAGAGTCGTACAACCGCTCGCGCAGCTGGGGCTCGATGCCCACCTCGCCCATGGCCTGGTCCATGCACGCCACCCACTGGTTGCGCTCCTTGATGCCGATGGAGAACGGCATGTGGCGCAGGCGCAGGCGCGGGTGGCCGTACTTCTCGATGTAGTGCTGCGGCCCGCCGAGCCAGCCGCACAGGAACAGGAACAGCTTGTCGCGGGCGCTGGCCAGGTCGCTGCCGTGGCTGGCGCGCAGGGCGGCATAGCCCGGCTCCAGGTCCATCAGGTCGTAGAAGCGGTCCACCAGCGCGCGCACGGCGGGTTCGCCGCCGATGAAGCTGAAGGGGGTCTCACCCTGGGGGGTTTCGCCGGTGTCCCCGCTGTCGTCGGTCAGGTTCTGAGGGTCGGTATCCATGGGGCCCGATTGTCGCCCCGGCGCAAGCCCCTGGCCTGCGCTGGATCAAGTCGGCCGCCCGCCGTGCAGGGTCGGGTCGTGCAGGCGGGCCGCGCCGAGCAGGCCGGCGGACAGCAGTTCGGCCGCCAGGGCCTGGACCTGGCCGGCCTGCAGCGTGAGCAGCTGCAGCAGCTCCGCGTGCGTCTGCCAGGCCAGGGCCACGCTGCGGCGGGTGTATTCGGCCAGGCCGTTGGCCAGGGCCAGCGCGTCGGGCGGGCCGGCGCGTGGCGCGGCGCTGCCGGCGGCCAGCATGCCCTGGGCGGCCTGCGTCTGCAGGTCGAAGAACCGCGAGGCGGCCTCCATGCCCTTGAGGCTGATGGACTGCGAGGTTTCCAGCACGGCGTGCTGGGCGGTCATGAGGTTGCCGATGGGAGTTTTCATGGTCGGCACCGGGGCAAGGCGCATGCCCGCCCGGCCGGGGATGCCCGCGCCCCATCCCTCACAATCACGGCCATGGCAGCCCTACGAATCCTCGGCATCGACCCGGGTCTCCAGACCACGGGCTTCGGCGTGGTCGATGTGGACGGCCACGCGCTGCGCTACGTGGCCAGCGGCACCATCCGCACCACCCACCTGGCCCGTGGCGACCTGCCGGCGCGCCTGAAGGTGCTGTTCGACGGCATCGCCGAGGTGCGCGAGCGCTACGAGCCCGACGAGGCGGCGGTGGAGATCGTCTTCGTCAACACCAACCCCCAGTCCACCCTGCTGCTGGGGCAGGCGCGCGGCGCCTGCATCACGGCGCTGGTGGCCTGCGGGCTGCCGGTGGCCGAGTACACGGCGCTGCAGATGAAGCGGGCGGTGGCCGGCCACGGGCGGGCCGGCAAGCCCGAGGTGCAGGCCATGGTGCAGCGACTGCTGCAGCTGCCCGGCCTGCCGGGGCCCGACGCGGCCGACGCGCTGGGGCTGGCGGTCACGCACGCCCACGCGGGCCAGTCCATCACCCGCCTGGCACAGGCGGCCGACCGCACGCGCCGAAACACCGGGGCGTACAAGGCCGGCCGCGCGGTCTGACCCCGCGCGTCACCCCTATCGCTTGCCGGGCGGCACCCAGCCCGGCGGCTTGCCCGGCGGGTGCCAGCCAGGGGGCTTGCCGGGCGGATGCCAAGGTTCCGGCGCGGGTGGGGGCGGCG
>JACCDW010531424.1_pt1 | contig 31944 bp, 25 predicted proteins | sample 7449781 | NCBI WGS metagenome assembly JACCDW01 (sample SAMN15323449, study PRJNA562643) | freshwater metagenome | isolation source: river surface water | place: USA:Blue River Watershed | collected 2017-08-18
CAGTGGTGCTGTGTATTCTAGGCAAGAGCTGCGGGCTTTGGCCGAAGTGCTTATTCGTCACCCTCATGTCTGGGTGTTGTCTGACGACATTTATGAACACGTGCTGTTTGATGGTCGCGAGTTTTGCACCATGGCCCAAGTTGCTCCCGAGCTGAAAGAGCGGACCTTGACCGTGAACGGCGTATCGAAGGCGTACGCCATGACGGGGTGGCGTATTGGCTACTGTGGAGGCCCAGCTGAGCTGATTAAGGCTATTACAAAACTGCAATCGCAGAGTACATCTAATCCGTCATCTATCGGGCAGGCGGCCGCATTAGAGGCGCTGACCGGTCCGCAAGGATTTATTGCTGAGCGCACAAAAATCTTCCAAGATCGTCGCGATGCAGTGGTTGCTCAACTCAATGCCATTCCAGGTATCACCTGCCACTCACCGGAGGGAGCGTTTTATGTGTTCCCCTCATGTGCCGGTGTGTTGGGGAAAAAGGCTCCGGATGGGCGTGTGATTAAGACCGACGAAGATTTTGTGCTGTATTTATTGGATTCAGAAAAACTTGCCGGCGTGCACGGGGCGGCTTATGGGTGCGCCCCGTTCTTTCGCTTCTCGTTTGCAACGTCAATGGCTGTGCTCGACGAGGGCTGCGCACGGTTGAAGCGTGCGTGCGAACGATTGATGGACTAGTTAGTCCACTTTGAGGCCGATGTCCTTGGCGAGTTTGACGAACTTATCGATATCGCCATCGACGATCTTCTTGAATGCGGCCGGCCCATCGTAAGCTGGGGTGTAGCCTAGGCTAATTAGTTTTTCTTTGACAGCGGGTAGTTGTAGCGCCTTGTTAATCCCTTCGTACAGTTTCTGCTGGATCGCGGGAGGCGTGTTGGCTGGTGCCATCAGTCCATGCCATTGATTGAGCTCGTATCCCGGGTAGCCTTGCTCTGCTACGGAGGGAACGTTAGGCAGAAGGGCGGAGCGGGTCGGTGAGGTCACGGCCAGGGCACGCAACTTACCTGCTTGGATTTGTGCCATGGCGCTCGACGCCGTGATGATGGCAAGAGGTATTTGCCCCCCCAACACATCCTTCAGCGCAGGACCGCAGCCCCCGTAAGGAATGTGCGTGATATGCGTCTTCGCGTAAATATTGAGTGAGGCGCCAGCTAGGTGCTGAGGCGTACCGTTGCCGCAAGAGCCGTAAGAGACATCGTTTTTAGTTGGCTTCGCTGCATTGAGTAGGTCTGCTAATGTTTTGTAGGGGGAATTGGCTGGGACTACTAAAACGGAAGGAATCCACGCCATATTTACGATAGGCACAAAATCTTTTTTCGGATCAAACGGCATCTTCGAGAATACAGCGGGGTTAATCGCGAAAGAGCTATTTACCATGAGCAGCGAGTAACCATCGGGGGCGCGGTCGGCCAAGTATTTGGCGCCCACGTTACCGCTCGCACCAGGCTTATTCTCGACGATAGCAGCATGCCCCATTGTTTCATTCATGTAGTTGCCAATCAGCCGGGCCAAAATGTCCGTTCCACCACCCGGTGGGAAGGTGACAGTAATGTTGATCGGCTTATTCGGAAAGACTTCTTGGGCAAAAGCTCTTTGGACCCCGAGCGTTGATATCGCAAGCGCGGCGCCTCCAATTAACGCGACTGTCCGACGTAATAGGGCCATGCTCGAGCGTTGGTGCTGCATATTGAGATCCTTTCCGCTAAATGAGAGTTAAAGGGTAAGCACGATCCATCGTACTTAAAAGTGCTTGGGCTGAACAGAGGATTCGTCTATTGACGTCCGAGAGTTGCAGACGAGAGCCGGTGTTGCGATTTTTGTCAGAACTCGGGTTAACCCTATGTTTTGTGCTTTTAAACCACAGAATGTTGCAGCGATCCAACAAAAAGGTAGCCTTCAGGCTCTTTTCTGCCGGGTTTCATAGCCACGCCCCCGGATTTTTGATGCAATAGCGTTAACTTCCCTTAGCGGAGTTAGGGGGGCGGCAGACAATTCTGTTTGTTGCTCTTGTCACTCAAATCAACGGAGATTTCTTAAATGAAAAAGACTCTGCTCGCTGCCGCCCTGCTAGCCGGCTTTGCTGGTGCCGCTTCGGCACAATCGTCAGTAACTTTGTATGGTATTTTGGACGGCGGTTTGCGCTATCAGTCAATCAGCCTCGCTAACGGCGACGGCGTTAACCACTTTGGCGGTGCTTACGGTACACAATCCGGCACCCGTTGGGGCATGAAAGGTGTTGAGAGCCTGGGTAACGGCAACAACGCAATTTTCCAACTCGAAAGCGGTTTTGACCTTGGCAACGGCACCAGCCAGCAAGGTGGTCGTTTGTTCGGCCGTGCTGCTTGGATGGGCTTGCAGAACAACGCCTGGGGTGATGTTCGTTTGGGCCGTATGACCAACTTGACTTCTGACTGGATGGTCGGTGGTTTGGATCCATTTGCTGCTGGTTTCGGTCAGTTGAACATGGGTCACGCTTTCACATCGGGTAACACGGTTCGTCTGGACAACGTCCTGATGTATCGCACCCCAACAATGAGCGGCTTCCAAGCTGGTTTGGGCTATTCGTTCGCAACAGGCTTGACCTCGAACGGCGGCGCAACAACTTACGGTTTCGCGACATCAAACAACACCCGTGAAATCACAGCTGGTTTGAAGTACGCTAACGGCCCATTCTACGCTGCTGCAACGTACGAAAAAGCCTACGCTTCCGAGTCGACAGTCATGAACGGTCAGTCGGTTAACAACTGGAACATCGGTGCATCGTACGATTTCAAAGTTGTGAAGATCGCTGCCGCTTACGGCCAGACACGTGATGGCTTCTGGGCTGGTTCGGGTGCTGGTGGAACGGGCGCTTCGCTCGCTACCGCTCCTAACGGCACATCAAACGCACTGGTGTTCGCACCTAGCGTTGGCTACAACAGCTACATCGTTGGCGCGACTGTTCCTGTGAACGCTGTTTCGCGTGTCTTGTTGTCATGGACAATGATTGCTCCTAACACCAACATGAAGGACGCTTACAACGCACAGAACCAGAGCTCGTTCAACTTGGGTTACACCTACGACTTCACGAAGCGTACAAACCTGTACGCATATGTAGGTCAGTCGGTGAACTACGCAACGATCGACACAGCCAAGAGCACCGTGGTTGGTGTTGGCCTCCGTCACCAGTTCTAAGCAATCGCTTAGAGCATCGGTTTAGCCTCGGCTAAGCTGATAGCGGTAAGTCAAAAAGCGGGTCACTCTTCGGAGTGACCCGCTTTCTTTTGCGCAATCCCCTTAGGTCGGTTGGACAATCGAATCAAGTGAAAACCCTAGTGACAATGCTACAATCTTGAAGTTTGTGCAACACAGCCGAGACTCTGGATGAATCTGCAACAATACTTTCCCGTCCTGCTCTTTATTGCCGTGGGTAGCGCTATCGGTTTTGCGTTGATAGCAGCTGGCTCTTTGATTGGTCCGCATCGACCTGATGCGCAAAAGCTCTCACCGTATGAGTGTGGTTTTGAAACCTTTGGTGATGCACGCATGAAGTTCGATGTGCGTTATTACCTGGTCGCCATTCTCTTTATTTTGTTTGATCTTGAGATCGCGTTTTTATTTCCCTGGGCCATTGCGAATGGCGCTGTGGGGTTGATTGGTTTCGGCACGGCAATGGTCTTTTTGGCGATCTTGACTGTGGGTTTCATCTACGAGTGGAAAAAGGGTGCGCTTGACTGGGAGTAGTCCCCAGCAACGCAGATTTTATATATGGCAATCGATGGCATTCTGAAAGAAGGTTTCATCACCACCAGCGCCGACAAGTTCATCAACTGGGCAAAGACTGGTTCGATGTGGCCGATGACGTTTGGTTTGGCATGTTGTGCGGTAGAGATGATGCATGCTGGCGCCGCGCGTTATGACTTAGATCAATTTGGAATTATTTTCCGTCCTAGTCCCAGACAATCAGACCTCATGATTGTTGCTGGTACCTTGTGCAACAAGATGGCGCCTGCACTGCGTAAAGTCTACGATCAAATGCCTGAGCCTCGCTGGGTGGTATCGATGGGATCCTGTGCAAACGGGGGCGGTTACTACCATTATTCATACTCAGTGGTGCGTGGCTGCGATCGAATTGTGCCGGTCGATGTCTATGTGCCTGGGTGCCCTCCTACTGCAGAAGCTCTGGTTTATGGCCTTCTGCAGATGCAAAACAAAATTCGCCAGACCAACACGATTGCTCGTTAATTTAAACAGCGTGTTGGCCAAGGCCGGACACGTTGCGTTACACAGGCTTAAGACATGTCCAGGCTAGAAAACCTGCAGCAACAATTGATGACTCTGCTTGGCGAGGAAGCCAAGCTCGCGCTTTCGACTGATGAGATCACACTCGAGGTATCGCCCGATCAGTGGCAGTCGGTGTGTCAGCGCCTGCGTGACGAACCCGCTTTGCGTTTTGAGACCTGTATTGATTTGTGCGGTCTTGATTACATGACCTACGGTGCTGGGCGTGTGGGCGAAACGCCTGCAGCCGCGTTGGTGCCAGCGAGCAGATTCGCTGTGGTTGCGCATTTGTTGTCATTGACCCATAACTGCCGTCTGCGTGTACGTACATTTTTGCAGAGTGCAGATTTTCCGGTATTGGATTCGCTCGTGGAAGTTTGGCCAAGTGTCAATTGGTTCGAGCGCGAAGCGTTTGATCTGTTCGGTATTGTGTTTGAAGGCCATCCTGATTTGCGTCGTATTCTGACGGACTACGGCTTTATCGGTCATCCATTCCGTAAAGACTTCCCCGTATATGGCAACGTTGAGATGCGTTACGACCCAGAGCAGGGTCGCGTGGTGTATCAGCCTGTCACGATTGATCCCCGCGAAGTGATTCCGCGTGTGATTCGTGAAGATGGCTACGGGATGGGACGATAATCATGGCTGAAATTAAAAATTACACGCTGAACTTTGGCCCACAACATCCTGCGGCGCATGGTGTGTTGCGCTTGGTGCTTGAACTTGATGGTGAAGTGATTCAACGCGCAGACCCACACATTGGTCTTCTGCATCGTGGCACCGAAAAGCTCGCTGAGCATCGTACGTTTTTACAAGCTCTGCCGTATATGGATCGCCTCGACTACGTGTCGATGATGTGTAACGAGCACGCTTACGTGATGGCCATCGAGAAAATGATGGGTGTGCAAGTGCCGCTGCGTGCACAGTACATCCGCGTGATGTTCGATGAGATCACACGCCTGTTGAATCACCTGATGTCTTTGGGTTCACACGCGCTCGACGTCGGCGCGATGGCGGTCTTTTTGTATGCTTTTCGCGAACGTGAAGATCTCATGGACTGCTATGAGGCGGTATCGGGTGCCCGCATGCATGCCGCCTATTACCGTCCGGGTGGTGTGTATCGCGACCTACCTGATGCCATGGCGCAGTATGGTAAGTCGAGTGAATACCGTTCAGCCAAAGATTTGAAAGCGATGAACGATGCGCGTTCAGGATCGCTGCTTGATTTCATTGAAGACTTTACAAATCGTTTTCCGGCTTGCGTGGACGAGTATGAAACGCTACTGACCGATAATCGCATCTGGAAGCAGCGCTTGGTTGGTATCGGCGTTGTGGATCCAGAGCGTGCTAAGGCTCTCGGCTTTACAGGGCCAATGTTGCGTGGTTCGGGCGTCGCCTGGGATTTGCGCAAGATGCAGCCCTACGAAGTCTATGACCGTATGCAGTTTGAGGTGCCAGTCGGCGTGAACGGCGATTCGTATGACCGCTACTTGGTTCGCGTGGCTGAGATGCGTGAAAGCAATCGCATTATTGCCCAGTGTGTGAAGTGGTTGCGTGATAACCCTGGTCCTGTGATGACAGACAACCACAAGGTGTCGCCACCTCAGCGTACGGGCATGAAGTCCAACATGGAAGAGCTGATTCACCACTTCAAACTCTTCACCGAAGGCTTCCACGTACCGGCTGGTGAGGCATACGCAAGCGTAGAGCACCCCAAGGGTGAATTTGGTATTTACATGGTGTCTGATGGCGCCAACAAGCCGTATCGCTTAAAGATTCGTGCGCCGGGTTTTGTGCATTTACAGGCGCTCGACGAAATGTCGCGCGGCCACATGATTGCCGACGCGGTCACAATTATCGGTACCCAGGATATTGTTTTTGGCGAGATTGACCGTTAAACGTCGTCGCCAAGTTTCTACCGGATGTAAACATGCTGCTCTCTGAACAGGCCTACAAAAGAATTGACCGCGAGATCGCCAAGTACCCTGCTGATCAAAAGCAGTCGGCAATCATGGCGTCGTTGGCGATCGCCCAAGAAGAAAAAGGTTGGGTCTCTCCTGAAGTGATTCAGGATGTTGCCGATTATTTAGGACAGCCTGCGATTGCGGTCCAAGAGAACGCGACCTTTTACAATATGTTCGACGTGCGCCCAGTTGGTAAGTTCAAAATCAGCGTTTGTACGAATCTACCGTGCGCGTTGCGTGACGGTGAAAAGACCGCTGATTACCTAAAAAAGAAGCTCGGTATTGGTTTCCGCGAAACGACTGCATGCGGCACCTTCTCGCTCGTCGAGGGGGAGTGTATGGGCGCATGTGGTGACTCTCCGGTGCTGTTGGTTAACAACACGCACATGTGCGTGCGCATGGCGACAGACAAGATCGATGCAATGATTGCCGATCTGAGTGCCGCTGCAAAAGGAGGTGCTGTATGAGCACCGCAGCGATTCTGTCGAAATATGCTCAGGGCCTGATTGCCTCCCCTGGTACACCTTCTGATTCGATGGCCTTACATGGTCGACATATTGGTCCGCAGATCATGGCGGATCTAGATGGCGATAATTGGCGCTTAGCTGATTACGTTAAGCGCGGTGGTTATGAGGCCCTGCGTAAAATTCTGACCACTGGCATGAGCCAGGAAGACGTGATTGCTGAAGTCAAGGCGTCTGGCTTGCGTGGTCGTGGTGGTGCAGGCTTTCCGACTGGCTTGAAGTGGAGCTTTATGCCTCGCACTTTCCCGGGTCAGAAATATTTGGTGTGCAACTCTGACGAAGGCGAGCCCGGCACATTCAAGGATCGCGATATTCTTCGTTTGAATCCGCACATTGTCATCGAAGGCATGGCGATCGCAGCCTACGCGATGGGAATCCCCGTTGGATATAACTATATTCACGGCGAGATCTTCGAGGTCTACCAACGGTTTGAAGAGGCGCTGGACGAAGCGCGTCAGGCTGGTTTTCTTGGGGACAACATCCTCGGGTCGCAATTTAATTTTCAATTACACGCCTTTCATGGCTTCGGCGCATACATCTGCGGCGAAGAAACTGCACTGCTCGAATCACTCGAGGGCAAAAAAGGCCAGCCACGCTTTAAGCCACCATTTCCTGCGAGCTTTGGTTTGTATGGCAAGCCTACGACCATTAACAACACTGAAACCTTCGCAGCGGTACCGTGGATTATTCGTAACGGTGGTGCAGCCTACTTAGAAGTGGGTAAGCCCAATAACGGTGGTACGAAGTTGTTCTCGATCACCGGTGACGTTGAGCGTCCCGGCAACTATGAAATTCCCTTGGGTACTCCCTTTTCCAAGTTGCTGGAGCTCGCCGGCGGCATGCGCGGCGGCTCGACGCTCAAGGCTGTGATCCCAGGTGGCTCAAGTGCCCCAGTGATTCCCGGCAACATCATGATGGACACTACGATGGACTATGACGCCATCTCCAAAGCAGGTTCAATGCTTGGTTCAGGCGCTGTGATCGTGATGAACGATACGCGCTGCATGGTGAAGTCGCTTCTGCGGTTGTCTTACTTTTATTTTGAAGAAAGCTGCGGTCAATGCACCCCTTGCCGAGAAGGTACGGGTTGGCTTTATCGCATGGTGAATCGCATCGAGCATGGCCAGGGCCGCCCTGAAGATCTCGATATGCTGGACTCGGTTGCAGGCAACATTATGGGGCGCACAATTTGCGCCTTGGGTGATGCCGCTGCGATGCCCGTGCGCGGTTTCTTGAAGCATTATCGCGACGAATTCGCCTATCACATCGAGCACAAGCGCTGTGTGGTGGCCCCCTATCTCTAAGGTCTGGATAAAGTTATGGTTGAGTTAACCATCGACGGCAAGAAAGTCGAAGTGCAAGAAGGCAGTATGGTGATGCACGCCGCCCACAAGCTGGGCGTGTATGTGCCGCATTTTTGTTATCACAAGAAGCTGTCCATTGCTGCCAACTGCCGCATGTGTTTGGTTGAGGTTGAAAAAGCGCCCAAAGCGATGCCTGCGTGCGCCACGCCTGCGACCAACGGCATGGTTGTGCATACATGCTCTGAGCGTGCCATTGCCGCACAGAAGAGCGTGATGGAATTCTTGTTGATCAATCACCCGCTTGATTGTCCGATTTGCGATCAAGGCGGTGAGTGTCAACTTCAAGACTTAGCCGTAGGCTACGGCGGTTCTACCTCGCGATATCAAGAAGAAAAGCGCGTCGTGTTCCATAAGGACTTAGGTCCGTTGGTTTCCGCTGAAGAAATGTCACGCTGCATTCATTGCACGCGTTGCGTACGCTTTGGTCAGGAAGTTGCCGGCGTCATGGAACTCGGAATGATTGGCCGAGGCGAGCACTCAGAAATCACAACGTTTGTTGGTCGTTCGGTTGAGTCAGAACTGTCGGGCAACATGATCGATTTGTGTCCTGTTGGTGCCTTGACCTCCAAACCCTTCCGTTATCAAGCGCGCACCTGGGAATTGGCACGTCGCCGCTCCGTATCCCCGCACGATAGCTTGGGCGCCAATTTGGTTGTTCAGGTTAAGGGCGATGAAGTGGTGCGCGTTGTACCGTTTGAAAACGAAGAGATCAACGAATGTTGGATCAGCGATCGCGATCGCTTCTCTTATGAAGGTTTAAGTCAGGACCGCTTGACCACGCCGATGGTTAAAGGACAAGATGGTCAATGGCGTGAGGCTTCGTGGTCTGATGCGCTACAAGTTGCCGCCCATGGCCTGATGGATGTACGTGATGCGTCGGGTGCTGCTCAAATTGGTGCGCTCGCCACTGAATACGCAACTTTGGAAGAGTTGGCTTTACTCGGTCGCGTAACACGTGGCCTAGGCTCCGAGAATATTGATGCACGTTTGCGCCAAACAGATGCAAGATTTGATGGCGCACTGGGCGGTGCCCCATGGCTGGGAATGCCAATTGCTGAGCTGGATACCTTGGATCGTGTCTTGGTAGTCGGCTCCTTTTTGCGTAAGGATCATCCGTTAATGGCGCAGCGCCTGCGTCAGGCTGCTAAGCGCGGAACACAGATTTCTGCGATCGATACAGCTGGCGATGATCCATTGCTGAAGTTGACCGCGCGTGCAACAGTGTTGCCCAATGCGTTGGCGCAAACCCTGGCTCAAGTGCTGGTTGCGCTTGCTAAAACAAAAGGTGCTGAGGTGCCAGCTGCGTTGGCTGGTGTTCAGTCAGATGCAACGGCGCAGCAGATTGCGCAAAGCCTTGCTGGCGGCGAGCGCGTTGCAGTGTTGTTGGGCAACACTGCAGTCAATGCACCGGATGCAACCGAGATTGCTTCACTGGCTCAGTCGATTGCACAGTTGTCTGGCGGAAAACTTGGGTTCCTGACTGCGGGTGCGAATACCGTAGGTGCCTATTTGGCTGGCGCTGTACCTGGTCAGGGTGGCAAGTCAGCGGCTGCGATGGTGGCTGAGCCTCTCAAGGCTTATATTGTGCTTCACGCCGAGCCATTGTTGGATATGGATAACGGTGCGCAAGCGCTTGCTGCGTTGAAGTCGGCAGAGTTTGTTGTTGCACTGACAGCCTTTGCTTCCGATGCGAGCGAATGGGCAGATGTGATGTTACCAATCGCGCCCTTTACGGAAACCTCGGGTACTTTTGTTAATGCGCAAGGCACCGCGCAAAGTTTCAAGGGCACTGTTGCACCTCGTGGTCAAACTCGCCCAGGTTGGAAGGTACTACGTGTTTTAGGCAATGTCTTGCATCTGCCCGGTTTTGATGACGAGACCTCTGAGTCCGTCCGCGATGCAGTGCTGTCGGGTGGCGTGTCTAATCGCTTGTCCAATCAGATCAATGCAGCGGTTGCTGCGCTGAATGCAGGGCAAAGTGCCGCAGGGACGTTGCAGCGGGTCACAGATGTACCGATCTATCGCAGCGATGCCTTGGTGCGTCGTGCACCAGCTCTCCAAGAGAGCGGTGCGTCGCGCGCGCCTGCCGCTCGGATACACGCCCAGACACTGTCGAGCTTGGGCTGCACCGCAGGTGCTTCGGTGCGTGTGAAATCCTCAACAGGTAGTACGACCTTGGTCGCGGTCGAGGACAACACCTTGCCGCTCGGGGCAGTACGTATTGCCGCAGGCTTTGCGCAAACGGCTTCGCTTGGTAGCGCATTTGGTCAACTTCAAGTGGAGCGTGCCTGATGGAATGGCTGAACGTTCTTGAGTCTTTCGGGACTGGTTTAATCGGCGAGACCCCATGGATGGTGGTGTGGACGCTAGTCAAGATTTTGGTCATTGCCGTTCCGATCATTCTGTGTGTCGCATACCTGACATACTGGGAACGCAAGATGATTGGTTTCATGCATATCCGCTTGGGACCGAACCGCGTTGGATTCCGTGGCTTGCTTCAACCGTTTGCCGATGTGTTTAAGTTGCTGACTAAAGAGGTTGTGGTTCCGAGTCAGGCCAACAAAATCTTGTTTGTTCTTGCGCCTGTTGTGACCTTGATGCCAGCGCTGGCAGCATGGGCAGTCGTGCCATTCGGACCCGAGATGGTGTTGGCAGATGTCAACGCCGGCCTGATGTATGTCATGGCGATTACATCCATCGGTGTGTATGGGGTGATTGTTGCAGGCTGGGCATCGAACTCCAAATATGCGTTTTTGGCGGCGATGCGCGCTTCAGCGCAAATGTTGTCCTACGAACTTGCGATTGGCTTTGTGCTCGTGACGGTGCTGTTGGTTTCTGGCAGTCTGAACATGACTGAAATTGTCAATGTGCAGACGCGTGGTTGGTTTGCCGACAAGGGATTGAATTTCCTATCCTGGAACTGGTTGCCACTGCTGCCACTGTTTGTGATTTACGTGATCTCAGCAGTTGCGGAAACGAACCGACATCCGTTTGATGTGGTGGAGGGTGAGTCTGAGATTGTTGCAGGTCACATGGTTGAATACTCGGGCATGGCCTTTGCGTTGTTCTTCTTGGGCGAATACGCCAACATGATTTTCCTGTCCTGCATGGCCTCGATCATGTTCCTCGGCGGCTGGACACCACCGTTTGAATTTGCACCCCTGACTTGGATTCCCGGTTGGTTGTGGCTAGGCATGAAGACTTTCATCGTGGTCTCTTTATTTATTTGGTTCCGTGCATCGTTCCCACGTTACCGTTATGACCAGATTATGCGTTTAGGTTGGAAGATTTTTATCCCGCTCACGGGTGTATGGCTGGTGGTTGTGGCGATCTGGATGCAGACGCCCTGGAACATCTGGAAGTAATCCGGCGAGTCGAAGTAAGAAAAGGTATTTATGGAAGCGATCAAGGATTTTTTCGGTAGTCTCATGCTGCTTGAGTTGCTCAAGGGGATGAAGCTGACTGGCAAGTATTTTTTCAAGCGCAAGATTACGTTGCGGTATCCGCTTGAGAAAACGCCTATGTCTCCACGCTTTCGTGGTTTGCATGCCTTACGTCGCTATCCCAACGGCGAAGAGCGTTGCATCGCTTGTAAGTTATGCGAAGCGGTCTGCCCAGCGATGGCGATTACGATTGAATCGGATTAACGCGAAGATGGTTCCCGCCGCACAACGCGTTATGACATTGATCTCACGAAGTGCATTTTTTGCGGTTTCTGCGAAGAAAGCTGCCCAGTGGATTCAATTGTTGAAACGCACATTCATGAGTACCACGGTGAGAAGCGTGGTGACTTGTATTTCACCAAAGACATGTTGTTGGCCGTGGGCGATCGTTATGAAAACGACATTGCCCGGAACCGTGCCATCGATGCGCCTTATCGCTGATCGTCAGGACTAGAAGCCAAATGATCTTTACTACTGTTCTGTTTTACGTCCTGGCGCTTGTTCTAGTCGTGGCGGCGTTTCGGGTGATTACGGCCTCGAGCCCTGTTACCGCAGTCCTGCATCTCATTCTCGCGTTTGCGAACGCAGCGATGATCTGGATGCTTTTGGGCGCTGAGTTCTTGGGTCTGCTGCTCGTGCTGGTGTATGTCGGCGCAGTGATGGTGCTCTTCCTGTTTGTTGTGATGATGCTTGATGTCAAGATGGAAGAGCTGCGCGCCGGAATCCAAACGTATTTGCCGCTTGGGTTGCTGGTTGGCTTGATCATGGTTGCCGAGATGTCTTTTGTGTTGGCAACCTCGTGGGGCCAGGTGGGACCCGCTGCTGATTTGGGTGATGACTACAACAACACCCGTGCGTTGGGTGAGTCGATGTACACAGAGTATGCCTTTGCAGTAGAAGTAGGTGCCGTCCTCTTGCTGGTCGGGATGATTGCAGCCATCTCGTTGACGCTGCGCAAGCGTCGCGATGTGAAATATAACGACCCCGCCGCAGCGGTGCGTGTGCGGGCTTCTGATCGCGTTCGACTGGTCGACCTGCCCAGCCAGGAAGCGGTGAATGCTAAATCGGGAGAGCAAGCATGATGACGCTGACCCTGCCACACTTTTTGGTGCTTGGCGCAATATTGTTTGCGATCGGTGTCTTCGGTATTTTTTTGAATCGGCGCAATCTGATTGTGTTGTTGATGTCAGTTGAATTAATGCTGCTGGCTGTCAATATGAACTTCGTCGCGTTCTCGACGTGGATGGGTGACGCGGCGGGTCAGGTATTTGTTTTCTTTATCTTGACGGTGGCTGCAGCTGAAGCAGCAATCGGTTTGGCGATTCTGGTGCTGCTGTTCCGCAACCTCAGCACGATCAACGTTGATGAACTTGACCGCCTCAAGGGCTGATCGGAACACAGAACAATATGTATAGCTCACCTTCACTCTATTTGGTTATCGCCCTGGCCCCGTTGTTGGGTGCGATTTTGGCTGGTTTGTTCGGAACGGGATTTCTCGGACGACAAATCGGTCGACGCACCTCGCACACGATAACGATCGCCTTGGTCGCGGTGTCAGCCATCGGTTCAATTTTTGTGCTGTTAGACGTACTCAATGGTTTGCGTTTTGACGGCACGATTTACACATGGTCAATGCTTGGTGACGCCAAGCTCGAGATTGGCTTTTTGATCGATCCGCTGTCTGCACTGATGATGGTGGTGGTTACATCAGTCTCATTGATGGTGCACATTTATACGATTGGCTACATGGCTGAAGATCCAGGCTACCAGCGTTTCTTTGCGTATATCTCGCTGTTCACTTTCTCGATGTTGATGCTCGTCATGTCTAACAACATGGTGCAGTTATTCTTCGGCTGGGAAGCAGTGGGCTTGGTCTCCTACTTGTTGATTGGCTTCTGGTACACACGTCCAACAGCGATCTTTGCGAACATGAAGGCGTTTTTGGTCAACCGTGTGGGTGACTTTGGCTTTGTGCTTGGGATTGGTTTGTTGTTCGCCTATGCAGACACGATGCACTACGGTGAAGTATTTAAGCAGGCGGATAAGCTGGCAGCGCTGACCTTGCCAGGCACTGACTGGATGCTCATTACGGTTGCTTGTATCTGTTTGTTCATTGGCGCAATGGGAAAGTCGGCTCAAGTGCCGCTACACGCCTGGTTGCCTGATTCGATGGAAGGTCCGACACCAATTTCTGCGTTGATTCACGCGGCGACCATGGTGACAGCCGGTATTTTTATGGTGGCTCGTTTCTCGCCATTGTTCGAACTCTCAAATACAGCGCTTTCCTTCATCATCGTGATCGGTGCGATCGGCGCGCTATTCCTGGGTATTCTCGGCATTATTCAAAATGACATTAAACGAGTGGTCGCGTACTCAACGCTTTCCCAACTCGGTTATATGACGGTGGCGCTGGGTGCCTCGGCTTACTCGGTCGCGATCTTCCACCTGATGACGCACGCATTTTTTAAAGCCCTGCTGTTCCTTGGCGCGGGATCGGTCATTATGGGTATGCATCACGATCAAGACATCCGCAATATGGGCGGTTTGCGCAAGTACATGCCGATCACCTGGATCACTTTCTTGATCGGGACGCTGGCTTTGGTCGGCACGCCATTCTTTTCTGGCTTTTACTCCAAAGAGCACATCATCGAGGCGGCTGCGTCTGCGAATGTCTGGGGTGCTTCTTTCGCGAAGTACGCAACGTTGATTGGCGTGTTTGTGACATCTCTCTACTCTTTCCGGGTTTACTTCTTGGTGTTCCACGGTAAAGAGCGTTTTGATACGAGTGGTCATGCGCATGACGGACACGGGCATGATGATCACGGCCACGACGATCACGGGCACCACGGTGGTGTGCCGCACGAGTCGCCCTGGGTCGTGACCTTGCCGTTGGTATTGCTAGCCGTACCCTCAATCTTTGTTGGGGCCTGGCTTGCGGACGCACTGTTATTTGGTTCGTATTTCAAGGGCGTGATTGTGGTGGCGGCGCAGCACCCCGCTATGGCCGACTTGGCCTCTCACTGGCATGGTTGGGTTGCCTATGCGCTGCACGCCTTCGGTACGCTGGCCTTTTGGCTGGTTGTCGCGGGTGCAGTCACGGCTTGGTACTGTTACCTAGTCAATCCTAAGGTGCCAGCCGCGATTCAGCGTCATTTGAAGGGTGTGAACTGCATCCTCGAGAACAAGTATTTTTTCGACTGGTTTAACGAGCAAGTGTTGGCGCGTGGTGCGAGACTGCTTGGCAAGGGCTTGTGGCAACAAGCTGACCGTGGCTTGATCGATGGTTTGTTGGTCAATGGTTCCGCCAAAGTGGTTGGCGCCTTCGCAGCGGTGACCCGCCGCGTGCAGACTGGCTACATCTATCACTACGCGTTTGCGATGATCATCGGTCTGATGGCTGCGATCACCTACATAATCTTTGGTTCCAAATGATGGCGAGCGAGATGGCTTCTTTTAATACTCCTTGGCTCACACTGTCGATCTTCGTTCCGATCGTTTGTGGTTTGATCGTCCTTGCCGTTGGCCGAGACGATCGCTCAGGCTTGACACGCAACCTCTCATTAATCGGCTCCATCCTGAGCTTTTTGGTGACGATTCCTCTTTACACGGGTTTTGATAGTTCTACGGCCGCGATGCAGTTTGTCGAAAAAGTGTTGTGGATCCCAGCTTTTGCAGTGAACTACCACCTTGGCGTAGATGGAATCTCCCTGTGGTTTGTTCTGTTGACTGCTTTCATCACAATTATTGTTGTGCTTGCCGGTTGGGAAGTGATCACGACGCGCGTGTCTCAGTACATGGCAGCCTTTCTTATTTTGTCAGGTCTGATGATCGGTGTGTTTGTCGCACTCGATGGTCTGTTGTTCTATATCTTCTTTGAGGCAACACTCATCCCGATGTACATCATCGTGGGTGTTTGGGGCGGACCCAACCGCGTCTATGCGGCGTTCAAGTTCTTTCTGTACACCCTGATGGGATCGCTGCTTACCCTCGTCGCGTTTTTATATCTCTGGAACGTCTCTGGTGGGTCCTTTGATATTCAAACCTGGCATACTCTGCCGTTGGATTACACACCCCAAGTCTTTATTTTCTTTGCATTTTTGGCGGCGTTTGCGGTCAAAGTGCCAATGTGGCCTGTGCATACTTGGTTGCCAGACGCGCACGTGGAGGCTCCGACAGGTGGTTCGGTCGTGTTGGCTGCGATCATGCTCAAGCTCGGCGCCTACGGCTTCTTGCGGCTGTCATTGCCGATTACCCCTGACGCTTCGACCGGCATGGCAGGCCTCATCATTGCGCTTTCCCTGATTGCGGTGATTTATATCGGCTTGGTTGCCGTCGTTCAAGATGACATGAAAAAACTTGTTGCGTATTCGTCTGTTGCGCACATGGGTTTCGTCACACTAGGTTTCTTTGTATTCAATACGGCCGGCGTTGAAGGCGCGATTGTGCAGATGGTCTCGCACGGCTTTGTCTCCGCGGCAATGTTCCTGTGTATTGGTGTGCTGTATGACCGCATGCACAGCCGTCAGATTGCGGATTACGGTGGTGTTATTAATACCATGCCACGCTTTGTGACGTTTTTTGTTTTGTTTTCGATGGCGAACGCCGGTCTGCCCGCTACGAGTGGTTTCGTGGGTGAGTTCATGGTCATCATGGGCGCTGTCGAATATAACTTCTGGATTGGTCTGCTCGCCGCAACCGCATTGATTCTGGGTGCGTCGTATTCGCTCTGGATGGTCAAGCGCGTTGCGTTCGGCGATATCGCGAATGATCATGTCCGCGAGCTGCAGGATTTGTCTAGCCGCGAGTTTTTGATCCTCGGTGTCATGGCCCTGGCCGTGATTTACATGGGTGTCCATCCCAAGCCCTTTACCGACGTCATGCACGTTTCGGTTGAGGCCCTGTTGCAACACGTGTCCAATTCAAAACTGTAAGCCTCGCCATGATGCAATCCCAATTCGATTTCGCCCTGGCCGCACCGGAAATTTTCCTCACGGTGATGGGTATGCTCATCCTGGTTCTGGATGCGTTTAGTCAAGCACCACGTCGCGCGCTCGCCTATGGGCTCTCGCTCGCGACGTTGGTGGTTCTGTTTCTCCTGTCGGCGTGGCAGTGGAGTATTGGTCTTGTGGGCGAGAGCTTCTTCGGTCTGTACATTGCAGATCCACTTGCCCATTTACTCAAGATGGCTTCCTATATTGCCGTCGCTCTCACCTTGGTTTATGGTCGCGAATACATCCAGACCCGCGATATGTTGCGTGGTGGTGAGCTCTACGTCTTAGTGCTCTTTGCGTTGCTGGGTCAGATGGTCATGATCTCGGCGGGCAATTTCCTAACGATCTACTTGGGACTAGAGTTGATGTCTTTGGCGCTTTACGCGCTGGTGGCCATTCGTCGTGATCACGCTGAGTCGACTGAGGCGGCGATGAAGTACTTTGTGCTGGGTGCGCTTGCGTCGGGCTTCATGTTGTACGGTATGTCGATGATGTACGGTGCGACTGGAAACTTAGACCTTCGCAATATCGCCGACGCCGTCAATTCAGGACAAGTCGATTACCTGCCGCTGACCTTTGGTGTTGTGTTTTTGGTGGCTGGCCTAGCGTTCAAGTTGGGTGCGGTTCCATTCCATATGTGGGTGCCTGATGTCTATCAGGGCGCGCCTACTGCGATCACACTCGTACTCGCTGCGGCGCCTAAGCTCGCTGCATTTGCGATCACGCTGCGCATCTTGGTCATTGGCTTCGTTGATCTCGCTGCAGATTGGCAGCCGATGCTCTTGATCCTTGCAGTGTTGTCACTTGCAATTGGTAACCTCACTGCAATGATGCAAACCAACTTCAAGCGGATGTTGGCCTATTCAACGATTTCGCATATGGGGTTTGTATTGCTCGGTTTGGCCTCGGGCTCGCTAGACGGCGACATCCAGGCTGATACCTCTGCGTATGGCTCAGCGCTGTTTTACATTTTGACGTACGTTTTGACGACGCTTGCGTCGTTTGGCTTGATCATGTTGTTGGCGCGCGATGGATTTGAGTGCGAGACCATTGACGATCTCAAGGGATTGAATCGCCGTAGCCCTTGGGTTGCTGCCATGATCTTGATCTTGATGTGCTCGCTCGCAGGCCTGCCGCCTCTGGTCGGCTTTGACGCGAAGCTGTTGATTTTGCAGGGTCTGCTGCAGTCCGATCGTTTGTGGCTGGCAGTGGTGGCGGTCTTGTTCTCATTGATTGGGGCTTTCTACTACCTACGTATTATCAAAGTGGTGTACTTTGACGAGCCAGCAGACCAGTCAGCATTGGCGCCCGCAGCACCTTTCATCCCACGCGCATTGATGCTTGTGAATGGCTTGCTTGTATTGGGTCTTGGGTTGATGCCTGGCGCGTTGATTGCTCTGTGTCTGCAGGCGATGCGTGCCACGCTATCGTTCTGATAGCTGAGTTGACCATCTCTTTTCAGCGCTCGGTGATCGCCTAATATGAATCAAAGCGCCGCGATTTGGCTGTTGCTTCTGTTGGCCTTCGCGGCAGCCAACCTTCCATTCTTAAACGAACGCGTATTTGGCGTGTTTGCGCTGAAAGGCAACAAGCCTTTTCTGGTGCGCGTGTTTGAGTTGATCGTCTTGTACGGTCTGGTCGGTTTTGTAGGCATTGCGCTTGAGCGCATGATTGGTAATGCCTTTATCCAGCGATGGGAGTTTTATGCCACCACTTTCACATTGTTTTTGGTGATGGCATTTCCTGGCTTCGTCTTGCGTTACTTGCTCCGTCGTTAAGCTTCAAACCAGTTTAGTACGCCGTCTAGGCCTGCTACATTGAGTGCATACTTCGCCTGGGCACGTACGACGGGCTTTGCGCGATAAGCGACAGAGTAACCGGCGAGGCCAAGCATCTTTAGATCATTGGCCCCATCCCCAATCGCAATAATTTCTTCCGTTTTGGCGCCGCAAGCGTCAGCGAAGGCTCGCAGCGTATCGGCTTTGCCTTGTGCATCTAAGATGCGACCCACTACCTGGCCCGTCAGGATTCCGTTCTCCGCGCCCAAGACGTTGGCATGCGCAGCGTCGAGGCCGATCCGTGCTTTAAGCTTCTCAGTAAAGAAAGTGAAGCCGCCTGAAACCAGCAAGATCTTTAAACCCGCTTGTTTGGCTGTAGCGACCAATTGCTCTGCGCCGGGATTAAAGCGCAATTTCTGTTCATAGACAGACTGTAAGACATCGGCTGAGAGGCCCTTGAGGAAAGCAACGCGTCGCGTGAGGCTTTCAGAAAAATCTTTAATTTCGCCGCGCATTGCCGCTTCGGTAATCGAGGCGACTTGTTCCTTTACGCCGCCAAATGCCGCAATCTCATCGATACATTCAATGTTGATGAGAGTCGAGTCCATATCCATGGCGAGTACTTTGCAGTCACTGAGTCGACTACCTGCTGCAACATAGGCGGTGTCAACCAGACTGCGCTCACCCCAAGCCAACATCTCAGCACGTGCTTCAGCGCTCTCGTTAACCGCAAGGAGTCGTGCGGCGGTCGTTCCGACACGTTGTACGCCCGAGGCTTCCGCTATTGCTGCAGCCTGCTCGATCAACTCTGTCGATAGAGCTGGGGACTGGATAACGAGATGGTATGTGGTCATGGCAGCGCGGTGATCAAGGTCAAAGTTAATGTTGTTTAGACTAGCGAACGCAGTACCGTGCGGGCAGCCTCAAATCGGGCTTGCACATCCCCGGCTTTGATCTCAACGCGCAGCTTGTCTTGTCCGGCAAAACGAATGTGCTTCTGCTTTTGCACTAATTCAATTAATTTAAGTGGATCGACTGTCGTATTTTGCTTGAAGTGCAACAATATTTGGGACTCGCTGGCATCGATTTTTTGAATGCCCAATGGCAAACCGAGTAAGCGGAGCTTGTGGGTTGAGATTAGCGTGCGTCCTGCCTCCGGCAACTTGCCGAAGCGATCGATGAGCTCTTCTTGGATCGTGATCAGGCCGTCCTCATCCGTCGCATTTGAGAGTCGTTTATACAACGACAGTCGAGCATGGACATCTGCGCAGTAATCAGACGGCAGCAGGGCCGGGGCGTGGAGATTCACTTCACAACCTGCACTGAACGGCGCATCGAGATCAGGCTCAACGCCGGCTTTCAATGCGCGGACAGCCTCATTAAGCATGTCGTTGTACATCGAGAAGCCGATTTCCTGGATATTGCCAGACTGTGACTCCCCCAAGACCTCACCCGTTCCACGGATTTCAAGGTCATGCATCGCTAGGAAAAATCCGGATCCTAGCTCTTCCATTGCTTGAATAGCTTCAAGGCGCTTCTTCGCATTCTTGGTAATGGCATCTTCGCCAGGCGTCATCAGATAGGCGTAGGCTTGATGGTGCGAGCGACCCACGCGACCGCGTAATTGATGGAGCTGTGCCAAGCCGAACTTGTCCGCGCGATGGATGATGATGGTGTTTGCGCTCGGTACGTCAATACCGGTTTCAATGATGGTCGTGCATAACAACACGTTATATCGCTTCTGGTAGAAGCCTTTCATGACTTGCTCAAGGTCGCGCTCGCCCATTTGTCCGTGCGCCACCACAATGCGTGCCTCGGGGACAAGTTCTTCTAAACGCGCCCGACGATTGTGAATTGTCTCAACCTCGTTATGCAAGAAATATGCTTGCCCACCGCGCTTAAGTTCGCGGAGAAGCGCTTCGCGCATCGTGCTGTTATCTTCCCTGCGTACAAACGTTTTGATCGCAAGGCGCTTTTGTGGTGCGGTAGCAATGACCGAGAAGTCGCGAATGCCCTCGAGCGACATGCCGAGCGTGCGGGGGATCGGCGTCGCGGTAAGCGTCAGGACATCGACTTCAGCACGTAGGGCTTTCAGCGCTTCCTTTTGGCGGACGCCGAAGCGGTGCTCTTCGTCGATGATCACCAGACCGAGACGTTTAAAGTTGACGTCTTTCGACAGAATCTTGTGGGTACCAATGACGATGTCGATCGTGCCTTCACGAATCCCATCGATCGCGCTACTAATTTCTTTTGCCGAACGAAAGCGTGAAAGTTCGACCACTTTGACTGGCCAATCGGCAAAGCGATCGGTGAATGTCTGTGCGTGCTGCTCAGCAAGTAGGGTAGTTGGACATAACAGCGCCACTTGCTTACCATTTGCGATCGAGAGAAATGCGGCACGCAAAGCGACTTCGGTTTTGCCGAAGCCCACATCGCCGCAGACCAAGCGATCCATAGGTTTTCCGGACGTCATGTCGGCGATTACACATTGAATCGCAGCGGCTTGATCCGCCGTTTCTTCAAATCCAAACCCCTCAGAGAAGAGCTCGTAATCACCTAGCGGGAGTTTGAAGGAGAACCCTTGGCGCGCTGCGCGCTTGGCGTATAGATCGAGAAGCTCGGCAGCGGTGTCGCGCACTTGTTGCGCTGCTTTGCGTCTTGCCTTGTCCCATTGTCCCGAGCCGAGTAGGTGTAGCGGTGCGGTTTCAGGGTCACTGCCGCTGTAGCGTGCAATCACGTGCAGCTGTGAGACGGGAACATAAAGAGTGCTTTGGTTGGCGTATTCGAGATGGAGGAATTCCATTTCGCCTTCGCCCATATCGAGGTTGACGAGACCGTGATAGCGACCGATCCCGTGCTGTGCGTGCACAACTGGGTCGCCTTCGCGAAGCTCAGATAGATCCCGCACCATGGCTTGCACATCGCTCGCACGTTCTTGATCGCGTTTGCCACGTCGTGCGGTGGTGCCATGTCCAGGATAGAGATCGCTCTCAGTCAGGAAGATCAGCGCCTCGCGCGTGAGGGCGAATCCAGTTGTGAGGGGCGCAACGGTAATACCAAAATGTAGGTCTTGTGCAAGAAACTCTGCGACGGATTCGGTTTGAGCATCGGGCGCGATCTTGTGCTCTGCGAGCATTTGCACAATCGTCTCGCGGCGACCATGTGAGTCGGTGCATAAGACGATCCGTGCTGGTGCGGCTGATGTCTCTTGCGCGTGACGCTCTAGCAATCCTCGAAGTTTAGCGAGAGGATCTTCTGCTCGACGCGAAACACCGATGTCGGGCGCCGCAGCATAGTCAGGATGTGCTTCGCCTGTTGTTAAAGCCAAACGCGCAAAAGACTTGAGATGCTCAAAAAGGGTTTCACCCTGAAGGAATAATGCGTCGGGCGGTAAAACGGGACGCTCGCGGTCACTCTTGAGAAAGTTATAGCGGGTAGCGGTATCCTGTGTGAAGCGACGCATCGCGTCGTCGATGTCGCCTAGGGTCACAACAAGCGTGTCTCTCTTGAGGTAATCAAACAGAGTGGCTGTTTGTTCGAAAAATAAAGGTAGGTAGTACTCCACGCCGGCGAAGGGAATTCCATTGCCCATATCTTTGTAGGGCAAGGCGCGCGAAGGATCTCCTTCAAATACCTCGCGAAACTGAGCGCGAAAATGATTGCGAGCCGGCTCGTCCATCGGAAACTCGCGGCCCGGCAATAGCTGCACGGATCCAACCGGATAGAGACTTCGCTGTGTATCGATATCGAAAGCACGAATGGATTCGATTTCGTTATCGAATAAGTCGATGCGATAAGGTACAACGGACCCCATCGGAAACAAATCAATCAGACTACCTCGGACACAGAATTCGCCTGGGGCGGTCACTTGCGAAACATGGGCATAGTTTGCCAACATGAGTTGCTCGCGTAATGCCTGTTCGTTGAGCTTGTCCTTTTGTTTGAACGAAAAGGTGTAGGCCGCTAGAAAGCTTGGAGGGGCGAGCCGATAAAGCGCTGTGGTGATGGGAACTGTTAAGACGTCCACCTCGCCGAGCATGAGGGCGTGCAGGGTACGCAAGCGCTCTGAAATCAGATCTTGGTGGGGCGAGAAGCTGTCATAAGGTAAGGTCTCCCAGTCCGGCAAAGGGCGCACGCGCAGTTTGCTCGAAAAAATTGGGATTTCCTCTGCCAGTCGCTGGGATTCGAGCGGTTCGGCCGTGAGCACGACGATGGGTTTGCCGGCAGCGGCCGCCAACTCTGTAAGGAGCCACGCATCGCCTGACCCAGGCGGGGTGGGGTGCGTATAGCGTTGACCAGGCTTGAGGGCGGCCAATAAGGCAGAGACAGACGGTGCTACAACAGACATTCAGGACCAGCCAGAGAAGGGCGCGCGCGCCGGATGGGCACGGTCAGACGGTTAATTATAAAATCAAGCGCTTATGAGCCGCTCAGAATCCCCGGAACCTCAAGATCGCCATGCCGATCGCCTCGTTGCGCTCGTGCCCGCAGCGGGCGTGGGTGCTCGCGCGCTCCGGCAGAGCGACGCGCAAATTCCCAAACAATATCGACTGCTGGCAGGTCAAGCCATGCTTAGACGCACAGTGCAGGCCTTATTGGTCGACTCTCGGATTGATGAGGTACGCGTTGCCGTTGCACCAGAGGATGATCAGGCTGTTGAGGTACTAGCGGGACTAGACGGCGTGATTTGCGTTCCCTGTGGCGGAGAAACACGTGCTCAGACCGTCTACAACGCGTTGAGTGAGGCGCGATTGCGTACCCATGATTGGGCGCTTGTACACGACGCCGCGCGTCCTGGTTTGCCTGCGGACGCTCTCGGGCGCCTTATTGATGCTTGTCTGCCGAACGGGGTGGGTGGCTTGCTGGCACTACCTGTCCCCGATACGGTTAAGCGTGCGCGTACGAAAGCGACTTCCCCCTCAGGGATAGCCGCGGTAGAGGCGACGGTTTCGCGCGAACGACTTTGGCTAGCGCAAACACCTCAGATGTTTCGAGCGGGGTTACTGCATGCCGCGCTTGAGCGTGTGTTGGCTAACCCAGTCAATGCTGACGTTGTGCCAACGGACGAAGCGCAGGCGATGGAAGCGGCTGGCTATGCGCCTTTGCTCGTGCCCGGATCAGGTCGTAATGCCAAGATCACGTGGCCCGACGATTTTGAATGGGTGGAATCTTGGTTATGAGTCATTTTGCGTTTCGAATTGGACAAGGCTTTGACGTACACGCATTGGTTGAAGGGCGTCCTTTGATTTTGGGCGGCGTCACGATTGCGCATACCCGTGGGTTAAAGGGCCACTCAGACGCGGATGCGCTCTTGCACGCGATTACCGACGCGTTACTTGGGGCGGCAGGCTTAGGTGATATTGGTCGGCATTTTCCTGATACGGATCCGGCCTTCAAGGGGGCAGATAGCCGTGTGCTGTTGCGTCAAGCGTATCGACTCGTGCAAGAAGCGGGCTGGACGCTCGTGAACGTCGACGCGACGATTCATGCGCAGCAGCCAAAGATCGCACCGCACGCGGCGGCAATGGTTGCCAATATTTCGGCCGATCTGGGCGTGTCGTCTCAGGACGTCAATGTCAAAGCAAAAACTAACGAAGGGCTCGGTCATCTCGGCCGCCAAGAGGGTATCGCCGCCAATGCTGTTGTTCTGTTGAGAGCTTCAGAGGCACCTAACCAGCCCTAACTTTGCACCGGCGGTGAAGACGTCAGTATCGTCCGTCTGGCACAAACACGTAGCCGAGTCCCCAGACAGTCTGTATGTAGGCTGGTTTGGCCGGATTGTTTTCCAGCATTTTACGTAGGCGCGATATCTGAACATCCAGGCTACGATCATACGCACGGTAGTCTCTGCCGCGCGCGAGTTCCATCAGTTTGTCGCGAGAGAGCGGAATGCGAGGATGACGCGCGAATACTTTGAGAACTGAAAATTCGCCGGTTGTGATGGGGATCACAGAATCGTTGCGTAATAGGGTCCGTGTCGACAAGCTCAACACATAGGGTCCGAATTGAATGGACTCGTTTTCTTGACTAGGTGCGCCAGGGTGTTCGTCGATCGTACGGCGACGCAGAATCGCGTTGATACGCGCTAAAAGTTCGCGTGGGTTAAATGGCTTGGATAAATAATCGTCGGCGCCCATCTCGAGGCCCACAATGCGGTCGATCTCTTCTGCTTTTGCGGTGAGCATGATGATAGGGGTGCTGTCGTGATTGGCGCGTAAACGGCGGCAAACGGACAGACCGTCCTCGCCTGGAAGGGTTAGATCCAGAATCAACAAATCAATATGTTCGCGATACCAAATTTTGGTCATTTCTCTCGCGTTTTCAGCAGTTTGGACAACAAAGCCTTGCTCGGTTAGATAGCGGCGCAGCAGATCGCGCAGGCGCGAATCATCGTCAACGACGAGGATTTTGCGGGAGGGGGAGGGATATAAAGTATTCATGAGTGAAAATGTAACCGCCTGAGCGTTGTTTGCGCTGCGACGCTTACAACGTTTTACAAATGCAAAATGCGACTGACTAATTTGTTACTAAATGTTTCAGTCTTTCAGTCAACGCTGCATCCAGCTGCTTCATTACAATTGCAAGATGACACATATTCTTGCGATTGAAACGTCGACTCCGCTGTGTACCGTGGCACTTGTCTCTGAGCGCGACGGTCAAATCACGACAACGCAGCGCTCGCTCGAGGGCACCTCGGGGCACGCGGCCAACGTATTGCCGCTAATCGACGCGTTGTTGAAAGACTGCGCGGTTTCACGTCAAGCGCTCAGCGCAGTTGCATTTGGTCAAGGGCCTGGCGCGTTTACGGGCATTCGTGTGGCCTGTGGTGTGGCGCAAGGCCTTGGTCTAGCGCTCGGTCTGTCTGTGATTCCTGTTGGCGCGCTGCCGGCGCTTGCAGCGCGCGCAAGCATGAAACATCCAAGGCTGCTCATTTTGACTGCGCTCGATGCGCGCATGGATGAGATTTACTTCGCCGCCTATATCGATAGTCCTGTGCAGGGTTTGGTGGTATTGCAGCCGCCCGTGCTGATGGCTGCGGTGGACGCGCCCTTATTTGTTCTGCAACGAACTGCATTGTGGTGTGAGCGCGCATCAGCGTTTGTTGCAGAGACCCCCTCGGTGTGTTTGGTTGGTGAGGGCTGGAGTGTTCCGGGTGCTCGTACCGGTTTGCCGGACCAATGGCTCGAAGATGATTTACACGCTCGACCAGAGGCCCGAGAGATAGCGCCTTTGGCACTGCGTGCCTTTAAGCGGGGTGAGGCCGTTCCTCCGGAGCAAGCGGCACCTTTTTATTTGCGTGACAAAGTTGCGTTTACGACGGCTGAACGTGAGGAAGGTTTAGGAGGTAACCCACGTGCTCGCCCTCCAACGCGTGTCGCGCTATTGCCGATGACCGTTGCTGATTTAGCCGAGGTGGTTGCCCTTGAAGCTGCTGTGCAATCATTTCCTTGGACAGCAAAAAACTTTGATGATGCGCTCGCAGCGGGTTATTCGGCCTGGGTGCTGCGACAAGATGATGAACTTCTTGGTTTTTGTATTGCGATGCTCGCTCCCGATCTCGCGCATATCTTGGTGATCGCTGTTGCACGTGCGCGCCAGGGGCAAGGCCTCGGTAAGCAGCTCTTGGAGCAGGCTGCACGTAGCGCGCGTCAGCATGGGGCAGAAGGTTTGTTGCTGGAGGTGCGACCTTCCAATCGTCAGGCGCTTGATTTTTATGCAGGCCAGGGTTTTGTCCAGATCGGTGTGAGACGGGATTACTATCCAGCAGGTAGAGGCCAGCGCGAAGATGCGTTGGTGCTAAAAAAAGCATTCGAGCAGTCTTGAGCCCTTAGGCAAGCTATCCTTCAGTTATGACAGACAACCGATCTTCAACACTTTCACTCAGTGCACTGCAAGTTGCTTGGCTTGCAGAGTTGGGTATTGAGAAGCCGTGGTTGCCTGCGACGACTCCCAAGGCGATCGACATCGCGCAGAGGCCTGTGGTTTCGCCCGCCGCTTCGCCCGCCGTGGCGGTTGTCCCCGCGCCTAATCGTCCGAGTAAAGTGGTTATGTCGGCCGTTGCCGCCAAGGCTCTCCCGACGGCAGGCCACTCGCCTGAACAGCTCGCTGCACTTTCCGATATGGCGGCTCTGACCGACGCGGTCCAGGCTTGCCAAGCCTGCGGATTATGCACAGCCCGGCAACAGGCCGTGATGGGTGAGGGGGTGACGCAACCCGCCATCATGGTCGTGGGCGAGGCGCCCGGAGAGCAAGATGATCGGCAGGGTAAGCCTTTTGTCGGACGCCCCGGCGTGCTGCTAGACAACATGTTGGCCGCGATTCAAAGCGGAAGAGGGCACGACGCCTACGTGACGACGATTATCAAGTGTCGTCCAACGGGCAATCGCAACCCACGCCCCGACGAAGTTGCCGCGTGTCAGCCTTACTTGATGCGTGAAATCGCGTTACAGCAGCCTTTCACTATTCTCGCCCTTGGCCGATTTGCTGCGCAGGCTTTGTTGGGTAGCGAGGAGCCCCTACAGAACTTGCGTAACCATACGCATCGTATCCGGGTTGGCGGGCGAGAGATTCCAGTGGTGGTGAGTTACAACCCCTCATACCTGTTGAGCCACCCGAACGAGAAAGCCGCTGCATGGAAAGATCTGCAGCGACTCAAAGCGCTTTGCCGTGGCCCTCTTGCCCAATCTGGTCAATCAGACTCGGGTCGCGCTGCTGGTTAAGCTTGTTCCAGCGAATCATCACCACCATCAGGGCGGCTACCAAGAGCCCAAAAATCCAGATAATGACGTTGATCGGCATATCAAGCCACAGCATGAAGGTGTAAACCGCAACCATCAGCAGAATATTCAGCTGCTCATTGAAGTTTTGGACCGCGATGGAATGTCCTGCTGAGAGCAAGACATGGCCGCGGTGCTGAAGCAAGGCATTCATTGGCACGACAAAATAGCCAGAGGTCAGTCCGATCAAAATCAAGAGCAAGTATGCCGTCCAGGGTAAATCGATCCCCAGCACATGAATCGTCCAGCTCGGGTCAACGAAAGGCATGAGCATCACGATAAAGCCCATCGCGACGCCCAATGGTAAGACCGTGAGTGCACTGCGCAGGGGAACGCGGCCGGCCATAACGGCCCCGCCAATAGTTCCTAGCGCCGTGATACCCATCAAAATGGAAGCTTGATCGAGGCGGTATCCCAGATGGTCACTGCCCCATTCGATTACGATGAGTTGTAGCGTCGCACCTGCACCCCAGAATAAGGTTGTTACCCCAAGAGATATTTGGCCTAGCTTGTCTGCCCACAAAATACGGACGTAGCCTGCAAAGGCTTTGATGAGCTTGATCGGATTCTTTTGTTGGGTAGGGTAAACAATCCCGGTGTTGGGGATCATTAGGTTACAAAGCGCTGCCGCCATGTAAATAAATGCGATGACAAGAATGGCTGCTTCAGCCGGCGTTTTGACAATGAGGTTGACAAGGCTGTGGCTGAGTAACCATTGCGATACGGTGGGGGACACCAGCACCCCGCCAACAACCGTGCCCATGATGATGGATAGAATTGTCAGCCCTTCGATCCAGCTATTGCCTTTTACGAGTTGGAGCGGGGGGAGCATCTCGGTCACGATGCCGTATTTAGCGGGTGAGTACGCTGCGGCGCCGATGCCAACTAAGGCGTAGGCCACACAAACCAAGGACACTTGTCCCTCTTGGGTGAGTCCCAGCACGGCGTAAGAAAACATCAGCAAACAGCCGCTGACTTTGATGGCATTGGTCATAAACATGACCCGTCCCTTCGGGAATGAGTCAGAAATAGCGCCAACGAAGGCGGCTAACACGACGTAAGAGGCGGCAAACCACCATTTCATCATGGGGGCCATCCAGTCCGGACCTTGTAATTGCTGGATAAGCGCGATGGCGGCAATAAACAAGGCGTTGTCGGCAAGCGAAGACAACGCTTGGGCGGCCATAACGGTGTAGAAGCCTCGATTCAAGGATAGGTTCCCTAAAGAATATTTGCCCCACCTAGCGTGGGCTGTCTGAATAATACCTGAACAAATCGATCGGCTCGAGCTCGGTTATGATCTCGAGGATTCCATCCCAAATTGTGCCCTTATTGTGCGTCTTACCCAGATCAAACTTGCCGGATTTAAGTCTTTTGTCGATCCGACCGTCATCCCTACCCCGAGCCAGTTGGTTGGGGTAGTCGGCCCTAACGGCTGCGGTAAATCCAACATTATTGATGCCGTTCGCTGGGTGATGGGCGAGAGCCGCGCCTCGGAATTGCGTGGCGAGTCAATGCAGGATGTTATTTTCAGTGGTTCGGGCGAGCGAAAGCCCTCGGCGCGCGCATCCGTTGAACTCGTATTTGATAACTCGGCTGGACGGGCATCCGGGCAATGGGCAACATACGCTGAAATTGCCGTTCGGCGGGTGTTGACGCGAGACGGCACCAGCAGCTATTTCATCAATAACCAGCAGGTTCGTCGCCGTGATGTGCATGACATCTTCTTGGGAACAGGCTTAGGCTCGCGCGGCTACGCGATTATTGGCCAGGGCATGATCAACCGCCTGATCGAGGCAAAGCCAGAAGAGTTGCGCGTCTACCTTGAAGAAGCCGCTGGAGTATCGCGTTATAAAGAGCGCCGTCGTGAAACGGAGAATCGTTTATCCGACACGCGTGAAAACCTTGTGCGTGTCGAAGACATCCTGCGTGAGCTGACTGCTCAGCTGGAGAAACTTGAGTCTCAGGCTGAAGTGGCGCGTGAATATCGTACGTTACAGGCTGAGGGTGAGAGCAAACAAAATGCCTTGTGGTTCCTGAAGGAGGCTGCAGCGCACCAAGAGCGTGACCGTACACAGCAAGACATTGAACGTGCACACACCGAGCTTGAGGCCTCCATGGCAGGCCTGCGCGCAAGCGAGGCTGCACTCGAGTCAAGACGGCAAGCACACTATGCGGCTGGTGATGCGGTGCACGCTGCGCAAGGGCAGTTGTATGAAGCGAATGCCAAAGTCAGTAGTCTAGAGGCTGAGATTCGCCACGTGGTGGAATCGCGTAATCGGGTCTTAACGCGTCGCACCCAACTCGAGACACAACTGGCCGAGTGGGCGACGCAGCAGGAACATTGCCAAGCGCAGATTCAGGAAGGTGAAGAGGACCTCATGACGAGCGCCGCACGAGCTGAAGAAGCGCGTGAATTAGCGCAGGCGGCGCAAGAGGGCTTGCCCGATATCGAGGCGCGCGTGAGACAGGCTGCGGCCGAGCGCGAGGAGCTCCGTGCCAATTTGGCGCGCGTTGAACAAAGCTTAGCCTTGGTTGCCCAGACACAGCGAGACTCCGATCGCCAACTACAGGCGCTTGAGTTGCGTCGCGAACGCTTGGCGCTTGAGCTCAAAGGCGTTGAGACACCAGACGTGGCCGCGTTAGAGCAGCTGACGGGTGACAAACTTGCAACGGAAGAGTTGCTCGAGGAATCACAGGGCGCGCTCACCGAGCTGGAAGACAAACTGCCCGAAGCGGATGCCCGCCGTACGCAGGCCCAACAGCAGGCGCAGGCGGAAGCAGAGACGCTCGCACGCCTCGACGCACGTTTGTCTGCGTTGATGCGTCTGCAGGAAGACGTACAAAAGAAAGGGGCGCTGGAGCCGTGGCTCGCTAAACATGAACTGAGCCAGCTAGGTCGTTTGTGGCAGAAGCTGCATGTCGAGCCAGGTTGGGAGACGGCACTTGAGGCGGTTCTGAACGAACGCATGACAGGTCTTGAGGTGCGTAACCTGGACTGGGCACGCGCTTTCGCGACTGACGCGCCGCCAGCGCGTCTCGCGTTTTATCAGTTACCTGTTGCTGCACCCGCAGCAGCCGCGCCGGCCGGTCTAGAACCACTTACGACGGTATTGCGGATCACGGATCCGGAACTGCGTACGCTGTTGCAGAGCTGGCTAGGGAATGTCTACATCGCACAAGATGTGGCACAAGCGATTGCCGCGCGCGCAACACTGCCCGCTGGCGCGATGCTTGTTGTACAGGGCGGTCACCTTGTTGACGCGCACAGTGTGCGTTTTTACGCGGCTGACTCAGAGCAAGCTGGGTTGCTTGCTCGCCAACAAGAAATCGAAAATCTGCAGCGTGAGATCAAGGCGCATCAGCTTATTGCGGACCAGTCACGTTCCGCTGTTGCGCAAGCCGAGTCGGCTTGGCAACAGGTATCGCAGGCCTTGCCTCCCGCACGCCAGCGTGTTGCTGAAATCACGCGTCGTCTGCACGATATACAACTTGAACACACTCGCCTGCAGCAGCAAGTGGAGCAAACCCGTGAGCGTGCGGGGCGTCTTGAGCAAGATATCGCTGAGGTGATTTCTCAACAAGAAGAGTTGACTGCAGCGAAGCTTGAGGCGGAAGCGCGCTTTGAGGAATTAGACGCTGAGATTGGCGTGCAACAACAAGCGTATTCCGAGGCCGAAATGGCGGGCGAGGCCTTGTTCGAAGAAGCTGAGACCGCTCGCAATCGTTTGCGTGATCAAGAACGTGGCGCCCAAGAGGCTGAGTTTAATGAGCGTGGCGTGCGTGCGCGCATCGCTGAGCTGCAGCGTAATTTGCAACTGGCCATCGAGCAGTCGGCCCGTGCGCAGCAAGAACTGGCGGGGCAAGAAGATGAGTTGGCCACGCTGGATGCAGCAGCGGCCGAGGCTGGCTTGCAAGAAGCGCTAGAGATACGCGCCGAGCGCGAAGAGGCGCTGGGACGCGCACGTATCGAAATGGATACCCTGGCCGCTCAATTGCGTGAAGCTGATGAAGAGCGGCTCACCATGGAGCGCTCGCTTGAGCCGCGTCGTGAGCGCATCATGCAACTACAGTTGCAAGAGCAGGCCGCACGCTTGGCGGCCGAGCAGTTTGCCGAGCAACTGAATGAGCGGCAGGTGGATCGCGCAGCGGTTCAAGCAGCGCTTTCCGAGCAGCCTGAGGAATGGCAACGCCCAGCTTGGCTGCAGTCTGAAGTGCAGCGTATCACCAAGAAGATTGATTCCCTTGGGTCGGTGAACTTGGCTGCGCTCGATGAATTGACCGAGTCCCGTGAGCGTAAAGGCTATCTCGACGCACAATACGTCGATTTGCAGACTGCAATTGAGACACTCGAAGACGCGATTCGTAAGATTGATCGCGAGACACGCGAACTCTTGCAGTCTACGTTCAATGACGTCAATATGCATTTCGGTGAGCTTTTCCCCAAACTCTTCGGTGGTGGAGAGGCGCGTCTCATCATGACGGGTGATGAAATTCTTGATGCTGGTGTGCAGGTGATGGCCCAGCCACCGGGCAAGCGCAATACGTCCATCCATCTGCTGTCCGGTGGAGAGAAGGCACTCACGGCGACCGCACTGGTTTTCGCACTCTTCAAGCTTAATCCAGCACCGTTTTGTTTGCTTGATGAGGTGGATGCACCGCTTGATGACGCCAATACAGAGCGCTACGCGAACCTTGTCGGCAGTATGGCTGATCACACGCAGTTCTTATTTATCTCGCATAACAAGATCGCGATGCAGATGGCTCGGCAATTGATTGGCGTTACCATGCAGGAACGAGGCGTGTCGCGTATTGTGGCCGTTGATATTGAATCCGCTTTGC
>JACCDW010724913.1_pt1 | contig 31944 bp, 51 predicted proteins | sample 7449781 | NCBI WGS metagenome assembly JACCDW01 (sample SAMN15323449, study PRJNA562643) | freshwater metagenome | isolation source: river surface water | place: USA:Blue River Watershed | collected 2017-08-18
AGGCAGAGAGGAAAAAAGTTCTTGGAAGAGTTAGAGAAAAAGGGACCCAACTTGGCGAAGGTGGGCAAAACATTTTACAAACCCTTGAGCAAGCAGTCCAAAGGGATGCAGAGTTCCAAGGTGTTAAACCCGAAGACTACTACAAACCAATCGCAGGAAACCGACTTTTCAATCAGCCCCTCAAGGCAGTTTCAGAAATTGCGGATAGATATTTCCAAAGAATTTTCGGCAAAGCAAGGCCAAAATATTATGGATCAAAAAGCTTAGACACCGAAAGAGCTAAGCGTATATCAGATGCTTTCGCTGCCATGAAGAACGATCCGAATAATCCGGAGGTTAAGGCAGCATACGAAGCACTCGCAAAAGAAACACTCGATCAGTATCAAGCATTCCTTGATGCAGGATATAGCGTTGAGATAAACAACGAGGAGCCATACGCCAACTCGCAAGAGATGATTGATGATCTGAAAAACAGAAAGGTCATTAAGATATTCTCAACAGAGTCCGGCTTTGGTGATGTTCCTATTACAGATAAGCAACGTGCAGAGAATCCACTATTACGTGATTCAGGAATGAAAGACGTGAATGGACAGCCTATGCTTGTTAATGATGTGTTCCGTGCTATCCATGATTTCTTTGGACATGCTGAACTTGGTAACTCGTTTGGTCCAAAAGGAGAGGAGAACGCATGGAATATACATGCAAGAATGTTCTCACCTGAAGCACGTAAAGCCATGACCACAGAGACTCGTGGTCAGAACTCATACGTTAACTTCTCAGGTGTTAACCAAAGAATTGAAGAGCTGCGTGATCAAGCTCGTGCACTTCGTGAGGAGGGCAAGGAGGAAGAAGCACAAGCAATAGTTCAGAAGATATACGAAGAGATGTCATTTGCTGATCAGAAGGTTGGCTTATTACCGGAGGAGTTCTATCAGATTGATGAGAACGACATGGGTGATGTCGATCGTATACCTGAAGCAGAAGTGATGGAGGAGATAAGCCAAGAGCTTACCGAAGCAGATCTTCCCGGATACGACAGGATGATGGGTGAGATTGAAGGTGTGATAAAGAAGTCTGAGAACAGAGGGGTACCATTCAATAAGATCATGGACAATGTCATGGAGTACATGAAGAAGTCTAAGGCTTATGAGAATGCTACTGACGTACAGCGTGAAGCTCTTGTTCGTGACATCAGAAGCAGATTTAAAAAGAGAGAGAAGCGTGCGCCATCAGCCAAAAAAGTATTGGGTCAAAAGAAAACTGAGGTTACAGTTGACGAGATGACTGCACTGAAAGATCAGATTAAACTCGAAGCTCGTGCAGCTCGTGAAGCTAAAGTCGATCTAAATACAAAGCGTAAGCGTCTTGCTGATGTGATTCGTAAGATGGCAACAGAGGGTAAAATCAGCGTCAACAGAGTGGCAGCACTTGTAAATAGAATAGGTAAGCTAAATCTTGATAGTCAAACCGCAGTTGATAAGTTCATTGACTATGCAGGTAAGCTGTTTGCTGATGCGGAGTACGCAAACAAATTAAGCTTAGCCAACACAACAAGAAAGCAGCTTCGCTCTCTATCCAAGAACAAGGATAAGGCAGCGAACCTGCGTGATCTTGCCAAGCAATTTGGTGAGATAGATCCATCAATGGTGGAGGATATTGATGAGTACAACAGAGTGGCATCACTGATTAAGGAATCTATAAAAGGTTCAACTACTCGTGGTGCAGACGTTAAGTTCGCCAACATGGTGAAAGAGTCTGATGCCATGGAGTACATCAACAAGACCATGGAAGAACAGAAGAAGAAACTGTTCGACATGAAGGTAGCTGAGATCCAAGATCTGCTTGGTGTAGATGCTTCAGACTTGACATACGATCAACTCTTACAGATGATCGAGAAGGACGAAGCGATGACAGAGGACAATGAAAAGCTTGTTCGCTCTGCAATCAACAAAGCATTCAGCATATATTCTACCTTGATTAAAGAATCGGTAAAGACAGGCAAAGACTTATTTACCGGTGAAGATGTTGAGTATACCGAAATTCAAAAGCGTGTAGTTAAAGAGTTCATGGATATGGACCTCAATGTACTACAACCAAAGCAGGCACTCGAAGCAGTTGACGCACTGATGAACTTCATGCAGAACCAATCCATTGCAAAGATGGAGTCTGTTGTTGCCAAGTACAAGGGCGAAGTGAACATGAGCAAACTTGAGAACAAGGGCATCAAGGCTAAGCCAATCAGTAAGTATTGGTCTAAGGGCCTTGGTAAACTTCTCGTTGAGCAGACTGCCAACCTCAATATATTATTCGAGCGCATGTTTGGTGGCTTCAATCGTGGAGGCATGGTTGAGGATATGATGGGCGTTACTGCCATAAAGAATGGTAAGTCGAAGGCTCAGTCAGAATCCAATAACATTGTGAGCGAATACGTAAAGAAATTCTACAAGGCTAAGCCAAACGGTAAAGCATTCAATACTGCATCCAACAACACAGAGCGTGGTCTCCTTGCATTCATGCAAAGGAATGTTATTGGAACTGAAGCTGAGATGCAGGAAGAATTTAATAGAAGAAAGGATCTGATCCTGAAGATAGACAAAGACGGTAAGCGTACCGGATCAATAGCCGAACTTGAGAGAGGCAACGAAGATGAGCAGGCTAAAGCAAAAGTATATCAAGAGGTATACGATAAGCTCTTAAAGGACTCTAAGAACTTAGATGAGGTTAAGGCAAAAGCTGCTAAAGAAAACGTGGAAGCCGTTCAGTTTTGGCAAGAGAAGTGGGATAGTAAGTATGAAGAACTATCTGACGTAGCTCTTGGAGTATACAACAAAGTGTTGGGTAAGGACATCAACTATACCCCTGACGTATTTAAGAGACTCAGCTCAGATCCGGGAGAAACAGATCTTACCTCAGAAGACATGGGCTTCTTGGTTAACAGTGGTACTGCACCTCTTTACAAAAAAGAGACAGGCGTATTGATGGCAGCCACTCGCCCCAAAGCTCTTCCGAAAAATGAAAAGACAAAGAGGACAAGCAGATACATTGACCTATCATTTGATAGCAACAATGCTAATGCCATGTACGATGCACTCATCGACATCAATACTGCAGCTCCAATACGTCAAGTAGAGTCAGCACTTAACTCTGAATCGTTTGCAAATATTGTGAAGGGAACAGGTGATGAGAAGCTTCTCAGGAACAGGATTGATCTATACGTTAAGAATATTCGTAAGAAGAATCCGTTCTCAAATGATGAGTTCTCTAAGGCAGTAAGAGGATTGAACAGACTTGCATCAATTGGTGTAGGTCAGGCGTTGGGTGGTGTGCTTCAGCCAATCAAACAGGTTGTTCCTATCGCAATGAACACTTTGATGAATGCAGGAAGATTGGACATAAACACAGTATCTAATCCTGCAAAGCAAGAGTTCATAAACAAATCAGGATATGCCATTGCTAATCGTGGTGTTGAATCACAGGCTCAGATAAGCACGCTCAATAAGATGATTAATGAGGCTGCCGACAGCACTCCTGAAAAAGCGTTCCGTGCCATTGAGAAGATAAACAATTGGTGGCTAAAGAACTTGCTCGTTCGCTTTGACGTGGCCATTGCTCGTGCATCTTGGATCACATACTACGAGCAGTCACTTAAGAAGCAAGGCATCGATCCTAATGGTATTGACTATGCTACTCATGAGATAAATCAAGAGGCTGCTGACTACGCTCAGCGTCAGGTTGACCGTCAGCAGAACGTATCTGATGCGGATCTTGCCGGTGCCTTACTATCAAGTAAGGATGCAAGCAAGCAGTTATTTGTGAAGATACTTATGCCATTCGCATCATTTAGAATGAACCAATCTGCAAGGCTTGGATCAGACTTAAGCACCATGCTATCAAAGACTGCAACGAAAGAAGATAAGGTAGTAGCAGCTCGTTCTCTTGGTGGTTTCGCTGCGGAGATGGTTACGTTCAGAGCTTTATCTGCAGCATCAGCATTGTTGATCGCTCAGGTAGTTAAGGATACAATGGGTAGAGATGATGATGAGGAGAAGGATCAGAAGAAGATGGATGCTATCATGAAGGGTCAGCTTACAAGTACTGTTGCTGACGTGTTCTCTCCGGCCCCACTTCTCGACAAGCTCGTTCAGCTTGGAGTATCAGGCGTAATGGATACAACACAGGATGCTCTTGACATAGATAAAGAAGATAGGCTTGAGATTTATTCAGGCAACAAGCAGGACTTCTTCCAAAGCTTGGGGCTTCTTGGTATAGCCGGATCTCGTGCAGCTCAGCTTTATGAGATGGCTAAGCTATCTGCCGGTGGTAGTTACGAAGATGACTACGGTCGTAAGAAGTATCTATCAGAAGCTGACAGAGAAGCTATCGGTAGTCTTATACCAATTGCAATCCTATCTAATCTTGGACTTACTCCTTCAGAGATTAACAGTATAGTTCGTTCTTCTCTTGCCGATGCAAAGAGATCAGCATCTACAGTAGAGGGTGGTAAGAGTAGAGAAGATGTAAGGGTAGAAGAAAGAGCTGAAGAAATATCAGGAGCTCGTAAAGAAAGAAGAGAGGAAGCTAAGAGTGATAAGCTTAATGCTTTGAAAGAACTTAGAAACGATGAGGTAGATGCAGACAAGATCAAAGCTATTGATGACATGATTGAAATGTTGTCAATGACTGAGGAAGAAAAGAAAGCTATTAGGTCTGATCTTGCAGCAGAGAAGGTAGAGAAAGAAGAGGAGATGAAGAAACTGTTGGGAGGTTATGACAACAAGACTGATCTGAAGCGTTACGATCCTGAACTATATGAGCAAAACTTCGGAGACAATAGCGAGTACTACTTAAAGAACCAAGCAGAGATGGAGGTAGAGAAGGAGCTTAACAAGAAGCTTCAGGAGATGGAAGATGAAAAGATGGGATATACTCCTGCACAAAAACGTGGGGCAAAGTATAGAAACAGAATGAAGTCTTTTAAGTCAAGATACAAAAGGGAGTCTCAGTCGATTAGGTAAACCTTACATACTTCAAAGCTTTCTGAGTATCGAAGTATACCATCATCTCAGCATCATTAACTGCTCCTTCACGGGGAGGTCGGCCACTGAACCTGACCTCTCCGACAAGACTAAATACTTTACCGTAGATAATACCATCATCGCAGGCCCATATAAGCACCGGGTTAAGTCGCTTCTCAATAAGCTTGTTGAGTTTACTCAATGCTACCGGCAGTGGGTAGGCGGTCTTCATGCTCTTAAGCCTACCTTTAACTTCAGCATAAGCGATCAGCTTAGCATCCTTGTCAAATATTTTATAGTCAATATCGTGTGGACCAAGCTTTTTAAAGGAACCCTTGAACACATTTACAAATGTGTTGATGGCTTTGTTCTCTCTTTGTAAGTCTTGATCTGTTTCAAAAATCGTCATCTTCGATAAGTTTTATTGTTGCTCTCAGGTCTCGCATGAGTGATTTAATTTTTTCAATAGCGGAGTCGTATTCCCGGTCCACCAATTTTTCATAGATGGAAGTCACGTCATCGTGAAAGCCATCCGTCATAAATGATATGCGATGGCCCCTATCTTTCTCCTGCTCAGTCATCAAACATCTTTCGTATTTTTCGTTCAAGAATTAACTCATGTCCAACGGGAGTATTGTCTTCCATCAACTTTAATATCTTAGCAAACCTTGCATGATTGGATACTTTTATTTCATCCAATTCTTCTACAAGGGATATGTTCTCTGCTCTCAATGTATCAAGTTGTATGCGAAGCTTTAACACTTCATGCTTTGGGTCAGATAAATTTACGGGTTGTTTCTGAGAATCAATAAGTTCCTTGCAACGTAAATATGTTTTAAGTACGTTAACATCTGTATCAATAAGGTTATTCATCGTCCTCTGATAGTGGATGATGGTGGTATGATCCTTCTTCAGGTAGTCGCCTATCTGATTCAGGGAATGACCAAGCTCACGCATGATCAATCCATACATCATACGTGATTCAACTACCCTACGCTTTCTGTTTTTTGTGAAGATGTCGACACCCATAACCATCTCCACAGACTTTCTTACAAGTTCAAAATCATTCATCTCCATAGTATACAATAGCTTTTACTCCATGTTTAATTAATTCCTTGATGCGGTACTCCTGAAGAGGAGACACCTTTCCATTCCTTCTCTTCACTTCTATAAACTCAACGTCAGAGTTCTTGGGTATAGCTATCAGGTCCGGGATACCATTCTTATTGGTCTTCACCAACTTGATCACATAGTATCCCTTGGCCTCAAGCTCTTTAATCAGCTTACTTTGTATTTGTTGTTCAGTCACGCTTAAATAATATTTTAAAGTAATACTTAACTGCCCACCACATAAACAAACGAAGTCCTTGACGTTGTTTCTTTTTGCTTTTCTTAAAGAATACTGCGTGAACAGTTATAATTTCTTCAATCGGTTCTTCGGATAAAGTTTGCTTGGTCAAGAACTCTCCTTGATTTGTAAGCTTGTGCCATGTTTGTAGTTTCATAAATTACTTATTTTGATTTCTTAATTTGGTATATCTTGATTGAAGATTCTTATGCTGCTCTCTCAAATCATCATATTTTTTTTGTAACTCTTCCATGTGAGAGACCTTTTTAATCATGTTAAAATAATCCTCCATTAAAATATTATACTTCTCCTTTTCTGTAAACTCTCTCCTTATTTTTTGCAGTATTTCTGACTTAAACTTTGGAGTCATAGGTAATCTTTTTCAAAGTGTTTTAATGTATAATCCTTCTTCTTAGTCACTGCTTTGTAGATGTCATGCTCGATCCCTCCCTTGCTGAACACCCAATACACGTGGTTAAAAGCTCGCTCTTTCGTGGTCATCCTGTCCTTACTCTGCCAATAACTTGTAGCACTGAAGTCAATGTTGTAGTACACCAAGTAATCTGCCTGCTTCAGGCTGATACCCTCCCTTCCGGATACGATCTGCAAAGCTATGTGCTTATCACTACTTTCAAACGTAGCAAGGTCGGTTGTCAAGTCATCCTTGAATACTGATTGTAATGCACTGAGTTCTTCCTTGAACTTATAGAAGATACCGATCTTGCATCCGGCAAAGTATTCTTTAATGAACTCAGCCTTACTCGTATCAAGCACCATGCTGTTGCCACTCTCAAACTTGATGGTACCACTGCATAGTTGATGCACCTTCATCATTAACTTGACAGGAGTATCAGCAAGGATGGTTTCATTCTTCCCTTCCACCACCAAGTCTCTCTTGAGCTTCTTAATTAACTCCAAAGTACTTGGCTTCATCTCCACCTCAAGAATCTCCTCAGTCACCTGCGTTACAAAGCCTGCCTCCTGCTGAGAATAGTTGATGGTGTATGGCTTCATGGCTTCGATGATACTATCAAGACCTTTACTGTAATCATTCACGTACAGACCATTGATCTTTTTCTTGGTGATCTTGACATAGTCATCAGCGAACCGGTAGAAATTTTTGTAGTCACGGAAAGGATTGTTCGGGATGCCATATACCTGATGGTACATCTGAGAGTAACTCTCAGGCGTTGGCGTTCCACTCAGTAGAATCACATACGGGTTGCATTTATCAATCAGATCCTTAACCATGACGGCTCTCTCACTTGGCTTAGCAAATGCACCCAAACCATGTGCTTCATCAAGGATGATCAGATCCCACATCTCATCATCCATCACAGTGTGGAGGCTCTCGTAGTTGATCACCGTCATCTTGTAGCTTGGGTTAAGCGCAGCGTAATCATCTTCGATGCTACCAATAGCTTTCTTCTTAGTAACAAATAACACATGCTCAAACATCAACGCCTCTGCTATTCCCAAACTTGTAAGCGTCTTGCCTGTCCTCACCTCCATAGCGAGGTACAGGAAGTGGTGCGCCTTTAAGATTGTGCATCCCGAATTGATTATGTCTTTCTGATAGTCTCTAAATTCCACTTGGCATCCTCCTTTTTCGTGCAGTTCTTTGTAATAGTCCCGGCTTCTTTGAAGTCGTGGTAGTACCTCCGGAGCATCCCTATACTTGTACACGTAACTCACCTCAACCTTTGCGCCTCTGCCTGTCTTTACCTCCTTCATTTGTCCCATCACACGGCAGAGTAGGTCGCAGTACTTCCACATACTGTAGTCAGAATACCCCGGTCTCCTTTCAACTATCTGCATTTTTATGAATTATTATCCACCTTCCATTCAAGTCACGTCCTTCCTCCGGAATAACTCCTTCCTTGAATAGTCCGTATGCTATTAACCATTTATAAAATTTAGTTCTACTGATCGTCATCTTTGCCTTCGGCCCGTAGTCAGGATACTCACTGATGAAGTCATGGTATATGTCGTTCTTATACAGTCGTACTCCAACCTCAAGTATTGTATTCTTAGGCTGCCCCTCCACAAGACCGCACCATTCAATGAAGTCGTGCGAAGTCTCTGCTGATAGCTGACGGATCTTAAGGTTGACAAACTTACTCTTGACAAGTCCTGTTTTTAAGTAAGACTTAAGACAGCCGATCATGTAGTTGTCGAACTCACACCAATCATCATCGTTCCAATCCCCGAACATCAACTTGCCGAACTCATCAAGTGGCGTGAAAGCTTTTGAATAGTATTGATGCAACTCCAACTCCCACTTTCTACGGGCAAATGAATTACCGCTACCCTTGATGGCATAGTTGGTAGTGATCGCAATCTTTGGACTCTTACTGAACGGGATCTTGATGGCATCCTTGTTTTTCTTTTCAAGAGTTAACCCTTCAGTGACTACACTGAAGAGTCGCTCGAAATCAAAGTGCTTCTTCACGTCATCGAACACGAGGATCTGCGTATCTGCTGACACCAACTGATAAGCGAAGCTTCGCTCAAAGGTGAAGCTCTTACCGTCAATGGTTACTACCTTCTTCATCTTGGACAAAGCATTCATAAAAAGTCCTTTACCCGTTCCACCCTCCGGGTTATCACTGATGACCTCATCATTCAGGATCACGGCCGGACAGAAGCTCAGGTTCTTATACCCATGCAGCAGGAACCCGATCGTACTCTCCATTGAATCAACCCGGCCCTGATCATCACCGCAAATGTTACGGATGAATCTCTTGTAATCGCATCTCTCTGTTACCCTGCACATGGTAAAGTTCCTATCGATCACGTGGTCCTTCCATACGTAACCCCCAAGATCAATGTAGTCGATTGGCTTTATCTCATCCTTTGTGATCTGCACCGCACAGTTCTTGTAGTACAGATAGGATGCGTCCTTTGTATCCTCAATGAAGTAGATGTCAATCGTAGATAGCATAGACAGAAACTCCTCCTTAAAGAACCGGGTATTGTCAGCGAAGTAATTGTATACCCCTATGTCATCCAACTCAAGCAGGTGGTTCAGGACGTAGTCCTTGATCTCCTTCTCTGAGGTATGGTCGATAAGGTTGTTGGTTACTTTCACGAACACATAGTTCTTCCCACCCTCCGGGCAGTACTTATAGAATCCACTGTCCTCAAGGAACTGTTTAAATTGAATGTGTATTATTCTGATGACCCCCTTGTCGTTCTTGGTCCAAAAGGTCTGCTTGGCATTCTCCTCCTCGACCTTTGATAGCACCGCCTCGATCGTGTCTGTATCCAAATTGGAGTCCTGCAGTTGGATACGCACCTCCTTTTTTGGCACGCCACGTCTTAGCTTTGCCTTGATCTGATTGACTCTCTCCTCATCCTCGTAGTACTTGGTCCCGAAGTTTGCCGTGTTCTGATAGGCTGAGTCAATGGTTCTCTGTATCTCCTTTAAGGGGAAATCATTAGTAGCAAATTGATTGAGGACGTATGATGCAAGACTCTTGTTGATCCCGAAGTCATTGAATGCCATCGCAAGGATGAAGCAGTTCTGATTCCTCTGTCCTTCGGTCATCGGATACTTCTTCTGCCACCACTTGACAAGGATCTCAACGATCTTATTCTCATCTGTGATAGGTATGGTTGCCGTATCCCTGAGCTTGCTTACCTCCTTGTACTCCGGCTCCTCAATGGTATCCCATATCGAGGAGTTCTCGTTAACGTAAATTAAGGGGTCATAGGACTCGTAACATACCCGGCTGAGGTTCTTACTCGTCTTATCGAAATAGAGTGAATTAAAGTGCTTCTCAAGGCTATTAAAGAAGTTTGTATGGTTCTCTGCATCTGCCGGTATTTTAACCAATACCTTCAGGCCGTTGCCTGACGGGGAGATGAATACAGAATACACATACTTATCCTTGCTTAAATTCTCCTTATCCTGAAGTAGTTCCTTCTGCTTGACGTAACCATCAAAGTCGAGGCAGATAAGTCCGCTATGCTCAACTATGGCCGTGTCAGCACGCTTTGTGAATGTACCACTGAAGCAGATAGCCGGGAGGTTCTTCTTAAGTTCGTTCCTCTCAGGCTTACGCTTCTCCTGTCTGATCTTCTTGACAAGCTCTTTGGTGGCACCTTGCCTAATCCTATCAAGGATGACGGACACGTCCCGGTAAAAGGGAGTACTTGTTTCCTTGATGTTTTGAAAGATTGTTATTTGGTATGCCATAAATGTCAGCGTTATGTCGTTTTTATGTCGTGTAACTCATTGATTATTAAAGCGATGTCAATTATGTCAATTTTAATTTTACTTTATATTCTATAGAATAATAATAATATATAAAATATATATAGAGAGATAGAGAAGAATAAAATTGACATATCGACATGAAAAAGAAAGGGGGTAAAAACCCCCCATTCGTTTATGCTATGGGCTTCATTTAGAATGGCAGATCGCCATCCTCCTCAGCTTCTGCCGGTGGAGGAGGTGCCTGCTCTTTGGCCGGTGCTGCATCCTTTGGCTTCGCCTCGAACGTGTCGAGTTCAATGTAAGGATTACCGCTTCGCCCCTTCTTGACGTTAAGATTTACCCATCCTTTTTTCTCATTGCTTTTAAGGAAGGCAATAGCTTCATCAACTTTGATGCTGATGTTTCCGATCACCCATTCGGGTGCATTGTCTCTGCGCTTGAAGATGAATCCATCCGCAAATGTGCGCTCTTGATTTTGATCTGACATGATTAATCTAAGGTTTCGTTAATAAAATGATTGTCTATATCCTCCGTAGCATTTGGCCCGAAGTATTTTTCATACACCTGAATTGCCCGTTCAACTTTGGCTTCGCCATTCTTGACGAACTGTTCTGTTGGCCTGAACACTCCAAGCTGAGCCGTCTCCTTGTCGATGACATAGAAGTACAACGGCTTGCCGAACAGTTGCTCGTAGATGTAGCACTGCGAGTCGTAGTTGTACGCTTTGGCTGACCACTTGAACTTGTTAATATCAGATGTGGTTTTAAGATCGATGATGTAATCATTGGTAATAATGTCCGCTTTACCCTTCCATTCCATACCCTTGATCTTACCTATGGCCGGCTCCTCATACACGTTGCCTTCCCGGTAGATGTCATCGTAGAATACAATGTTGGCTTTGATTACACCAACAAGTTTATGGATCTCCTCAACCTCCTTAGTCAGGAGTGCGAACTCTAAGTTGTTGTCGGCACAGAAAGTCTTATACTCCTTCGTGTTCCGGGAACTTACGTCCACGCTTACCACCTTGTCCACCTTCTCCGGCTCAAGGATCAACTGATGAAACAGTCTACCTTCAGCGAAACTCTTGTTATCAAGTCTCTCCTCACGGAAGGATTTAGGATTGGTGAGCAAGGCTCCGATGTCTGAGTTGGATAGGTAACTTTTACCTATTCCTTTGTAGTACTCCTGATCATCTCTTAGTTTGTTGATTACTGACATAACGCTGCGATTTCTTTTTTAAGTGCCGGTGAAATTTTATACTTACGGATAAGCTGCTTTCCGATAGCCTCAACTCCCTGAGCCTTGTTTGCAGTAACATACTTAACCACTGCATCCCAATTAGGAGTGCCTTTCTTTAACTCGATCAACTCAGCTTCAGCCTTCTTAGGTTCGGCTGCGGCCGGTGCTTTAGCAGGGGCCTTCGCTTTCTCAGATGTTTCACCTTCAGGAAGATCCTCTCCGGCATAGATGTAGATACCAAGTCCAAACATTGCAAGGTTCTTAACAAGGCATCTCATCATGGTCTTGTTAATGTCGAATGTAGTGGCTGCATCCACTGACTTATCCCCGTATTTTGTACTGTACGTGTAAGCCTTCTTCTTCATGCTCTTATTCTTCCCGTCCATAACCGGCAGCCACATCTCAAGAGTTTGGCCTTCGATCGTTACGGAAGTGTGGCACATGAAACCAAGATCCTCATCGTAATCTGTTGGGAGGATTGAATAGGAAGCATCCGGGCATTCCTTCTTCGTTACGGACCATGCCCATGCCCAAGACAAGTAGGTTAAGTTGTCCTTCTTTTCGACATGGTCATTGACGTTGATACTTGACAGTCTTTCAAAGACCGTCAGCTTTTTTTCTGACATAATTGTAGGTTTATAAGTGATTAAATAAAGACTGCCTTCTGAATGTCCTTAACTACTTGTAAGTAGTCAGGATCATCCTTGATTCTTTTCTCAACGGTAGATATACCGTAGATAATCGTAGTGTGCTGAGTAATATATCCACTGTCCAAGACATACTTTTGGATATAACTGATCGTCATGGGACGCTTAAAGCATAGGTAGTAAAGGAGATACCGGGCATCAACAAGTTGCCTGCGCTTTGATTTGGAAAAGATTTCATCCCTCTGTATTCCAAAGAGATCGCAGATTCTTTCCACATACTGATTAAAAATGTCAACTTTCATTTGATTTGATTTGATTTAATTGGGCTGCTAAGATAGTGAATTTGTACAATAAATGTCAAATTTATTTTTCCACAAACCTTATATTTCCCTATGATAACGCAGTGTTTTGGCTTTCAACACGTTGTGAATATGTTTAATTAAAGTTTAATGTCGGAGTACCGGACATAAACATATCCGTTATGGGTGATCTTGTCCGCATCTGCCCATCGGTCCTGACTGCATTGGCATGATCTACCTATCTCGATGCAGACATACTTGCCATACTGAATAGCAATGTCAATGTCCTCCTTGTCTTGGATCGGGATCTTGTAGGTGGTATCTTCCTTCTGCCACACGGCATGAAGGTCGAAAAGTTTTTCAGCAAAGATCTTATGGGCCTTTGGTGTTACGTCCATGTATTGCATGCCGTCTACTGTTTTGAAAAATTTTTCCATATCTTTTTAGTTAAGTTGTAAATGTCGTAGAAGAAGAATCCAATGTGCATGATCGTGTATACAATTAAGAACACCGGGAATCCGATGAATATAAACCTGATAAAATCAAGTAGGATATTGAATCTTTCTTTCATGGCTTAATCATGGTTTATTTTTGCAACAATATTTCCTGCATCATTTTTATCTATGATGTAATTTGTCTTACATATTCTGCAGGTTTTCTTCCAATCAACAAGACAATCCTCATCGTCCTCATCGTCCGCTTCTGCCTCAATGTACAACCCGGTACCGCATGTGCATCTAAAGTATCCCGATGCAGTATAATGAGCCTCCATGCTCACGTCTAACTCGACTCCATCACCATTAAACTCATCTAACATTCGTTGGTAGTCCTTAATGAAATCAATCTGATCTCGGTTGCCGAACTCCAACACTACCGGGTTCCCTTGTTCGTCTGCAAGTTTCCCGTTTACAATTTTGTATTTCATTTAATTTAAGTTTATGTCGTGAATAGGTTTACCTTCTTCCGCAAGGACCATGAGTGCCGTCAGGACAAAGACTGCAAAAGTGTTGTCGTTCTTCATCGAAGAAGCAATGATCCCTACCAAGTCTTGAGCCTCACCCTCCATGTTTACGTTTATTTTGTCCCCGTCCTTTTCAATTTTTATGTACGTCATCGTTTTGATTTTGCTTTAAATAAACTTCTAACTAAGTTAGGAAACTCCGGGTATAATCTACTGTATACCTTCTCAATGGCTTCCCATTTTGTATGAGCAACGACTGTCTTGACAAGTACGTTCTCGTAGTACACTTCATATAAATATTCACGTTCCATGTTCATTGGTTTTATCGTTAATAAGTGCCTCTCTCCCGTATAATATCTTTCTCGGGATCGGGTATACCTCATACAAAGTATCAAGGTATCCCAAAAATGCTTTTCTTTCTTCGCCTTTCAGATACAAGAGCCGGTCTACCAACCCTTGTACGATCATGAGTTGTTCGTCTGTCATGTGTTGTGTATTAAGGTTACAATAAAGGTACCGATGATATGAATAATCCACGCATCACGTAGTTTGTCAGTCAGGTCCTTGTCATTCTCATCCGTTGACGCTGACAAACCGAATCCAATGATAGTGGCAACCGCCATGATGATCACGGCATAAACGGGACCGGCAAAGCAACTGAAATATGTAGGTGCTGCGGCCAATAGGTAGGTTAATACTTTTGTCTTTTTCATTTGTGTTGATTTATCCAATTATTTACTAAGGTTTCTGCGGCCTCCCGGCAATTACCCATGTCGCCCATGTCCATGTCCGGGTTCTCCATTAACAAGTTGTAAATGGCATCCTCCAATGAGGATCTTTGTTCTTCGGTTATTCTGAGGTTACTATCCTGATGATCCATGTGTCTGATATTTGTTCGTTATTAAATGCTTTCTCGAATCCGTCAAGGGTCCATACTTTACCCTGATATTCGGCCATGTCAATGAACTGATCATCATCAAGGTCCCATACCGGGATCTCTGTATCAAGTTCATACAGATCAATAGCGTATACTCTTGTTTTCATTTTTTAAATTTTTATCTGAATAAATAGTTGCACCCGTTTGCTTATTGAGAAGGTCGAACTCATCTGTATCTGTCATGGTATCATCCATTATGTCCTGATACACGAATGTTGCGTCCGTATTACCTTCCCTTATATTGGCCTTCATGATTTCTTCGGCCTCCTCAATCGTGTTGGCCTCCACCTCATGGTACTCCCGGCACCACATGGTTACTCTTTTGTCAAGTTCAAAGTTGAATGTCTGCATGGTATTTTTTTTATGGTTCTAAATGGGTATCGTCATCTTCGTCCGTTTCTTCTTCTTCTTCATCCTCAAAATCATCTTCGTCAAGGTCGAATAAATGATCGTAATTACTAAAGTTGTCCGCTACTTCTTCTGCAATGGTATCAATGCTTTCGCATAGGTCGTCCTCCCCTACACTACTCATTGTTACAAGGTTCCCGTAGCCGTTGAACTTAACCCAATCATGGGTATAATTGTAGTCCCCGTAGGATACGGCCCTGACCGCCTCCATTACATTGCCGTCAAAGTAGTCCGCAAAAAAGTTGGCATCGTTTGAATAGATCTGATCGTCCGGGCAATTTTGTTGGTCGCAATACTCATTATTGAGTTGGACCATTTGATCGTTGTCGAAGCAATTAATTTCTTCGATAATTGCTTTGATAAATTTTTCTCTGTTCATAGTTGTGCTAATTTTAAAAGTTGTTTTGGATCTGTATAAAATAATTGAACTGCTTTAGCCATGATCAAGGCCACACTTTCATCGTCCTTCACTTCGTCAATGTGCCAATACACAACATGGATCGGATCGTCCGCATCTACATATATTTCAAGGCATTCCTGATCGATCGATAGTTTTAACTTGTCGATCATGTTGTCGATCTTCATGTCCCGGTTCCACTCCTCGATCATGTTGTATTGAATTTCCCGTAGCGCATCTACCTTGTAGCGGCCTAATTTTTCTGTACTATCCGCATGGCCATGTACTTTTTTCTGCATGGTCTGAATGTTGATAATGATATTCATTTGTTCTGTTGTCATGGTATTATTTTTTATTCAGCATAAGTTGTATCGTATCCTAATTCCTTTAGCTTGTTGATCACGCATCCGGGCAAAGCGAATACCCCGTCATAGTCGGTTAATTCCTTTCCGTCAAACCATAGGCCGCCTGATCCGTACCATTCGTCCCCTCCCGTTTCTTCATCGTAAAGTTCAAACCAACCTGATCCGTCCGCATCGTCAATTCCTATCGTAACACTCAGTTCGATATTTTCTTCGGCCTTGATCGTCCCGAAACTATTTTCAAGGGACAAACTTTCTATTGCTTTAAATTCGTATTGCATGTTTTTTTAATTTATACGTTTAACTAATTGGTTCCATGATTCCCGGCCTTTGCATCCGTACCCGGTAGTACGGCATGAACTGAATAATAAAACGGCCGCAATAAGTAGTACAATAACTTTTTTCATTTGATTAAATTTTAATAGTTCATTTCATTGATCTTATCAAGTTCGGCAATTTTATCCCGTAACTGTTCGGCCATTTTTTTGGTATAGTTGCCCCAATTTTCGGCTTCTTTTTGATCGCCTTCTTTCATGTATTCCATACACAAATGAATGCCGTTTATCAATTCCAATAATTCTGAACCGCAATAATGTGAATACTGAATGCCTTTCTTCATAAGAAAATTTTATGGGGCCGGGACGTATCCCGGCTCCCGGTTTATTAATTTGTTTTTTCGTAAACGCCTTCGCCATTGCTGAAGGTCCCTATTTTTCTGTATTGGTTCCAATATTCAGAAGCCTGATCCCAATTATCCCGGATCCAATCTTTGATCCTTGTTTCTTCGGCTTCGGCTTCTTCGTCCGTATCGCAATAATCTAAAACAGATTGATCAACACGGATCGACAAGGTAGCAAGGCCGCAATATTCAGATAGGCCTATTTCGGTCCCGTAACCTTCTAAAATAATGTGTGTTTCCCGGCCGTCCCAACGGCTACACTTATCGAAGCCGGGATATTTGTCCGTTATATATTCCTGAATATCGCAAATAACGTCCTCCGCATCCCAATATTCGTCCGTTTCAACGTCTGTATCCGTATCTTCATCATAGGCCCATATTAACGGCCATTGAAAATAATTTACCCTTTCGGCATTGCTTAAATAGTCAACTGAACGTCCCATAGTTTTAAAATTTTAAAGATGAATGAAGGGACCGGGATACCCGGCCCCGTTTATTATTGATTAAAGAATTGATTAATTACCGGCCATGTAATGGTATGGCATCCAATTTTCACATGATCCAAAGTGTTTTCGATCAATGTGAAGCCGCCAATCTTTTCACCTTTTACGTCCGTATTGCTTCGCAATTTTGCAAGTAACCGAAGGGCCGAAGCAAGTTCAACCTTTGCGCCTTTTGTCGTTTCAACTAATTGGCCGTCCGTTGATACCCTCAAATGGACCGGGATATTGTATAATTGGCCGTTATATTCATGGCGCAACCATTTTTCCAATAATTCCTTTTGCTTCTCAATTTCCCTTTGTTGTTTGGCCGTTTGACGTTCAACGGCCGTATCCCTTAAATATTCAGATTTGATACGGGCCTTTTCCCAATTTTCGGGACGGGCCGGGACCGGGATCCCGAAAAGTTCGCAAATTTGCTCAATATCATGGTATTTCCCGGCCGCCTGATTGAACGGGTATGAATTGGTCCGGGCCTTAAGTTGATCGAAAATGAAATTTTTACATTCCACTAACAAGGCATCAACTATTCCACTGATATTTTCAACGCTGATACCTTGTGAACTACGGCCGTAATAATAAGACGAACGAACGAACGGCACATGAAAAACGGGTATCCCGGCCGGTATGGCATGGCGTACATGGTTCGTATGTTTGGCCGTTGAATTTGAATAGCCGTTTGAATTAATGAAGCATACCCTTTGCCCGTTTGGGGCATCAATGTACCGGGCAATTTCGTAATGATACCCATAAGAATAAATTACCGGGCCATAAAAGAACATGCTTGATGCACGGCCTTCGTATTGCAACTGATTTGCCCATGTATGGGCCAATTCTGAATGTGAACTAAATACTTTTTTCATGTTTACTTTGATTTGTAGGTTAAGAAATAATTATAAGAAGCAAGGCCGGAAACGGCCGTTAAGATCGAAGCAAGGGCCAAATTAAGGCCGGACGGATCGGTATACATGAAAAATAATACCGGGATAAGGAATACACAAACGGCATAAAATACCGAAGCAATAAGGCAAAGTAGTTTTTTCATTTTGTTACTTTTTTGAATGATTTTAAAATAATGTTCAAAGTATAATTAAGATGCTTAGCACAATTTTCGTCCCCAAAAAATGAACTTTTGTTCATGTTGTACCTTTCCTTTCCGTCAATGAATGAATTTTGAGAAACGGCCGAACGGATCGTAACGAACTGATTTTTTATTTCAATCGGTTCAATCAATACATAGTAAGGCCATGTTCCACCGGCATACGTTACGGGTATTTCGTCCGCTATTTCAACGGCCGGGATCATGCTATTAATTAGCTCAATTTTTTGGATCAATTTTTTCATGTTGTGTAATTTTAGTGCAATATACGTTTAATCATAGTTCAATTCCAAATATATTTTGAACTTTTTTTGATATTTTTTTGAACAAGAATTAAACATGCTGATAATCAATGAGTTATGGGAAAAGATTTTTTTAAAAAAGTTTACCGGGAAAAATTACAATGAGGGATAACCCGGCCTTTCCGTGTATCTGTTTAATATTTTTTATTGAAGGGACCGGGATCAATTCAGTTTTAAAAAGAAGGGATCGAAGGGACCGGGATCAATGAAGGGACCGGGACCGGGACCGGGCAAACGGGACGGACGGACGGGACCGGGTACCCGGATCATGGGCCGGGATCATGGTCCGGGATCCATGCAGGCAAAAGCCAAAAAGTTGCAGGCAACCGGGACAAACGGCACCCCCACCCCTCGAAAAAAAATCGTTTTCCAAACCGGGGCCGGCTGCGCAAAACCGGGGTATAACCTCACCACCCTATGTATCTAATTCGTATATTTACACCATGTACAATGATTTAACGGTTAGGAACGGTAGACTGATCAACAATCGCCCTAATGATGTAACAGGTATCCAACAGGCTGCACAGATTAAGAAAGATCTCAAGCGTGAACAGAAGATTTCCATGATGGAAGAAGCTATGTATCGTGCTGAGATGCGTTCTAATGTGATGGAGTCTTTGATGGAGATGAAGAAAAAGTAACTCAGTCTACTTAAGAGAAAGGGGAGTCACAGGTGGCTCTCCTTTTTTATTCCCGATTATCTATCATTCAATGTCAGATTTTATGTCGATTTTTTTTATCTAACTAATTGATTATTAATTACTATGTCGATTATGTCGATTTTTATTCCGGTTTCTAATGGGAAAAATATAATATAAAGGAGGTAAATATATATATATATAGGGAAAGAAGAAATCGTCATTTCTGTATACGATCAATGAAATGATCGTAAAATGAACGATAAATAAACTTTGTTATATCGTACGTAGTTATTACTTTTGTTTCACCGTACTTCGTACGATTAATCAAATCGAATCAAATGGAATACTCTCCTAAAGACTTAGTCTTTGCCGAAGAAGGTCGGCACAAGCTCATTAATGGTATCAAGAAGATAGCAGGTGCTGTGAAAAGCACATTGGGCCCTAATGGTAATACAGTTCTTATTGAGTCCCCCCAACATACGCATGGCATCACCGTCACCAAAGATGGCGTGACGGTGGCCAAGGCGGTTGACTTGTTGGACCCTGTCGAGAACCTTGCGGTTAAGATGATGAAGGAGGCGGCAGACCGGACGGCTACTTCTGCAGGTGATGGTACGACCACGGCAATTGTCTTGACTGAGGCACTTGTACTTGGAGGTCTTGAGCTGATGAAGCCACATCATAACCGGACGGAGGTGCTACGCAATATGGTGGACATATCCACAAAGGCTGTGGATAAGCTTAGGAGACGTTCAAAGAAGGTCTCCTCAAGTATGCTCAACGACATTGCGTCCATCTCAGCGAACAACGACCGTGAGATTGGTAGGATCATAGCCGAGGTGTATAAGGACGTGGGACGTAGTGGTATCGTCACTGTGGAGCGCAGTCAAAGTGCTGACACCTATGCTGAGACCACCAAGGGGTTAAAGATTGACAGAGGGTATCTGAGTCCACTCTTTATCAACGATCAGAAAAAAGACGAGTGTGTGTTTGAGGACGTGATGATCCTTGTGGCTGACATTGAGATCAGCAATATCCTTCAGATTGAAAATATTCTAAAACCTATTATAACCGAAGGTAAGAAGCTCCTGATCGTGGCACCATGCCATGTGAACGTGGTGAATACTTTTGCGGCCAACGTGATGAAGAACAACTTGAAGCTTTGTGCGGTTCAACCTCCAAGCTTTGGGTATAAGCAGCACGAGCTGATGCAGGACCTTGCGGTATCTGTCGGAGCCACCTACTTCTCTGAAAAAACGGGTGATGACTTATCACAGATAAGTTATGCCGACTTGGGCCATGCGGCCAAGGTGATCGTGGCAAGAGATAAGACCATCATTCTCAAGAGCGACCTCAAGACGAAGTCTGAGGTTATTGAGGATCGTGTAGCCCAACTTTGGGAGGCGCATGCTCAGGCCAAGAAGAAGTCTGACAAGGACCACTTGCTTGAGCGCATAGCGTCACTTACCGGTGGCATTGGTGTGATCTATGCCGGTGGTAATACTGACCTTGAGCAGAAGGAGTTGTACGACAGGATTGATGACTCGATCTGTGCGGTACGCTCAGCTCTTGAGGAGGGCATCCTTCCCGGTGGTGGTAAAGCCTTGTACGAGGTGCAGGTGTATGACCTACTTGGAGAAGTAGCTTCAGAGGAGCAAGACATTGCAGCGTCAATTTTGGACAGGGCACTTAAAGCACCCCTTGAGCAGATCCTTGAGAACGCAGGGTTGAACGCCTCAGACTACTATACCCTTGAGGTAGGTGAGGGCATGGGGTTGAACGTCAAGACCAAGCAGATGGGTGACCTGATCAAGATGGGTGTCGTTGACCCACTGAAGGTAACGAGATCAGCCTTGCAGAACGCAGTAAGCGTGGCAACCACTATTCTTTCAACCAACGCCATCATAACCATGGCGAGATCATACGAAACAAAATGACAACAATATGAATTTCGGACACGCAATTGAGGCTTTGAAAGCCGGACAAAAAGTAGCCCGTGAGGGTTGGAACGGTAAAGGTATTTTCATCGAGCTGCAGGTTCCTGATGAGCATAGCAAGATGACGCACCCGTACATCTACATCGACACTACAGGACTGCAGACCGAAAACCCGGCTGCGCCAAAGAATCGAGTTCCTTGGTTGGCATCTCAGACAGACATGTTATCAGAAGATTGGGTTGTTGTTTTATGACCGTAGGCCAAGAGAACGTAGCGTATCCTATGGAGTGTGCGAGATGCAACTACCAATGGCTTGCTGTGGTCGAGGCGAGTAAGATTGAGTGGAGCGAGTTTCACGTGGAATTGCACCATGGCGATATGCTTGAGTGTCCCGAGTGCGGACATTGGACCGAGATCGATAGAGGTGAACCCCCAATTATCTAAAGTAAAACTTTAAGTATGAATAACGAATTAGACAAAAGCATCATGGCTTTTCACCTGACTGAGGACGGTGAGCAAAAAGAGATCATCCGAATTACCAAGGATGGGTTCTACTACAAGGGCGAGTTTGTCGAGGATGCCCACAACGTATACGAGAGATTCAATGAATGGTTAACCAAAGCTGAGTACAAATGAAAGCAATAGGGAAAAACATTGTCATCAGAAATGTTGACGAAGAAATTAAGACAGCCTCCGGGCTTGTCCTGTCCGGAGAGGACACCAATCAGCTACGCTACAAGCGTGGCAAGGTGATCACCCCCGGCACAGAGGTCAAATCAATCTCTGAAGGTGATGAGATCTACTATGACCGGGCGCAGAGTTACACCATGATCATCCATGACGAGCAGTTCACGATCATTCAGGAACGTGATGTAGTTCTTGTCCTGTAGCCTTGAACTCTCTGATTGAGGCGTTCATGGTCTTGATCATATTGCGGTACACCTTGTCGTTGTACCGAACATTCTTTTTGAACATAGGGTTATTGCATGCTGTTTCCGGGATCTCTTCCCCGTTCAGCTTCTTGTATAGCGACTGAATCATGCGCTTGGCTTTCAGCGATAGGCAGTACAGCGCACGCTGCCCTTTATTACCGGGTCTGAAGTTTTCGATCCATCCTTCCTTGACGAGTCGGCCGAATCGGCCACGATCCCATGAGACGAGTTGAGCAAATTCTTTGAACTTTCTTATGGTGAAGTATTGTTCTGAGTAAAGAAAAAGCATCATATCGAGGTCGGCTTGACCAATATTATACCGAACTTTTGTATATTGAGCTATTACTCTCCAATATTTTAAATAATCTGATTTCATTTTATTACATTTGTGAACAAAGATAGAACATGGAATCTGCAAAAGAAATAGCATCCAAGCATTTAGGGAAAAATGCTATCAACTATATCACCCTGCTCGTGTTAATAGGGGTGGTTAGCTCTATGTTTTTGGAAAGCTCTGTGCTTCCTGCCGTTATTGGACTTGTTGCTACGAGTTCAATGGCTTTGATTGGAATCCTGCAACACATTGTTGGGGCAAAGGAGAAAGAAGATAAGCCTGAAATTACCATCATAAAAGAGTTAATTACTGAAGTTTCAAAAGACAAGACTGAACCGATGACGGTAGACGTGGAGGATGGACGAGTAACTGTATCCAAAGGCAAAGATGTGATCACCAATAAATTGAAAAAAAATGGACAAACCTTGCACACAAGTGGTGAAGGGCATGACAATGCCAAAGCCAAAAAAACCAAAAAAATAATTTCTAACCCTCAAAAATCAAAAGCGATGAAAAAAGACAAACCAAGTTTGCCTGCTTCTTCAATGCTGAAGTCACCTGCTGCTGTAGGTCCTGCGGTAAAGAAAGCTGCTGCAAAGAAAGTTGTTAAAGCCGTTATGAAGAAAGCTGCAAAGAAGAAGTAATGGCTAACAAAAGCAAAATGAAATGTAACCGTGTCGTGGCTTCTGATAGGCCCGGCAAGAAGCGGATGGTGAAGGCCTGCGCAAATGGGCAAGAGAAACTTATTCACTTCGGTGCCGAGGGCTACGGCCACAACTACAGTGCTGCGGCACGGTCTTCATTTAAAGCGAGACACAAATGTTCGTCTGCCAACGATAAGTTGTCGGCGAGGTATTGGGCATGTAAAAATTTGTGGGCAGGCCCGGGGGGCTCGACACAATCTTCACCTAAATCAAGAAAAGGAAAATATTAAGATCATGGATTATAACAGCATTCCGTTCCGCAATAGAGATATTGACGTGATCACAAAAAGAAAAGAAGGTCCAAACAGAATAGTGAGCAAAAGAATCACTACGTTAGAGGACGGCTCTACAAGAGTTGGCAAAGAAGTTGTCAACAAGCGTGGCTACAAGAGCGTAGAGAAAATTGATGGCAAGCGCACAAGCATAGGTAAATCTTATTAAGATGAGTCAGTCTTGGAAAAGTAGAGGACATTACCTCAAAGATGGTACAGAGTGGAAGGGTCATCAGCACGCTTCCGGCAGTAAGATCATGACAGGTAAGAAGCATACTGAGACAAGCAAGCCACTGTATCACTTCATGGAGCTCAGCCCTGAAGCCAAAAGAAAAGTATTGTCAAAGAAATGAAAGACGCTTGCTACAAAAAAGTAAAGGCATCGTATGATGTGTTTCCATCTGCAAGGGCTTCACAGGCTATTGCTAAGTGTAGGAAACAATCGGGTACTGTTCGTAAAAGCGAACAGGGCACTGCATTGAAAAGATGGCAAGCGGAGAAGTGGGTGGATACCAAGAGTGGTAAAGCCTGTGGTGCAGGAGGGAAGAATGAGTACTGTCGTCCGACAAAGCGAGTTTCTTCTCAAACGCCAAAGACAAAGAGTGAGATCAGTCCCTCGAAGCTTGCTGCAAAAAAAGCTGAGAAGAGTAGAGTGGGAATGGGTAGAAAAGTTTCCAAAGTTTAGTATATTTGTTTCATAAATCTTAAATCAAATCAAATGGCACAGAAAGTCACAAAAACAAACGCTGAATTACTTGAGTTGGTGCGTGCATTAAACATGACACCGGCAGAGAAAGGCAGCAAAAAAGAGGCAAAACTTAAAAAGATTGCAGAAAAAATTAAGAAGCTCTTTGAAGAGTACAACGAACAACGTGAAGACATTCGTCTTGACCATGCGTTTGTAGACAGTAAAGGTGTGTTGGAGTTAAATGAGAAGGGAGAATACAAGTTTACAAAGGATGGCATCAAGGCAATGGCTAAGGACATGAAGACGCTTCTTGATAAAGAGTTTGATTTTTATCAATTTACATTTTCAACCGAAGGCATTGATGACTTGCACTTCCTCGCAGGATGGGTAGAAGGCATTGAGGCCGAGAAGCCATCCGAAGATGAAGAAGTTCAATAAGTCATTAACAAATTAATAATTGTAGCAAGGCATCAGCTCGAATAGGGTTGGTGCCATTGTTGCTTAAAATAGAGCCAAATGGAAAAAAGTAAAGGACTTGGAGATACGATTGAAAAGATCACTACTGCTACCGGAATCAAGAAGGTTGTCGAGACAGTAGCAAAGGTTACAGGCAAAGACTGTGGCTGCAATAAAAGACGTGACGCACTTAATCGTGCGTTCCCATATCAGAACAACGAAACCAAAAAAACAAATTAAAAATGGCATATCAAAAATTACAACCGGCAAGAGCTTCTGTTGTCACCAAGAGTGACACAGTTGACATTCCTAATCCGGGAAACGGTGAAGTTGAGGGATGCGTTTTGTATGTTGGTACCGGAGGAATCCTCCGTGTGCTTACTGCAGGAGGTGATGACATCACCTTTCAGAACGTACCCAACGGCACATTCATTCCCGTGCAAGTGATTCGAGTATTCGCATCAACAACAACAGCAAATAATATTGTAGCATTATGGTAATCGCTATCACAATACAGGTATAAAATGAATCCTCAAGAAAACAATAGGCTTGATTATATGGCAGCAGAGTTAGACGCTCTAAAGAGCGATGTAGCTGAAGTAAAGGCAATAGTAAAAGACATGCACAACTTACTTTCCGGTAATCCGATTGATAAAGATTCAAGCGGTATGATCGGAGATTTAAGAACAATGAAGCGTGAAGTCTATGCTTTAAAGGCTGAGATAAAAAAGTACAAAGCTTACTTCTATGCCATGGTCACACTTATTGGACTTGGAGTTCTTAAAGTTGTTATTGATTTTTTAAAAGGATTGTAATGGCAAAGAGCGTATCAAATTCTAAGAAGATAAGTTTTGGCAAGCGCAAGAGAGGCGTTGCCAAGAAGTCTTACAATAAACATAGTCCAAAACCAAAACCATATAGGGGGCAAGGAAGATGAAAAAATTTTTTGAATGGGCAAAAGGATTTTTGTCTGAAAACGGAGAAGCATCAAGTAAAAGATTTGTTGGCGTGTTCAGTGCCATAGCACTTTGCTATACACTGTATGCCAATCACGATGCAGTAAATGAACCATCAGAGGCATTAGTTTATTCTGTTGCTGCGCTATCTGCTGCAGCTTTAGGTATTAGTGCTGCTGAGAAAATATTTAAAAAGAATAAGGATGAAAATATCTGAGCACTTATCACTTGGTGAAGTAACAAGAAGCGAGACAGCTAAGCGTAAAGGCATTAGTAATACACCAACTGCTGAGCATTTAGAGAACTTCAAGATTCTTGCTGAGAATGTATTTGAGAAGATAAGAACTCACTTCGGTGTTCCTATCCATATCAGCTCCGGCTATCGCAGCAAGGAGTTGAATGATGCGATTGGTGGAAGCCAAACAAGTCAGCATAGCAAAGGTCAAGCGATTGACATTGATATGGATGGAAGCAGCAATGGAGTTAGTAACGCTGACGTATACAATTTCATTAAGGACAATCTTGAGTTTGATCAATTGATTTGGGAGTTTGGTACAGATAAGAACCCTGATTGGGTTCACGTTTCTTATGTTAATGGACCTAATAGAAAGCAAAAATTAAAAGCTGTACGAACTAATGGCAAGACTTCTTACGTTAATATTCCTTAGTACCTTACTGTTATCTTGTGTAACGAGAAAGGTAGCTATAACAAAATCACACGTTGAGACACATGTGGATAGTGTTGTAGTAGAAAAGAAGGATAGCGTAGCAGTTCAGCAAAATGCGATTAGTATAAAAGAAGACGTTGAGGAGGTAGAGATAGTACCATTGGATACCACAAAACCAATGGTAATTGGTGGGAAGGAGTACATTAACGCAACGGTTAAGATAAAAAAGAAGAAGAAAGAGGTCATTGATACAACAAAAATAACTGTTGTAAAATCAGAGCAAAAGCAAACGGAGGTTAAGAAAGAGGAGAAGACGAAAGCGTTTGTTAAGTCCGTAGATAAAAGGCCGAGTTACTTTAATTTATGGTGGCTGCTACTTATACCTTTAGTGGTATGGTTAGTCAGACGCTATCTCCTAAAATGAGTATATTTGTTGAACAATGGCACGGATAAGTACATACCCAATAATAGTTACCCCTACACTGAACGATCTATTGATCGGAACAGATGTAGAGAACTTGAATAATACGAAGAACTTTACCGTTGCCGAGCTTGGCAATACTATCGGTCAGTTCTATGTTCCTTATGTTGGAGCTACAGGCAACGTAAATCTTGGAGCATTCAGCATAGAAGCATCAGCATTCATCGTTCCGGGCGGTCTTGCCTCACAATTTGTGAAGGCTGACGGCTCTTTGGACGGCACATCATACGTTCCTTTTGCAAGAACACTTACAATTAACGGGACTACCTACGACCTATAAGCAGATAGGTCATGGGATCTCCCTACAATTGACACGCTGACTACTACCGGAACCGGTGGAGCAGCTACATATATTGGCAAGACGCTCAATATTCCCATCTATCAGTCTCAAGGCAACTACATAACACAGCTTTCGGGTGAGGCAACAGCTCTTGGTCCCGGCAATGCGAGCGTTACGCTTGACAATGCGGCTGTAATAGCTAAGGTTTTGAGTGGGCTGAACATCACAGGTGGGTCAGTTGTCGCAACTGACAGCATTTTGACTGCGTTTGGCAAGGTGCAGAACCAAATCAACAGCCTTGTTGGTGGTGTTCAGTACCAAGGAACGTGGAATGCAGCTACCAATACCCCGTTTTTACAGAGTTCTGTGGGTACAAAGGGCTACTACTACGTGGTAAGCGTACCCGGTAATACTGATTTGAATGGAGTTACTGATTGGAGACTTGGTGATTGGGCTATTTTTGACGGTACTGCATGGAGTAAGGTTGACAATACTGATGCAGTTGTAAGCGTAAACGGATACACAGGTGCGGTTGTGCTTACTTACAGCGATGTAGGTGCGCCTCCGGCTACAAGAACCCTTACTATCAACGGAACAGGATACGATCTGAGTGCAGATAGGTCTTGGACAGTGGGTGATGTACGTACAGATGGGTCTTATGCTAATCCTGCGTGGATTACTTCGCTTGGTTGGAGTAAAATAATCAACACTCCTACAACTCTTGCAGGATATGGCATTACTGATGCGGTTGATGACAGCACTACACTGACTATTAATGGTACTTCATACGACCTTAGTGCAAATCGCACTTGGAATGTGGGTACAGTTACGAGTGTTGCTACAAGCGGCCCACTGACAGGTGGCACAATTACTACTTCGGGTACAATTGGGATCACTCAAGCCGGTCCAACTTCAGATGGATACCTTAGTGCTGCTGATTGGAATGAGTTTAATACCAAGCTTGATGACTTAACTGCTACTGCTCCTATCACTTATGTGGCAGGAGTGATAGGCATTACACAATCAGGCGCAAGCTCTAATGGTTACTTGAGTTCAACTGATTGGAACACCTTCAATAACAAGCAAGATGCGCTCGTTAACCCTGTTACAGGAACAGGTACAGCTTATGTGCTACCTATGTGGAGTGGGGCAACCACTTTGACCAATAGCCCACTTTCTTATGTATCTGATACCTTTACTTTTCAGTACAATAGTGTAACAGGCGGTGTGGTTACGTTTACTAATGGTGGGTTAACGCCTTATGCGTACACCATTACGATGAATAACTTTGGATCTCCAAGATCTACTGTTCATAGTTATACTGATGGAGTAGTATCTCAAGTAATTGGAAGCACACAAGTTTCAAAAATATTTTCTAATGGCAACACCATTTTTGGTGATGGCATTAATGACACAGGACATAAGCTAACTATAGAGGGAGACCTCTATATTGAGACAATAGCAAACGCAGCTACTGACACAGATAAGTTCATTGTATCTGATTCAGGGGTTATTAAGTATAGGACAGGATCCGAAGTTCTTTCCGACATTGGAGCAGTACCAACAACAAGACAGCTTACCATTAATGGTACAGCTTATGACCTGTCCGCTGACCGTAGTTGGTCAGTAGGTACTGTTACTTCGGTAAATATGAGTGTGCCTGCAGGCTTTGCAATAGGAGGAAATCCTGTTACAGGTGCCGGTACACTCGCTTTGACTTTTGCTGCAGGGTATTCTTTACCTACAAATGCAAGTCAATCAGAGTGGGATATTGCATACGACAGAAGTTTAACTTCTGCTGCAGTTACAGGTACAACCACAAAGACATTAACATTAAATCAGCAGGATGGTGGGACCATCACTGCTTCTTGGACTGATTACGATACCGCCCCGGTGACAAGTGTGTTCGGAAGAACAGGGGCTGTTATAGCTCAGTCAGGTGATTATTCAACGACCCTTGTTACTGAGGGCACTAATTTATACTACTTAGATTCGAGAGCTCGTGCAGCTATCAGTCTTACTACTATAGGAACATCAGGACCTGCAACATATACCACCTTAACAGGGGTATTGAACATTCCTGACTACGGTTCTGTACTTACGGGATATGTTCCATACACAGGCGCAACGCAAGATGTTAACATCGGAACGTATGGATTAATTACTGACTTTGTTAGATTCAATCCATCGAGCAGCAACATTCCTTCTGCTGAAGGAGTTATGTGGTGGGATAATACCGAAGGAACTATTCGTCTTTCTCTTAAGGGCAATACTTACAATCTTCCAATTGGAGAGACTATTGTGGCAAGAGTCCGTAATAGCACAGGAGGTAATCTATCAAGAACAGCTTATCAAGCTGTAAGGGTTGCAGGTGCGCAGGGGCAAAGACTTGCTGTTGCATTAGCTCAGGCTAACAATGACCCTAATAGTGCATCTACACTTGGATTGGTATGTGAAGACATATCAACCAATCAGGAAGGGTTTATTGTAAACATTGGTCAGATTATCAATGTAAATACAACGGGTAATCTTCAAGGTGAAACTTGGGTTGATGGTGATGTGCTTTATTTGAGTCCAACTATACCGGGTGCAATAACAAATATAAAACCATCGGCACCCCAACACACTGTTATTATTGGATACGTAGAGTATTCAAACGCTAATAACGGTAAGATATACGTCAAGGTCGATAACGGTTATGAGCTCGAGGAGCTTCATGATTGTGCTCCAACACCTTACATAAATAATGCTGTTCTTTATCGTGATACCACAGTAGGACTTTGGAAGAGTGCAACTATTGCTACACTTCTTGGATATACTCCGGCTAATCAGGCCATCACACTTACCATTAATGGTACTACGTATGACCTGAGTGCAAATAGAACGTGGAACGTAGGAACAGTCACTTCAATTACTGCAGGTTCAGGACTTAGCGGTGGTACAATTACCACATCAGGAACTATTAGTCACGCTGATACGTCTTCTCAGGCAAGCGTTGATAATGGAGGTGGTTCGGTTATTCAGGACGTAACGCTTGATACATTTGGTCACGTTACCGGTCTTGCAAGCATTGATCTTGATTTGAGGTATGTGCCTTTAACAAGGACCCTTAACGGTCTTGCGCTTTCTTCAGACCAAACTTTTGCGGTAGGTACAAGTGGTAGCGACTTCAATATTGTAAGCGCAGGTACTGTACACACCTTTAATATCCCAACTGCTTCTGCTTCTGCACGTGGACTTGTTACCGCAGTAGCGCAAACTATTGGTGGTGTTAAAACATTTACTGATTCTCCAATTGTTCCTTCTCTTTACCTGACCGCTATGGGTTCAGGAAGCGGAGCTCTTTACTATAATACAGCAGAGAGTAGGCTTACGCTTGCTAACTACAATGTTGGTGGTAAGGTAATGATTGAGGTGAATGGTGGTAACTATACCGCTTCATTTAACTCAGACTTGAGTATTCAGTTTCTTGGATATACTACCAACGGTATTTTGAGGACATCATCCTCAAATGGAACTCTTGTTGTAGATACCACAGCTTATACTCCTCAAAGCAGAACACTTACTATTAACGGTACAGCTTATGACTTGAGTGCAGATAGGTCTTGGAGTGTAGGAACAGTCACTTCTGTTGATATGACTGTACCAACAGGCTTTGCCATCGGTGGCAACCCTGTAACTTCAAGCGGTACGCTTGCACTTACGTTTGCATCAGGCTATAGCCTTCCTACAAATGCTGTACAGGCTGAGTGGGATGAGGCGTATGATAATCGAATTACATCTCTGACAACTACAGGTACTTCAGGAGCTGCTTCGTTGGTATCCAACGTGCTTAACATTCCTCAGTACCAAGCTCAGGGCAACTATATTACTTCCTTAACAGGAGAAGCTACAGCAAGTGGACCGGGCGCAGCAAGTGTCACGCTCAGTAACTCTGCTGTTACAGGTAAGGTTCTTACAGGACTTAGTGTATCGGGTACTACAGTAGTAGCTACCGATAGCATCCTTACTGCATTTGGTAAACTTCAAGGTCAGATTAACGATCTTATTGGAGGACTACAGTACCAAGGCACTTGGAATGCTAACACAAACAATCCTACTATCACATCAGGAGTAGGTACAGATGGCTATTTCTATATTGTTAGCGTAGCCGGTAATACTACTATTGATGGTGTTTCAGGATGGCAAGTAGGGGATTGGATTGTGTTCCATGGATCAGCTTGGCAGAAAGTAGACAACACTGAGTCTGTTACATCAGTAAACGGACTTACAGGTGCTGTTGTACTTACTACGACTAACATTTCTGAAGGTACAAACCTTTACTATTTAGATTCAAGGGCAAGAGCTGCTATCAGCTTGACAACTACAGGCAATAGCGGTGCTGCTACTTATAGCAATATATCAGGTATCCTTAATATTCCTCAGTATACACTTGCCGGTTTAGGCGGTGTTCCTGATACAAGGACGCTAACGATCAATGGTACAGCCTATGATCTTTCGGTTAATAGGTCTTGGTCAGTTGGTACTGTTACATCAGTTGCCACTACAGGTCCTATCACAGGAGGTACAATTACAGGAAGCGGTACAATCGGTATATTGCAATCAGGAACTGCACAAGATGGATACCTCAGCTCAACAGATTGGAATACATTTAATAATAAGCAGGCTACCATTAGCCTTACTACAACAGGTAATAATGGCGCAGCGACACTCGTAGGTGCAACGCTTAACGTACCTAACTACACGTTAGGTGGACTTGGTGGAGTGCCTGATACAAGGACATTAACAATCAACGGAACAAGCTACGACCTATCTGTAAACAGAACGTGGAGTGTAGGTACTGTTACTTCAATAACATTTAGCGGTCCTCTTACCGGTGGTACAATCACAGGTAGTGGAACAGTGGGGATCACGCAGTCAAGTGCAAGTGCAGACGGTTATTTGAGTAGCACTGATTGGAGTACATTCAACAGCAAGCAAAACGCTATTTCAGTTACAGCTCCGATTACGCTTGTTGGCAGCACCATTGCTATCACGCAGGCAGGAGCAAGTTCAAATGGTTACTTGAGTTCTACTGATTGGAACACATTCAATGGAAAGCAGAACGCTATTACTTTGACTACTACAGGTACTTCAGGAGCAGCAACTTTAGTGGGTGCTACTTTGAATATTCCTCA